>Ga0070741_10000073_pt1 | contig 361572 bp, 340 predicted proteins | sample Coa_R1_4_FD_66440 | JGI IMG/M metagenome (GOLD analysis project Ga0070741, IMG submission 66440) | Surface soil microbial communities from Centralia Pennsylvania, which are recovering from an underground coalmine fire - Coalmine... | ecosystem: Environmental > Terrestrial > Soil >...
GAAGCTGATCCAGGCCGCCGACTACGACGTCAAGAAGGCCGAGACCGGCATCATCTACATCGACGAGATCGACAAGATCGCCCGCAAGAGCGAGAACCCGTCGATCACGCGTGACGTGTCCGGTGAAGGTGTGCAGCAGGCGCTGCTCAAGATCCTCGAGGGCACCACCGCATCGGTGCCGCCGCAGGGCGGGCGCAAGCACCCGCACCAAGAGTTCATCCAGATCGACACCACCAACATCCTGTTCATCTGTGGTGGTGCGTTCGCCGGCATCGAGAAGATCATCGAGGGCCGCATCGGTCACAAGGGCGTCGGCTTCGGCGCCGACATCCGCCGCTCCGACGAGAAGGACCTCGGGCTCATCCTCGGTCAGGTGTTGCCCGAGGACCTGCTGAAGTTCGGGCTCATCCCCGAGTTCGTCGGCCGCCTGCCGGTCATCGGCGCTGTCTCAAACCTCGACCAGGAGGCGCTGGTGCGCATCCTCGTCGAGCCCAAGAACGCGCTGGTGAAGCAGTACCGCAAGTTCTTCGAATTCGACGGCGTCGAGCTGGAGTTCGCGAGCGAGGCCATGGAGGCGGTGGCCGAGCAGGCGCTGCTTCGGGGCACTGGTGCCCGCGGCCTGCGGGCCATCCTCGAAGAAGTGCTGCTCAACGTGATGTACGACCTGCCCAGTCGCACCGACGTGGGCAAGTGCGTCATCGACCGCAACGTCGTGCTCGAGAAGGTGAACCCCACCCTCGTGCCCCGCTCGGACAAGCCCGAGCAGACTCGCCCCCGCCGCGCCGCTTCATAGCAAGGGTTTCGCCTCCACTCCCGGTGGTTAGGCTCTTCCCGTACCGCGCGCGGGAGGAGAGGCCTATGGGCAAGGTGATCAAGGGAGTCGTGATCGGAGGGCTCATCGGCGCTGCCGTAGCCGGCATGAAGTCGCTGCAGTCCGATCAACCGGCAGAGGAGGCGGGCGGCGAGGTCGCTCGTACGGCCGCCACAGGCGCCGCCGTAGGCGGTGTCCTGGCCTTGCTCCTCAAGCGCCGCCAGAAGAAGAAGCAGGCCAAGAAGCGCCTGAAGCTGGGTGGCGCCCTCACGGCTGCCGGGCTGGCCGAAGCAGCGCGAGCGGCTCGACCGGTTCTCGAGCAGGCGGCCGAGGTGGCCCGCGACCGGGCATCGAAGGCTGCTGACGCGGCGAGGCCCATGCTCGAGCAAGCGGCTGACGCGGCCAAGCCGGCCCTGGCTCAGGCGGCCGACGTCGCCCGCGATCGGGCATCGAAGGCGGCCGCCGCGGCCCAAGCGAAGCTGGAGGACGTCGCCAGCAGCAACGGCGACCGCCCCATCCTGGTCCGTCTCGGCTGACCACTTCACAACTCGACGACGCCCGGCCCTCGTGGCCGGGCGTTCTCGCGTCTGACGTCTTACGTTGATGCCGATGGATCTGGACGGCGCCCTCGCCTACCTCGACGAACACGTCAATCTGGAGACCGACGTGTCGGCGCGCGCCGCGTCCAAGCGCCTCGACCGCGTGGCGCGCCTCGTCGAGCTCATGGGGGACCCCCAGCGCACCTATCCCGTGGTGCACCTCACCGGCACCAACGGCAAAGGCTCGACGGCGCGCATTCTCACGTCGCTCCTCGTCGCCAAGGGCCTGTCGGTCGGCACCTACACGAGCCCTCACCTCGAACGATTCAACGAGCGCATTGCCTGGAACGCCGAGGCGATCTCCGACGCAGCCTTCGTGGAGATCATCGACGCGGTGGCGTCCATCGAGCGTGTGATGGAAGAGCCGCCGACGGTGTTCGAGATCCTGACCGCGGCCGCCTTCCGTTGGTTCGCGGACGTCGCGGTCGACGCCGGCGTCATCGAGGTTGGCCTGGGCGGCAAGTGGGACGCGACCAACGTGGCCGACGGCCAGGTGGCGGTCGTGACCAACGTGAGCCTCGACCACGCCGAGACCATCGGGCCCACGCTCGCGGACATCGCGACCGAGAAGGCGGGCATCGTGAAACCCGGCAGCACCCTCGTGCTCGGCGAGACCGATCCCGTGCTGGCCGAGATCTTCCGGAGCGCGGGCGCCGCCGAGGTGTGGGAGCGCGACCGTGACTTCGGGTGCACGGTCAATCAACTGGCTCACGGCGGACGGCTTGTCGATCTGCGTACACCTGGCGCGTCCTATGACGACGTGTATCTGCCGCTGCACGGTGCGCATCAAGGCGACAACGCCGCAATCGCGCTGGCTGCGGCCGAGGCGTTCTTTGGAGCGCCGCTCGACGCCGAGGTGATCGAGGATGCGTTCGCCGGCGTACGCGTGCCGGGCCGCCTGGAGGTCGTGTCCCGTCAGCCTCTCGTCGTGCTCGACGGCGCGCACAACCCGGCGGGCGCGGCCGCCGCCGCCGAAGCGATCGCCGAGGCCTTCGGCGACGTGGCCGGCAGGGTGGTCGTCGTCGGTCTGCTGCAGGGCAAGGACCCGGTCGAGATGCTGCAGGCCCTGCAAGCGGACGGTGCCCGCGTCCTGGTTGCTTGTCCCGCGCCGTCACCGCGCACGCTTCCGCCCGACGACGTAGCCGCCGCGGCACGGTCGATGGGCATCGAGAGTGAAACGGCGAATTCAGTGCCGGAAGCACTGGCGCGAGCGCTGGCCATCGCCTCTCCCGACGACCTCGTTTTGGTGACAGGATCTCTTTACGTTGTTGGGGCGGCGCGCGCGGCGCTGGCCCACTGAGCGAGCAGGGGGTAGGCATGGCGAGCGGCAGCAAGTCCGTCGGCAAGGACGAGGTCCGCGACTTCGCGAACGGCAAGCTCGAGATCTCGAGCGTCGGCGGAACGATGGTCGCACGGGCCACCTTCCAACCCGGGTGGCGGTGGTCGGAGTCGGTCAAGCCGGTGGTGGGTGGCGACAGTTGTCAGGTGCGCCATCAGGGGTACTGCGTCGCGGGGCGCCTCGGCATCAAGATGGACGACGGCACCGAGTTCGAGATCGGTCCGGGCGACGCCTACGACATCGAGGCCGGACACGACGGCTGGGTGATCGGAGACGACGCGTACGTCGGTGTCGACTTCTCGACAGCGATGGTCGACTACGCCAAGAAGTAGCGGCCGACATCAGTAGGGTGCGCGCTCTATGAGCGACCGCACCCTCGTCATCTGCAAACCCGACGCTGTCGAGCGCGGACTCGTCGGTGAGATCGTGTCGCGCCTCGAGCGCAAAGGTCTGCGCATCGTGGCGATGGAGCTGCGCCAGATCGACGAGGTCGTCGCCGGTCGGCACTACGCCGAGCACGAGGGCAAGCCGTTCTTCGACGATCTGGTGGCGTTCATCACTCGCTCGCCGGCGGTCTTCATGGCCGTCGAGGGCCCCGAGGAGACCTACAAGGTCGTGCGCACGCTGATGGGCGTCACCAACCCCCGGGAGGCGGCGCCAGGCACGATCCGGGGCGATCTGGCCGTCGAACTCACCGAAAATCTGGTCCACGGGTCCGATTCGCCCGAGTCGGCCAAGCGAGAGATCGGCCTCTTCTTCCCGAACCTCTGACCAGCGCCGTCAGGGGACGATTGTGAAATCGTGATCGAACTCAGGACCGCGGGTTGTCCGATTCGCCCCCTGGGCCATAGCCTCTAGCGGATACCTCCCTAGAGCGGGGGCCTTTTCGCATGTCCGACAGCTTCTTCTCTTCCCTGCTCGGCCGGGACATGGCAGTCGACCTTGGTACGGCGAACACACTCGTCTATGTCCGGGGTCGCGGCATCGTCCTCAACGAGCCATCCGTGGTCGCGGTCAACATCAGGGACCAGCGTCCGCTCGCGGTCGGCCTCGAGGCCAAGCGGATGATCGGGCGCACGCCCGCGCACATCGTGGCCATCCGGCCTTTGAAGGATGGCGTGATCGCCGACTTCGAGATCACCGAGAAGATGCTGCGCTACTTCATCCAGCGCGTTCACCAGCGTCGGTGGGCCAAGCCCCGCATGGTGATCTGCGTTCCGTCCGGCGTGACCGGCGTTGAGAAGCGCGCCGTCCAAGAGGCGGCTGAGTTCGCGGGGGCCCGCAAGGACCCCTTCATCGTCGAAGAGCCCATGGCCGCGGCCATCGGCGCCGGTCTGCCGGTTGCCGAGCCCACCGGCAACATGGTCGTCGACATCGGCGGCGGCACCACAGAGGTTGCCGTGATTTCGCTGGGGGGCATTGTCACCAGCCAGTCGATCCGCATCGGCGGCGACGAGCTCGACGACGCCATCATCCAGCACATCAAGAAGGAGTACAGCCTTGCGCTCGGTGAGCGCACGGCTGAAGAGATCAAGATCGCGCTCGGATCGGCATGGCCGCTCGAGGAAGAGTTGCACGCCGAGATCCGGGGGCGGGACCTGGTCACCGGCCTGCCCAAGACCATCGTGACCTCCACCGAGGAGATCAGGCGGGCCATCGAAGAACCGGTCTCTGCCGTCGTCGACGCCGTGAAGGTCACACTCGACAAGACGCCGCCGGAACTGGCGGCCGACATCATGGAGCAAGGCATCGTGCTTACGGGCGGCGGCGCCCTCCTGCATGGCATCGACGCGCGACTCTCTGCTGAGACCGGCATGCCCATCGTCATTGCCAAGAACCCGCTCCACTCGGTGGTGATGGGGTCCGGTCAATGCTTGGAGGAGTTCGACGTCCTGCGCCATGTGCTGTTCTCTTCATCTGACCGCTAGCTCTCCGAGGGTCCGCAGCTGAGCCGTGGCCGTCTATCGGCGCTCGACCCGGCACCGCTTTCTTCTCGTCCTCCTGGTCCTCACCTCCATCACCGTCATCACCGTCGATGTGCGGGGCGGCGGTGGCGGCGCGATGGAATCCATCCGGCGGGGCGCGAGGGATGCCTTCGCGCCCGTGCAGTCGGCGGCCGACGACGTCATCAACCCGGTTGGCGATTTTTTCGGAGGACTCTTCCGCTACGGGCACCTGAAGGCTGAGAACGCCCGCCTGCGCAATCAGCTCAACGCCATGAAGGGCAAGGTCAACGCGTCGACCGACGCCGAGCGCGAGCGGGCGGAGTTCGCCGCTCTCAACAAGCTGAGCTTCGCCGACAACCTGCCTGCCGTCGCCGCTCGCGTCGTGGCAACGAGTCCGTCGAACTTCCAGGAGACCGTGGAGATCGACAGGGGACTCCCAGCGGGCATTCAGAAAGGGATGCCTGTCGTGACAGGCGCTGGTTTGGTGGGCAAGGTGGTCGCCGTGTCTCAGCAGCGGGCCACGATCCTTTTGCTCACCGATCCGTCGTTCAACGTCGGCATACGACTGTCGTCGTCGGGTGACGTCGGCGTGGCGCGCGGCAACGGCACGCGTGAACCGCTGCCCGTCGACCTCGTCGACGTCGGCACCAAGGTCACCGGTGGCGAGGTCGTCGTCACCAGCGGGCTGCAGGGGAGCGTCTTCCCGCCGAGCATCCCGGTCGGCAAGGTGCGATCGGCCAAGGTGCAACCCGGCTCACTCCAGCAGGAAGTCACGATCGATCCACTGGTCGACCTCAACCGGCTCGACTTCGTCAAGGTCCTGCTCTGGCAACCGTCCAGCTCGCCGCCGTGACGCCATGACACCACTGAACAGCCCCCGCGCCAAGGTGCCGCTCGTCCTGTTGTTGTTCCTCGTCGTCGAGTTGACGGTACTCGATCACCTACGCGTGTTCGGCGCCGGTCCCGACGTAATGCTGCTGCTGGCCGTCGTCGCCGGCATCATCGGCGGCCCCCGCGTCGGGGCCCTGTTCGGGTTCGCGGCCGGCATCGTGCTCGACCTGTTCCTCGAGACGCCGATGGGTCTGTCGGCGCTGGTGTTCTGCATCGTGGGCTACGCAGTCGGCAACATCCAGGGCGGCGTCTTGCGCGCCGCCTGGTGGATCCCCGTCGTCACCACCTTCGTCGCGTCGGTCGCGGGCGTGCTGCTCTACGCGCTCGTTGCGACTGTGGTCGGCCAGCCCGGCCTGGTGACGCCCCACCTCTTCGTGATCGCCGCCGTGGTCGGAATCTTCAACGCGCTCGCCGCTCCGATCGCCCTGCGGCTCGTGCGCTGGGCACTTTCAGGGATGGAACCTGAGAGGGCATACGCGTAGATGGCCTTGGAATCACCCCGGCTGCGGCTGGGGATCGTGGCCATCGTGGTCGTATCGCTGTTCGCAGCGCTCTTGGCGCGCCTCTGGTATCTCCAGGTACTCGCCGCCCCGCAGTACCGCGTGCAGGCCAACACCAACCGTGTGCGCACGATCTACACCGAAGCGCCGCGCGGTCGAATCCTTGACCGTCAGGGTCGCATCCTCGTTGACAATCGCGTGACGGATGCGGTTGTGGTGAGCCGCGAGGAGATGGGCAGCCGCAGCGCCGAGGTGATCCCCCGACTGGCACAGGTCCTCAACATGCAGGCGTCGGACGTGCAGAACCGTCTCAGCGACAAGCGCTACAGCCCCTTCAAACCGATCCCCGTCGCCACCGACGTGCCGAAGGAGACGATCATCTTTATCCGGGAGCACCAGAGTGACTTCCCGGGCGTGAGTGGCGTGCAGTTGACCGAGCGCTACTACCCGTACGGGTCGCTGGGGGCGCAGATGCTCGGTTGGGTGGGGGAGATCAACGGGACCGAGCTCGCGGCCAACAAGAAGAAGGGTTACAAGGAAGGCGACAGCATCGGGAAGTCAGGGATCGAAAAGGTCTACGAGGACGACCTTCGCGGCCAACCCCAGATCGAGCGCCTCGAGGTGGACTCCAAGGGCCGCGTGCTCGGGTCGCTCGGAACGACACCCGCGGTGCAAGGCCATGACGTGCAGCTCACGGTCGACCTCGATATTCAGAAGCTGGCCGAGGAATCGTTGCAGCAGGGTCTACAAGCGGCGCGGGGGAGCTACGACAAGTCGCAGGCCAAGCACTTCATCGCGCCCGCGGGTTCGGTCGTCGTCGAAGACCCACGCGACGGCTCGATCCTGGCGATGGCATCCAACCCCACCTATGACCCGTCGATCTTCGTCAACGGCATCAAGCCCGAGCTGTTCGCGCAGCTGAACGACCCGGGCAGCAACTACCCGCTCAACGAGCGCGCCATCCAAGGCCAGTACGCGCCCGGCTCGACGTTCAAGCTGGCGACGTCGCTCGCCGCCCTCGGCGACGGCATGATCGACACCAAGTACACCGTCGACGACGGCGGCAGCATCAAGATCGGGAACCAGAAGTTCAGGAACGCCGGGGGCGAGGCCAACGGACGGGTCAACGTCGTCCGAGCCCTGACCGTGTCGAGCGACGTGTTCTTCTACACGTTGGGCAACCAGTTCTGGGTCCAACGCTCCCAGTACGGCGACGCCATCCAGAACGAGGCCCGCCAGCTCGGACTCGGGAAGAAGACAGGGATCGCGCTGCCCTTCGAGGCGAGCGGACGTATCCCCGACCCCGACTCTCGGAAGAAGCTGCACGACCAGAATCCGAAGGCGTATCCGAACGGTCAGTGGTACGCAGGTGACAACGTCAACCTGGCCATCGGACAGGGCGAGATGACGGTCACGCCCCTCCAACTGGTGAACGCCTACGCCACCTTCGCCAACGGCGGGACGGTGTGGACCCCGAGAGTCGGCGACAGCATCAAGGATCAAACGGGTGTGCAGTTGCGGCCCGTGGCTCCGCAGTCGGTGCGCAAGCTCGACATCCCACCCCAGGTCTACGACCCGATCATGCAGGGCCTCCTGGGCGTCACCCAGGATCCGCGGGGGACGGCCGCGGGGGCGTTCGCCGGGTTCCCGTTCAGCTCGTTCCCAGTGGCGGGGAAAACCGGCACCGCCCAGGCCGGCAACAAGCAGGACACCTCGCTCTTCGTCGGATTCGGACCGACGACCGACCCGCAGTACGTCGTCGGTGTCGTGATGGAAGAGGCGGGGTTCGGCGCGTCAGCGGCCGCGCCTGTCGCCCGACGTATCCTCGAGTCGCTCGCCGGCAAGCCCACACGTCCCGTGTCCTATGCCCCCGGCGGCTCCCCCGACTAGCTCTCATGGCAACTGCAAGCGCAACCTCCGTCTTCCCGCTGCGTCGGGGTGCGACCGCGGCGTGGCGTCACGTCGATCTGGCGCTGCTCTTCTCCAGCGTCGCCATCGCCGGCATGGGCGTGCTGATGGTGTTCTCGGCCACCGAGAGCAAGCTCCGGGAGCAGGGCTTCGACCCGCACATGTACCTCAAGCGTCAGTCGGTGTGGGTGGTGCTGGGCTTGGCCGTGATGGTGGTGATGTTCAGCGTCGACTACCGGGTCTTGCGCGACATCGCACCGTTCATCTTCGCAGGCGCCTTCTTCTTATTGGTGCTCGTGCTGTCGCCGATCGGCTCGAGCACACGCGGTGCGCAGGCGTGGTTCCAGTTCGGGAGCTTCCAGCTCGAACCCTCGGAGTGGGCGAAGTTAGCCCTGATCATCTGCGTGTCGGCGTACTGCGCGACACACCGCGGCGACCTCGATGGTCGCCGGCTGCTGACGGTGATCGGTCTGGCCGCGGTGCCGATGGCGCTGATCTACCTGCAACCTGACCTCGGCACCGACCTCGTCTTCGGGGCCATCCTCATCGGCGTCCTGGTCGTCGCCGGCGCTCGCCCCCGGCACATCGCCGCCATCTGTCTCGTCGCCATCGTCGGGATGCTCGCGGTCGTCCAGCTGGGCGTGCTCAAGCAGTACCAAGTCGACCGGCTCACGGCGTTCGCCAACCCGACCAACGACCCCCAGCACTCGGCGTACAACCTGGCGCAGGCCAAGGCCGCGATCGGCTCCGGCGGCCTGTTCGGAAAGGGCCTGTTCAAGGGCACCCAGACCAACCTGTCGTTCGTTCCCGAGCAGCAGACGGACTTCATCTTCACGGTGGTGGGGGAGGAGTTGGGCTTCGTCGGCGCCTTCACCCTTCTCGCCCTGTTCGCGGTCGTGGTTTGGCGAACCTGGCGAACAGCCACGCTCGCCCGCGACCTGTTCGGCACGCTGCTGTGCGTGGGCATCCTCGCCATGTTCGTCTTCCAGATCTTCGAGAACGTGGGCATGACGATGGGGATCATGCCGATCACCGGCATCCCCCTGCCGTTCATGTCCTACGGCGGGTCGTCGACGGTGGCGAATTTCGCGGCGGTGGGCCTGGTGCTCAACGTCCACATGCGCCGCTTCGCCTAACTGGCCGTAAACTCCAGGCAAATGACATCTCTTTGGCCGCGGATCGAGCCGCTGCTGGCCAAGGTGCAGAAGCCCGCCCGCTACATCGGCTGCGAGGACGGGGCTCGCACCCCGGTCCACGGAAGCGGACGGGTCGCGTGGCTCTTGGTGTATCCCGACGCATACGAGGTTGGGCTTCCGAACCAGGGCCTCCAGATCCTTTACGAAATTCTGAACGAACGGGACGATGCCGTCGCCGAGCGCGCCTACGCCCCCTGGGTGGATCTCGAGGCGTTGATGCGCTCCCACCGGGTGCCGCTGTTCTCGGTCGACACCCATCGCCCGGCAGGCGACTTCGACCTGCTGGCGTTCAACCTCTCGGCTGAGCTCGTCTATACGAACGTCCTCAACTGCATCGACCTGGCCGGCGCGCCGGTTCGCGCCCCTGACCGTGGTCCCGAGCATCCACTGGTCGTGGCGGGTGGCCACTGCGCGTTCAATCCCGAACCGCTCGCCGACTTCGTCGACGTGTTCGTCATCGGCGACGGCGAAGAAGTCGTGAACGAGATCACCGAGGTCGTGGCGGAGTGGAAGGCGAGCGGTCGCACGCCCGGCTCACGTGAGCACGTGCTCCGAGAGCTCACAGGTGTCGCCGGTGTGTACGTGCCGTCGATGTACGACGTCGCCTACGAGGGTCCGTCGCTGCGAGCGATAACGCCGCGGTATCCGGACGTTCCGCAGCGCGTCGAGAAGCGGACCGTCGCCGATCTGGCCGAGTGGCCGTATCCGAAGCAGCAGCTCGTGCCTCTCACCGAGGTCGTGCACGACCGGTTGAACGTCGAGATCTTCCGCGGATGCACGCGGGGTTGCCGGTTCTGTCAGGCCGGGATGATCACCCGTCCCGTCCGCGAGCGCCCGGCCGAACAGGTGCGCACGATGGTCTCCGACGGTCTGCGCCGCACCGGCTACGACGAGGTCAGCCTCACGTCGCTGTCGAGCGCTGACTTCAGCGGTATCGACGGCGTCGTCGCCGGCATCGTCAACGACCCGGTGAACTGCGGCCAGGTCTCGCTGTCGCTGCCGAGTCTGCGCGTCGACGCGTTCACGGTCAGCGTCGCCACCGAGATCCAGAAGGTCCGCCGCACGGGTCTTACCTTCGCTCCCGAAGCCGGTACCTGGCGGCTGCGCCAGGTGATCAACAAGCTCATCCGCGAAGAGGACCTCTACGGCGCCGTCGAATCGGCGTACTCGCAGGGGTGGCGGCGGGTGAAGCTCTACTTCATGACGGGGCTGCCCACCGAGATGGACGAGGACACGCTCGGCATCGCCAATTTGGCCCGCAACTGCGTCGCCATCGGCCGCCGCTACAACAAGGGCGCGTCGGTGACGGCGTCTGTCGGAGGGTTCGTCCCCAAGCCCCACACGCCGTTCCAGTGGTTCGGCCAGAACGCCGTCGACGAATTGCAGCGCAAGGTCGGTCTGTTGCGAGACGACCTGCGGCGCGACCGCGCCGTCCAGCTGCGCTGGCACGACCCCAAGGCCACGCTGGCCGAGGGCATCGCTTCCCGCGGCGACCGGCGAGTCGGCGCCGTCATCGAAGAGGTCTGGCGGCGCGGCGGCGTCTTCCAGGAGTGGAGCGAGCACTTCGACCTGGCCTTGTGGGAGGAGGCGATGGCGAAGCACGGCCTCTCGATCGAGTGGTACGTCACGCGCCATCGCACCGACGACGAGGTCCTTCCGTGGGATCACATCAGCGCGGGTCTGCACAAGGATTTCTTGTGGCAGGACTGGCAGGATGCACTCGCAGAGCATGGGCTCCCCGATTGTCGCTGGACACCCTGCTACGACTGCGGGGTGTGCACCGACTACGGAATCGAGCACGTGGTGGCCTCCGCCCTCCCGCCCGCGGGCGGCAGCCAGGGCACGGGCCAGGACCTCAGCGTCGGTGGCGACGTGCCGGTGACGCTGTTGCCGGTCGGAGGGCGGGGCTGATGGGACAGCGTTTCCGGATCCGGTTCCAGAAGCTCGGCAAGGTGCGCTGGACGAGCCACCGCGACGTGGCGCGTATGTGGGAACGGGCGTGCCGGCGGGTCCAACTGCCCCTGGCGTACACGGCCGGCTTCTCGCCCCGTCCGAAGATGCACTTCGGTCTGGCTCTTCCCACCGGCGCCGAGTCGGTGGCCGAATACCTGGACCTCGACGTGGTGGACGAGGCAGACGTCGACGTGGACGGCCTGCCCGCGCTGCTGAGTCCGGCCCTGCCCGCAGGGGTCGACGTCACGGCCGTGGCCGCCATCGACCCCAAGGCACCGTCCCTGCAGGAGGACGTCCATTCTTGCACCTGGCGTGTGGCGTTCGCGCCCGACGTCGAACTCGCCGCTCTCGTCGAACGGGCTCTCGCCTCGTCGTCCCTGCTCGTCGAGCGCGAGCGCAAGGGACGAATGTCGGTTGACGACGTGCGCCCCGCCATACTCGCTTTGTCGGCCGAGGCCACCGCCGACGGCGACCCCGAGCTCGAGGCCCTGCTCGCCACCCGGCCCCGAGCCCTGCGCCCGCAAGAGCTGCTGCAGGCGCTCGACCCGGATCTCGAGACGACCCGGGTTCGCAGAACACACCAATGGATCGAGCGCGACGGCCTCCGTGAGGAGCCTCTCGCCGTCGCGCCGCACGCCGTCGGAGCGCGTGCGCAATGAGAAGGGAACATCCCGATGTCCGAACCTGTGGACACGCCGGCCGACCAGCGGCCGAGTCCGAGTCCCCCCACACCGAGCGGGGAGGCGGCTGACAGCGGCGGCCCCGATCAGGGCAGCGGCCCGCGCCGCAACAACAATCGCCGCCGCGGCTCTCGCGGTGGCCGGGGGCGCAAGAAGCCTGCGGCGCAGGCAGCAGCGGCGCCCAAGGAGATCGACAACGGCGATACCCGACCGGATCTGCCTGACCGCATCAGCGAGAACCGTCCGTCGGCGGACGCCGCTGCGAAAGCCCTCATCCCGAAACCGAAGATCGGCGATTCACGCCCCGCGCCTGCTGACGAGGACGGCGGCCAGGGCGAGAACCAGAGCGAGAGTGAGGGCCAGACGGGCACCAAGCGCCGTCGCCGTCGCGGCGGCCGCGGCCGAGGCGGCGGGGGAGGAGGCGGCGCGGCCAAGACCGTCGAGGCGGAGGCCCAGGAGCTCGACGAGGAGGCGCTCGCCCAGCGCCGTGGGCGCGAACGCAAGGGCCGGCCCGTCGGCCGCTACCTCATGACCGTGCACGTCCGCCCCGAGGCGACCCAGATCGGAGTGCTCGAGGGCCGGGCCCTCATCGAGCACTACGTCTCGAGGCCCCAGGACGACGCCACACAGATCCACGGCAACATTTACCTCGGCCGGGTACAGAACGTGCTGCCCGGCATGGAGGCGGCCTTCGTCGACATCGGCACCCCCAAGAACGCCGTCCTCTACAGGGGCGACGTGCAGTACGACCCCGAGGACGTGGTCGAGAGCGGCGCCCCCCGCATCGAGCAGATGCTGAAGGCCCGCCAGACGATCCTGTGTCAGGTCACGAAGAACCCGATCGGCACCAAGGGCGCCCGTCTCACCCAGGAGGTGTCGCTCCCGGGCCGGTTCGTCGTGCTCATCCCCAACAGCACGACCTATGGCATCTCCAAGCGACTGGCCGACGACGAGCGGCGGCGCCTGCGCCGCATTCTCGACGACGTGCGCCCCGAGGGGCACGGCCTGATCGTGCGTACCGCGGCCGAGAACGCCACGCCCGACGAGCTGCGCCGCGACGTCGAACGCCTGCTGCGGCAGTGGAAGGAGATCGACGGGCTGGCCAAGCGGTCGAAGGCGCCCGCCTTGCTGTACCGCGAACCGGACCTGGCCGTGCGCATCATCCGGGAGGAGTTCAACCGCGAGTACCGCGGCGTGGTCATCGACGACCGTGCGCTGTACGAGGAGGTCCACGACTACGTCTCCTCCTTGATCCCCGAGCTCGAGGACCGCGTCGAGTACTTCGACTCCAACGAGGAATCGCTGCCGCTCTTCGAGCGCTATCACGTGCACGAGCAGCTGCATAAGGCCCTCGACCGCAAGGTCTGGCTGCCGTCGGGCGGTTCGCTGATCATCGAGCGCACCGAGGCGCTGACCGTCATCGACGTCAACACCGGCAAGAACGTGGGGTCGTCGAGTCTCGAGGAGACGGTGTTCCGGAACAACTTGGAAGCGGCCGAGGAGGTCGCCCGCCAGCTCCGGCTCCGGGACGTCGGCGGCATCATCGTCATCGACTTCATCGACATGGAGATCAAGAAGAACCGCGACGAGGTGCTGCGGACCTTCAAGGCGGCGCTGGCCCGGGACAAGACCCGCACCCAGGTCTTCGAGATCTCCGAGCTGGGGCTGGTCGAGATGACCCGCAAGCGGGTCTCCGAAGGCCTGGTCGAGTCGTTCTCTATGGAGTGCCCTACCTGCAACGGCCGGGGCATCATCCTCGACGAGAGCCTGCTTTAGTCGCCTCGAAAGCGAAGCTTTCTCGGCGAGCTTCTAAAGGCGCTCGCTCGTCGGGCGGAGCCCTCCTCGCTCGCCGTTCTTCCTTGCCGCCAGCCGTGGGGGCCGCCTCCGGCGGCGCCGAGCGGCCGGCGGGTAGATCAAACGCCTCTCTCCGGTAGCCTGAAACCCCTATGTACGCAGTCATCCGCACCGGCGGCAAGCAGACGCGGGTCGAGCAGGGCCAGCGCGTCGACGTCGAGCTCTTGGGCAAGGCCGAGGGCGACGAGGTCGATTTCACGCCTGTCCTCCTCGTCGACGGCGACACCGTCGTGGCCGCCGCCTCCGACCTGGCGTCGGCCAAGGTGACGGCCCGGATCGTGGGCGAGACCAAGGGCCCCAAGATCCACGGCTTCACCTACAAGAACAAGACGAACCAGCGCCGCCGGTGGGGTCACCGCCAGCGCTACAACACGATCGAGATCACGGGGATCAGCAAATGAGCAAGACCAAGGGCGGCGGTTCGACTCGGAACGGCCGCGATTCCCAGGCCCAGCGGCTCGGCGTGAAGGTCTTCGACGGCGGCCAGGTGCACGCCGGCGCCATCATCGTCCGCCAGCGCGGCACCCGCATCCACCCCGGTCAGAACGTCGGCATCGGCGGCGACGACACGCTCTTCGCCCTCACCTCCGGCAAGGTCAAGTTCGGCTCCCGCAAGGGCCGCAAGCTCGTCGACGTCGTCGAATAACTCGTTCTTGCGCTGGATAAGGCCCTGTGAGGGCCTTATCCACCCCGAGAACGCGGTGGAAGCGGCTCGTAGGCTGAACCCATGGCTTCCGGGTTCGTCGACGAGGCGCAGCTGCATGTGCGCGCCGGCGATGGCGGGGCGGGCGCGGTGTCGTTTCGGCGGGAGGCGCACACGCCGCGCGGTGGGCCCGACGGGGGCGACGGCGGCAACGGTGGCGACGTGTGGCTGGTCGCCGACCGCAACGTGGCGTCGCTCCTCGGCTTCAAGGACCATCCGTTCCGGCGGGCGACGAACGGCGTCCACGGCCAGGGTGCTGGGCGGCACGGCGCCAACGGGGCCGACACCGTGGTGCCCGTCCCCGAGGGGACGACGGTCAAGGAGAAGGACGGCACGGTCATCGCCGACCTGCTCCGCGAAGGCGACCGGTGGCTGGCCGCTCGCGGTGGTCGCGGAGGCCGGGGCAACGCTCGCTTTCTCAGCAACCGGCGCCGGGCGCCGTCGTTTGCCGAACAGGGCGAGCCGGGCGAGGAGCGGTGGCTCGACATGGAGCTCCGGCTCATCGCCGACGTGGCCCTGGTCGGGTTTCCCAACGCCGGCAAGAGCACCCTGATCTCGCGCATCTCGGCGGCCAAGCCCAAGGTGGCCGACTATCCGTTCACCACGCTGCAGCCCCACCTCGGTGTCGTGCGCATGGACGAGTCCGAGATCGTCGTGGCGGACGTGCCCGGCCTCATCGAGGGCGCGGCCGAAGGCCGCGGGCTCGGGCACCAGTTCCTGCGTCACGTCGAACGGGCCCGCGCCCTGCTCGTGCTCGTCGACTTGGCCAGCGTCGAGGAGATCCAGCCGGCGGAGCAGGAGCGGGTGCTGTTGGACGAGCTCAAGCGCTACAAGCCCGAGCTCCTCGACCGGCCTCGCATCACCGTCGGCACCAAGGCCGACGCCGCCTCGATGGCGTGGGACGGCGAAAGCATCTCGGCCGTCACCGGCGAAGGCGTGCGCCCGTTGGTCGGGCGGCTGATCGCGCTCGTCGAAGAGGCGCGCGCGGCCGAGCCCGTCGCCGACTCCTTTGTGCTGCACGAGCCCCTCCCCGAGGGCTTCCACATCGAACGCGATCCCAGTGGCGACTTCCGGGTCGTCGGGCGCCCCGCCGAGCGGGCCGTAGCCCTGTCCGACATCACCACGGCCGACGCCCAGGAATACGTGCGTCATCGCCTGCAGCGCCTTGGCGTCGACCGCGCCCTCGAACGGGCCGGCGCACGCGAAGGTGACACCGTGCACATCGGCACCATGGAGTTCGAGTACCAGCCTGCGGAGAACAGCAACCGATGATCGTCGTGGCGAAGGTCGGCACGTCGTCGATCACCAACATCCACGGCGAGGTCGAGCTCACTGCCATCGACAAGCTGTGCGCCGAAGTGGCGACCCTGCGCAGCCGTCACCACCGCGTAGTGATCGTCACGTCGGGTGCCATCGCCGCCGGGCTGCCGGCCCTCGGTCTCAGCGGCGCCCGGCCCGGTGACCCTGCCACACTTCAGGCGATCTCCGCGGTGGGCCAGAGCCGTCTGATGCGGGTCTACGACGACTGCCTCGCCCGCCACGGTCTCGTCGGCGGTCAGGTGCTGCTCGCGCCGCTCGACTTCGTCCACCGATCCCAGTACCTGCACGCCCGGGGCACACTCACGCGTCTGCTCGACCTGGGCGTGGTGCCCGTCGTCAATGAGAACGACGCGGTGGCCGACGACGAGATCCGCTTCGGTGACAACGACCGTCTGGCTGCTCTCGTCGCCCACCTGGTCAATGCCGACGTGCTCGTGATGCTCACCGACACGCCGGGACTGTTGACCGCTGATCCGCGGCTCGACGAAGAGGCGTCGCTCATCGAAGAGATCGTTGAGGTAGACCACGAGCTCGAGCGCGTCGCCGGCGGCAGTGGCTCCGTCCACGGCAGCGGCGGAATGGCCTCAAAGCTGGCCGCGGCCAAGATGGCGGCGTGGTCCGGTGTTCGAACGGTGATCGCCGCTGCCCACCGGCCTGGGGTGCTCGTCGCTGCTGTTGACGGCGAGTCCGGCGCTGGAACGGTCGTGCGTCCTCACGACCGGAAGCTCTCGGCCCGCAAGCTCTGGATCGGTTTCGCGGTGGCGTCATCAGGGACGGTCGTGGTCGACGACGGTGCCCGTCGGGCGCTCGTCGAGCGACGCACGTCGCTCCTTCCCGCCGGCGTTGTCGAAGTGCAGGGCGACTTCGATGCCGAGGACGCCGTGGAGCTCGCCGACCCTGCGGGCCACATCTTCGCCAAGGGCCTCGTGCGTTACGACGCAACCGTCCTGAAGGACGTCGCGGGCTCCAAAACCAGCGAGCTCCCCGACGGTCTCCCACACGAGGTCGTCCACCGCGACGATCTGGTCGTGCTTCCGTAAGCGAGCGGGTTGTGTCGTCGTACTGGCCGCTGTTCGATCTTCGGCTGGAGACGGCCCGGCTCGTGCTGCGCCTGCCGACCGACGACGACTTCCCCGGCCTGCTCGACGCCGTGGACGCCGGCATCCACGATCCGGACACGATGCCCTTCACGATCCCGTGGACCGACGTCGAGCCCGCGGAGCGTCGCATCTCCGCCGTCCAGCACTGGTGGGGAGCACGCGCCAACTGGACGGTCGACGATTGGAACCTCACGCTCGCCGTGTTCGAAGACGGCCGCGCCGTCGGGATCCAGGCTCTGCTGGCGAAGCACTTCGACGACCTGCGCCAAGTCGACACCGGCTCCTGGCTGACCAAATCTGCTCAAGGCCAGGGGCTGGGCAAGGAGATGCGTGCGGCCGTGCTGCAACTGGCGTTCGAGCAGCTCGACGCGGAGGTCGCACGCTCGGGGGCGTTCGTCGACAACGCAGCTTCCGCGGGTGTCTCCCGTGCGCTCGGCTACCGGGAGAACGGCCGGTCCCGTCTGCTCCGCCGCGGTGCTCCGGGCGAGATCGTGAACTTCGAGCTGACGCGCGAGGAATGGCTCGAGCGGCGGGACTCGATGCCTCGTGCGACGGTGAGCGGGTTCGAGGCGGCGCGAGCGATGTTCGGGCTGGTTCCCGGCCCGGCCTCTTGACCGGGCGGTCAAGTAGCCTGACCAGCGATGACGGCCGCGTCGATGGCGGAGTTGGGGAGGCGATCGAAGGCCGCCTCGCGCACGCTGGCCACGGCCTCGACGGGCGCCAAAGACGCCGCTCTCCACGCGGCCGCGGACCTGCTGGTCGATCGCTCGCTCGAGGTCCTCGAGGCCAACGCACAGGACGTCGAGAAGGCTCAGAACGACGGAGTCACGAGCACGATCGTCGACCGTCTTCGGCTGAACCAGACCCGCGTCGAAGGCATGGCCAACGGGCTGCGCAAGGTCGCCGGCCTCGCTGATCCGGTCGGCGAGATCGTCGAGGGTTGGACCCGGCCCAACGGCCTGGTGATCGAAAAGGTGCGCGTGCCCCTCGGCGTCGTCGCCATCGTCTACGAGAACCGGCCCAACGTCACCAGCGACGCCTTCGGCCTCTGCCTCAAATCCGGCAACGCCGCCTTCTTGCGGGGTTCGTCGGGCGCGCTCCAGTCCAACGTCGCCATCGCCACTGTCCTGCGTGAAGGCCTGACCAAGGCCGGCCTTCCGCCCGACGGGTTGATCCTCGTCGAGGACACGACCTACGAGGCGGCCACCGAGTTCATGCGGCTGCGCGACTCGATCGACTGTCTCATCCCGCGGGGCGGGCCCTCGTTGATCAAGGCGGTGCTCGAGAACGCCACCGTGCCATACGTGATCGACGGCGACGGCAACTGCCACGTGTATGTCGACGAGCACGCCGACCTGGCCCAGGCCCTCGAAATCGTGGTCAATGCCAAGACCCAGCGCCCGTCGGTCTGCAACGCGGCCGAATCATTGGTCGTGCACGAGGCTGTCGCCCGCAAGTTCCTCCCTGACGTCGTCCGCGCGCTAGACGGCGTGGAGCTGGTAGGTGACGACGCCAGCCGGGCCATCGTCGACTCCATCGGCGCCGCCACGGACGAGGACTTCGGGTCGGAGTTCCTCGCCCTCAAGATGTCGGTTGCCGTCGTGCCGTCGCTCGACGCCGCCATCGAACACGTCAACACCTACGGCACGGGCCATACCGAAGCGATCTGCACCACCGACCTCGACGCCGCCCGCCGCTTCGAGCGCGAGGTCGACGCCGCGGCCGTGATCGTCAACGCGTCGACCCGTTTCACCGACGGCGAGGAGTTCGGCTTCGGCGCCGAGATCGGGATCAGCACACAGAAGCTGCACGCCCGCGGGCCCATGGGCCTGCGCGAGCTCACCACGACGAAGTACGTCATCCACGGGGAAGGACAGATCCGCACGTGACCGTCACCAATGCCGAGCCCCGCTTCGAATCGGTTCCCGCAGTGCGCGAGGGCCTGGCGTCGGTGCGGTACCTGGCCGACGAGGGCATCGCCGGGGTCGTCTACCTGGCCGACCGGCTGCAGAAGCCGGTGCTCATCGAGGGCCCGGCCGGCACCGGCAAGACCGAGCTGGCCAAGTCGATCGCCGAGCTGACCGGCAGCCGCCTCATCCGGCTGCAGTGCTACGAGGGCCTCGACGAGTCCAAGGCGCTCTACGAGTGGAACTACAAGAAGCAGCTCCTGCGCATCCAGGTCGAGCGCAACGAGGACGAGAAGGCAACGTGGTCCGACATCGAGGAGGACATCTTCGCTGAGGACTTCCTGCTCACCCGTCCACTCCTCGAGGCGATCCGCGCCGAGGATCCGGTTGTGCTGCTGATCGACGAGGTGGACCGCGTCGAGGTGGAGACCGAGGCCCTGCTGCTCGAGATCCTCTCCGACTACCAGGTGTCGATTCCCGAACTGGGGACGGTCACCGCGACGCAGGTGCCGCTGGTGTTCCTGACCTCCAACAACACGCGGGAACTCAGCGAGGCCCTCAAGCGCCGGTGCCTTTACCTGCACCTCGACTATCCCGACCTGGCACGCGAGAAGGAGATCGTGCTCGCGCGCGTGCCCGGCATCACGGACAACCTGGCTGACCAGATCGCACGTGTAGTTCGCAGCATCCGCCAGCTCGAGTTGAAGAAGGCGCCGTCGGTGTCAGAGACGCTCGACTGGGCCCGCACCCTGCTGCTGCTCGGGGCCACCGAGATCGACGAAGCGCAGGCCACCGAGACACTGCACATCCTCTTGAAGTACCAGTCCGACATCCAGAAGGCGGCCAAGGAGCTCTCCGCGGCCGCGTCGTGAGGTCGATCTTGTGACTTCGACTTCCTCGATGCTCGACGTCCTCGAAGGCTTCATCCAGGAGCTGCGCACCGCCGGCCTGCCGGTCAGCCTCACCGAGAACCTCGACGCCATGGAGGCGGTGCAGCACATCCCGATGGAGGACCGAGAGGCGTTCAAGTACGCCCTCGCGGCCACGCTGGTCAAGAGCCACGCCCACTGGAAGGCCTTCGAAACCGTCTTCGAGGTCTACTTCTCGCTGCGCCGCCCCGGTCCCGGCGAAGAAGGCGACCTCGACAGCGAGCTCGACGCCGGCAATCTCCAACTGGACGAGAGCGGGGCCGCCGGCGGCGGGTCGATGGACTCGCTCAGCCCCGAAGAGCTGGCCGAGATGCTGTACCGGGCGCTGCTGAACGCCGACGAGGCGACCTTGCAGGCCCTCGCCCGCCAGGCCGTGACCCGCTTCGCGGGCATGGAGCCCGGGCGGCCCGTAGGCGGCACGTACTACCTGTACCGCACCCTGCGGAACCTCGACCTCGACGGCGTCCTCGAACGCCTGATGGAGGCCAGCCGCGAGGAGGCGGGCGGTGAGCTCACGTCCCTCGAGGAGCGCCTCGAGAAGGACGAGTACCAGGAGCGCATCGCCAAGCTGCGCCAGGAGATCGAGGCCGAGATCCGCCGGCGCCTTGTCGCCGACCGGGGTCCCGAGGCCATGGCCCGCACGCTGCGCAAGCCGTTGCCCGAAGACGTCGACTTCATGCACGCCAGCCGCGACGAGATGGCGATGCTGCGGCGCACCATCCAGCCGCTCGCCCGCAAGCTGGCCGTGCGACTGGCGCGCAAGCGCCGGCATGGACGCAAGGGCCCGCTCGACTTCCGCAACACCATGCGTCACTCGCTGTCGTACGGCGGTGTGCCGGCCGAGCCGAAGTTTCGTTACCCGCGCCCGGCCAAGCCCGAGATCATCGTGGTGGCGGACATCTCCGGTTCAGTGGCTGCGTTCGCCCGGTTCACATTGATGTTCGTGTACGCCATCGCCAGCCAGTTCTCGCGCGTGCGCGCCTTCGTGTTCATCGACGGCATCGACGAGGTCACTCGGTTCTTCGAAGGCACCGAAGACGTGAACCAGGCCGTGCACCGCGTCAACACCGAAGCGGATGTGATCTGGGTCGACGGCCACTCCGACTACGGCCACGCCTTCCAGGTCTTCTGGGAGAGGTGGGGCAACGAGGTGTCGACGAAGAGCTCGGTGATCCTCCTGGGCGACGCCCGGAACAACTACCACGCGTCGCAGGCGTGGATCGTCAAGGAGCTGCGGCAGCGGGCCCGTCACGTGTACTGGCTGAACCCCGAACCCCGGAGCTACTGGGACACGGGCGACTCGATCGTCTCGGAGTACGGCGTGCACTGCGACGGCGTGTACGAGTGCCGCAACCTTCGGCAGCTCGAACGCTTCGTCGAGCAACTGGGGTAGTGCTCGCCCGCCTAGCGGCGCTCGTCGTCACCGGAGCGACGGCCGCCGTTCTGCTCCGGGGCGCGAACGGGTCGTTGGGCCCGAACATGCTGCTGCTCACCGTCGCCTACGCGGCAGGGGCGGTCCTTGTCGTCGTCGAGGTCCGCCGCCACCGAGCCCACCTTCCGTCGGGGCTGCCGAAGGCGCTCGTCTTCGGGTGCGCGGCCGGGCTGCTGGCGCTCGCCGTCGCCGTCCCGCCGACGGAGTCAGGCGACGTCTGGGCCTACTCGTGGTACGGCCGCGTCGTCGCCCACTACCACTCCAACCCGTATACGACGCCACCCTCACACCACCCCGGCGACAAGTGGTCTCAGCACGTAGACCGCGTCTACAAGGACACGGACTCGGTGTACGGCCCGGTCTTCACCGCAGTGTCCGGCGCCGGCATGTTGTTGTTCGGGTTCTCGTTCCTCTCGGCCCGGCTGTTCTTCCAGCTGCTGGCCGCCGCCTGCGTCATCGCCGTCACCGTGATCGTGTGGCGACGCACGCGAAGTCCCGCGGCCGTCGCCCTCATCGGCCTCAATCCGCTGGTGATCGTCAGCGTCGTCAACGGCGCCCACAACGACGCGTGGGTCGGCCTGGCCGTGCTCGTCGGCGTCGTGTTGGTGATGCGCGACCGCATGCGCTGGGCCGGCCTCGCCTTCGCCGCCGCGGCACTCATCAAGGTGGCCGCTGTCCTGCCCCTGCTCGCGGTCGCCATCTGGGTGTGGCGCAACCGGGGGTGGCGCCCGGCCGCAGAAATGGCGGGCGCGGCAGCTGTCATCGGACTGGTCGCCTACGGCATCGTCGGGGGCACGACCGCTCTCGGCCCGCTGCGCGCCGCTCAGCTCCACTTCAGTGGGCCGTCGGTGTGGAAAGGCCCGGAACGCTGGCTGGGCGGGCATGGGCTCACCCGGTGGATCGCCACGACGGCGACGTTGACGGTCGCCGCGCTTGCGTTGGTCCTCGCCCGGCGGCGGCTGGACCACGCCAACCCCGCCCTGATCGCGGGCGCCGCCGTCTTCGCCTACTGCCTCCTCGGGCCCTACGTGCTGCCGTGGTACGTGTTCTGGGGCCTCGGTGCGTTCGCACTGGCCTGGCGGTCGCGGCTTACGTGGCTGGCGCTGCTGCACGGCGCCGTCCTCCACCTCGCGTACGTCCCCGACCCCGAGATCCACGGCCAGCCGCTTTCGCGCCTGTTCTTACGCTCGCCGCTGCAGCGCTTTCAGCTCGACCTGTTCCAAGTCTGGGTGCCGCTCCTCGAGCTGTTGATCATCGTGGGCGTTGTCGTCTGGTCGCTGCCGCGCGCGCGGCGGCTCGTGACTGGCGAGCGGGTCTAGCGCTCGGTCAGCAGTGCTTGGCGACCGTGTTGTGCGGCCGCGGGCACCGGCCGCCGCACGCCTGCCCGGCTGGGCAGCAGTGCAGCGTCTTGCCCGTCATGCACGGCGTGGTGCCCGAAGGGCAGCCGCACACCCCGCGGGTGGCGTCGACACAGGCCACGCCGCTCTTGCAGCACTTGTTGCCGCACGGCGTGGTGCCGCTCGGGCAGCAGCAGCCCGAATGGGTGCAGGCCGCGCCGGCGTCACAGCACTTGTGGCCGCACGGCGTCTGCCCCGCCTTGCATGTTCCTCGGGTGCGGGCGTCGGCCCGCATGGGTCCCGCCACGGTGGCCGCCGCTCCGGCGGCGAACGTCGCCCCCAGGATCTTGATGGCTCCCCGACGGGGCATCGGGCGGGCCATGGCACGGGTGAGGTCCTCGAAGCGCTTACTCACGTCCGGTTTGTTACTACTTCGCTACCCGCGGATCAAGGCCGGGCGACCGTGAGCGTCACCACGGCGGTGAAACACCGCCCGGCGGTGTCGCACACCGAGTACGTGAATGCGTCCGGTCCGGTGTAGTGGGGGTCGGGGTCGTAGTGCACCCGGCCGTCCTTGTCCGGGTGGGCTTTGCCGTGAAGCGGCTGGCTGACGATTGACACCGACTGGGGAACGAGCGTGCCGCCGGGCTCGTGGTCGTTGGCCAGCACTGCGATGGTTATCCCGCCCTTCACCGGCGCGGTGACGACGTCGTCGACCGCGACCCGTTGGGCGGGAGGCGGTGCGGGAGGCGGCGCCGTCGTTGTCGTTGTCGTTGTGATGACCGTCGTCGGCGCGGGCGTTGTGACCCTGGCCGGGGGTGCGGTGGTCGTCGTCGTTGGGACGGGAACGAAGAGCGGTGCCGTGACGATCGTCGTCGGCGCTGTGGCCGGCGGCGGAAGCGCGTCGGAAACCGATGGCGTTGAAGCCGGCGCGGGCGCAGGGCTCGACGCCGCCCGTTGGGGCTGGCGGGAGAAGCTCTCGCCCAGCACGCGGGTGGCGGGTGCGGCCTGCAGGGGCATGAGTCCCGCCGTGAGAGCGGCCACGGTTGCCACCCCGCCGACGGCCGCGGTGCGCGCCGACTGTGTGGCCTGGCGGGGCATGAACGGCACGGCCAAGAGGGCGCCGAACCCGAGGGCCCAGCGCACCCGGCCGAGAGAGATGTCGAGGAAGGCGCGCACGACTTCGGGGTCGAAGTCCTTTCCCGCGCACGTTGCCAGCTCCTGGCGCGCCGCCTCGGCGCCCATCGGGCGCTTGTAGGAGCGGGCGGCGGTCATCACGTCGAAAGCGTCGGCCACCGCCACGATGCGAGCCGCTCTCGAGATCCGCTTGCCGCTGAGGCCCTTTGGATAGCCACTGCCGTCCCAACGCTCGTGGTGCTGGGCGATGGCGAGCGCCCATGGGCCCAGCCACTTGCGCAGTGGCTTGGCGATCCGGGCGCCCTCTGTCGGGTGGCGGTGCACGGCCTCCCACTCGACGGCGTCGAGGGAATCGTGCTTGTTCAGGACGTCGTGGTCGACGGTCAGCTTGCCGACGTCGTGGAGCAACGCCGACCACCGCAGCCGGTCCGCGTCGTGCTCGGACAGGTCGAGCTCCTCGGCCAGCAGGTCCGTGTACGCACGCACGCGTTCGGAGTGGCCCCTCGTCGTCTTGTCGTGCCGTGCGAGGGCGCCGGCGAGGATCAGGATCTGCCGCGCCGCCTCTGCGGTCTCTGGCGTGTCGCCGACGGCTTCGGCCCGCTGCCGCAGTTGACCCACCGACCCGGCGCGCAGGGCGACCCCGAACCGAGAGGGCGCCTTGTCGGGGAACACGAGCGACAACCGCAGCAGCGCCGCCAGTGGCAGGAGGCGTCGGGCCTGTGAGTCGGTGATGACGACGGCGACGATCGACGCACCGATGACCGCCGCCCAGAACAGGATGGTGGGGCCCACCCCGTCCGGGTGTCCGAGGAGGCGGCTGACGAGCACGGCAGCACCGAACCCGGCCGCCAACGGGATGAGCAGCACGAGGGCGCGGACGAGGAACGCCCAGCCCCGCCGGCTGGGCCAGCGGGCCTCGGTCGTCGCTGCCTCGGTGATGGCACCCTCCAGTCAGGAGGGTACGGACGCGCCCCGTGCGCGAACAATGGCCCGCGAGAGCTAGTCAGCCGCACTCCCGAGGAGATAGCGGTCGAAATTCGACCGCTATTTCCTCGGAACGCAGATCAGAGGTGGAGGCCGCACTCCGTCTTGTCTTTGCCCGCCCAGCGGCCCGAGCGGGGGTCGGCGCCCGGTTCGACGGGATGGGTGCAGGGCTGGCAGCCGATCGAGGGGTAGCCCTGGTCGACCAGCGGGTTCACCGGCACGTCGTGGTCCTTGATGTAGCCCTGGACGTCGAGGTCGGTCCAATTGGCGATGGGGTTGATCTTCACCAGCCCGCGCAGGTCCAGCGACAGGATCGGCGCCTGGGCCCGCGTCGGCGACTCGGCCCGGCGCAGACCGCTCATCCACGCTTCTTTGCCCATGAGGGCCCGATCGAGCTGGCCGACCTTGATGGCCGAGCAGCAGTTCTCGGGATCGACCTTCCAGAGCTCTTCGTCGTGGAAAGGCACCGTCATCATCTTCAGGTTGAGGCCGTACTTGCGACGCACGACCTCGACGGTCTCGAGGGTCTCCGGGAAGTGGTAGCCGGTGTCGATGAACACCACCTCGATCGACGGCTCGACGCTGACGGCGAGGTCGATCAGGACGGCGTCGGTCATCGATGCCGTCAACGCCAGATGGGGATGGAACGTGTCGACGGCCCAGCGGATGATCTCGCTCGCCGGCGCGCTCTCGAACTGGGCGTTGAGGTCGACCATCTCCGACGGCGACAGCTCGGTGCGGGGGAGTGCGATTGCCATATCCGTCAAGCTCCTGCGCACTCGCCGGCGCCGACCTCGGCGCTGTAGGGACCGGTCTCGTCGTAGTCGATGTAGAACTCGGGCGCCTCGTCGGGCGACGGGAAGTGGTCGAGCTCCTTGAGCTCCTCGGCCACGGCCTTGGGACCGCCGATGCGGTCGAGCCACTGGCCGAACTCCTCGCCCGCTTCGCGCTCGCCGGCGAAGCGGCGCACCAGACGCACGGTGGCCTCAGGTGCGTTCTTGGCCGGAAGACGCATCGTCTTCACGCCGAACTCGACTTCCATCTGGCCGATGCGCCCGCCGAGCTGCAGCTGATACCCCGGCGCCGGCTTGCCGTTGGCCCGGCGCTCGACGCCGAGGAAGCCGATGTCGGCCACGTGGTGCTGGCCGCAGGAGTTGGTGCAGCCCGAGATGTTGACGCGGACCCCGCCGACCTCGGCGAGTCCAGCGTCGTCGAGGGCCTTGCCGATGGCGTCGGCCAAGCCGCGGGACTGGGTGACGGCCAGGTTGCACGTGTCGGCACCCGGGCAGCTGACGACGTCACGCACGAGCTCGGCGCCGGGCTGCGCCATCCCGATGGCATCGAGGCGGGCGTACAGCGTGGGCAGCTGCTCTTCGGTGAGGCCGCGGAACACGACGTTCTGGCGATTGGTGACGCGCACCTCAGCGCGCAGCTCGCGCTGGATCGACGCCAGGGCGCGGAACTGGTCGCTGGTGATGTCGCCGAGGCGGGCGTACGCGTAGGCCGACACCGTGCCCTTGGCCACGCCGCGCACGACGTTGGCGTCTTCCCAGCGCCCGTAGGGATCGCGGTGGATGAAGTTCACCTGCGTGCCCCAGCCCATGGCCGTGGGCTCGACGCTCGTTGCCACGCCGGCCGGCTCGTCGCCGTGCTCCTGCACGTACTCGGGGATGCCGTACGCCCACGTGGTGGACGCCCGCAGGAACTTGCGCTCCTTGAGGATGCGCTGGCGCAGCTCGTCGACCCCCATGGTGTCGAGCAGCCACTTCATGCGGGCCCGCAGCTTGTTGTCGCGGTTGCCGTAGTGGTCGAACGTGCGCAGGACGGCCTCGATCGTCGGCATGAGATCCTCGCGCGACGTGAACTCCTCGAGGGCCTGCGCCGCCTTGGGGTTCGCGCCGAGGCCGCCGGCGAAGAACACCTTGAAGCCGGGCTCGAGCGTGCCGTCGGGGAGCGGCCGCATCACGGCGATGATCCCGACGTCGTTGAACATGGCCTGGCCGCAATCGGTGGCGCAGCCGGAGAAGTTGATCTTGAACTTGCGCGGCAGGCGCTGCGAGTACGGATAGCGCAGCAGATGCCGGAACGTGGCCTCGGCCCACGGGCTGATGTCGAGCGCCTCGAAGGGGCAGGCGCCCGCGAGATGGCAGCCCTGGATGTTGCGGACGGTGTCGCCGCACGCCTCACGCGTCGTCAGGCCGACCGACGCCAGGTCTTCGAGCACCTCGGGCACCCGCTCGAGCTGCACGTAGTGGAACTGGATGTTCTGGCGGGTGGTGATGTGACCCCAGCCGCGCGAGTACGTGTCGGCGATGTGGGCGAGCATGTCCAGTTGGTCGGGCTGGATGGAGCCGTACGGCACCTTCACGCGCACCATTTGGTTGTGGCCCTGCTGACGCTGGCCGTAGATGCCGTTGTTGAGACGGAAGAGACGGAACGTGTCTTCCTCAAGCTCGCCATTCAGGTACAGGTCGAGCTGCGTTCTGAACTTGTCGATATCAGCTCTCTGCGCGGGGTCGATCTCCCGGATGAGCATGCAGCGACCTCCTTCGGGGGCACGGGGACGGAATCGGAGCCGCGGCGCGGCGTCCGTCTACGGCAGGAGGTGACAGGTCTCGTCGAAGGCGAGATGCGGCGTCACGCCCATCGCGATCGACGGCGCGCCATGTAGGCGCACGTACGACCAGCAGGAGGTGGACGTCTTCCTCACGGCTACCCAGTCAAGCATTCCCGACAAATCTGATCAAGTTTTGGGGCCTTCACACTTCAACTACCAACCCTGTCAAGTCGCCCTTGACACAAGCTCGGTGTCAAGGCATCCTTGACACATGGCAGATGAGAACTACAGCGACGAAGCACAAGACACACAACCGGTTTCTGAGCAGCCCGATTCCGGGCGCCAGCGTGAGGTCCCCACCCTGCTCAAGCAGGCCTGGGAGGCGGCCACCGGTGACGGCGACCCTCTTCAGGCCCTTGGTGCCACCCGCGCGCTCAAGGCGCAGCTGCCCACCTGGGAGGCCCAGCTGGTCAAGGAGGCCATGGCCGAAGGCGCCACGTGGGAGACCATCGGCGATTCCGTGGGCGTCAGCCGCCAGGCCGCTTGGGACCGCTTCCACCACGAGGTCCACGACCTGCGCCGTCAGATGCGCAAGGACATGCACGACGTTCGCAAGAAGTACCGCGAAGAGGCCATGCGCATCCGCGACAGCTACGCCGATCACCTCGGTCCCCGCAAGCGCGGCGGCCGAGGCCGCGGAAGGGCCGGTCGCCCCGAGCACGGCGCCGAGGAGTCCGGCGACTAGGAGCGCAGGAGCTCGGCCAGCTGGAAGGCGAGGTCGAGCGACTGCCTCGCGTTGAGGCGGGGGTCGCAGGCGGTCTCGTAGCGCCGGTCAAGGTCGGCGATCTCGTCGGTGCCGCCGAGGCACTCGGTGACGTCGTCGCCGGTGAGCTCGATGTGGACGCCGCCCGGCCACGTGCCCTCGGCCCTGTGCACGGCGAAGAACGACCGGATCTCGCCCATGATGGCGGCGAAGTCGCGGGTCTTGCGGCCCGACGGCCCGACGAACGTGTTGCCGTGCATCGGGTCGCATTCCCACACGACCGGATGGCCGGCGGCGCGCACCGCCTGCACGAGCGGCGGCAATGCGTCCTCGATCTTGTCGGCGCCCATCCTCGAGATCAGCACGAGACGACCGGGCGTGCGGTCAGGGTCGAGCACGGCACACAGCGCAACCGCCTCGTCCGCCGTCGCCGACGGCCCGAGCTTCACGCCGATCGGATTGTGGACGCCGCGGAGGAACTCGATGTGGGCACCGTCGAGCTGGCGGGTGCGCTCGCCGACCCACACCAAGTGGGCCGAGCAGTCGTACCAGTCGTCGGTCAATGAGTCCTGGCGGGTCAACGCCTCCTCGTAGCCGAGGAGCAAGGCCTCGTGGCTGGTGAAGAAGTCGACCTGGTGCAGGTTCTCCTCGGCGGAGAGGTCGATGCCGCACGCGGCCATGAAGCGCAAGGCGCGTTCGATCTCCGAGGCGATGTTCTCGTAACGCCGGCCCTCGCGGCTTGAAGAAACGAACTCCTGATTCCACACATGCACCTGGTTGAGGTCGGCGAAGCCGCCCTTGGTGAACGCTCGCAGGAGGTTCAGCGTGGATGCCGACTGGTTGTAGGCCTGCACCAGACGCTCGGGGTCCGGAACCCGGGCCTCCTCGGTGGCCGCCGGATCGTTGGCGATGTAGCCGCGGAACGCGGGCAGCACGCGGTCGCCGACGGTCTCGGTGGGGGAGGAGCGGGGCTTGGCGAACTGGCCGGCGATCCGCCCCAGTTTCACGACCGGCACGCCCGACCCGTACGTCAGCACGACCGCCATCTGCAGGATGACCTTGAGCTTGTCCCTGATGGCGTCGGCCGAGAAGGCGTCGAAGGACTCGGCGCAGTCGCCGGCCTGCAACAGGAACGCGCGTCCCTGAGCGACGTCCCCCAACGCGGCCGTCAACCGGCGGGCCTCGCCTGCAAAAACCAGCGGGGGCATGGTGGCCAGGCGCTTGAGGACGTCGTCGACCCGGCCCTCGTCGGGCCACTCGGGCTGCTGGTCCGCGGGGCGGGTGCGCCAGCTACTCGGCGTCCACGCATCGGTCACGGGTACCAGCCTACGGAACGAAGGGGTGCTAGGACGGATCGACATGCGCCGTCTCGGCATCTTCGGCGGCACGTTCGATCCCGTGCACAACGGCCACCTGGCCGCCGCCGTCAACGCCCGCCGTGCGCTCGCACTCGATCGAGTGCTCGTGATCCCGGCGCGCGACCCGTGGCAGAAGCAGGACCGCGAGCTGGCCCCAGCGGACGCCCGACTGGCGATGCTCGAGGCTGCAATGGCGGGTGTCGACGGCGTCGAGGTCAGCCGGCTCGAGCTCGACCGGCCGGGTCTGACCTACACGGCCGACACCGTGGAACAACTGCACAAGCGCGATCCCGATGCCGACCTCTTCCTTATCGTGGGAGCCGACGCCGCGTCCGACCTGGCCACGTGGGACAGGCCCGAGGTCATCCGCGACCTGGCCATCGTCGTCATCGTGAGCAGGGCCGACATCGAAGAACCTGGTGCGCCGGGACCGGGGTGGCGCGTCGAGCACGTGCGCATTCCACCGCTGGCGATCTCGAGTACCGATCTACGCAAACGGGCCGCAAGCGGTGACCCGTTGGACGGCCTCATGCCGCCCGCGGCCATCCGCTGTTTGCGCGAACGGGGTCTGTACGCTGGCCGTGGATGAGGGAAGTCCCCTTCGCCGACCTTGATGTCGACGACGACATTCCTGCGTTCCTCCTCCCGTACCCCGATGACGAGGAGCAGGAGGAGCAGGCTCCCGGTCCGGCCGTCGTCCTTCCGCCGTCGGGCACGGGCGTGCGTCGCCACCGTCGCCGCCAGCAACGGCGCGACACGCAGCGCCGCACCATCGGCTTTGTCTTCCTCGCGGTCGCCATAGTCGCCGCCCTCGTGCTCGCCGTCACCCATCCCTGGCGGAGCGCGTCGCCCTCGTCACCGGGGCACGCGGCGGCGGGCACCCGTCAGGCGCCGCTGCCGTCGTCCGCGGTGTTGGTGCAGCAGGACGCCCAGGGCGCGGCGGTGTCGATCACGTTGCTCGTCGCCAACCCCACGTCGGGCGGCGGGCACATCGTGTTCGTGCCGCCCGAGACGATGACCGAGATCCCGTCGTTCGACCTCGATGGCGTCGGCAAGGCGCTTGGCCTCGGGGGGCCGTCGTTGTTGCAGGTCACGCTCGAGAACCTGCTCGGCGTACCGCTCCCGCCGGCCGTCATCGTGAACGACGCCCAACTCACGGGTTTCCTACAGGCGACCGGCGGCCTCGACGTCAACGTCCCCACCCAGGTCGAACAGACCGACGCCGCGGGCAACACGAACGTGCTGTGGAACGCGGGCCCCGACACGCTGATGCCCGCCGATATGCCCGGGTTCCTCAGCGCCAAGGGCGACGGCAACGACCTGGCCCGACTCGCCCGCCACCAGACGTTGTGGACGGCGTGGCTCGCCAAGATCGCGCGCGATCCGTCGGTCGCCGACGCTCTCCCGCCCGACCTCGCCCGGGTCGCGCGCCAACTCTCGACCGGCCCTGTGAACTATCAGATCCTTCCCGTGCAGGCGGTCGACGCCGGCACCGGGGCCGACGAGGTGTACCAGGTGCGCCAGGCGGATCTTGACCAGCTCATGGGCCAACTGCTGCCAGGTGTGTCGCCCGCCCGCATCCGGGTGCAGATCCTCAATGGCACCGGCGCCATCGGGATGTCGCCCCGCGTGGCTCAGCGCCTGGTACCGGCCGGCGCGCGTGTCGTGCTCAGCGGAAACGCAGACAGCTTCGCCTACGCTCAGACACAGATCGTGTTCTACGACCGGTCCCAACAGCAGGCAGCGGAACGTGTGCGCCAAGCCTTGGGGACGGGCAGGGTCGTCCTGAGCCGCCAATCGCTCGACGTCGTCGACGTCACCGTCGTCATCGGCAAGGATTTTCATGGCTAGCAGTTCAACTGAGAACAGGGGGCGAGCAACTCTGGACACCATCAGGCACTGGGTGACCACGGCGGCGCGTGCTGCCTCGGCCAAGAAGGCGGAGAACATCGTCGTCCTCGACGTGGGCGGCGTGTTGTCGATCACCGACGCCTTTGTGATCACGAGTGGGAACAACCGCCGGCAGGTACTGACCATCGCCGAGGAAGTGGAGGCGCAGGTGAAGGCCGTCGGCGGCCCGGCCCCGATCCGAGTCGAGGGCCTGACCGACGCCCAGTGGGTGCTGCTCGACTACGGCGATTTCGTCGTCCATGTCTTCCTCGACGAGGTCAGGCGCTACTACGACCTCGAGCGACTGTGGGCTGACGCGCCCACGGTCGAATGGGGCGAAGAGGTGCCTGCGGCAGCCGCCGCCGACTAGCGGCCGTACACTCGCCTACATAGCGGTCGAATCGAGCCCTCCGGAGGAGAGTCAACGCCTCCTGAGCGAGGCCACACGTGCCCTGCGGCTCAGTGAGCAGCGACTCATCGCTCTACTCGAGCACGCGTCCGATGTCATCACCGTGCTCGACAAAGAGGGACGCGTCGTCTATTCGAGCCCGGCCGGCCAGCGCATGCTGGGGTACGCCACCGGGTTCTGGATCGGCCACAACGTCTTCGAGCTCGTCCATCCCGAGGACGCACCACGGGTCACCGAGGTCTTCGCCCGGGCGTTGGCGGCGTCGGGCCTGACCGAGCCAGTCCAGTTCCGCATGCACCATGCGGACGGCGGTTGGCGCTACGTGGAAGCCATCGGCAACAACCTGCTCGGGGACCCGGCCGTCGAGGGAATGGTCGTGACGACGCGCGACATCACCGATCGCCGCGATGCCGAGGAGGCGTTGCGCGTCTCCGAGGCTCGCTTCCGGTCGCTCGTCCAGCGCAGCTACGACGTCATCGCCGTGTGCGATCCGGCGGGGACGATCCTGTACATCACGCCATCGGTCGAGCTCGTCCTCGGGTACCAGCCCGAAGAGGTCATCGGCACCAACGGCTACGACTTCGCCCACCCTGACGACCGCGCCGAGATGGCAGCCAGCCTGGGCCGCCTGCTCGACGGCACGTCCCCACAGCGTGCGGTGGAACTGCGCGGCGTGCACAAGGACGGGAGTGTCCGTTACGTCGAAGTCGTGCCGACCAACCTGATCGACGACCCGGCCGTGCAAGGCGTCGTTCTGAACGTGCGCGACATCACCGAGCGCAAGCGAGCAGCAGAGGAACTGCGCCTGCTGCAGACGATCGTTCTTGCTATCGACGAGGCCGCCGACCTGGGGACCGCGCTCGAGGTCACCGTGCAGCAGGTCTGCGAAGTGACGGGTTGGGTGTGCGGGGCCGCGTGGACGCCGCTGGCCGATGGATCGGCGCTCGAGCTGCGGCGATCGTGGAGCCGCGACGACTCCCGGCTCCAGGCGTACTGCGAGGACCGCCACACGTTGGACCTGCCGCCAGGCGTCGGATTGCCCGGCCGGGTGTGGGCGTCGGGCGAACCGGCATCGTCGACGAATCTCGGCGCTCACGATCCGGGCGCGCGACAGGCAGGGCTCGACGTTGCCGTCGCCGTCCCGGTTCTCGCCGAGAGGGAAGTGGTCGCCGTGCTCGAGCTGTTCAACGGGGCCGAAGGACGCGACGACCAGCGGGTGCTCACCCTCGTCGCCACCGTCGCCAGTCAGCTGGGCACGGTGATCGAGCGCAAGCGGGCCCAAGAGCGTCTCGCCCACCAGGCGCTCCATGACCCGCTCACCGAGCTGCCGAACCGGGCGTTGTTCCTCGACCGGCTGGCGTTGGCGCTGGCTCGTCTGCGGCGGCGGCGGTCGAGCATGGTCGTGCTGTTCGCCGACGTCGACCGCTTCAAAGTCGTCAACGACAGCCTCGGTCACGACGCCGGCGATCGCTTGCTGGTCTCACTGTCGCGCCGGTTGCGCGAGGTCCTCCGCCCGGGCGACACCCTGGCCCGCTTCGGCGGCGACGAGTTCGCGGTGCTGTGCGAGGACGTCCCCGAGGGCGATGTCATCGGGATCGCCGAGCGCATGATGAACGCGCTCGCGGAACCCTTCATGGCCGGCGGGCGCGAGGTGTTCGTCAGCATGAGCATCGGCATCGCCGTTGCGCGCGACCCCGATCAACGCGCCGCCGCTCTTCTGCGCGACGCGGACGCGGCCATGTACTTGGCGAAGGACCGCGGGCGCGCCCGCTTCGAACTGTTCGACGAGGCGATGCGCGACGAGACGACCGAGCGGTTGTTGCTCGAGAACGCGTTGCGGCGCGCGCCCGAACGCGGGGAGCTGCGCGCGCTCTATCAGCCGATCGTGCGCTTGGCCGACGGGTCGATGGTCGCGGCCGAAGCACTCGTGCGTTGGGTGCACCCCGAGCGGGGTTTGCTGGAGGCGTCCCAGTTCGTCCCGCTGGCCGAGGAGACGGGGATCATCGTGCCCGTCGGCAGCTGGGTGCTCGCCGAAGCGTGCCGGCAGGCGGTCACGTGGTCGGGGAACGGGCACGCGCCAGCCGTGTCGGTGAACTTGTCGGCCCGCCAGCTCAGCCGCTCCGACCTCGTCGACCTGGTCGCGGGCGCGCTCGGCGACAGCGGGCTGAACCCGGATCGGCTGTGGCTGGAGATCACCGAGAGCGTGCTCATGGAGGACGCCGACACCGCGGTCGAGACGCTCCAGCGCCTTCGGGCCCTCGGGGTACACCTCAGCGTCGACGACTTCGGCACGGGCTACTCGTCGCTCGCGTACCTGCGCCGGTTCCCGGTCGACTCTCTCAAGGTCGACCGCTCCTTCGTCGCCGGGCTGGGCGAGGATCCCGAGGACTCGGCGATCGTCGAAGCGGTCGTGAGCATGGCGCACTCCCTGCGCCTGTCGGTGGTGGCCGAGGGGGTCGAGACCGACGAACAGCTGACCCGGCTCCGTGATCTGGGCTGCGAGCTGGCCCAGGGCTTCTACTTCGCCGCTCCGGTGCCCCCGTCGGCTCTGGACCCGCTGAGCGCCCAATCCCGCTGGTAGAGAGGCCGTCGGCCTGCCAAGGCCGGGGTCCGGCTCAAGGATTGCGGTGGGGTGGTCGATGACTGGGTGGCCCCTGATGTTGCTGGGGCTCATGTTGCTCCTGTAGCCTGAGTGGCCGCACGTCGAAAAAGGAAGACCCGGTGGGTTCGACCCGTTTGCCAGGGAGAGCAGGCCCGGTCGCCGTGATCCTCCTGGCCGCTACGTGCCTGATCACGGCGCCGGCGTCGGCGACTCCCGCACCTGACAGCCACAGCCCGACTGACCCACAGGGCCAAGCCGCGCAGCTCGCCCAGCAGCTGGACGATCAGGGCCAGCACATCGCCGCCCTCGACGAGCAGTTCAACCAGGCGAGGGCCAAGGCCGACGCCATCGGCGATCAGCTGGCGGCGATCGGCCCCAAGCTCGACGACTCCAACCGGCAGCTCGCGGCGGCCCGCCAGCGCCTGTCCGACGCGGCCGTCGACGCCTACGTCCGCGGCGGCTCCAGCCCGCTGCTCGGGGCGCTGATCAAGAGCACTGCCGCCGACTACGGCGTGCGCAAGACGTATGTGAACGCAGCTCTCGATGAGCAGCGCGGTGCCCTCGCCAACTTCGACGCCGCCCGCCGCAACCTGTTGAAGATGCGGGACCAGCTCCGAGTCGCGCAGCGCCAGGCTCGTGCCGCGGCCGACGCCATCGATGCAAACCGGCGCGCCATCCAGGCCACCGTCGCCGCTCAGCAGTCGACGATGAACCAGGTCGCCCAGCCGGGCATGGCGCCCCTCGTCGCCCAGGCCGCGGCGGCGCGCGCTCAGCAGTCCGAGCAGCAAGGCAAGCAGAAGTTCGCAACGCTCGCCGCACCCCCCGCGCACCCGGCGTCGACGCCGACGACGGTTGCACCGCGGACGTCGGGAACGGCCGCGCCGCCCAAGCCGGCCGGTAGCTCGGGGGCGGGTCCGGCGACGACCGCCCGTCCCTCCTCGCCGGCGACGACCACGGCGCCGAAGCCGGCCTCGTCTTCGCCGGCGCCGTCGGCGCCCGTCGGTCCTGCTCCGCCGGTGAAGTCAGGCGCTGCGACGGCGGTGAACGTGGCCAAGGCCCAACTCGGCAAGCCCTACGTGTACGGCGGTGCCGGTCCCGACAACTTCGACTGCTCCGGCCTGACGATGTACGCGTGGCGCGCCGGCGGCGTGAGTCTTCCCCACTCGGCGGAGATGCAGTACAACGCCATCTCTCACATCTCGGTGTCGCAGCTGCAGCCTGGCGACCTCGTCTTCTTCTACACCCCGATCGAGCACGTGGGTATCTACGTCGGCGGCGGCCAGATGATCGACGCGCCCTACACCGGTGCAGTCGTGCGGTACGACTCGATCTACAACCCGTATCTGGTGGGCGCCGGCCGACCGTAGCGTTGGCCGATGGCCGACAAACGGCGCCGCGTGCGATCGGTCACAAGTTGGTGGAGGTGATGGGACTTGAACCCACGACCCCTTGCATGCCATGCAAGTGCTCTACCGGACTGAGCTACACCCCCGGGGAAGCGGTCAGGCTACCAGTTGGGTGTTGCGGCCCTTCCTCTCCGTTCTGGCGCTGGATAACGGCCTGAGAGACCGTTATCCACCGCCAGAATGAGAAGGGGAGCGCAGTTACCATCGGCCTGTGGCTGCGGCCTACGACATTCAGGCGATCGAGAAGAAGTGGCAGGACTATTGGGCTGAGCGCGGGACGTATCAGGTCGACAACGACGACCCGCGGCCGAGCTTCTACTGCTTGTGCATGTACCCGTACCCGAGTGGTGCGGCGCACCAGGGGCACGTGCGCAATTACACATTCGGCGACCTGATCACGCGGCACCGGACCATGCACGGCTACGCCGTGCTCTCACCGATGGGGTTCGACTCCTTCGGTCTTCCAGCCGAGAACGCCGCCCTGAAGACCGGCGTACATCCGCGGCTGTTCACCGACGAGCGCATCGGCGAACTGAAGTCTTCGATCTTGCGTCTCGGAGCGCAGTACGACTGGCGCCGCGAGGTCCACAGTCACGACCTGCAGTACATCAAGTGGAGCCAGTGGATCTTCCTGCGCCTGCTCGAGGCGGGGCTGGCCTACCGCAAGAAAGCGCCCGTCAACTGGTGCCCGGGCTGTCAGACGGTGCTGGCCAACGAGCAGGTCCTGGCTGACGGCACCTGTGAGCGCTCGGGCGACGTCGTCGTCAAGCGCGACCTCGAGCAGTGGTTCTTCCGCATCACCGAATATGCCGAGGAGCTGCTGAGCGACCTCGACCGCCTCGACTGGCCCGAGCGCGTGAAGACCATGCAGCGCAACTGGATCGGTCGCTCAGAGGGCGCCGAGTTCGACCTGGCCGTCGAGGGCCGGGACGACGTCAAGCTGCGCGTGTTCACCACGCGCCCAGACACCACGTTCGGCATGACTTACGCGGTCGTCGCCCCCGAGCATCCGCTGGTCGACCAGCTGACGACCGACGACCGTCGCGAGGAGGTCCAGCAGTTCGTCGCCCAGGTCACCCTCGAGACCGAGATCGAGCGCCAGACGACAGAAGGCTCGCTCGAGAAGCGGGGCGTGTACACGGGCAGCAACGTCATCAACCCGTTCAACGGTAAGCCGGTGCCGGTGTACCTCGCCGACTACGTCCTCATGGGCTACGGCACGGGCGCCATCATGGCTGTGCCCGGCGAAGATCAGCGCGACTGGGATTTCGCCAAGGCCCACGGCCTCGACATCATCCGCACCGTGCAGCCGCCCGACGGCTGGGACGAGGGCGGCGGCGAGGCCTACACGGGCGACGGTCCGGCGATCAACAGCGAATGGCTCGACGGCCTCGACAAGGAACACGCCATCAAGAAGGCCATCGAGTGGCTCGAAGAAAAGGGCATCGGCACGCGCACGGTCAACTACAGGCTGCGCGACTGGTTGGTCTCTCGTCAGCGCTTTTGGGGCTGTCCGATACCCGTCGTCTACTGCCCGGACCACGGCGTCGTGCCCGTCCCCGACGACGACCTGCCGATCCTGGCGCCCGACGACGTCGAGTTCCGCCCGACCGGTGAGTCGCCGCTGAAGTTCCACGAGGGCTTCCTCAACACCACCTGCCCGATCGACGGCGGCCCAGCTGTGCGCGAGACCGACACCATGGACACGTTCGTCGACTCGTCCTGGTACTTCCTGCGTTTCACCGACGCGTGGAACGAAGACGTGCCGTTCTCGAAGGAAGCGGCGACCCGGTGGATGCCGGTCGACCAGTACATCGGCGGTATCGAGCACGCCATTCTCCACCTGATGTACGCCCGCTTCTTCATGAAGGCGCTGGCCGACCTCGATATCGCGCCGAAGGACCTGCGCGAGCCGTTCAACCGCTTGTTCACCCAGGGCATGATCCGTCTGGGCGGCACCAAGATGTCGAAGTCCAAGGGCAACCTGATCACGCCTCAGCAGTTCTTCGACACGGTCGGCGCCGACGCCCTGCGCCTGCATCACCTGTTCATGGGCCCGCCCGCCGACGACGTCGACTGGACCGATGCGGGCATCAAGGGGACGTCGAACTTCTTGCAGCGCCTCTGGCGGGCGGCGGATCCTGAGAGCACTGCTGTGCCCGCCGCGCCCGACACAACTTCCATCGAGGTCAACCGCGCGGCCCACCGCCTGATCGCCCGTGTCTCCGACGAGTACGAGCGGTGGTCGTACAACACCGCCGTCGCCGCCTGCATGGAGTTCACAAACCTCCTCTACAAGCAGGGCACGACCGACTTCGCCATCGACTCGGTGCTGCTGTTGATGGCTCCCATGGCGCCCCACATCACGGCCGAGCTGTGGGAGCGGCGCCACCCGGGCCAGCACATCCACGAGCAGCCGTGGCCGGAGGCCGATGCGGCCATGGCCGCCGAGGAGACCGTCGAGATGGTCGTGCAGGTCAACGGCAAGAAGCGCGACGTGATCAACGTCAAGCAGTCCATCGACGAAGCCGAGATGGAAGCCCTCGCCCGCTCCTCACCGAAGGTCGAGGAAGCCCTGAACGGCGGTCACCCCAAGCGCGTGATCGCCAAGCCGCCCCGCCTGATCAACCTCGTCGTGTGAGGTGTTTGCGCGATCCGTTGTCAGATAGACGACGGATCGCGCAAACGCTCGGTCAGACGGCGGTCTTGAAGCCGGCCAGGACGGCCTTCCAGCGCTCCGGGTCGCTCTTGTACGGCGTGTAGAAGGTGACGCGGTCGATGACGTCGCCGAAGCGGGCGAGGATCAGCTTTGGGATCTCCTCGGGCTCGCCCCGCACGGCGAAGGCGTCGACGACGTCGTCGGTGATCAGCGTGCCCATCTGGACCCACTCGCCCTGTTTCGACAGCTGGTTGAGCTGCGGCTGGAGGTCGTGCCAGCCGTGCTTCTCGAGCACGCCCTTGTAGGCGGGCGTCGAACCGTAGAAGGCGATCTGCTGGCGCACGCCCTTGTCGGCGTTGTCGAACTCCTCGTCGTTGGTCCCGGTGATGACGAACACCGGGCAGGAGATCTCGATGTCCGAGCGCTTCTTTCCTGCCTTCGAGAGGCCCCGCTCGAGCGCCGGGAGCGTCACGTCCCGCAGGTACGTCTCGGTGGTGAAACCGTGGGCGAGGAGTCCGTCGCATACCTCGCCGGCAACCTCGGTCATGCGCTCGCCGACGGCCGCGAGGAAGACCTTGGGCGTGCCGTAGGGGTTCGGTCCGGGGTTGAAGAACGGCGTCATCAGCGTATGGCTGTAGAACTCACCGCGGAAGTCGAGCTTGCTGCCGTCCTGCCACGAGGCCCAGATGGCGCGCATGGCCAGGACCAGCTCGCGCATGCGGCTGGCCGGCTTGGACCACGTGGCGCTGAACCGCTTCTCGATGTGGGCGCGGATCTGGGAGCCGAGCCCGAGGATGAAGCGGCCCTGGCTGTAGTTCTGCAGATCCCATCCGATGTTGGCCAGGTGCATCGGACTGCGCGGGAAGGCCACCGTGATGCCGGTGCCGAGCTCGACGCGCTGGGTGTGCTCGGCCGCGAGCAGCAACGGGAAGAAGGGATCGTGGCTGGTCTCCGCCGACCAGACGCCGTCGTACCCCGCATCCTCCGCTTCCTTCGCGGTCTCGCCCGCCTTCGCCAGGTCGAACCCGACCCCTCCGTCGACTTTCATCGCTACTGGTTCTCCTCTCGCAGGAAGCGTTCGAGCTCGGCCGCCAGCTCGTCGCCGGACGGGATGGTCGTGCCGAGGGGTCGCTCGGTTTCGGCGTCGACGGCTGCCTCGAGCTGATGCACGAGGGCCGCGTGCTCCTCGCTGTTGGCGACGAGCTCGTCGAGGCGCTGGCGGGTCGACACGGCGGCCGTGCGCAGCTCGCTGGTGTCGACGCTGACGCCCGTCAGCTGTTCGAGCCCCTCGAGAAGGACCACGCTCGCCTCGGGATACGGCATGGCCGCTGCGTAGTGCGGCACCCGGGCCCAGAGACCGACGGCGGGCACGCCCAACTCCGCGAACTGCCGCTCGAGTGCGGCCTGCACGCCGGCGGGGACGTCGATGGTGCCGGGGATGAACCCCACTCGGTGGGCGAGCTCGGTCGACGTGGCCGTCGACACGAGCCGGGTGGACCGCGTGTGTGGCACCGGCGCCGGGAAGGCGCCCAGCCCCACGACCTGCTTCACCCCGAACGCGCCCGACAGCTCGGCCACCGCGGTGCAGAACGCCCGCCATTGGTGATCGGGTTCGGGTCCGACGAGGAACAGGAGGTCTCGCCCACCCGCGGAGCGCCCCGACCGAACTTGGATCTCGGGCCACATGAGTCCGGTGTTGACGCCGTCGACGATGCGCACAATCGGGCGCCGCGCCCGGTGGTCGAGCAGGGAGTCGACGTCGAAGTTCGCCACGAGCTCGGTCTCCAATGATCCGAGGAGCGCGGCGAGCGCCGCGCCTGCACCGAGACCGGCGTCGACCCATCCCTCGAGCGTGACGATCAAGATTGGCTCGTGGACGTCGGGCCGGCCGGCCAGGCCGTAAAGGTCGCTCATCGAGATCTAGGACGCCGCGTCGACTGCGCTTCTCGCCGTCTCGGCGAGGAGCACCACTTGTTCACCGAAGGCGTCGAAGGCGCCCCGGTCACCGCCGGCGTGGCCGGCCTTGTAGCGCGCGAACACACCCTCGAGGATGCACGCCAACTTCCAGTAACCGAAGGCGACGTAGAAGTCGAGCCTGCTCAGGTCGCGGCCTGAGCGTTCGGCGTAGCGCTCGGCGATCTCTGCCCGCCGGGGAAAACCGTTGAGCGCCGTCGGCGCAGACAACAGTGCCGACATCTGGTCGCCGGGGTCGGCCCAGTAGACCATCAGCAGGCCGACGTCGGCGAGGGGGTCGCCGAGCGTGCAGATCTCCCAGTCGAGGACAGCACGCACGTGGCCGTCGTCGCCCATCATGGTGTTGTCCAGCCGGTAGTCGCCGTGCACGATCGTGGCCGGGCCCTGTTCGGGGACCGTGCGCATCAGCTCGTCGTACACCTCGTCGACGGCCGGGATCTCGCGGGACTTCGACTTCTCGAACTGCGAGTGCCATCGCTTGAGCTGGCGCTCGATGTAGCCCTCGCGGCGCCCGAAGTCACCGAGGCCGACGGCGTCGATGTCGACGGCGTGAAGGTCGGCAAGCACGTCCACCAGTGACTCGCCCGCGACCCGGCGCTCCTCCTCATTGAGGACCCGCTCGGTGGTCTGCGCATCACGCAGGATGTGGCCCTGGACATAACCCATCACGTAGAAGGGTTTGTCGTTCACCGACTCGTCGTCGCACAACCCGATAGCCGGCGGCACCGGCACGGGCGTGGGCCCGAGCGCCGAGATGACCTTGTACTCCCGGCTCATGTCGTGCGCGGTCGGAAGGATGCTCCCGAGGGGCGGGCGCCGCAGCACCCACGCGGAGCCGGTCGAGTCGTCGACCCGGAATGTCAGATTCGAGCGCCCGCCGGCGATCAGGTGAAACTCGAGCGGTGGCTGCACGCCCTCGACGTGTTCCTCGAACCACTGGGTGACCTTCTTGACGTCAATGCCTTCGATGGGTTCCACGGCGGCCGTCACCCTAATTTGCGGGTAGGAATGCGGGCAGGTCCGCAACCGTTCTTCAGAGAGACATGATCGACGTCACCGACGAAACATTCGAACAGGACGTACTCGAGCGCTCCAAGCAGGTCCCCGTCGTGGTCGACCTCTGGGCGCCGTGGTGCGGGCCCTGCCGCACCCTGGGACCCATCATCGAGAAGGTGGTGGACGCCACCGAGGGCAAGGTCGACCTGGTCAAGGTCAACGTGGACGACAACCCCCGGGTCGCCGCGACCTTCCAGGTGCAGTCCATTCCCGCCGTCTACGCCATCAAGGATGGCAAGGTCATCGACGGCTTCATCGGCGCCCTCCCGGAGAAGGGCGTCGCCGAGTTCGTCGACCGCCTGGCCCCGCCCGAGACCGAGGCCGACCGGCTGGTCGCGGCCGGCGACGAGGAGTCGCTCCGCAAGGTCCTCGAGGACGAACCCGACCACGAGGGTGCCGTGATTGGCCTGGCCGAGCTTCTGGCCGACCGTGGCGACGGCGACGAGGCGCTCAAGCTCCTCGCCCGCATCCCCGAGACGGCCGAGACCCGCCGGGTGGCGGCGAAGGCCAGGCTGGGCGACGAAGCCGAGGCTGCGAGCTCGGACGGCGAGGTCGAGAGCAAGCTCGACGACCTCCTCGAGCGCGTGAAGGACGACGAGGCCGCCCGCCAGGAATTCGTCGACCTCCTCGAGGTCCTCGGTCCCGACGATCCGCGCACCAGTCACTACCGCAAGGCCCTCACCGCCAAGCTCTACTGATTTGTACTGGCTGAACTGACCTGTGCGCCTCGGGCGGGACGGCGACCACTGGCTCTGGGTCGGCGGCCCAGTTCCCCCCGGCGCTGACGCCATCACCATCGGCTCGGTGGTTTCGGTCCGCACGGCCGCTGCCGCTGATGATCACCTCTTGCGTCACGAGCGGGAGCACGTGCGCCAATGGCGGCGCCTCGGCCCGGTGCGGTTCCTCTTCCGCTACCTCGGCGCCTACTTCCGATGGCGCCTGCGCGGTTACGACCATTGGGGTGCCTACCGCCGCATCCCGCTCGAAGTGGAAGCCGAGTGGGCCGCCCGCCAGGCCGACCCGTGACGTTCTTTGCGCGTCTTCTGTTGTCAGACAACGACAGACGCGCAAAGAACGAAGGGGTTTCGCCGCCGGGCGACGGCCTCTAGATTGAGTCCGCCGCTTCCCCGGTCGAGCTTGTCTCCCGGGGGGTGCGCGTGTCCGATCTCCTCCGCCCGTCGCCACCGCCGACGTGGCGCGACCGCGTGGAGACGGCGGTTGGCCTTGTGCGGGCCGCACCCGGGATCAGCGCCGCTGTGTTCGCTGCGGTGGTCGTCGCCGCCGCGATCGGCTTCGTCGTCTTCCACCGCCCGCCGCCCGCGCCGGCAATTCAGCTTCCGAGAGCAGATGCCGCGCCCGCGGGGTCGACGCCCACGACCACCGGCGAACTGCTCGTCGATGTCGCAGGCGCCGTGCTCAGACCGGGCGTGGTCCGCCTCGCGGGCCCGGGCCGCGTCATCGACGCCATCGCTGCCGCAGGAGGGGCGGCGGCCGACGCCGACCTGAACCAGGTGAATCTGGCCGCGAAGGTCGGTGACGCCGATCGCATCTACGTTCCTCGTCGAGGCGAATCGCCACCGCCCGCACCCAGTTCGCCTGGCGCAGGAGGCACGACGACGGCCCAGGCCGGACCTGTCGACCTCAACAGCGCCACACCTGAACAGCTCGACGCTCTTCCCGGGGTCGGCCCGGCCACCGCCGACGCCATCGTCCAGTACCGGACCCGTCACGGTCAGTTCCGCTCGATCGACGACCTGCTTTCGGTTCCGGGCATCGGCCCGGCCAAGCTGGCGACGCTCAAGCCGTTGGTGCGCCTCTGACGACGACGACGGCGGTCAGCCGGTGAATGCCGGCGTGACTCCGACGGGCGTGGCCACGGGTGACGGCGTGACAACCGGTGAGGGGACGACAACGGGCGTCAGCGGTACCGGTGCCGGTGGCGCCACGACCGGCAACCGCACGATCTGCGCCTGGCCGCTGACGACCGACCACGTGAACCACAGCGCCCCGTCCGGTCCCGCGGCAACGCCCTCCACGTTGCCGGTCACGTATTCGTGGTCGGTGGCGTAGCCGTCGGCTGCCATCACGCCAACCTTCCCGGCGACGGGATACCCGGCCCAGATCTGTTTGTCAGGACCGACTGCGACGTCGATGACATGAGGCGTCGTGATGAACGAGGTGACGGCACCTTTGGTCGTCACCGCGCCGATCGTGTTGTTGTTCGAGCCGGCGTACCACGTCCGGCCGTCGGCGCCGGTGGTGATGGCGGTGGCGTTCGGCGTGCCGGGCTGGAGGTACTGCGTGATCGTGTGCGCTCCTGTGGGCTCGATCGCGGCCACCTTGTTGGTCTCGAGCTGCGTGAACCAGAGCCTCCCGTCCGAACCGGCGGTGATGTCGAACGGGTCGCTATTGGCCGCCGCGTCGTACTCGGCGAAGTCCGACCCGTCCGGCTTGATGGCGCCGATTCGGTCCGCGTTCTCGGCGAACCACACCCGCCCATCGGGACCGGCCGCGATGCCTCGCGGGTGGCTGTTGGCGTGCGGGAGCGGGAACTCCCGAAACTCGCCTGTCGTCGTGACCCGACCCACCTTGTTGCCGTCGAGCTCGGTGAACCACAGCGCGCCGTCCGGCCCGGCGGCGATGCCCCACGGGTCGGCCTTCTGCGTTGGTACGTGGAACGTCGTCAGCTCACCCGTCGGCGTCAAACGGTCGATGTCGTTCGTGCCGTTCGCCGTGAACCACATGTTCCCGTCGGGGCCGGCGGTGATCCGAACGGGGTTCGAGCCGTTGGGAAGATCTCTGACCTGGAACGGTGACGGTCGATGCTGGATCCTGGCCAAGCGCCCTTCGTTCGGCTCGGTCACCCACACGTCGCCGTTGAGGAGGATCAGGTACTGCGGCGCCGCGTCACCGGCGAGCGGCACGGTCTCGGTCAGGCTGCCATCGGGTGAGAGTGAGACGACCTGGTTCGTGCCGCTCAACGCCACCCACAGCCGGCCTCCGCCCGAGGTGATGCCGGACGGGCTGGTGTTCGGGCCGAGCGAGATCTGCTTGAACGCCTTGGTCGTCACGTCATAGCGGTCGACGAGCCCGTCCGGCGGAGACGCGCCTGGGTCTCGTGTGATCCAGAGGGCGCCGTCGGGACCGGTTACCACGTCGGTCGGCACCGTCGTCTGTGGCGCGGGCAGGTCAACTTCGCTGATCGAGCCCGTCGTCGTGATGCGCCCGAGTTCGGTGGTGCCCCGTTCGGCAAACCACAGGGCGCCATCAGGACCCGTTGTGATGCCGACCGGTGCGGAGCCACTCGTGAGCGAGTACTCCACAAGCCCGGTTCCGTCGGGCTTCATCGTGCCGATGTGGGCGGCGGGGAAGCCCTGATCGGGCCGGCCCGACTCCGAGAACCAGAGGTTGCCGTCGGGCCCGGTTGTGATGACGTTCGGCGCGCTGTGCGCGCTGACCGGATAGGTGGTCACGACACCCGACGTCGTGATCCGCCCGATGCGGTCGTTGAAGAACTCGGTGAACCACATGGCCCCATCGGGACCCGCCGTGAGCCCGGACGGAACATCGGCGGTCGGGAGCTTGTAGGACGTGCGCTGCAGGCTCTGGGGGTCGATGGCCCCGATCTGGTTGACGCTCGCGCCGCCGCCCCCTGCGACCGTGGTCCAGACCCGACCGTCGGGACCGAGGGCGACGCCGTAGGGCTGCAGCCCTTGGGGGAACCCGAACTCGTCGATCGTGAACGGTTGGGAGGCGGGACGGAAGCCCTGTGCCGTCTGGCCCGCGGCCTGTCCGCCGATTGTGCTGATGGTGATCGCTGCCGTCGCTACGAGAGCGACCATCGCTACGACTGTCCTCACGTCGCGCGGAAGGTACACCCCCTTTCGCGAGCGCGACGCGACCTCTACGCTGCAACGGCCGCTTCCCCCGGTACGTCCGATCACTTGGGAGCGGCATGTCCGATTTCGGCACCGTCGTTCTGGCGCTGTCTGCCGCTACCGGTGCGTGGTGCGCGTGGCCGGCTCCGTTTGCGCTCGCCGCCGTCGCCGTGGTCCTTGCGCTCATCGGCCGATGGTCGGTGCTGTTGATCATCGGTGTCGCCCTGCTCACGGGCACGCTGGCTGCCCGCTCGTGGGCCGGACTGCATCCGCCCAAGCAGGGCGTCTACCAGGGCGTCGTGACCCTGGTCAGCGATCCGGCCGCGGTCGACGCCGAGACACGCGTCGAGGTCCGCGTCGGTACCAAGCGCGTCGAAGCGTGGGCGCACGGTCAAGCGGCGCGTGCGCTGACGGACCGTCTGGCGGGTGAGCGTGTCGCATTGGCCGGACAGATCGAGCCCGTGCCGCCGTCATCGCGCGCCCGGTTGGCGGCGCGGCACATCGCCGCTCGGATGTCGGTCGATCGCGTCGGCGCGTGGACCGCAGGCGACCCCCCCAGCCGGTTGGCCAACGGCGTGCGGCGCACGCTCGCCAGAGGAGCCGAGTCACTCTCGCCGTCCCACCGCGCCCTGTTCCTCGGGTTTGTGCTCGGCGACGACCGTGGCCAGACACCCGAGGTCGTCGACGACTTCCGGGGCGCCGGGCTCACGCACTTACTCGTCGTGTCCGGTGAGAACCTCGCGTTCGTTCTCGCGCTGCTGGGCCCGCTGTTGCGCCGCCTGGCGATCGGCGGGCGCCTGGTGGTCGCCGCGACCGTGCTTCTGTTCTTCGGTCTGCTCACGCGGTGGGAGCCCTCGGTCCTGCGGGCGGTGGCGATGGTGTCGGTGTCGATGCTGGCCTGGGCCGTAGGCCGGCCGACGTCCACGGTGCGTCTCCTCGCACTCGCCATCACCGGACTCCTCGTCATCGACCCGTTGCTCGTTCACTCCGTCGGTTTTCTGCTGTCGGTCGGCGCGTGCGCCGGCATCGCCGTGCTGGCCAAGCCCATCGCCGATGCACTGCCTGGCCCGCGTCCGCTCGCCGACGCGTTGGGGGTGACGATGGCCGCCCAGTTGGGCGTGGCGCCCGTCCTCGTCCCCGTGTTCGGCGGACTGCCGGTGGCCTCGCTGCCCGCCAACCTCCTTGCCGTGCCCGCCGCGGGGCCGGTGATGATGTGGGGCATCGCCGCCGGTCTCCCAGCGGGCGCGGTCGGTGGCGTCGTCGCCCGTGCCGTCTGCGTGCCGACCGGGCTGTTGATCGGCTGGATCGCGGGTGTGGCCCAGTGGTCGAGCGCGGCCCCGCTGGGTCAGCTGGGCGCGGTCCACGTGCTCGTCCTCGGCGCGCTGGTCGCTCTCGGCGTCGCCGTCCGGAGCCGTCGGGGTCGATTCGCGCTCGTGGCCGTCGCCACGCTCGTGCTGCTGCAGCCGGCCGCCGCCCTCGCCACCGGCCGCCCGCCGTGGCACACCGCACCAATCGCCGGCGCCGACCTCTACCGGCTGGACAGGGCGACGGTGCTCGTGGTTGACACCGCGCGGCCGGACCAACTGTTGCGGGCCGTGCACGCGGCCGGGGTCCGCGCCATCGACTTGCTGGTCGTCACCCGACAAAGCCGCACCACGTCGGCGGCCGTAGCGTCGCTACGCGAGCGTGTGCCCACCCGCTCCCTCGCGGACACCACCAACACCACGACGGCCACCGCAATCGACGTCGGCTCCATAGCCGTGCGCCTCACACCGGGCGGTCGGACGATCCAGGTGGAGGTCTCCCGCCGTTCGAGGGAGTTCGACTAACCCGTGCAGCCAGGAACACTGCCTGGCGGGGCGCAGTTGTCCGGCGAGTTGGCCGAGATCGAGGACCCCGGCACCGTCACCGTGCCGCCGTTGTTGAAAACGCCGCCACCGTCGCGCGATGCGGTGTTGTCGGACACCGTCGAACTTCGCAGCGTCAGCGTGGCGGCGTCATTGAAAACGCCGCCACCGTCGTTACGCGCGGTGTTGCCTGAGACGGTGGAACTCGCCACCGTGGTCGTGCCACCGATGCTGTTGAAGAACCCGCCGCCGTTGAGCGATGCGGTGTTGTCCGACACCGTGGAGCCGGTCACGGTCACCGTGCCACCGCCGCCGTTGAGAACGCCCCCGCCCACCTCACCGCTGCGGTTGCCCGAGACAATGGAGCTCGTCACGGTCGCCGTGCCCCCGTCGTTGAAGACGAAGCCACCGATAACAGACGCGGTGTTGCCCGAGGCCGTGGAGCTCGTCAGCGTCAGCGTGGCGCCAGAGGCGTTGTAGATGCCGCCGCCATCGATCCCGGTGTTGCCCGAGACAGTGGAACCCTTGAGTTTCACCGTGCCTTCGTTCAAGATGCCGCCGCCACGGAACGCGGTGTTGCCCGAGACCGTGACGCCATTCAACGTCAGTGTGCCCAGGTTGACGATGCCGCCGCCGGTGCCGACACCGTCGCCGTTTTGGATGGCGAGATAGTCAACGACAGCGGTGACCGTTGCGCGGTTCACCGATAGGACTGTGCCGACGTGGTTGGCGTCCAGCACGGCATTCTCGCCGATCAAGGTCAGGTTCTTGGGGATGATGAAGTTGCCGGTGCAGGTGCCATAGATGACGATCTGTGAACCCGGTACCGCGCTGTTCATCGCCGCCTGCAAATCGTCAGTCGGGCAGTGCACGACTGTGGTCGCAAATGCCGCCGGTGCGCCTACCAGTGCCAGGCCAATCGCCACCGCGACCGCCGAGATGAGAGCCGCCAACTTCTTCATGTGTCCTCCCCCGCCCCACCCCGCGACGGGTGGTGCGCGTCTCGAACATATACGACGCTCCCGTGACCCCGAGGCGCAGGTCGAGGTCTCCCGCCGTTAGGTTCAATCCGTGCAGCTCCGGCTCGGCGATCGTGTCTATGACATCGCCACGCGTGCCCTGGTGATGGGCATCGTGAACCGCACGCCCGACTCCTTCTACGACCAGGGCCGCTATTTCGACATCGACGCTTCGCTGAAGCTGGCCGAGCAACTCGTGGCCGACGGGGCGGACATCATCGACGTCGGCGGGGTCAAGGCCGGCCCCGGGCCCGAGGTGACCGAGGAGGAAGAGCTCGAGCGCGTCATCCCCGCGATAGAGACCCTGCATGACCGGATCGACGTACCGCTTTCCGTCGACACGTGGCGCGCCGGAGTGGCGCGCCAGGCCTATGCCGCGGGCGCTGTCGTCGGCAACGACATCAGCGGCTTCGCCGATCCCGACTACCTGGGAGTCAGTGCCGAAGCAGGCGCAACCGTCGTCGCCACCCACATCCGCCTCAAGCCGCGCGTGCGCGATCCCGAGCCTGAGTATCCGAACGACGACGTCGTGACCGCCGTATCCGACTTCCTCCTCGACCGTGCGACACGGGCCGAAGAAGCTGGGATCCCGAAAGAGCGCGTCGTGCTCGACGCTGGCCTCGATCTGGGCAAGACCTGGGAGCAGTCCCTCGAGCTGCTCCGCGCGTCTGCCCGACTCGCCGACCTCGGCTATCCGCTGTTGCTGTCGGCGTCCAACAAGACGTTCCTGGGCCGTTTTCTCGAGCTCGAGATCGACGAACGCAACGAGGCCTCCCTCGCGGCGGCCGCGCTCGGCGTCACCCTCGGCTGTCGCATCGTGCGGGCTCACGACGTCCGGGGCACACGGCGCGTCTGCGACGTGCTCGCCGCGGTCATGGAGGCAGCCTGATTCACATGGCGCCCAAAGACCTTCCCGTCTACCTCGTGCGCGGCGACGATCCCGTTCTCACCGGCGACGCCGTGCGACAGCTCGTCACCGAGCTGGTCGGTGACGACGACCCCGCTTTTGCGGTCGAAGACCTGGCGGGCGACGACTACGAGCTCGCGGCCGTGGTGGAAGCCGCGCAGACGCCGCCGTTCTTCGGTGACAGGCGCGTCGTTGTCGCACGCTCCGTCGGTCGCTTCTCGGCCCAGGACGTGGCGCCGCTCATTTCCTATCTCGCCGATCCGCTGAGTACGACCGCGCTCGTGCTTGTCGGGGGCGGCGGTCAGATCGCACGCGGCCTGCTCGACGCCGTCAAGAAGAGCGGTCACGTCATCGACGGAGGCGCCCCGTCCGGAGGCAAGGCCCGTCAGTCGTGGCTCACGGCCCAGCTGAAGGCGGCGCCGGTCAACCTCGACGCCAACGCCACCGCCCTCGTCGCCGCCCACCTGGGCGAGGACGTCGGCCGCCTACCGAGCCTTCTCGAGCTGCTGACCGCGGCGCACGGCGAGGGTGCCAAGATCGGCGAAGACGACGTAGTGCCGTTCCTCGGCGAGGCCGGGGGCGTGGCCCCATGGGACCTAACCGACGCCATCGACCGCGGAGACACCGCGGCCGCACTCGAGAACCTGCACCGCCTTCTCGGCAGCGGCCGCCATCCGCTCGTGATACTCGCCAGTCTCCACAATCACTACACGCGCATCCTCCGCCTCGAAGGCTCCGGCGCGGCCGACGAGAAGGCGGCCGCCGAAATGCTCGGCATCACGGGCTCGACGTTCCCGGCAAGGAAGGCCTTGAGCCAGGCCCGCCGTCTCGGCCACGACGCCATGAAGCGGGCGATCATCCTGCTCGCCGATGCCGACCTCGCCTTGAAGGGGGCCATCGAGTGGCCCGACGGCCTCGTCCTCGAAGTGCTCGTGGCCAGGCTTAGCCGCCTCGGCCCTCGGGGAGCGCCGCCGTCTAAGAGGACGGGAACGCGTTCGGGATCGACGCCGGCGGGGTCCCGATCACGATCGCGATCTCCAGGTGGTCCTTGAGCACGATCGTTGAGGCGTCGCCGGTGAAAGGCTGACCGTCGACGTAGACCTTGTAGGGCTTGTCGGGTGCGCAGTACGCGCCGATGCACTGCTCGTTGAACCGCACGCCCCATTGGGTGAACAGCTGACCGACGTTTATCTGGCGGTCCTTGTCGTTCTCGACATGGAGGATGCCGCTGGTGTCGTGGGTGTGCAGCGGCGAGATGCACGGGTTCGTGCACTTGCCGGACAGCCCGGCGACCTGCTGACCGTTCTCAACAGTGACGACGGCGTGGGGATCGCCGCCGATGCCGATGCCGGCGGGAATCACGGTGGGCTGGCCGTCGATGAAGATGTCCATGTGGGCGTGCACGTGGACGAAGAGCTGCTCTTCGGTGAACGCCGGCAGCCCGGCGGCGGCAACTCGCTCGATGGCGTCGTCAGGGCGAGGCCACGGTGCCGGGCCGGTGTTGACCGACAGGATCGGCGGCTTGGCCGTCGGAGACGTCGCACCGGAGCTCGACTTGCTGGACCCGCCGCCGCCGCACGCGGCGACGAACGCGCCGGTCAGCAGTACAAGTGTGACTGCGAGCGGGCGGGCGGCTCGCGGGTTCAGGAGGAGGTGCGCGCCAGTCGGCGCATCAAGCGCGACTTGCGGTTGGCCGCCTGGTTCTTGTGGATGATGCCCTTGGCCGCGGCCTTGTCGATGCGCTTCACAGCGGCCTTCAGCGCCTCCGCCTGATCCCCAGCGCCCGCCTCCGCGGCCTGCACGGCGCCCTTGACGCGCGTCTTGACCTCCGAGCGGACGGCCTTGTTCTTGAGGCGCCGGCGCTCGTTCTGGCGGTTGCGCTTGATCTGGCTCTTGATGTTCGCCATGTCGGGTCCGCAGGCTACCGAACGCCGGCGTTGATCTGGAAACGCGTCAAGATCGCGGGGTCGTGATCCCCACCGATCGCATCCGCAACTTCTCCGTCATCGCCCACATCGACCACGGCAAGACGACGCTGACGGACCGCATCCTGGAGCTGACGCGCGCCGTCGACCCCCGCCTCATGCGCGAGCAGTACATGGACACCATGGAGCTCGAGCGGGAGCGGGGCATCACCATCAAGGCCCAGAACGTGCGCCTGCAGTGGAAGGACCACACCCTGCAGCTCATCGACACCCCGGGCCACGTCGACTTCGGCTACGAGGTCTCCCGGAGCCTTGCCGCGTGCGAGGGCGCCGTCCTGCTGATCGACGCCTCCCAGGGGATCCAGGCCCAGACCCTCGCCAACGCTTACCAAGCGCTCGACCACGACCTGGAGATCGTGGCCGTCCTCAACAAGATCGACCTCCCCAGCGCCGACCCCGAGCGGTTCTCGGCCGAGATCGAGAACGTGCTCGGCATCCCCGCTGATTCGATCCTCCACGTCAGCGCCAAGACTGGGGAGGGCGTCGGCGAGCTGCTCGACGCCATTGTCGAGCGCGTGCCGCCGCCCGAGGGCGACGCCGAGATTCCGCTGCGTGGCCTGATCTTCGACTCTTACTACGACCAGTACCGCGGCGTGGTCAGCGCCGTGCGGGTGATGGACGGCACGCTCTCATCGGGCTCGCGGCTGTGGTTCATGCAAGCGGGAGCCACGTACGACGTCGAGGAGATCGGCGTGCGCACGCCCGACAACGTCCCCGTCGCCGAGCTCGGTCCCGGCGAAGTCGGCTACCTCATCGCCGGCATCAAGGATGTGGCAGAGGCCCGCTCGGGCGAGACCGTCACCGAGGCGGCCCGGCGGGCCGCCGAGCCCCTCACCGGCTACCGGGATCCCAAGCCCATGGTGTTCTGCGGGCTGTATCCCGTGGAGGGCGACGACTTCGCCGAACTGCGAGACGCGCTCGAGAAGCTGCGTCTGAACGACGCGTCGTTCACCTACGAGCCGGAGACCTCGGGCGCCTTGGGCTTCGGCTTCCGGTGCGGGTTCCTCGGGCTGCTGCACATGGAGATCGTGCGCGAGCGGCTCGAGCGCGAGTTCGACCTCTCGCTCATCGCCACCGCGCCGAGCGTGGAGTACCTCGCCCATCGCACCAATGGCGAAGTGCAGGAGGTCGACAACCCCTCCGAGATGCCGCCGCCCAACGAGCTGGCCGAGATCGAGGAGCCGTTCTTCACGGTGACGATCCTCCTTCCGTCGGAGTACACGGGCACGGTGATGGATCTCTGCGTCTCGCGGCGGGGCGATATGGAGAAGATGGAGTACCTCTCCGAGGACCGCCTCGAGCTCGTCTACCGGATCCCGTTGGCCGAGGTCGTCATCGACTTCTTCGACCAGCTCAAGGGCCGCACCCGCGGCTACGCGTCGCTCGACTACGAGCCCGCGGGCTACGCCAAGGCCGACCTGGTGAAGGTCGACGTGTTGCTCAACGGTGTGCCCGTCGACGCCTTCAGCTCGATCGTCCACCGCGACGAGGCGGCGCTCTACGGGCGCAAGATGACGGCCCGGTTGCGCGAACTCATCCCCCGCCAGATGTTCGACGTCCCGATCCAGGCCGCGGTCGGCGGGCGCATCATCGCCCGGGAGACGGTGAAGGCCAAGCGCAAGGACGTCCTCGCCAAGTGCTACGGCGGCGACGTGACGCGGAAGCGCAAGCTGCTCGAGCGCCAGAAAGAAGGCAAGCGCCGCATGAAGAACATCGGCCGTGTCGAAGTTCCGCAGGAGGCCTTCATCTCCGCGCTCAGACTCGACGAGTAGCCGCGGATAGGGTCCAAGACATCGACGCGAGCTTCCACATCGAGAAGCAGGGGGGGACGACGGTGTTGGCCGCGAGCGGTGAAATCGACATCGCCGCCGTGCCGACGTTCCGGGACCACCTGCGGCGCTTGGTCGACGACGGCGCGGCGCCGATCGTGATCGACCTGAGCGACGTGCGCTTCATCGACTCGGCCGGTCTCCGGGTGCTGGTCGACGGCCTGACGCGGGCCCGCAGGCGGGACTCCGACCTGCGGGTGGCATGCCCGAGCGCCAGCCTGCGGCGGACGTTCGAGATCAGTGGCCTCGACAAGGTCATGAACGTCCACGACTCAGTCGAGGACGCCACGTCCTGAACCCACCAGGACCCCTCGTGTGTCCGCTGGCACTCGGTATCATCGATTGCTAGAGGTGCACTGATGCTCGACGATCGAAAGGCCGCCGTCCTCCGTGCCGTGGTGCGCGAGTACATCGAGACGGCCCAGCCCGTCGGGTCCGCCCATGTGGCTCGCACCACCGACCTCGGTGTCTCCGCGGCCACCGTCCGCAATGAGATGGCCGCCCTCGAGCATGAGGGCTACCTCACCCAGCCCCACACGAGCGCGGGGCGCGTGCCCACCGACCAGGGCTACCGGTTCTTCGTCGACCAGCTGACCGGTCCGGGCGCCCTGCCTGCCGTCCAGCGCCAGCAGGTGAAGGACTTCTTCGCCAAAGCTCACGGCGAGCTCGAGCAGATGCTGCACGACACCAGCAGCCTTCTGTCCGGGCTCACCAGCTACGCGGCGCTCGTGCTGCCGCCGCCCAGCGAGCGGGCCACGGTCCGGTCGGTACAGGTCGTGGGCCTGGCCCACCGCGTGGCGATGGCGGTCGTTGTCCTCTCGAATGGCGCCGTCGAAAAGGCCACCCTCGAGCTCGACGACGACCTCGGCGACGAGCGTTTGGCCGCCGCCAGCAGCCACCTGACCGCCCACCTCGAAGGACGGCCGCTCGCCGAGAACCCGCCGGTGCCCGCCACGGGCGACAAGCGACTCGACGGCCTCGTCGACGCCGCCCTCGACGCGTTCGGGGCTCCTGTCGATCGCGACCACGACCACGTGTATGTCGGCGGCGCGTCGCGCATGGCGTCGGCGTTCGACGCGGTCGAGACCGTGCGCCAAGTGCTCGCCATCCTCGAGCAGCAGTACGTCGTCGTCAGCCTGCTGCGCGACGTGATCGACAACGAAGGCGAGCAGGGCATCGCCGTCTCCATCGGCACCGAGCTCGGCGTGCAACCCCTGGCCGAGTGCTCGATCGTCGTGGCGCCGTATGTGATCGAGGGCGAGCCCGTCGGCACCGTCGGTGTGCTCGGGCCGACGCGGATGAATTATCCGCAGGCCATGGCCGCCGTCGCCGTCGTCAGTGAGAGACTCGGCCGAAGACTCAGCGCCTGACGACGATGTCTGACTACTGACTCATGGCTGACTATTACGAGCTCCTGGGCGTGGCCCCCAGCGCCACCGAAGACGAGATCAAACGCGCCTATCGCAAGCTGGCGCGTGAGCTGCACCCCGACGCGAACGGCGGAGATCCCCACGCCGAGGATCGCTTCAAGGAGGTCACACTCGCGTACGAGACGCTGCGCGACCCCGAGCGCCGGCGGCGGTATGACCTGTTCGGGCCCGAAGGAGCGGCGGCGGCCGGCGGGTCCGGCTTCGACGCCGGGCCGTTCGCGGCTGGCCTCGGCGATCTCTTCGAGAGCTTCTTCGGCGGCAGCTTCAGCGGTTCGCCCTTCGGTGGTGGTGGACGCGGCCGGGGCCGGTCCCGGCAGGGTCCCGACATGGAGGTCGCGCTTGACCTCACGTTCGAGGAGGCGGTGTTCGGCGCCCAGCGCGAGGTCCGGCTGCGCCAGCCGGTGGCGTGCGCCACGTGCCAGGGCAGCGGCGCCCGTCCCGGCACCACGCCCACGACGTGCCGGGAGTGCGGCGGCAGCGGCGAGGTGCACCGCGTGCGGCGCTCGATCCTCGGCCAGATGGTGTCGTCGTCGCCGTGCGGCCAGTGCGGCGGCACCGGCGAAGAGGTCACCAGTCCTTGCAGCGACTGCCGCGGCGAAGGTCGCGTCACCGAGGAGCGCGCGTACACGGTCGACGTGCCCGCTGGCGTCGACGACGGCTCCACCCTGCGCCTCACCGGTCGCGGCGCGGCTGGCGCGCGCGGCGGCGGCTACGGCGATCTCTACGTCCACCTCCGCGTCACCCCCCACGAGCGGTTCCAGCGTCATGGCAACGACCTCGTCGACGTCCTGCACCTTCCGATCACTCAAGCGACGCTCGGCGCCCACCTGCGGTACGAGACGTTGGACGGCACCGAAGACCTGGTCGTGCCGTCGGGCACCCAGTCCGGTCGTGTGTTCCGGCTGCGGGGGAGGGGCGTGCCGCAGCTCGACGGGCGGGGCCGTGGCGACCTGCTCGTGCAGGTGATGGTCGACACGCCCACCCACCTCAGCGCCGAGCAGGAAGAGCTGCTCCGGCGCTTCGCGGCCGCGCGCGGCGATGAGGTGGCGCCCGCCGACACCCGGCTCTTCTCCAAGATTCGCTCGGCCTTCAAGTAGGGGGCGCGCGTGCGGGAGGCGGCGGCGCACGCGTTCGTCGACGACCTCGACGCGCCCGAGCTGTTCCAGGACGACCGCCGTCACTTCGAGCGCGTCCTCCGACTGCGGGCTGGTGAGCGCGTCACCGTGTCCGACGGCGCCGGCCGCTGGCGCGAGTGCCGGTATGCCGACGCACTCGAACCGGCCGGTGACATCGTCGTGGACCCCCAGCCCTCGCCGCCGATCACCGTCGCCGTCGCCCTGACCAAGGGTGAGCGCATGGACTGGGCGGTCCAGAAGCTGACCGAGTTGGGCGTCGACACCGTTGTGCCGTTCGTCGCCGCCCGGTCGGTCGTGCGGTGGGACTCCGAACGCAGCGCGCACCACGTCGAGCGCCTGCGCCGGATCGCCCGCCAAGCGGCCATGCAGAGCCGGCGCACCTGGCTGCCCACGGTCGGCGACCTGTGCTCCTTCGCCGACGTGGCCGCGCTGCCGGGCGCGGCGCTGGCCGAGCCCGGCGGCGAACCGCCGTCCCTCGCCCGCCCGGTCGTGCTGATCGGTCCCGAGGGTGGATGGGCCGACGAGGAGGCGGCGGCGCCCCTGCCCAGGGTGGTCCTGGCCCCGACGATTCTGCGGGTCGAGACGGCTGCGGTGGCCGCCGGAGCGCTTCTTTGTGCCCTGCGAGCAGGCATTTTGACTGCGCGTGGCGAACCCCGATGACAATTCCACGTACCCACAGTCCGGAGCCCGGCACGCTCTGTGATTGCCACGGAGCGTGGCGAGTATTACAGTGGAAACGGAACAAAGGGGGCGAGTGTGATCGAGGAGGGAATGGCTGGCGGCTATGCCCGCCGTGTCGGCGAACGACTCCGCGCCATTCGCAAGCAAAAAGGGCTTTCGCTCCAGGAAGTTGAAGGGGCGTCCAACCAGGAGTTCAAGGCCTCGGTGCTGGGTGCATACGAGCGGGGCGAACGAGCCATTTCGGTGCCTCGCCTCCAGCGCCTCGCCCGGTTCTACAACGTCCCCGTCGACCAGCTGCTCCCGAAGGATGCGGCCGAGATCGACCTCACCGACTCCGCAACGGCGGGCGACGCCGAGCGCTCGTGGGACGGGTCCGACAAGATCACCATCGACCTGACCCGGTTCGAGGGCGTCGACGATGACGAGGCCCGGGTGCTGCACCGGTACGTGAACACCATCCAGGTCCAGCGCCAGGACTTCAACGGCCGCATGCTGACGATCCGCCGCGATGACCTGCGGGCGATCGCCGCCGCCGCCGGCATCGACGTGGACGCACTCGTCCGCCGGCTCGACGACCTGCAGCTCCGCCGGGCATAACGGTCTGATTCGGCGCGACCCTGGGGTCGTGCCGTTCGGCGTCTACGTCCACGTTCCTTTCTGCGCGCGACGCTGCGACTACTGCGCGTTCGCCACGTGGACTGACCGCCACCACCTGTTCGACGCGTACGCCCGCGCGTGCCGCCGCGAGATCTCGTCAGCGGCGCTCCCGCCGGCGTCGAGTGTGTTCTTCGGCGGCGGTACGCCGTCGTTGCTGCCCGCCCACTTGCTGTGCTCGATCCTCGCTGTCATACCTCGCCAGGGTGACGCCGAGGTCACCGTCGAGTGCAACCCCGACAGTGTGTCGGCGGAGGCCTTCGCTGCGTACCGTGAGGCCGGCGTCACCCGCCTGTCCTTCGGCGCCCAGTCGACAGCGCCCCACGTCCTGGCCTCGCTCGGGCGCTCGCACCGACCCGGCGACCTCGAGGTGGCGGTCGGACTGGCGCGCGCCGCGGGGTTCGACAACTTCAACGTCGACCTGATCTTCGGTGGCGCCGGCGAGTCGCTCGACGACTGGCGGCGCACGCTCGACGACGTCCTTGCGCTCGGTCCGGCACACGTCAGCGCCTACGCGCTGACGGTCGAGCCAGGTACGCCGCTGGCGTCGGACCGGCCCAGGCATCCGGACGACGACGACCAGGCCGAGAAGTACGGCGTCGCCGACAGCGTCCTGTCGGCGGCCGGGCTGCGCAATTACGAGATCTCCAACTGGGCTCGTCCCGGCAACGAGTGCCGCCACAACCTCCTCTACTGGCGGCAAGGCGACTACCGCGGCATCGGCTGCGCCGCCCACTCACACGAACGCGGGCGCCGGTGGTGGAACGTGCGCACGCCCGAGCGCTACATCGCCGCCATCGAGGAAGGCCGCTCGCCGCTCGCCGGGTCAGAAGAACTCGACGCCGAGACCCGCTTGTTGGAGGGACTGCAACTGTCGCTGCGCACGTCAGACGGTGTGCCCGAGTCCGCGATTCCGAACGACCCGGTCTTCGACCGTCTTGTCGACCGTGCTGACGGGCGCGCGCGCCTCACCGTCGAAGGCCGGCTCCTCGCCAACGAGGTCGCCGTCCGGCTCGTCCCTCACCCGTGAGGAGCTGAGTGGCACCCTGAGCGCATGACCGCTCCTGAAGCACCCGTGCCCACAGAGTCGAAGCACCGATGGGGTTTTCCGTGGTCAGGCCAGCACGACCACAGCCACCCCGTGATCGCGGCGTCGTTCGACGAACGCACGCTCGGCGAACGAGTGGCCGACGCCGTGGCCCGCTTCGGCGGCTCGTGGCCGTTCATCTTCTTCTTCCTCGGGCTGATCCTCGCTTGGATGGTGCTGAACACCGTCGTGATCGACGACCTCCTCCACGGCAAGTCCTTCGACCCGTTCCCCTACATCGCTCTGAACCTGGTCCTTTCGGCGCTAGCGGGGCTCCAGGCACCGATCATCATGATGAGCCAGAACCGGGCCGCCGCGCGAGACGAGAACCTCGCCGCCCACCATTACGACCAGACGCTCACCGCGCAGCAGCTGTTGCAGACGAACACCGACCTCACCAAGCAGATCCACGACCTGACCGTGCAGATCCATCAGCTCGTCGAACAGCGCCGCGACCCCCGCTAGCTACGGGATCGAGACGTCGCGGTTCGGGTGCGTGGGCGGTGCGTTCATCGGGCCCGTCGGCCTCCACCCGCTGTTGGTGATGTCGTCGAGGACGTGCACCATGTTGAGGAGGTCTTCCTCGTACCGGAACTTTCCATTGCCCGCGTAGATCAGCCGCGAGTAGCCCGACTGCGTGGCCGCCGTGCCGTCCGGCTTCGGGATCACTTCGGTCCACTTCACGACGACGTCGTCGCCCTCGATGGCGGTGAACTCAATCGGGAACTTCCAGTCGTCGAGGCCGGCCATCGAGTCGACCATGAACGTGCGAACGTTGTCGGCGCCCTCGATCCGGCCCCACGCCGGGTCGATGTACACCATGTCGTCGGTGAAGAACTCGAGCAGGTCGGTCCACGTCCCGTTGCCCTCGTCGATCTGCTCGCGCATGGCGACGTACCTGCTGAGCGTCTCCTCGATCTCCTGCCGCGGGTGAGTCATACACACGTGTCTACTTGCACCATTGCCCTTCGTGTGCGCCGTGGGTAGGGTCGGGCGGCCGCCCGAGATCTCGGGCGACGGGGGGACGAGGGAGGACATGTGAAGAGGACCGCCCTGTTCAGCGCGGTCGGTGTGGTCGTTCTCGGCCTCGCTGCCGCCGGGACGCCTGCGCACGCCACCGCTAGTGGAGGATGCACGGAATCGGTCACGACCACGACCGGGACGGTCACCTGCACGGCCGGTTTGGGCAGTTGGACACCTCCCGCGGGCGTGACGTCGGTCCAGGTCGATGTCGAGGGCGGCCATGGCGGGAGCCAGGGCGGACCGGGAGGAGCTTTCACGGCCACGATGACCGTCTCCTCGTCGAACACCTACACGGTTCTTGTGGGGAGCAAGGGTGGCGACGCGCCTTCCGCTGCCGGTGGGACGAATGGGGGCGGGTCCCTCAGCGCGTCCGGTGGTGCGGCCGGCGGTTCCACCGGCGGCGGTGGTGGGGCTGGCTCTGAGATCGACCTCGGCGCCACCCGCCTCGTGGTCGCCGGCGGCGGCGGCGGGGGAGGCGGTCACGGCGGCGGCACCGGCGGCAGTGGCGGCGGACCGACGGCGACCGGTGGAGCGCCGACTGCGCCGACGGGATGTCTGGCGGGCGGTGGTCAGCCAGGAACGGCGAGCGGTCCTGGCGCGGGCGGTGAGCCGACGCAGCCGGGCGCTACCAGCTGCGGGGGCGGGGACATCGGAGGGCCCGGCCAGTCGGGCAACGGTGCTGCGGGCGGCAAGGGTGGTACCGACGACGGCATTGGCTCGGGCGCCGGCGGCGGAGGCGGCGGCGGCTACTTCGGCGGCGGGGGCGGCGCCGGGGGCGATGATTCGATTGAAGCCGCGGGCGGTGGCGGAGGCGGCGCCGGCCACATCGACCCGAGCGTCACCGTCTTGACGTCCGGCACGAGCAGCCGCACGGGCGACGGGATTGTGACCATCACCTATTCCCTGTGCCACGCGACGACCACGACCGGGAGCCTGACCGTTCCTTCTTCGGGAAGCACCTGTGTCTCGGGCGGCAGCGTCGGCGGCAACCTGACCGTGCCCGCGGGCGCGTCCTTCGCGTTGATGAACGCGACCGTCGGCGGCAATCTCAACGCCAACGGGGCGAAGAGCGTGACCATCTGCGGGAGCCACATCGGGGGCTCGATCTCGGTCACCAACTCAACAGGACCGGTAGTCATCGGTGACGCCGGTGACGACGGTTCGCCGTCGTGTGCGGGCAACACCGTGGGCAACGGCGTCACCCTGACTGGCAACGCGGCCAACGCCGAATTGGGCGGCAACCACATCACGGGGTCGGTGACCTTCAACAACAACACTGGGACAGCGCCGGGCATCGAGACCAACCCCGAGATCGAGAGCAACAACATCGGCGCCAACCTCAAGTGCAGCGGCAACTCCTCGGTGAGCAACGACAGCCAGCCCAACACCGTCGGCGGAAACCGCACGGGCCAGTGCGTGGGCCTTTGACGGGCCGGCGAGTCACCAGCGAGCGGAATAGATGAAGTCGGCGGCTGGGCGATCGAGCCACTGGACGATTCGCATGGCTACGTCCATTCCGGCCGCGTACCGCGCTGTCCGCAACCCGGTGAGTTGACTCGGACTGCACTCGAGGAGGAGGACGAGCTGAGACTTGGCACCCACGTTCTTGAGCATCGACGGGGTGATCGAGTGTTCGTGGCGGCGGGCGTTGAGCTCGGACGAGAGCGACCAGATTTGGTCGGCGACCTGCTTCCAGGACAACGACAGCTCGGCCGGCCGCGAGTCGAGCGCGGCGAAGAGTGCAGGCGCATCAAAACGCCGAAGCGTTGAATCCGTCACCCCGCCGATTCTTGCGTCATCGAACCGGCCCGTGAACCTCGGCTGCGGCTCCGCTCAGCTCGGGGCCCGCGTTCCGTGAACGCGAAACCACGTCACACGTGGCTTAGCGTTCACGGAAAGAACGAGTCGCGCTGCTGGGCGGCGGCTGATTCAGGCCGCGCTGGTGTCGACGAGCAGGATGTCGCGGTCGTCGACCCGTCGGTTCCCACCACGATCTGCTTGGTTCCCATGGCCGCACCGTACGGAGTGCGGATGACGTCGCTGTTTCAGGCAGGCGACGACACGGTGACCGGTGCCTGAGCAACCGAGTTGTAGGCGCGGCGGGCGATCTCGTTCCGGTGCGTGAGATCGAAGGCGTTGTAGTGCATCACTTCCAGCGCTGAAGCGTCGGGCTCGAACAGGTGCACGGGCACGCCGGCGTCCCGCACTCGGCTCAGCTCCCGTTCGGTGGTCCAGTGGTTGAGGAAGCGTCCGGGAAGATCCGCACCAAGCCGGCCCGGCCACGACCCGACGCCCATCGGGCACGACACGACCACGGCGTCGATCTGACCGATGGCGTCCACAATCACGTCGGCGTTGGCGGGGGAGTGCAACCCGCCGTCAACCAATCGGCGGCCGTCGACTACGACCGGCTCGAACACGGCGGGGACGGTGATGGACGCGGCGACGGCGGTGCCGACGTCGACGACCGGGCCGTCGTCGGGACCGAGGATCACGCGCTTGCCGTCGTCGAGCCCGACCGCGCAGGTCCAGAAGGGTCGGTCGGGCCAGGAACCGCCGAGGTTGTTGTTGATGGCTTGGGCGATCGGCGCGGTGGGGCGCGTCCCGCTCGGTGTCAGGGCGGCGAGGAGGAGACCGGCACGTGTGTGCGACGGGTGCCGGAGGAGATGGGCGAACAACCGTGGCGAAGCGGGCGGGCCGATCGTGACCGGACCGCGCTCGACCTCGCAGGCCATCAACGCAAACGCGGCATCGCCGCCCGACCGGGCATCACCTTCGGGCGACATCTCGCCGCCCGACGCCCGGGCGTAGAGGTCTGCGGGTGCGACCCCGGCTCGCAGCAGCGACCCCGTGACGGCGCCGATCGATGTGCCGACGATGACGGCCGCGTCCCGGGCGTCCCACCCGGCGTCGGCGAGGGCTGCGAGCACCCCGGCGTGGAAGGCGTGTCCCACCGGCCCACCCGCACCAAGGACGAGTCCGACGCGTTGGTTGGGGAGCGCGTCGATGTCAGTCATTGGGGTTGACCCGCAGCACCCGGCCGGCGGGGGGCTCGGGGAAGTCGTCGGGATGCATGACCCACGCCAGGATCTCGAGGCCGTCCACGAGTCGCGGCCCAGGTCGGGAGAAGTACGACGTTGCGTCCACGACCCATACCTGCCCGGTTCGCCAGGCCGGTGTCTCGGTCAGCTCGACGACATGGCGCAAGGCGTGGGCCTCTTGCACCGCGGCTTGCAGGTCGTAGCCGCACGGCATGAACACGATGACCTCGGGGGCCGACGCGGTGATGTCGGACCACCGCAGCGCTGCCGAGTGTTCGCCCGGAGCACACAGCACGGGAGTGCCGCCGGCCCGCATCACCAGGTCGGGGACCCAGTGGCCGCCGCTGAACGGCGGCTCCAGCCACTCGAGCGGGAACGTGCGCACCGGATCGAGCGCTGAAGCAGTCGCCTCGATGTCGGCGATCCGCTTTCTCAGGTCGCCGACCAGCTGCTGCGCCTCGTCCGCCCGCCCAGTGTGTTCCCCGACCCGGACCATGTCCTCGAGGACCTCGTCGACAGTGTGGGGATCGAGCGAGAGGACGTCGGCGTGGCAGCCGAGCGTGTCGAGGGCGTCCTCGACGGCGCCGGCCGGCACGGCGCAGACACGGCACAGATCCTGCGTGAGGATCAGATCGGGTTGGATGCGCTGGATGAGATCGGCGTCGAGGGCGTAGAGCGCCTCGCCGTCGCCGACAGCGTCGCGAACGGCACCGTCGATGTCCGCGGCCGATGCGCCCTCGCCGACCGCCAAACGACTGCGTGACACCACGGGCTTGCCGATGGCACCCGACGGGTAATCGCACCCGTCGGTCACACCTTCCAGATCGTCACCGAGACCGAGCGCGAACGCGATCTCCGTTGCAGAAGGGAGCAGGGAGACGATCCTCAATCAGCCGGGAGTTTCAATCGACGTCGCGCTCGGTGACCGTCACCGAGTTCATCTTGTCGCCGACCTGGATCGACTGAGCGACGTCGATGCCGTCGATGACGTAGCCGAAGAGGTTGTAGAGCTTCTGCAGCTTCGGGCGACAGTCGTCGATGCAGATGAAGAACTGTGAGCCGTTGGTGTCCGGGCCGGCGTTGGCCATCGCCACGGCGCCGAGGGTGTATTCACCCTTGACCGGTTCATCGGGCCAGCGGTAGCCGGGACCGCCCCGGCCGGACCCTTCGGGATCGCCGCCCTGGATGACGAATTCGGGCACGACGCGATGGAAGGTCAAACCGTCATAGAAGCCGTCGCGCGCGAGCGAGACGAAGTGGTTGACGCTGTTGGGAGCGAGGCCAGGGTCGAGCTCCATGACGATCGGACCTCTGTCGGTCTCGATCGTGACTTGGAAGATCTTGCTGGTGTCGATCTGCATGGGGGGAGGTTGAGCCACGGCGTCATCCTGCCACGGGTCGCTCGGGTAGAAGCACGGGCGGTCCCGACGAGCGGACGACAACGAGGTCATCGCACCGGTCTCCGTTGCGCGGCGCCGCCTCCAGTCGCACGGCGCCCTCGACGCGGCCCGCGGCGATACCGGACACCGAGCTGTCCTGGGTCGCCCATCCGTCGAAGCGGAAGACCTCGCCGGTGGACGGCCGCAACAGAGCGACGATGGCGCCACCGCACGTCCACCGGCCGAGGGCGATCTGATCGCCGGCGCTGCCCACGTGCATGCGCCGCGAACCGGCCGTCAGCACCCCGTCGGCGAACGCGATGTCCTCGTCGCACCCGTCGCCGTCGACGTCGGCGTGCAACGGCGACGAGGAGGCGGGGCAAGGCTCAGTCGCCGGCGGTCCTGGTGTCGTCGCCGGCAATCGGGCAGCTCTGCCCTCGCCGTTGAAGACCGAGCCGCCGAGAAGGACGAATCCGCCGCCGGCGGCCACCGCCGCTGCGAGCAGCCCTCGAAGCGCCGGTCGCCGGCGCCCGTCGTCGCTGTTCCGGGCCCGATGGCGCCAGGCTTGCAGCGCCGACGAGTCCGACATAGACGCAGATTAACGTAGATAAGCCCAGGCCCAAAAGAGGTAATCACGCGGCTTCATGGCATCTCGTGCCATCCCACTGAACGTGAGGGGGCGTGCTTATGATCTCGGCATGGCCACCGTCGATATCCACTGGTTGAGCACGGGAGAGGCGGCCCGCCGGCTTGGGGTCACGGTCCGTACCCTCTACCGGCTGATCGACGAGGGCGAATTGCCCGCTTACAAGTTCGGGCGGGTGATCCGGCTCCAGGAGCACGAGGTCGACGACTTCATCTCCCACTCCCGCATCGAGCCAGGCAAGCTGCAGCATCTCTACCCCGACGCTCGCCGCGAGCTGTCGGAGGCCGAGCACAGCCTCGGCTAGCGCGTCCTAGCGTCGTCGGGCGTGACCGAGACCGACTGCCTCTTCTGCAAGATCCTCGCGGGCGAGATCCCGTCCACCGAGGTGGTGTCGTCGGAGGGCACCTACGCCTTTCGTGACATCAATCCCGGCGCGCCCACGCACGTGTTGGTCATCCCCCGTCGCCACATCGAGTCGGCCGCGACGCTCACCGACGACGACGGCGACACGCTGGCCGAGATGATCGGCACCGCCCAGGACGTCGCCCGGAAAGAAGGCATCGCCGACAGCGGCTACCGCCTCGTGTTCAACGTTGGCGACGACGCCCTGAACTCGGTTCCTCACCTGCACCTGCACGTCCTGGGCGGCAAGCGCCTGGGGTGGCCACCCGGTTGACGAACCCTCTTTCGAGCGCACCACCGGCGGGTACGCTGGGTTGGAACTCCGTGTCCCAAACCCAGGTCAAGATCCAGCCCGAGAACCACCTGATGGTCGGCCTCCTCGGGCAGCGCGACGAGCTTCTCCGGCTCATCGAGGCGTCCTTCGACGCCAAGCCGTTCGTCCGCGGCAACGAGATCACCATCGAGGGTCCGGACGCAGCGCGCGTCGGGACGCTCATCAACGAACTGGTGCTGCTGCTCGAGCAGGGACACGTCCTCGACAGCGTCAACGTCAACCGCACCATCGACATGGTCAAGGCCGACGAGCGACCGTCCGAAGTGCTCACCGCCGAGGTGCTGCGGTCGGCCCGAGGCCGAAGCGTCCGCCCGAAGACGAGCGGCCAGAAGCGTTACGCCGACGCCATCACCAACAACGTCATCACGTTCGTGATCGGCCCCGCCGGCACCGGAAAGTCGTACCTGGCCGTCGCCCTCGGCGTGCAGGCCCTCCAGAACAAGCAGGTCAATCGCATCATTCTCACCAGGCCCGCGGTCGAAGCCGGCGAGCGCCTCGGATTCCTGCCCGGTGACCTGATGGCCAAGGTCGATCCGTACCTCCGGCCGCTCTATGACGCCCTCTACGACATGCTCGAGCCCGACGGGGCCCAGCGCCTGCTCGAGCGGGGGACGGTCGAGGTGGCGCCGTTGGCCTACATGCGCGGCCGCACGTTGAACGACAGCTTCATCATCCTCGACGAGGCGCAGAACACGACGCCCGAGCAGATGAAGATGTTCCTCACCCGGATCGGCTTCGGGTCAAGGGCGGTGGTCACCGGCGACGTCACCCAGATCGACGTGCAGGGCGGCCGTAGCGGTCTCGTCGGCCTCGAGAAGGTGCTCACGGGGATCGACGGTCTCGAGTTCGTGCACCTCCACGCGCGCGACGTCGTGCGGCACAAGATCGTGCAGGACATCGTCACGGCCTATGAGCAGGCCGGCAACGAGTCCTGAGATGGCCATCGACGTCTTCGCGGCCGACGAGCAGAAGGAGGAGCAGGTCGACACCATGCGCTGGGTGCGCCTGGCGAAGGACGTGTTGGGCGCCGAGGGGGTGAAGGGCGACGTCGAGCTCTCGATGCTGTTCGTCGACGAGCACGCGATCACCGAGCTCAACGAGCGGTTCCTCGACGAAAGCGGGCCCACCGACGTTCTCGCCTTCCCCATGGACGAGCACCTCAGCGAGGGCGGCCGCTCGCCCGATTCGGGGGGTACCGGACCGGGCGTGAACCCCGACCCGATGACCGAAGCGCCCACCATGCTGGGCGACGTGGTCGTGTGCCCCGCGGTCGCCCGCCGCAACGCAGAGGGGGCGTCCCGCTCCTACGACGACGAGATGGCGCTGCTCATCGTGCACGGGATCCTCCACCTCCTGGGCATGGACCACGCCGACGCCGACGAGGCGAAAGCCATGCAGCTCCGGGAGCGCGAGTTGCTCGGACGCTTCCACAAACAGTGAGCACGGGCGAGAGTCGATGAGTACGACCGACTGGCTGTACATCGTGGCGATCGTCGTCTTGATCGGCTTCGCCGGGTTCCTTGCGATGTCAGAAACCGCACTCACGCGCATGAGCCGGGTGAAGGCCCTGGCGTTGGAGGACGAGGGCAAGCGCGGTGCGCCCACATTGGTCCGGCTCACTGAGCATCCGGAACGCTGGCTGAACCCCGTCCTGTTGGTGCTGCTGACGTGTCAGTTGGTGACGGCCACGCTTGTCGGCTTCATCGCTGACCGGTTCGGCCCGTGGGGGGTCGTCATCGCCCTCGCGTTCGAAGTGTGCATCATCTTCGTAATCGCCGAGGCGGCGCCGAAGACGTGGGCCATCCAGCACGCGGAGCGGGCGGCCCTCCTCGCGGGGCGCCCGGTCGCCGCCCTCGTGCGGTTCTGGCCGCTGCGGGTCCTGTCCAGGGGCCTCATCGGGCTGGCCAATGTCATCATCCCCGGCAAGGGTCTGAAGGAGGGCCCGTTCATCTCCGAGGAGGAACTGCTCGCCATGGCCGATGTGGCCGAGCAGGAGGAGGTGATCGAGCGCGAGGAACGGGCGCTGATCCACTCGATCATCGAGTTCGGCGACACCGTTGTCCGCGAGGTGCTCGTACCCCGTCCCGACATGGTGACCGTGGCCGCGGGGACAAGCGTTTCCGACGTCCTCGAGATCGCGATGGCTGCGGGTTACAGCCGCATCCCGGCCTACGAGCAGAACATCGATGACATCGTTGGCATCGTCTACGTGAAGGATCTGTTCCGGGCGAGAGACGGTTCCGGTGAGCGGCCCGTGCGCGAGCTCATGCGTCCCCCACACTTTGCGCCGGAGAGCAAGCGGGTGTCGGAGTTGATGCGGGAGATGCAGGCCGAGAAGTTCCACATGGCGATCGTGGTCGACGAGTACGGCGGCACCTCCGGACTCGCCACGCTCGAGGACCTGATCGAGGAGCTCGTGGGTGAGATCGTCGACGAGTTCGACGTCGAAGAGCCGAACATCGAGCCCATGGCCGGCGGTGACGTGCGCGTGAACGGCCGTATGCCCATCGACGAGGTCAACGAGCTGACCCACGCCGACTTTCCCGAAGGCGACTGGGACACGGTGGCCGGGTTCGTCTACAACTTGCTCGGGCACGTCCCGACCGAAGGCGAGACCGTCGACTTCAACGGCCACCGCCTGCGGGCCGAGAAGGTCCAAGGACGACGCATCGGTCGGATCCGCATCTCGCGGCTCGCCTCCGCGGAACCTCGCAGCCGCGAGCAGGAGTAGTCAGGCGGGGTGCGATCGGGGTTCGCCACCCTCGTGGGCCGGCCCAACGTGGGGAAGTCCACGCTGCTCAACCGCATCCTCGGCACCAAGGTCACGATCGTCTCGGACAAGCCCCAGACGACGCGCACGCAGGTGCGAGGTGTGCTGACCCGACCCGACGCCCAAGTGGTGTTCGTCGACACGCCCGGCATTCACAAGCCGCGGACGCTGCTGGGCGAGCGGCTCAACGACACCGCGGCGTCGGCCCTCGGTGACGTCGACGTGGCGTGCCTGGTCATCGACGCCACCGCGCCGGTCGGGCCGGGCGACCGCTTTATCGCGTCGCGCCTCCCGAAGGACTCGCTCGTCGTCGTCAACAAGGTCGACGCCGCGTCGCGCGCCGACGTGCTTGCGCAGCTCCAGCGCGCGGGCGAGCTCGAGTTCGCCGAGTACTTCCCGGTGTCGGCACGCACGGGCAAAGGTGTCGACGAGCTGGTCGAGGCGGTCGTCGCCCGTCTGCCCGAAGGCCCGCTGTACTACCCCGACGACATGGTCACCGACGTCCCGGAGGCCTTCTGGGTCGCCGAGCTGGTACGCGAGCAGCTTCTCGCCGTCGCGCGCGAGGAGCTCCCGCATTCGCTGGCCTGCCGGGTAACGGAATGGGAGTGGCCCCGAATCCGCTGCGAGATCCTCGTCGAACGCGAATCCCAGAAGGGCATCGTGATCGGCAAGGGCGGGGAGGTCCTCAAGAAGGTGGGGACGGCTGTCCGCGAACAGCTCCCCGAGGGTGCCTACATCGAACTGTTCGTCAAGGTTGACAAGGACTGGCAGCGCCACCCCAAGGCCCTCGATCGCCTCGGCTACTAGTCGTCCTGCTGTTGCTCGCCACGGCGGCCTGCGGCGGCGCTGGCGGGGGCGGTGCGTCGTCGACGCCGTTCCCGCGTGACCGCGTCATCCGCGTCAACGACGTGCAGGTGCGCGGGACCCACAACAGCTACGTGCCGCCACTGCCGCCGCTCGAGCGCCAGCTCGACGAGGGGATTCGCCAGCTCGAGATCGACGCGTGGCCTCAGGCCGACGGTGGCTTCGCGGTGTACCACTCGGCGCAAGACAAGCGGTCGACGTGCCCGACACTCGACGCGTGCCTGGCGCCGGTGCGCGCATGGCTCTCGGCCCACCCGCGGGCGCTGCCGGTCTTCTTGATCATCGAGAACAAAGGAGCACCCGCGGCCCCGGCCATCGACGCGGTCGTGCGCGCCGCGCTGCCGGGGCGGCTGCTCGTCAATCCTCGTGAGGTGGTCGGTGGACGATGGCCGACGCTGGCGTCGACACGGGGGCGGGCCATCGCCGTGCTCATCGGGTTGGGGGCGGATGTGTATTCACCGAGCAGCGCCATGTTCGTGTACACGAGCAGCGGGCCGCACGCGGCGATCACCAGCCGGCCCGATCCCGTCGCCCAAGCGGGCGACATCGCCACGTTCGTGCGCGCCGGTCTCGTCGTTCGCACCCAAGCCGACGGCGACAACCTTCTGATCGACCCCAAGCGCCGCGACGCGGCCGCGGCGAGCGGCGCCCAGATCGTCAGCGCTCGGGACGACGGCTTTCTGCTGCCGGGCGGCGTGTCGTTCCGCTGCGACCCGGTGGTGCCGTCGCCGTGCCGGCCCGGCGATCTCGAGCTCCCGCCTGGGTCATGACGGCGCGCCGACGAGATCCTGCAGGAAGCGTTCGACTTCGGTGCGGTCCCTGGTCCTGCGCATGGGCGGCAAGGCGTTGATCAGATCCCAGCGATAGCCCGCCGTCGCCAGCCGCGGGTCGAGCACGGCGACCACGCCGCGATCTGTCGTGGACCGGATCAGGCGGCCTGCGCCCTGCGCCAGGAGGCTGGCGGCGCGCGGCAGGTCGACGGTTTGGAAGGCCGCTTTGCCGGCCAGGTCGCGGCGGGCGCGCATGAGGGGCTCGTCGGGCCGCGAGAACGGCAGCTTGTCGATGACGAGGAGGGAGAGAGCGGCACCGGGCACGTCGACTCCCTGCCAGAAGCCCATGGTCGCGAACAGGCACGAGGTCTCGTCGGTGGCGAAGGCCGTGAGCAGGGCGGGCTTCGGCAGCTCGTCCTGTGTCAGAACCCGGTAGGGAAGCGCGGGCGCCAGCGCCTCGGCCGCGGCGCGCATGGCCCGCCAGCTGGTGAACAGAGCGAGAGTGCGTCCGCCGGCGGCCTTGATCAGGCCGAAGAGCTCGGCCCGCATGGCCTCCTCGAACTCGGGCTTGCGGGGGTCGGGCAGCTCGGTCGCGCAGTAGAGCAGCGACTGGCTCTCGTAGTCGAAGGGGCTGTCGACGGACAGCTGCTCGTGCGTGGGCGGGAGACCGAGGCGCGCGGGCAGGTTGGAGGGGATGGTGGCGCTGGTCAGCACGGCCGTGGGTACGTTGTCCCACAGGCGCTCGGCGAACAGGTGGGCGACGTCGATGGGCGCCAGCTTGAGCGTGGGCGGGCCGCCGCTCTCGACCCACAGGACCGCCCCCTGTTCGTTCATGGACTGCACGGCGGCCACGTCCTCGATCAGAGTCGTCGCCGCTTTGAGCACACGGGTGCGCTTGTTCTCGTCGGGTTCCGCCTCCCGGATAGCCGCTTGCGCGGCGCGCGCCGCCTCGCCCGCCGCAGTCAGCGGACGTTCCAGCTCGGCGGGCGAGACACGACGGCCCCGGTAGCCCTCGAGGGCGTCGGCCAGCCGGCCGCCGACGGTCTCGACGGTGTCGGCTTCGTCAGGAGCGTTGGCCCTGATGCTGCGGGCCAACGCTGCGAAGCGGCCCTCGGTGAGCTCCAGGCCGAAGGCCGACGAGGCGATGTCCTCCAGGGCGTGGGCCTCGTCGAAGATCACGGCGTCGTGCTCGGGCAACAGCCATCCGCCGATCGCGAGGTGGGTGGCGTAGAGATGGGTGTTGACGACGATGACGTCCGCGACCGCGGCTCGCTGATGGGCCAGCTCGGCGAAGCAGTTGTCGCCTTGCGGGCACTTGATGGCGCCCGGACACTCGCGGGCGCTCACGCTCAGCTGCGCCCACACCCGGGCCTTCGGCTCGAAGTCGAGGTCGGCCCGGTCGCCCGACTTGCTGGTCTTGGCCCACTTCAACAGCCGGATCAGCTCCTGGCCGAAGGCCCCGTGCTCGTCCTCGCGCACGTCGTCGAGCACGAGTTGTTCGTCGCCGGTGCCGATCTCGACCGCCCGCTGCATGCACAGGTAGTTGGCGCGGCCCTTGAGCACCGCGAACTCGAACGGCTTGCCGAGATGTTGCTGGAGGAACGGCAGGTCCTTGTTGGCCAGCTGGTCCTGCAGGGCCTTGGTCGCAGTGGCAATGACGGTCGTCTTACCCGAGAGAATCGCGGGCACGAGGTAGGCGAGCGACTTGCCCACGCCGGTCCCGGCCTGGACGACCAGTTGGCCGCGGCCGGCGAACACGGTCTCCACGGCTTGGGCCATCTCGACCTGGCCGCGCCGAGCTTCTCCGCCCCCCGGCAGGGCGGCCACGACCTGCTCGAGCGCCTCCGCTACACCCACCTCGCCGAACGTACCGCCAGGGTGTGACAGTGACGTGGCACCTCTTCATCTGAACTACTCGGGTTCATTTGAACTACTCGGGCCAGGGGCGGCGGCGCATCCTCTTCACTTCGCCTCGCTTGCGCTTGGAGTCCACCCTCCGACGGCGGGCGGCCGCCGTGGGCGACGTCGGGCGGCGCTCGCGGTCGACCCGCAGGGCCTCGGCCAGGCGTGAGCGGAGGCGGTCGAGGGCGAGCTCGCGGTTCCTGAGCTGGGAACGCTCGTCCGAGGCGACCACCCGTAGCGACGGTCCAAGCCGCTCCGACAACCGTGCCCGCTGCCGGGGTCCGAGCGAGGGTGAGCCGGCAATGTCGAAGCGGACTTCGGCCCGCGTATTTGCCGTATTGGCGTGCTGGCCGCCGGGTCCGCCCGAAGCGGTGAAGCGCCACTCGAGCTCATCGAGCGGGATGCGGCAGGTCCGCGTAACCCGCAGCTCAGGAGGCACGACCGGACGCTACTGCTACCATCATGCGGTGCTCCGGCCCTTGTCGGAGCGCATTCTCGGCCACTCCGAAGCGACGTTCTGCATGCCTGATAAAGCCACGACGATCAGCGAGTACAAGGTCCACGACACCGACACCGGGTCGCCGGAGGTGCAGGTCGCGCTGTTGACGCAGCGCATCAACCAGCTCACCGACCACCTGAAGGTCCACAAGAAGGACCACCACAGTCGGCGCGGGCTCCTCATGCTCGTCGGCCGCCGTCGCCGGTTGCTCAACTACGTCCGCGACAACGACGTGGAGCGCTATCGGGCGCTGATCGCGCGCCTCGGCCTGCGCCGCTGACAACTGAACCTAACTAGCGCGGCATAGGCCGCCAGCTGCCAGTCGCCGAATACTCGGGCTTGGGCATCAGAAGTGCGCACAGGAGCCGGGGTGTCCGACAACTGACAACTGGCTCGCCGCCGCCAGAGGAGTGCACATGGCGGAAGCCATTTCCGTGTCGGGCCCGATCTCGGGCACCGACAAGACGCTGTCGTTCGAGACCGGCCGCCTTGCCCCCCAATCACAGGGCGCGGTCATTGGTCGCATCGGCGACACCATGGTCCTGGTCACGGCCAACGCATCACACGGTGTCCGTGAGGGCATCGACTTCTTCCCTCTCACCGTCGACATCGAGGAGCGGGCGTACGCCGCCGGCAAGATCCCCGGTTCGTTCTTCCGGCGTGAGGGCCGGCCCACCGACCAGGCCATCCTGACCTGTCGCCTGATCGACCGGCCGCTGCGCCCGAGCTTCGCCGACGGGTACCGCAACGAGACCCAGGTCGTCGGCACGATCCTCGGCGCCGACCAGGAGAACCCCCACGACATCGTGGCCATCAACGCCGCCTCCGCGGCCCTGATGATCTCCGGCATCCCCTTCGAGGGCCCCATCGGCGCCGTCCGCATCGCCTGGACGACCGAAGGCAAGTGGGCGCCGCATCCGACGTACCAGGAGGGTGACGAGGCCACCTTCGAGCTGGTCGTCGCCGGCCGTGACGTCGACGGTGATGTCGCAATCATGATGGTCGAGGCGGGCGGCACCGAGAACGCCTGGAAGTACTACGAGGACGGCGCTCCGAAGGTCACCGAAGAGGCCATCGCCCAGGGCCTCGAGGAAGCCAAGACGTGGATCCGCGAGTCCATCGACCTGCAGCGCCAGTTGGTCGAGAAGGTCGGAGTCCGCGAGCCGATCCCGTGGGTGCCCCAGATCGACTACTCGCCTGAGCTCCTCGATCGGGTCCGTACCGTCGGCAGCGAGCGGCTCGCCAACGTCATCACGATCACCGCGAAGGCCGAGCGCAACCAGGCCACCGAGGAGGCCACGGCAGCCATCATCGCCGAGGTCGGCGGCGAGACGCCCGAGCTCGAGAAGGAGATCAAGGCCGCCGTCCGCTCCCTCACCAAGGAGCTGGTGCGCAAGCGCGTCGTCGACGAGGGCAAGCGCATGGACGGGCGCGGTCCCACCGAACTGCGGCCCCTCAGCGCCGACGTGGGCATTCTCCCCACGGCCCACGGCACCGGGCTCTTCCAGCGGGGCGAGACGCAGGTGCTCACCGTCACGACCCTCGGCATGCCGCGCATGTCGCAGCTGCTCGACACCATCGGCATCGACGACTCGAAGCGCTACATGCATCACTACAACATGCCGCCGTGGGCCAACGGCGAGACCGGCCGCGTCGGCAGTCCCAAGCGCCGCGAGATCGGCCACGGTCTGCTGGCCGAGCGGGCCCTGCTGCCCGTGGTCCCCGACGAGCAGGAGTTCTCCTACACCCTGCGTCTGGTTTCCGAGGTTCTGTCGTCCAACGGTTCCACGTCGATGGCCTCGGTCTGCGGCTCGAGCCTCTCGATGATGGACGCCGGCGTGCCGCTCAAGGCACCGGTGGCCGGCATCGCCATGGGTCTGATCTATGCCGAGGGCAAATACACGACGCTGACCGACATCCTCGGTGCCGAGGACGCGTTCGGTGACATGGACTTCAAGGTCGCCGGCACGCGCGACTTCGTCACCGCCCTGCAGCTCGACACCAAGATCGACGGCCTCCCGGCCGACGTCCTGGCCAAGGCCCTACAGCAGGCGCGCGACGCGCGCTTGCAGATCCTCGACGTCATGAACAAGGCCATCGCCGAGCCTCGTCCGACCGTCGCCAACACGGCGCCGAAGATCGTCAGCTTCGAGATTCCTCTCGACAAGATCGGCGAGGTCATCGGGCCCAAGGGCAAGGTCATCAACACCATGCAGCAGGAGACGGGCGCCGACATCAACGTCGACGACGACGGCGTGGTCGGCACGGTCACCATCGGCTCCAAGGACGGCGAGCAGGTCGAGGAGGCCCGGCGCCGCATCGAGCTGATCCTCGACCCGCCCAAGGCGGAGGTCGGCGCCACATACACCGGCAAGGTCGTCAACGTCACCAAGTTCGGCGCGTTCGTCAACATCCTCCCCGGACGCGACGGCTTGGTCCACATCTCCAAGCTCGGCCGCGGCAAGCGCGTCGAGAAGGTCGAGGACGTGCTGAACCTCGGCGACGAGATCACCGTGCGCGTCGACGACATCGATCCACAGGGCAAGGTCTCGCTCACGCCGGTCGGCGACGGTGACGAGAGCTCTGACGGCGAAGGCGGCGAGCCCGTGCCAGCCACGGTGTCGTCTCCTGCATCGTCCGAGGCGAGCGCGGGTTCGGGCGCACCGACGCGCGAGTACGCGTCGTTCGAGGACACGTTCGAGGGTGAAGCCAAGGAGAAGTTCGGCGACCTCGGCCCGGCCGACACCGGCGGCCAAGGTGGCGGCGGCGGTGGCGGCCGAGGTGGCCGGGGGGACGGCGGCCCTCGGCGCAACCGGCGGCGCGGCGGCCCCGGGCGGCGGTAGTGCCGGAGGCGGGGGCGGACAGCATCCAGGGTTCCGCACTGAGCAACGGCATCCGTCTCGTCACCGAGCGGATGCCCGATGTGCGCTCGGTCGCGCTGGGGTTCTGGGTCGACGTCGGCTCGCGCGACGAGAGCCCGGAGATGGCGGGCGTCTCCCACTTCCTCGAGCACCTGCTGTTCAAGGGCACCGAGGAGCGCACCGCTCGTCAGATCGCCGAGTCGGTCGAGGCCGTCGGTGGCGAGATGAACGCCTTCACCACCAAGGAGTACACGGCGTTCTACACACGCCTGCTCGACGACGATCTCGACCTCGGCCTCGACATCCTTTGCGACATCCTCACGGTGCCGGCTTTCCGTCCCGACGAGGTCGAGTCGGAGCGCCAGGTCATCCTCGAGGAGATCCTGATGCACGAGGACGAGCCGGCCGAGCTCGTCCACGACCTCTTCACCGAGGCCCTGTTTCCTGGCCACCCGCTCGGCCGCGAGGTCCTGGGGTCGGCAGAGACCATCTCGGCCCTGAGCCGCGACGCCATTGCCGGGCACTTCCTCGCCCACTATCGCCCGCCGAACCTCGTTCTCGCGGCTGCCGGCAATCTCCACCACGACGAGATCGCTGCGGGCCTGGAGCGCCGCATGTCTCCGGTACCCGGACAGCGCCCTCCGCGTGGCGGCGGTGAGCTGCTACCGCCGAGACCGCAGGTCGTCTGCACCCGGCCCACCGAGCAGGCCAACCTCGTCGTCGGCATGCGTTCGCTGTCGCGGGGCGACGAGGACCGCTTCGCATTGTCCGTCCTCAACCAGGTGCTCGGGGGCGGCATGTCGAGCCGGTTGTTCCAGGAGATCCGCGAGCAGCGAGGCCTGGTCTACGCCGTGTACTCATACCGGTCGGCGTATCTGGAGCATGGGGCTCTGGCCGTCTATGCGGGAACCGCGCCCAGTCATACGCCTGAGGTGCTGCAGCTGATCGGCGACGAGCTCGACCGCCTCCTCCAGGGCGGCGTGACCGACTACGAGCTGGCCTTGGCCAAGGGCCATCTCAAGGGCTCGCTCGCCCTGGCCCTGGAGGACTCCGGCGGGCGGATGAACCGCATCGGTCGCAGTGAGCTGGTGCACGGTGAGGTCCTGACTGTGACCGAGCTGGTCGAGCGCACCGAGGCCGTGACACGCGAGGACGTGCAGCGCGTCGCCGAGCGCGTGTTGGGCAACGATCGGGTCGTCGCACTCGTCGGTCCCTTCGAAGAGGACGCGCTCACGGACATGGCGCTCACCAGCTCGGTCGCTTCGCCATGACCATCCGGGTCGGGGTCTTCGGCGCCTCCGGCCGCATGGGCGCGACGGTCTGCGAGATGGTCGTCAACGACCCCGAGCTCGACCTGGTCGCCGCCGTCGATCCTCACCACGCCGGCCTTGACCTCCGCCAGGCGATCGGCCTCGACGTGCCCGGCCTCATGATCAGCCCCAACAACGAGGGGCTGGCCGACACCGGCGTTCAGGTGATGGTCGACTTCACCGTGTTGCAGGCGGCCAAGCAGAACCTCAGGTGGTGTGCGCAGAACGGTGTGCACGCCGTCGTCGGGACCACGGGCTTCGACGCCGACGACTACGCCGAGTTGGAGAAGCGTTTCATCAAGAGCAACTGCTTCATCGCTCCCAACTTCGCCATCGGCGCCGTGCTGATGATGCGCTTCGGTGAGCTTGCCGCGCCCTACTTCGAGACGGCGGAGATCATCGAGCTCCACCACGACAAGAAGGTCGATGCGCCGTCGGGTACGGCAATGATGACGGCCGAACGCATGGCGGCCGCCTCCGACGAATGGGCGAAGGACCCGACCAAGAAGGAAGTGGCGAAGGGCGCTCGCGGCGGCAAAGGTCCCGCCGGCATCCGAGTGCACTCGGTCCGCTTACGGGGCCTCGTTGCGCACCAGGAGGTCCTCCTCGGCACGACGGGCCAGAGCCTGTCGATCCGCCACGACTCCTACGACCGTTCGTCGTTCATGCCCGGCGTCGCCCTGGCCGTCAAAGGCGTGGGCGACCTCCCCGGCGTGACGATCGGCCTGGACGCCCTGCTCGATCTCTAACTGCCTCGTTCTTCGCGCGTCTGTCGTTGTCTGACAACGAAAAACGCGCAAAGAACGGGCTAGGACGACTCGGCGGCTTTCTTCAGCTGCTCGAGGGTCGCGCGCATGTTCTTCTTGTTCTCAGTCGTCCGGTCGCCGACGCCGCTTCCGACCCGGCCCAAGATGTGCATGGTGCGGCCGCGCTGGTCCTCGGTCGACTCGGTCACCGTTGTGCCGCCCTTGCCGTTGGGTTCGAAGCGGTAGCGCCAGCGGGCGACCTTCATGCCCATGAACCCGCTGTCCCAGGCCACTTCCTTCGGCGGGTTGGCGGTGATGATCGTGGCGACCGTCGACCAGCGGTGCCAGCCCTTGCGGTTGCGACCCTTGAAACGGGCGCCTTCTGCGGGGCCGGTCGCACCGCCGACCCACTTCCCGCCTTGATTCTCGGGGCTCCACTCGCCCATGCGGCTGAGGTCGGACACCATGCCGTACAGCTGCTCGGGCGGGGCTGCGATCTCGATGGACTCTTCGATGGCGTCGGGCATGACCCGAAGCCTACGAACTCACCGCTTTGCGCGCCCGTTCGCTTCTTTCGCCCGCCGCCGGTAGAGGGCGGCGCGGGCATCAAGGTCGGCCAGGAAGGTCTCGAGCCGGGCGAGCTTCGCTTGCATGTCCTCGCGCAGCTGGCCGTTGATCTCGATGGCTTCGTCGATCAGCTCGCGCTCGCGCCTCGGTGACTTCCCGTCGCGGAACTCGCTGCGCAACTCGTCCAGGCGGGCTTCGGCGGCGACGATCTTCTTGATCTCGTCAAGGTTGAAGCCGACCAGCTCCTGCAGCTCGCGGATGCGGAGGACACGCGCCAGGTCGGTCGCCGAGTAGCGCCGGGCGCCGCCGGGACTGTGGCCCGACGGCGAGACCAGCCCGAGCTCTTCGTAGTAGCGGAGCGTTCGCGTCGACACGCCCGCTGCCTTGGCGACCTCGCCGATCCGGTACCGGGCGTCGTCCTCCGACATTTACGGGTGCGCCGCCTTCGGCGGCTGCCCGTAAACGGGCACGCGCCCACATTGGTTCGCTCGCTGACGCTCGCTCACGCTGGCACCCACTCGTCGGGCAGCGGCGCATCGGTGGCCGGCTCGTCCTCGGCGGGTGCCCCGAAGGGACCGACCTCGTCGTGCACGTACTTGCCGCCTCGCAGCCACGACGCCGCAGCGGCGATAACCGACATGAGGGCGGCGGCGGAGAAGACGATGCGCAGGCCGTGCATGAACGGCTTGGAGATCAGCTGCGGGAAGAACGCCTTCCCCGTCAGATAGGCCGCGTGTGTCGGCGGCAGGGCACCGAGCACGTGCGGCCCGAGCAGGGTGCGAATCGGGTTGTAGCCCAAGAAGGCGGCGAACAGGGTGCCGACCGGCGGCAGGTGGGAGATCCGGGCCGCATCGGCGGCGGGCACCCCCTGGGCGATAAGGCCCGACCCCAGGGTGTGGGGGAGCGAGGACGCCAGGCCGGCGATCATCAGCGAGAAGAAGATGCCGATCGACAGCACCATGCCGCTGTTCATGAACGTGGCTCGCATGCCGGACGCCGCGCCTCGCTGGTTGGCGGGCACGCTGTTCATCACCGCGGTCGTGTTGGGCGCCGCGAACAGGCCCGAGCCCACGCCGTTGAGGAAGATCAGGAAGGCGAAGATCGGGAACGAGAAGTTGGGCGGCAGCCACATCAACATCAAGAAGGTGGCGGCGCTGACGATCATCCCGCCGGTTGCGAACGGTCGCGCCCCGTAGCGGTCGGACAGCCAACCGGAGACCGGCCCGGACACGAGGAAGCCAGCGGTCATCGGCAGCATGTAGATGCCGGCCCACAGCGGCGTGCTTTCGAAGCTGTAGCCGTGCAAGGGGAGCCAAATGCCCTGCAGCCAGATGATCAGCATGAACTGCAGGCCGCCGCGCCCTATGGCGGCGAGGAGGCCGGCCAGGTTCCCGGCCGCGAATGCCCGGATGCGGAACAGGCTGAGATCGAACATCGGGTCATTGACCTGCCGCTCGATCCAAACGAACAACACGAGCAGGGCGATGCCGCCGAAGAGCGTGAACATCACGAGAGGACTCGTCCACCCCATCGTGTGGCCGCCGTAGGGCTGGATGCCGTACGTGATGCCGATGAGCACCATCACCAAGCCGACGCCGAAGGTGACGTTGCCCCACCAGTCGATCTTGGCCACCTGGCGCTGGCCGAGCTCGCGCAGCTTCATGTACGCCCACACGGTCCCGAAGATGCCGAAGGGCACGTTCACCCAGAACACCAGGCGCCAGTCCGTGTCGGCGAGGATGCCGCCGACGACGAGGCCGATGAACGAGCCGGCCATCGCCGCGATCATGCTGATCCCCATCGCCAGACCCCGTTCCTGCACGGGGAAGGCGTCGGTGAGGATCGCCGTGGAGTTCGCCAAGAGGAGTGCGCCGCCGATGCCCTGCACGACGCGCCAGACGATGAGCCACATGGCGCCCGATGGGCCGACGAACGGCGTCAGCGAGAGCGCTATGGACGCACCGCTGAACACGGCGAAGCCCAGGTTGTACATCTTGACCCGGCCGAGGATGTCGCCGATCCGGCCGAAGGTCACGACCAACACGGCTGTCACCACCAGGTAGCCCATCAGCATCCAGAGCAGGTAGCCGATGTTCGACGGCAGCAGGGGGTCGAGGTGGATCCCGCGGAAGATCGCGGGGAGGGAGATGATCACGATCGACGCGTCCAACGACGCCATGAACACGCCCAGCGTGGTGTTCGACAGGGCGGTCCACTTGTAGCGGTCGGAGGTGGGCGTCTCGGAGGTGGGGGTCACGGTCGCCATCGCAAAAGTTAACGTTGACGTTAGCTTTCTATTTCCGGGCGCGCAAAAAAAGGGACCCGCCGAAGCGGGTCCCTTTCAAACGTCTGTTGTGGGTCAGGCGCTCTTGGCGCGCTGCGCCGACTTCTGCGCCTGCTCGAACGACTCAGCCTTGGCCTCCTTGGCCTGGGCCTTGGCTTGCTTGCGGAGAGCCTTCAGGCTCTCGGTGCCGCGGTCCTGCTGGGCTTCACCGGCCTCCTGCAGACGGTCGCTGCCGATGACCGTGCCAGCAATCTCCTTGCCCAGGCCGACGAACTTGTCGCCCAGGCCCCGAACGTGGTTGAGCTCCAGGTTGCCGATCCTCATTGCACTGCTCCTGTGGTTGCGGACTGTTCCTCACGTTCATATGTACCCGGAGGCATGCCCGTGCAAACTACGGCTAGCGACCGCTAGCTGTGGTCGGTGGCGCGCACGACGAGCACAGGACAGGGCGCGTGGTGGAGCAGGTGAGAGCTGACCGAGCCGAGGAACACTCGCTTCACGAACCCCGAGCCGTGTGACCCGACGACGATGACGTCGAAGTGCTCGTCCTCGGCCACCCGGCAGATCTCGGCCGCGGCGTCGCCGTACTCGACGCGCTGGATGACATCGCCGCCACCGAGGGCTCGGGCCGTGCGGTCGAGGTTCTGGCTGGCCTCTTCTTTGTACGCCGCGGTGAGCTCTTCGGTGGTCTCGGGGGTGATGATTGGCGCAGCTTCGATGCCGGTCACGGGCGCGCCGACGGGCATCACCGGTGGCGGTACGACCGTGAGCAGGGTGATCTCGGTCCCTGCGTGCAGCAAGTCCTTGGCGCGTGCGGCCGCGGTGTTGGCATAGTCCGATCCGTCGGTGGCGATGAGGGCCTTGGGCATGCCGTCATCTTCCCTCGGCTGCGGTCCTCATGTGGGCGACGAGGTCGGCGAGGCGGGCGTGGGCGTTCAACCCACTGGTCGACGGCATCACGTAGGCGCGGGCGCCGCCGAAGGTCCCGGGCTGGAATCCGGGCTGTGCCGTGCGCTCGATCGCGGTTCGCCAACCCTCGAGGCCGACGAACAAGACGACCGGCGGCTTCAGCCAGCGCACGAGGCGCTCGACTCGCGGTGCGCCTTCGCGATATTCGGATGGCGACAGGTCGGCCGTGCCTTTCGTCGCCCGTTTGACCAGGTCGGTCATCCCGACGCCCCCGTTCGTGAGGGCGTCGAACGGGTCGCGTGGTTTCTCGACCAAGCCCGCTTCGATCGCCGCCGGCCAGAACCTGTTGCTCGGGCTGGCGAACCCGAAGCCGACGTCGGCGGAGATGATGCTCGGGTTGAGCCCGCACACGAGCATCCGCATGCGGGGCCCGACCGTGTCGGCCAGCGTGCGGACGCGGCGGCCGTGGTGGTCGTCGAGGCGTTCGAACCCGGCGCCGGCCACGACGTCGGCAACCCGCGGGCTCGTCGGGAGCTCCCACTCGACGACGTCGTCCGGGGTCGTCTTCCAGTGGATCTGGGCCAGCGCGATCGGAAGACGCACGAGCGACACTGACCGCAGGCGATGCACGCCCGTAGCCTGGCAAGAAATGCCGGTCGACCTCACCGTCCAGGAGCGCATCCTCGAGGCCGGCTATGCCTGCGTGGCGAGGTACGGGCTCGCGAAGACGACGGTGGAGGACGTGGCCCGCGAATCTCGTCTTTCACGCGCCACGCTCTACCGGTACTTCCCGGGCGGCCGCGATCAGCTGCTGCGCGACGTCATCGCGTGGGAGACGGGCCGGTTCTTCGGGCGGCTGGCCGAGGCCGTCGCCGGCGCCCCCGACTTCCCGAGCCTGCTCGAGGAGGCCCTGATCTTCGCCCACCGGGCGGTCGAGGAGCACGAGGTCCTCCAGAAGGTGCTGCAGACCGAGCCCGAGCGTCTGCTGCCGCAGCTGACGGTGGAGAGCGAGCGCATCCTCGTGTTCATCCGGCGCTTCCTCGTTCCCTACCTGGAGCGCGAGCAGCTCCGAGACGGCGTCGAGCCCGAAGAGGCCGCCGACTACGTCGCCCGCCTGCTTCTCAGCTTCATCGGCAACCAGGGTCGCTGGGACCTGTCCGACCCCGCCCAGGTCGCCGAGCTCGTGCGCACAGAGTTGCTGGCCGGCGTCCTGCAGTGACCGATGACACACTGAGATGAATTGACGGCGAGACACAACGGGTATATCTGTCTCATTGTGACCGTGGTTGGCACGCAGCTGGAGTCGAGAGCGGTGGGGACCCAGGAGCAGCGGGTCATCGACGCGGCCCTGCGATGCGTGGCCCGTTGGGGGATCGGTAAGACCACCCTCGACGACGTGGCCCGCGAGGCCTCCTGCAGCCGGGCCACGATCTACCGGCTCTTCCCCGGCGGCAAGGACGCCCTGCTCGACGCCATCAGCCGCTCCGAGCTCGACCGTTTCTTCACCGGCCTGGCCCAGCGCTTCGACGAGGCGACCACCCTTGAGGACCTGCTCGTCAGCGGCGTCGTCTACGCCTCGAACGCCATCACCGGCCACGAGGCCCTGCAGTTCGTCCTGGCCTACGAACCCGAGCTCGTGCTGCCCAAGGTGGCGTTCCACCACGCCGACCGGGTGCTGTCGTCGGTGTCCGCGTTCGCAGCTCCGTACCTGGCGTCGTACGTCGGAGACGACGAGGCGCCGCGCGTCGCCGAGTGGGTGGCACGCCTTGTTCTGACCTACACGCTCGCCCCCGCCGACGGCGTCGACGTGGGCGACGAAGAGTCCGTCCGCCGCCTGGTCAGGACGTACGTCCTGCCTGGCCTTGTCTCACATGTGAAGCAGTAAAGGAGCCGTCCCAAATGGCAACCAACGAAGACCTGATCGGCCGCACCGACATCAACGACCTCGAGGCGATCCTCTCGATCACCAACACCGACGTCGACGAGATCAGCCATGCGGTGAAGGACAACGCCGACGCGATCTTCACGTGGGACTACGAGCGCAGCCGCCCGGCCCTCGGCAAGCTCTATGAGAAGGCCAAGAAGGCGCAGTGGAACGCGCAGACCGATCTGCCGTGGGACACGGAGGTGGACCAGGAGGAGGTCGCCATCAACAACGCCCTCCAGGCCGGCGGCTTCGGCCAGGGCGTCGACTTGAGCGGCACGTCGCTCGAGAAGTGGGGCGACAAGGAGTGGCTGCACTTCGCCGTCGAGTCCCAGAACTGGACGCTGAGCCAGTTCATGCACGGCGAGCAGGGCGCCCTCGTCTGCACGGCCAAGATTGTGGAGACCGTGCCGTGGATCGACGCCAAGTACTACGCGTCGACGCAGGTGATGGACGAGGCCCGCCACGTCGAGGTCTTCGCCAAGTACCTGGACGAGAAGCTTTCCGGGCACTACCCGATCAACGCCCACCTGCGCCTGCTGCTGGACGACATCGTCCAGGACAGCCGCTGGGACATGACCTACCTGGGCATGCAGATCATGGTCGAGGGGCTGGCCCTGGCCGCCTTCGGCTTCATCCACCAGCTGACCACCGAGCCTCTGCTCAAGCAGCTGCTTCGCTACGTGATGGGCGACGAGGCCCGCCACGTGGCCTTTGGCGTGCTCAGCCTGCAGGAGTACTACCAGCAGCTCAGCGCCGCGGAGCTGGTGGAGCGCCAGGAGTTCGCGTTCGAGGCTGCGGTGCGCATGCGTGACCGCTTCCTGCAGCAGGAGGTCTGGGACCGGCTCGGTATCCCCGTCAAAGAGGCCGTCTCCCTCACCATGCAGGCGCCGGAGCGGGAGCTGTTCCAGCAGATGCTGTTCAGCAAGATCGTGCCCAACTGCAAGAAGCTCGGCCTGCTCGATGCGGGCGACGGCTACCTCCGCAAGAAGTTCACCGAGCTCGGCGTCATCGCCTTCGAGGACTGGGCAGACACGGGCGAGGAGTACGAGCAGTTCGACGAGGTCACCAAAGACCGGGAGGCGGCGGCCGCCGCATCAGCCGCGTCCTAACCGGCGCTCGCCACACCCCTTGCCCCCGGGCCGGCGTTGGTAGCGTCGGCTGTGTGGCGTACCCGGCAGAACCGCGACTGGTCGTCGTCACCTGCGTCCGGCTGAAGGGCTTCGCCGACGTCGGTCCGATCGTCGACGCCTCGGGCCTCGACGGCGCCGTCGTCGAAGACATCCTCGCTGATCTGGGCGCCAAGGAATTCGCTCGTCGCCGTGACGGGCGCGTCTCGGGCTGGACGCTGACGCCGGCCGGCCGCGCCCTGCACGCCGAGCTGGTCGCGGGCGAGCTTGCGGCCGCGGGCTGCGAGCCCGATGTCGAGTCGAGCTACCGAGAGTTTCTCGGGCTCAACCCGCGCCTGCTGTCGACGGCCAGCGCGTGGCAGCTGCGCCAGGAGAACGGGCAAGCGGTGGTCAACGATCACACCGACGCCGAGCACGACACCCGCGTCATCGGCGACCTGCGCGCCTTGCACACCTCGGTGGCGCCGCTGCTCGACCGTCTCGGTTCGCTGCTCGAACGCTTCGACCGCTACGGCTCGCGCCTTTCGACCGCGGTCGACCGCGTAGAGGCCGGCGAGCAGGACTGGTTCACCAAGCCGCTGATCGACTCGTACCACACGGTGTGGTTCGAGCTGCACGAAGACCTGCTGAGCACGCTCGGCAAGGAGCGTGCGTCGGAAGAGAGCAAGGAGCTCGCGTAATGCCCCGCTTTGGCGCAGTGATGACTGCCATGGTGACGCCGTTCGACGACGACGGCGCCCTGAACGTCGACGCCGCGGTGAAGCTGGCCAAGTGGCTCACCGAGAACGGCAGCGACGGGCTTGTAGTCACCGGCACCACCGGTGAGGCTCCGGTGCTGACCGACGACGAGGACGTCGAGCTGTGGCGAGCGGTCGTCGAAGCGGTGACGGTTCCGGTCATCGCCGGGTGCGGCACCAATGACACGCGCCACTCCATCGAGTTGACCAAGCGCGCCGAGGACTGCGGTGTCGACGGGGCGCTGATCGTGACGCCGTACTACAACCGGCCGTCGCAGACGGGCATCGAAGCACACTTCCGAGCTGTCGCGTCAGAGACCAAGCTGCCGATACTGGTCTACGACATCGCCATCCGCACGGGGCGGCGGATTGCCCGTGAGACGTTCGTCCGCCTGAGCGACGTCGACAACATCGTTGGCGTGAAGGACGCGGCGCTCGATGTCGCCGGGTCGTCGGCGTTGCGGGCCGAGATGCCCGACGCGTTCGAGATCTACAGCGGCAACGACGACCAAACGCTGGCGCTGATGGCGTCCGCCGGCGCCGTCGGTGTGATCAGCGTGGCGTCGCACTGGGCCGGCGTGCACATGGCCGAGATGGTCGCCGCCGTCGAGAAGGGTGACCTGGCCCACGCCCGTGCGGTCAACACCCGCCTGCTTCCGTCGTACGACTTCGAGACCAGTGATGCGGCGCCCAACCCGATCCCGACCAAGACGATGATGCGGGTGATGGGTCACGACGTCGGTCAGTGCCGTCTTCCGATGGGACCGGCCCCGGCGGGGTTGGAGGACGAGGCCCGAAGGGTTTTGGCCGACCTGCAGCGTGGCTGACCCGGTCCGGATCTACTTCCTCGGCGGGCTGGGGGAGATCGGTCGCAACTGCGCGGTCATCGAACAGGAAGGGCGCCTGCTCCTCCTCGATTGCGGCCTCATGTTCCCCGAGGTCGACATGCCGGGCGTCGACCTCGTGCTGCCCGACTTCACGTTCCTGCGCGACAACGCCGATCGCCTCGAGGCGTGCCTGCTGACGCACGGCCACGAGGACCACGTCGGCGCCCTGTCGTTCCTGCTGCGCGAGATCTCCTTTCCGATCTACGGCTCGGCGCTCACGCTCGGTCTGGCCCGGAACCGGATCGAAGAGTCGGGTCTCATGGAGCGCACGTCGCTGATCTCCCTCGTTGACGGTGAACGGCGACAGGTCGGCCCGTTCGACTTCGAGGTCATCCCCGTCACCCACTCAGTGCCGCACGGGTTCGCCACCGCGTTCTACACACCCCAGGGCGTGATCATGCATTCGGGCGACTTCAAGCTCGACCTCACGCCCGTCGACGGGCGGATCACCGACCTCGGCCGTATCGGCGCCATCGCTGACGAGCACGGTGTGCGAGTCTTGCTGTCCGACTCCACGAACGCCGAGGAGCCCGGCCACACCAAGAGCGAGCGCTCCGTCGGGCGTGTCCTGCAGGACCTGTTCGAGGACAATGCCGGCAAGCGCATCGTCGCTGCCTGCTTTGCCAGCCACCTGCACCGCATCCAGCAGATCGCCGACGCCGCGGTGGCCACCGGGCGCACGATCGCCACGTTGGGCCGGTCGATGGGCAAGAACGTCGCATTGGCCCGGGAGATGGGGATCCTGTTCATCCCCGACGATCGGCTCGTCGACATCGAGAAGATCAGCGACTTCGAACCCGGCGAGGTCTGTGTGATCTCGACCGGGTCGCAGGGCGAACCCATGTCGGCGCTGGCGCTTATGGCGGCCGGCGAGAACAAGTGGCTGAAGATCGGCGACGGTGACGTCGTCATCCTCAGCTCCCACGCCATCCCCGGCAACGAGTACGACGTGAACAAAGTCATCGACGGCCTGTATCGCTTGGGCGCCGACGTCGTTCACTCGGGCATCGCCGACGTACACGTCAGCGGGCACAGCCAGCAGGAGGAGTTGAAGACGCTGCTGTCGGTCGCCACGCCGGAGTACTTCATTCCCGTCCACGGCGAGTTCCGCCACCTCACTCACCACGCGCGACTCGCCATGCAGATGGGTGTCGACCGCGGCAACGTGCTGCTGGCCGAGGACGGCGACGTCATCGAGCTCACCGACGGCGGCCTCGACTTCGGCGAAGAGATCCCTGCCGGCTTCCTCTACGTCGACGGCATCGTCGGCGACGTCGGGCACGGCGTGCTCCGGGACCGGCGGGTGCTCGGCGAAGAAGGCGTGGTCGTCGTCGTCGTCACTGTCGACTCGCGCACCGGCGAGGTCGTCAGCGGCCCCGAGGTCCTGACCCGCGGCTGGATCTACGCCCCCGAGGCCGAGGACATGCTCGAGGAGGCCCGCCAGGCCGTCCTCCAGAGCCTCAAGGAGGCCGCCGCCGAAGGCGCCACCGACTACGAGACCCTCCGCCGCCACGTCCGCCAAGCCGCCGGCCGCTTCGTCAACGAGCGCACCAAGCGCCGCCCGATGATCGTCCCCGTCGTGATGGAGGTCTAGAGCCCCCCGGCCCCTCCCCGTTCTCATGATGAAAATCGACCGGGAACGTCGTTTTCCATCCTCAGAACGGGATGCTGCGGTGCTGATGTTGCTGCTGTTACCGTTGTGGCCACTGTGGCAACACGAACGCGCACGCGGCCGCCTGCCAAAAAGGGCGCGGCGAGGAAGAAAACGGCGGCCCGGAGGCCGGCGAAGAAGAAGCAGCCGGGGCTGACCGCCCGATCGGTCGACGTGCTGGCGCGGTCGCTGAAGACCCACGCGGGGGACCTCGCGGGTCTGGCCTTGATCGTGGTCGGCGTCCTGTCGGCGATGGGTGTGTACGCGCACGCGGCGGGGCCGGTCGGCGACGCCCTGCACGACGCGTACCGCGAGGCGCTGGGCGACGGGCGGTACCTCGTCCCAATCGCGCTGTGCGCCATCGGCGTGCTGATGATCTGGGGCAAGGCGCCCGAGGTCCCGACCGCGGTGACGATCGGGTTCGCGCTGTGCATCGCCAGCGCATGCGGCCTCCTCGGACTTGTCGGCACCGGCGGGTTCGTCGGCGACGCCATCGCCCAACCCCTTCAGAGCGCTCTGGCCACGCCCGGCGCCGCGCTCGTGCTCATCGCCGCCGCCGCGTTCGGCCTGTTGTTGATCACACGCACGCCGTTGCGCGCCGTACCCGGCCTCGTCGTCGCCGCGTGGAAGTGGTTCACGCCCGAACCCCGTGAAGAAGACGAACAAGAAGAGGAACTGCCGATCGAGGCGCCGGCACCGGAGCCGCTCGCAAACGAACCGGAGCCGGAGCCCGAAGCCGAACCGGTCGAGATCCATGTGCCGGTCGACGAGCAGCCGAAGGGCGAGCAGCTGTCGATCGAGCTCGGGCCGGCGGCCGAGCCCGGCAACTGGAAGCTGCCGCCGCTGACGCTGCTCAAGAAGGGGAAGGCGCAGCGCATCGACCATCGGATGGTCGAGGAGACCGGCCGCGCCCTTGTCGCCGCCATCGCCTCGCACGGTGTGGAGACGAGCCTCGTCGAGATGACAGTGGGGCCCACGGTCACTCGCTACGCGCTGCAGCTCGCCGAGGGAGTCAAGGTCAGCCGGGTCACCAACCTGCACAAGGACATCGCCTACGCGATGGCGTCGCCCGACGTGCGCATCCTCGCCCCGATCCCTGGGCGCTCCGCAATCGGCGTCGAGGTCCCGAACAAGCAACGCGAGGTCGTGTGGCTGGGCGACATCCTGGCCACCGAGGACGCCCAAAAGGCGAAGCATCCGCTCGAGGTCGCCTTGGGCCGCGACATCGCCGGTCGCCCGGTGATGACCAACCTGGCGGAGATGCCCCACGTGCTCATTGCCGGAGCGACCGGCGCCGGCAAGTCATCGTGCATCAACTCGCTGGTGACGTCGCTTCTCGTCCGGTCCACGCCCGACCAGGTACGCATGATCCTCGTCGATCCGAAGCGCGTCGAGCTCGGCCAGTACAACGGCCTGCCGCACCTCCTCACCCAGGTCGTCGTGAACCCCAAGCGCGCCGCCAACGCCCTCAACTGGGCGGTGCACGAGATGGAGCGCCGCTACGACCTCCTGGCTGAGGTCGGCGCCCGCGACATCACCGGCTACAACGCCTCCTACGACCGCGGCGAACTGCAGCCCGAGCCCGGGAGCGATGTCGAGTATCAGCGTCTCCCGTTCATCGTCGTCGTGGTCGACGAGCTCAACGACCTGATGATGGTGGCGGCGCGCGACGTCGAGGAGTCGATCTGCCGCATCGCCCAGATGGCGCGCGCCGTTGGGATCCACCTCGTCATCGCCACGCAGCGCCCGTCGGTCGACGTCATCACCGGCGTGATCAAGGCCAACATCCCGTCTCGCATGGCGTTCGCGGTGTCGTCGCTCGCCGACAGCCGCGTGATCCTCGACCAGCAGGGCGCCGAGCGGCTCATCGGGCAGGGCGACATGCTCCTCGCACTGGCGAGCTCGAACGTTCCCCGGCGCATCCAAGGCTCCTGGGTCGGCGAAGAAGAGGTCCGCAAGGTCGTGGCCCACTGGCGGCGCCAGGCCCAGCCTCAGTACGTCGAGGGCGTCGAGGGTGACGACGACCGGCCCGGCAGCAGCAGTCGTCTCGACGACGACGATGACGACGACCTGCTCGAGCAGGCCATGGAGCTGGTCGTCCGCTCGCAACTGGGCTCGACGTCGATGCTCCAGCGCAAGCTGCGCGTCGGCTTCGCCCGCGCCGGCCGGCTCATGGACCTCCTGGAGCGTCGCGGTGTCGTCGGGCCATCAGAAGGATCGAAGGCCCGGGCCGTGCTGATGTCCCCCGAGGAGCTCGACGAAGCAAAGGCCCGCGCCGGCGGCTAGACCTTGGCGCCATGGGCGCTAAAGAGAACGAGCAGGCGGTCCGCGACTTCCTCACCGCGTGGGACGAGCCCAAGACGCTGGGCGACTTCTTCACCGACGACGCGGTGTTCCAGATGATGGCCCGCGACCCCGTCCGCGGGCGCGCTGCCATCGCCGAGGAGCTCGCCAATCAAGCGGCGTGGGCGAGCAACTTCGACCTGGCCGTGCTCAACATCGCCTCAGGCGGGAACGTCGTCCTGGTGGAGCGTCTCGACCACTTCGACATGAACGGCAAGACCGTCCACGTCCCCGTCGTGGGGGTGTTCGAGTGTGACAACGACGCCAAGTTCACCGCCTGGCGGGATTACTTCGACTGGGACGGGATGATGCAGCAGGTCGCCAACGCCGGCATCGACACCAGCGCGGCCGAGACCGAACAGCTGACGCCGCCCCGCGATTAGTCAGGTCGCGCGTCCCGCGATCATCGGCAGGTCGAGGTAGGTCTTCACCCCGGGCTCGGCGTCGCAAACGTACGGCACCGAGTTCACGCAGTGGTTGGCCGTCGCCAGTAGTCCTCGATTGCGGTCGAGGTCGTCGCCCACCACCTCGGGGTGCAGTCCGTGGAAGACGACGTGAAGCGGTGGGTCGGCGTCGAAGGACACCTCGAAGCGCTCACCACCGAGCGTCCACGGCGGGTCGAGGTCCTCGCCCATCAACCAATTGACCCGCGCCGTGATGCGCGGCTCTCCGTTGACGGTGGCGACCCACGTGAAGCGCTGGGCGGCGACGGTTCCCGCGGGAATCAGCCCAACGGGAGTGTCGAGGTCCTTGGTCGCGACCGCCCATTCGTGACCCGTCTGCAGGTCGGCGTCGATCGCCAGGCCCAGCGCGTCGGCGACCATTCGAACCGACTGCGAGAAGCCCGTGCCGAGGAGGTCGAGCATCGGGCTCTTCGCCGCCTCCTCGGGTGGCTTGCCGAACAGCATGACTTCGCGCACCACCATCTCGGCCTGGTAGTTGCGGATGTCGCTGAACTCCTCCGCCCGTACGTGACGGATGTTGGTGCACAACGCTGACAGGGTGAGGGGGAAGCGCTCGGTGATCCCCCCAGGGTGGATGCCGGTGCCGTGCAGCGTGACGCCGCCTTCCCGGCAGGCGCCCTCGAGCTCGGCGATCCCGACCGTGTCCTTCGGATAGAACCATCCGACGGGCGTCACCACGTTCTTCTGGGAACGCAAGATGCGCGCCACCTCCGCGGTCTGCCCGAGCAACGGGGTGTAGATCACGCAGTCCGCATCCAGCGAGAGGATCTCGTCGACGTCGTTGGTCGCGGCAATACCGCCGAACTCCTGACCGGCCTTTTCCTGGCTGTGCACCCATACGCCGACCAGCTCGAGCTCGGGGTGAGCATTGACACCCTCGATCGCCAGCTTCCCCACATTGCCGGTCGCCCACTGGATCACCCGATACGTCATCCATCCCTCCGATTACGGTCCTGGTTCATGATCCTCGACCGTTTCCGCGTTGACGGCAAAGTCGCCGTTGTCACGGGCGCCGGCAAGGGCATCGGCGCCGGTTCGGCTCTCGCCCTGGCCGAGGCGGGGGCCGATGTCGTTTGCGCGGCGCGAACCAAGGAGGACATCGAAGCCACCGCCGAGCGCGCCCGTCAATCGGGCCGCCGCGCCATCGCCGTGCCGACCGACGTCAACGAGCGCGACCAGCTCGAGAATCTGGTGAAGACGGCCGCCGACGAATTCGGCCGCATCGACATCCTCGTCAACAACGCCGGCGGGTGGCTGCCTCGAGAAGCGATGCGCACCTCAGAGCGCAGCTTCGAAGAGGCATTCCACTTCAACGTGACCACGGCCTTCCTCCTCACCCGCTTCTGCGCGCCCCTGCTTGCCGACTCGGGCGACGGAGCCATCGTCAACATCTCCTCTCGTGCGGGCAGCATGGTGCAGCCCGGCTTCGCGGCCTACGGCACGGCGAAGGCGGCCCTTTCCTTCCTGACTCGCAACCTGGCCAGCGAGTTCGCGCCCAAGGTGCGGGTGAACGCCATCGAGGTCGGCAGCGTCGCCACGTCGGCGCTCGACTACGTGGCCGACAACCAGGAGATCCGCGACCAGATGATCGCCAACACGCCCATGGCCCGCCTCGGTGAGGTTGACGACATCGCCGCCTGCGTCCTCTATCTGGCCTCGCCGGCCTCGTCATGGATCACCGGCAAGATCTTCGAGGTCGACGGTGGCATCGAGCATCCACAGCTGACGATCCCGACGACGCCGCTCTAAACGGCAAAATGTCCCGGTGACAACTCTGGTGGCGGCGCCCTCGTGGCGGACCGCCGGGCGGGATTCGGCGGCGCGCCTCGTGGAACGCTTGCCGGCGACGGAGGTAATCGTCCGCGTCGTCGCTGCCGCGTGCGAGGCCGCCACCATCGCCCTCACGTGGCAGCTCTGGGAATCCCGAACGTTCCCGCCGAACCTGCCGGTGGTCGGCGTCCTCGGCGGCATCGACTACGCCCTTCCGCTGCTGGTGATGGCGCTGGCGTGCATCGTGATCCCACGCGTGGCCACTCCGGTCTTCCTCGTCCTTCTGGCCGCAGCCGTCCTCGGCGACCAGACGCGGATCCAACCCGAAGTCATCTCGTTGGCACTGCTGATGGCGCTCCCGATGCTCGGCGAGAACGGCATACGCATCGCACGGTGGCATCTCACGGGTCTCTGGCTGTGGTCGGGGCTGAACAAGGCGTTGAGTTCGGGGTGGTCCAAGGGCGCGGCGGCGTTCATCGCCAGTTCGCTGCACGTGTCCGGCGCCCGACCGCTGGTGGCCGTGGCCCTGCCCGCGGCCGAGATCACCCTCGCGCTCACGAGCATGTGGCGGCGGACGTGGCCGGTGACGCGGTGGGGCGCCGTCGCCGTCCACCTCGGGATCTTCCTGACCCTGTCGCCGCTGTTCGCGGGGTGGAACTCATCGGTCTGGCCGTGGAACATCGGTCTGGCCGTCGCCGGGTTCGTGCTGTTCAACCCGGCCGAGGCTCCGGTGGAGAAACCGGCGCCGTACGTCGGCGTGGCTGCCGCGATCTTCCTCGTGACGCCCGCGCTTTGGTACGCGGGCATCACCGATGCCTACCTCTCGCACAATCTGTACACGACGAACACAGCCCTCGGGCTCAGCTGCGACACCGACGCGTGTTCAGATCTGCAGCTCGAGACGTACTCAGTCACCAACGTGCCGTTGCCACCGGAAGAGCGGCTCTACGTGGCCCAGTTCAACAACGAGTGCAGGCCTGACATGGTGCTGCGCTACACGGGTCCGGACACGGTGTTCAGCCATCCGCCCGTCCACAAAACGTACGCCTGTCCGAAGCGTTCGTTCTGAGCGAGCGAATTCACTCGTGACGCGAGCCGGCGGCGCCCCCTAGGGAAAGGGCGCCGCCGGACTTGGGGCAGCGGGACTTCGTTGTCTCGCTTTTGGGTGGGGCGATTCTCTATTGACTCCTACTGCTAAGCAGCTACGCGGGGTCGCTGCGGGTGGCGCTCCTCGGCCGACTTGCCCTCGGACGAGCCCAGGTAGCCGAACAGGACGCGCCACGCGGTCGCCATCGATCCGACGATGAAGCCGGTGAACCAGTGCCCCATCCAGGCGTCCTGAACGGGGATGTGCCAGCCCTTGAACATCGAGAAGTCGAGCGCGACGCATGCCCCGATCGCCAGCGCATACGTCAGCAGCGCGTTGAACCTGGCCAGACCGGGTACATAGTCCTCGAGCAGGTCGGCGATCTTGAGCGCCGCCAGCCCGAGAAGGGCGACAACGGCGAAGGTGTACATGCTCTTGTGCCTCCTTGGGTGGTGGATCCACCCAACTACTTGGACCCGCGATCGCCGTCGGGGGTAACTCGTTCTGGGTGAGCATCCGCGCCTTGGCGCTACGTAGCAGATAAGACTGATGCCCACGTCCCCCATGGGAGGAGCAAACGTCAAATGGCGTCCTACGAGGGTTACTGCGTGAAATGCCGTGAGAAGCGGCAGTTCGAAGGGCAAGAAGTCGAGCTGGCCAACGGTCGACGCGCCGCCCAGGGCACCTGTCCGGTGTGCGGCACGAAAATGAACCGCATGCTCGGAAAGAAGTAGGAAAGCACCCAACTAGCGTGGGTTTCCGTGCCCACGCGCCCTTCACTTTCCACTTCTACTGCTCGGGAGTTGGTCGCGCTTCCGAATCCCCATCCGGGGCGCGACTACGAGGTGCGCTGCGAGACGCCTGAGTTCACGTGCGTCTGTCCCATGACGGGCCAGCCCGACTTCGCACAGGTCACGGTCACCTACACACCGGGCGAGTCGATCGTCGAGCTCAAGTCGTTGAAGCTCTATCTCTGGAGCTACCGCGAGGAGGGGGCGTTCCACGAGGACGTCACCAACCGCATCCTCGATGATCTGTCGGCGTGCATCGGCCCGAAGCAGATGACCGTGCAGACCGACTGGAACGTCCGCGGGGGCATCCACACGACGGTGACTGCCTCCACGCCGTAGGGTCCGGGTCATGCCCATCCTGGACGAGCGCCACGACTTCGCTCACCCCGTCGAGTCGGACTCGGCGTGGAGCGAGTCCTATTACTTCAACTGCTACGACCCGGAGAACGACCTCGGCTTCTTCACGCGGATCGGTATCCGGCCCAACGAGGGCACCATGGACGTGGGCCTGTCGGCGTGGCTCCCCGGCTCAGAGCTGTCGGTCGTGCGGGGCGTGCGTGACCAGGGCGTGATGGTCGACACCGGCCTCGAAGTGGCGGGCGTGACCTACGAGCGTCTGGCTCCTCTCAAGGAGTGGCGCATCACCTGCAACGCCGAGGCCATCGTGCTCGAGCTGGGCAAGGCCGGCGGCATGCACCCCGGCCACCTGGCGATGGACGTGACGTTCTCAGCACTGATCCCCGCCTCGGGCACGGACGGTCAGGGCAAGCCGCGGGAAGGCGTGGCCGCCGAGACATCGAACAGCGTCGGGCGTGGCCACCTGGAGCAGGCCGGACGTTGGTCGGGCTGGATCGAAGCCGACGGCCAGCGCTACGTGCTCGGCCCCGAGGCGCGAGGCAATCGAGACAAGTCCTGGGGCCCGCGCAAGTGGGGCGGTCCGAACATGTGGCGCTGGTTCTCCATCAACATCGGCGATGACGTGCACTTCGGCGGGATCCGCATCGGCACCGACGCGGGCGACCTCCACCGCGGGTGGGTGTGGCGCGACGGCGAGGCCACGAGCATCCGTGAGTGGGATGTCCGCACCGAGCTCGAGGACGACGGTGTGACCCACCGCGTGTCGCACGTGCGCGCGACCGACAAGAACGGGCACGTCCACGAACTGCGCGCCGACCTCTTGCGCGTCGCGGGCCTTCCGCAGCGCCATGGCGAGCGCAGGACGATCGTCAACGAAGGTCTGGCCCGGTGGACCTACGAGGGTCGCACCGGCTATGGCATCGCCGAGTACCTGCACCAGCTCGACGAGGACGGCCGGCCGCTCACGCCGATCGAGTGACGAAGTACTGACGCGAGAAGACGGCCCGAAGGCCGCCTTCTCATTTCCCCCGTGGTGCGTCGAAAGGTGCGGCTAATGCGGGGAGATCATTTGTCAGGGCACGCTTTCGCGGTGCCGAGCACGCCGTTCAAAGCGGTCTGCACCGGCTGACCGACGAGCTGACCGGCCAGGCCCGGGAGCGAACACACACCAGCCTGGTCGGCGGACGTGGTCACGTTGCCGTTGCCACCAGGTGTGCCCGTGCCGGGCAACGCCGGGATCGACGGGATCGGCGGCAGCGGGATGGTGGGCAGGTTGGGAAGGTTCGGCGGTGGCGGTAGCTGTGGCAGCGACGGGATCGGCGGCAGCGGTAGCTGTGGCAGGCTCGGCAGAGCCGGCAGCGTGGGAGCCGGCGGCACGGGCACGTTCGGCGGTCCCGGCAGCGGCGGGAGTGCGGGCACGCCGTCGGGCGGGACACAGACCGTCTGGTCGAGCACCGGAATGTTGATGCAGGTCTGGTCGAGGCTCTGCGCGTGGGCCGACAGCGTGTGCGCCCCGAACGGTGCGACGGCGATGAGCGCACCGCCGAGCACTGCTACGAGTCTCCGCACCGGGTGTCCTTCCTCGTGGGGCGAACGAGCGATAGATGCAGTAGACCCGGAATGTCCGAACCGGGACAGAACCAAATCACGATTGACCCGAACGGGCTATGACAGAGGTAGCCCGTGCGAAGGAAACGGTCGTTACCCCTTCAGGAGCGCTCGAACCTTGTTGGCCGCCCCGCGGCGGTACAGCAGCTTCGTTGCCCGCTTGAGCAGGGCGTAGCCGCCCGGCGGCACCGGGTACCACTGCAGCTCGCGCTTCAGACCGAAGCGGTCTTCCACCACCGACTTCACGCGACACATGTCGGTGAGGCCTTCGAGCCCGTGGGTGCGCCCAACGCCGGAGTCCTTGGCACCGCCGAAGGGCAACCCACTGACGCCGTAGCTGATGAGGCAGTCGTTGACGCAGACGTTGCCCGCTTCGAGCTGGCCGGCCACGCGGCGGCCCCGGTCGTCAGACTTCGTCCACACAGATGAGTTCAGGCCATACGGCGAGTCGTTGGCCATCCGCAGGGCCTCGGCCTCGTCGGCGACCTTGACGATGGGTAGCACCGGTCCGAATGTCTCGTCGCGCATGATCGCCATCGAGTGGTCGACGTCGACGAGGACGGTTGGCTCGAACCACATGTCACCGAGGTCCTTACGTCGGCGTCCGCCGGTGAGCACCTTCGCACCCTTGTCGACGGCGTCGGCCAGGTGGCGCTCGACGAGGTCGACCTGGGGCGGGAACGTCATCGATCCGATGTCGTCGGTAGGTGAGCCCTGGCGGATGGCGCGCGTCTTGGCGACGACCTTGTCGACGAAGGCGTCGTACACGCCGGCCTCGACATACGCCCGCTCGATGGCGATGCACGTCTGGCCCGAGTTGCTGAACGCGCCCCACACGGCGCCGTTGGCGGCGCGCTCGATGTCGGCGTCGTCGAGCACGATCATCGGGTCCTTGCCGCCAAGTTCGAGGGTGACGGGCGTCAGCGTCTCGGCCGCCTTGGCCATCACCTTCTTGCCGGTGGCCACCGACCCCGTGAAGCACACCTTCTGGACGCCCGCCCCAACGAGTGCGTTGCCGGCGGCACCCCCGCCGGTGACGACCTCGACCACGTCGGCGTAGTCGCAACCCTTGTCGAACAGTTCGCCCACGAGCACGCCGACGAGCGGTGTCACCTCCGAAGGCTTGAGCACAACCGTGTTGCCGGCGAAGAGGGCGGTGACGACGTTGGTCATCGTGAGCGAGAACGGATAGTTCCACGGGCTGATGACGGCAACGACACCGAGGGGCTCATAGACCTTGTACGAGCGCTTGGTAAGACGGAGCGGACCGGTGGAGACCCGCTCCGGGCGCAGCGCCTTCGCGCCGTGGCGGGCATAGAAGTCGATCAGATCGGCGGTGATGAACAGCTCGGTGAACATCGCTTCGAAAGGCGTCTTGCCTGTCTCCTCGCACACACGAGCGACGATGTCGTCGGCCCGATCGAGCATGAGATCGCGGACGCGTAGCAACTGCTCGCGGCGTTCGTCGAAGTCAAGGCGGCCCCAGATCCGGAATGCGGAGCGCGCCCGCTGCACGGCCTGGCGCACCTGCGCCTCTTCCATGTCAGGCACCGTGCCGATGCTCTGACCGGTCGTGGGATTGATCGTCTCGATCGTCGCCATGAGGCCGAGGTTAGGCCGACCGGTAATTTGGTTTCCGTGCCGGACTCCTTTTGGGTCGAGACCCTCGGCTGCCCGAAGAACCAGGTCGACTCCGACAAGCTGACGGGGACGATGCTGGCCGATGGGTTGGTGCCGGCGGCGACGCCCGATGAGGCCGACGTCGTCGTCGTCAACACGTGCGCCTTCATCGAGGCCGCCCGCCAGGAGTCCATCGACACCGTGCTGGCACTGAGCGACGTCCGGCGACCCGGGGCACGCCTCGTGGTGACCGGATGCATGGCCGAGCGCTACGGGTCGGAGCTGGCCGAGGCCCTTCCCGAGGTCGATGACGTCGCCGGCTTCGGGGTGCCCGTCACGCTGAAGACTCGCGACGAGCTGCCGTCGCTGGACCTGTTGAACCTGCCTCGGCCCGCCAGCGCCGCGCCCTGGGCATACGTGAAGGTCGCCGAGGGCTGCGACCGCCACTGCGGGTTCTGCGCCATCCCGTCGTTCCGGGGCCGTCAGCGCTCGCGGACCGTCGAGTCGATCCTCACCGAGGTCGACGCCCTCGACGCCAAAGAGATTGTGCTCGTGGCCCAGGATCTCGCGTCGTACGGCCGTGACGTCGGGGCCGCGGGGTCGATCGTTCCTCTCGTGGAGGCCGTGGCGCTGCGAGTGCCGCGCGTGCGCCTCCTCTACCTCTATCCGTCCGAGCTCGACGACCGCCTGGTCGACACGATCTGCGCCACAGGCGTGCCCTACTTCGATCTCTCCCTGCAGCACGTGGCGAAGGGTCTGCTGCGTCGGATGCGCCGGTGGGGCGACGGGGACCGCTTCCTCGAGCGCATCGCCGCCATCCGCAGCCGCGAGCCGGACGCTGCCTTTCGCTCGTCGTTCATCGTCGGTTACCCGGGCGAGACCGAGGGCGACCACGACCTTCTGTTGCGCTTCGTCGAAGAGGCACAGCTCGACTGGGCCGGGTTCTTCGCTTTCTCGCCCGAGGAGGGCACCTACGCGGCCGAGCTCGATGGTCAGGTCGACGGCGGCCTTGTGACCGAGCGCCTGCTCGAGCTGTCCGAGCTCCAGGACCGCATCACGGCCGAGCGCCGCGCCGCGCTGATCGGGCGCCGGGTGGACGTGCTGGTCGACGCGAGCGGTGTCGCCCGGAGCCACCGGGAAGCGCCCGAGATCGATGGCGTCGTGTCGGTGCCCGACGAGTGGACGCCGGGCTCGTTCATGGCTGCGACGGTGACGGCCGCCGCCGGCCCCGACCTCGAGGCCGCGTGACGACCTCGTCGGTGGGGGGACCGCGCCGGACGGGGTCGTTCGGCCCGTCGGCGCTCGCGACGCCGGCGAACGCGCTCACGGCGGCCCGTCTGCTGCTGGCGCCGGTGGTCATCGTGCTGATCGTGGACCGTGGTGCGTCGTGGGAGACGCTTGCCATCTGGATCGCCGTCGCGGGAAGCGACGCTCTCGACGGATGGGTGGCGCGTCGTCAGGGGAGCACCAGTTCCGGCGCCTTTCTCGATCCGTTGGCGGACAAGGTGCTCGTACTCGGCGCCCTCGTGGCGCTCGTCGCGGCCGGCACGTTCTGGTGGGTTCCGGTGGCGCTCATCGCCCTGCGCGAGGTGGTCATCAGCATCTACCGCTCCTATGTGGGGCGCCAGGGCATCTCGGTCCCCGCTCGGCGGTGGGCCAAGATCAAGACGATCGTGCAAGAGGTCGCTATCGGCTTCGCTCTGCTCCCGCTGACGTCCGACGAGAAATGGGTTGCGACGATGGTCCTGTGGGTAGCGGTCGTCCTCACGTTGGTGACCGGTGCCCAATACCTGCTCGATGGACGGAGGACGCAGCGTGCGCTGTGAGGTCGTCGCCGTCGGCACCGAGTTGCTGCTCGGGCAGATCGTCGACACCAACTCGTCGTGGATCGGTGAGCATCTGGCGCTGATCGGCGTCGACTCTCACTTCCAGACCAAGGTCGGCGACAACCAGTTCCGCATCGTGCTCGCGATCCGGTCGGCGCTCGCCCGCAGCGATGCCGTGATCGTTTGCGGAGGCCTCGGGCCCACCCAGGACGACATCACGCGCGAGGCCATCGCCGAGGTGATGAACGTTCCGCTGCGTCGCGACGAGCAGATGGTCGAGACCATCCGCGGCTTCTTCGGCTCACGTGGCCGCGAGATGGCCGAGAACAACAAGCGCCAGGCCGACATCCCCGAGGGCGCCGAATTCATTCCGCAGACGCGGGGGACGGCGCCGGGCCTGATCTGCCCGGTCGGCCACAAGGTCGTCTATGCCATCCCCGGCGTGCCCCACGAGATGATGGAGATGATGGAGCGCGCCATCCTCCCCGACCTGAAGGACCGGTCGGGAGAGCAGGCGGTGATCCTGAGTCGCACGCTGCGGACGTGGGGCCTGGCCGAGTCGACGCTGGCCGAGATGATCTCGGCGCGCGTCGACACACAGACCAACCCCACCATCGCCTTTCTCGCCAGCGGCATCGAAGGCATCAAGGTGCGTATCACGGCCAAGGCACACGACGAAGCCGAGGCGCGCGAACTGCTGGCCTCGGAGGAGCAGGAGCTACGCGCCCTGCTCGGCGACATCGTGTTCGGGGTCGACGACGAGACGATGGAAGACGCGGTCGCCGCGCATCTGAAAGCGCACGGGCTCACGCTCGGCGTCGCCGAGTCGTTGACGGGCGGACTGGTCGGCGCCCGCCTCACCGATGCCGAAGGAGCCACGGAGTTCTTTCGTGGCTCGATCGTGTCGTATCAGAGCGAGGTCAAGTTCGATCTTCTCGGCGTGCCCGAGGGCCCGGTCGTGTCCGAGACCGCGGCCCGAGCCATGGCCGAGGGGGCGGCGAAGGTGCTCGGTGCCGACGTCGGCATCGGCGTCACCGGTGTTGCCGGGCCGGCGGAACAGGACGGCCAGCCGGTGGGCACGGTGTTCATGGGCGTGACCCTCGACGGCGACACGCAGTGCGTGCACGTGCGCCTGCCCGGCGCCCGCGACCAGGTTCGCCAGTTCGCCTGCATCTCGCTGCTGGACTTCCTCCGCCGGCGGCTGTTGGCGAGGGAGCGCCCGACTCCGGCATAAGGGAGGAACCGGGCGTTCGTCTGTCGAAGAACGCCCCATGCGCCGTCGTCTTCTGATCGCTTCTGTCATCGCGCTCGTCGTGGGGGCGCTCGCGGCTCCCGCTGTCCTCGCGGGCAACGACTACTCGGATCCCGCGTACGCGCAGCACGACGCCGACAACGTCACCCGGAGCACCGGTCGGCACCTCGCGGACCTGACCCGGCCCGAGTGGCACGAGGCCATGATGCAAGCGACCGCCCAGTCGTACCTGGCCGCGCTCGGCATCCAGCTGGCCGACATCGGCAATGGCCGCATCCACACCGGCCTCGGCCAGTGGATCCCCGGCGGTTCGGTCGGCGACCCCGAGGTCTACAACGCCATCCCGTCGCGGCGGGTCGAGTTCCTGGCCCGCACGGGCGCCAAGCTCTCGGGCCACATCTGGGGGAGCGAGGGGAGCGCACGCCGCCCCGGCATCGTGATCACGACCGGATCCATCCAGGCCACCGACGGGATGTACCAGTGGCTGGCCCAGATCCTCGCCAACGCCGGGTACGAGGTCATGACGTTCGACGTGCAGGGTCAGGGCGAGAGCGAGGGCTTCGGCCACGCACCTGGTGACAAGACGCCGAACACCAACGGCGTCCCGGCCCAGCAGCAGCCGGTGTTCGTCGACGGCACCATCGACGCCATTCGCTTCTTCGAATCGACGCCGTCGAAGCCGTACGTTCCCGTCGGGTGGAGCGCCGCGAATGTCGCTGCCGCGAAGGCGGGGCGCGGTCCGGCCGAGCAGCTCGACTTCGTCAATCCCGGGTACGGCGTGCTCGACAACGCGAATCTCGGGATCGCCGGCCATTCGCTCGGTGCGACCGCAGTGAGCGTCGTGCAGCAGTGCTCGGACGAGGGCACGGCATGGAAGACGGTCGCTGACTGCCACGGCCAGAGCTATCCGATCCGCACGGTGATTGGCTTCGATGCGCTGAGCGGATCGGTGAAGCCGGTCGTGCCGGGGATGGACCAGGAGGCCGACGGGTACTTCCTCAACCCCGAGCCCGCGCCCCAGGCACCGGATCCCAAAGCCCACCTCGGCGCCCTCGACGCGTGGACCAAGGCCGGGCTCGACTCGTACGCGTTCAGCGTCCGCGGCGGCACCCATCTCGAGTGGAGCTACATCCCGTTCATCTCGATGGCGACGAGCTACGGGCGCCACACGATCGGCTACTACACGCTCGCCTGGTTCGACCGCTGGCTGAGCCCGAGCGGTGCCGTGCGGGCAGACGCGCTGCAGCGGCTGGTCACCGGTCCGATCGCTCAGCACATTCCGGTCGAGGCGCCGTGGCGGGCGAACTATCTGTCGGCGCGCTACCTCGGCGGATTCCGGCTCACGGTGAACGGCCACGTCCAGCAGGTCCTCGACCTACGCAAGTACGGCGGCACGTCGCCCGTCGGCGACTGGGCCGGCGCCAACGCCGACCGTCAAGGCCGGGTCTTGCCCTAAAGGAACACGGGGGTCACGCCGTACCCGGTGCGGGCGTCGCCATGATCGGCGTCGGTGGCGAGCGTGATGCCGTCGCCGATGACGCTGGCAACTACCGATTCGACGATGTGGTGCCGGGCCGGGCAGACGCTGACTGAGGACTTCGAGTACCCGTTCGACTCGGTGCCCACCACGACGAGCGGTGGGGCCAGGTTCGCTTCTCCGCCTCAGACGATCAAAGGCTGAGGGCCGACCAGACTGGACGGGTGCCCCGGCTGTTTGTCGCCGTATGGCCGCCTGAGGACGTCCTCGACCTGGTCGCCGGTCTGCCGCGGCCGGACGTCGGCGGGCTTCGGTGGACGACTCGGGATCAGTGGCACGTGACACTGCGGTTCTTCGGGTCGGCCGAACTCGAGGAAGCGTCATCGGCATTGGGGGCTGTCTCGGCGCCTGTGACGACGGCCGTCCTGGGGCCGGAGACCGGGCGCTTCGGAAAGCGGGTGCTGCACGTGCCGGTTGCGGGGCTAGACGCGGTGGCGACGGCGGTGGTGCGCGCCACCGGGCGGGTCGGCTGGCCACCCGAGCCGCGGCCGTTCACCGGCCATCTGACGTTGGCGCGTGCCCGGGACCGCCGGCGAGGCGTGGATCTGCGGTCGTTGGTAGGGATGCCGGTGTCGGCGTCGTGGGCCGTTACCGAGGTCTGCCTGGTCGAGAGTCACCTGAGTTCGAGGGGTGCGAACTATGAGGTGGTGGAGACCGTTTCCCTATCGGAGGCCCGTACTCTTGAGTGAGAAGGTCTCGACATAGGGAGTTCAACACATGGGGTTCACGATTCGCCGGTCGCTCCCGTCGATCACCGGCCTGCTGGCGCTGCTGCTGATCATCGGCGTGGCCGCCGTCATCTGGGCCGGGGCGCCGGTGTGGTTCCCGGCGGTGTTCGCCATCGTGATCATCGGCGTGCAGTTCGCCATCAACCCGCTGATCATCCAGTGGTTGGTGCCGGCGTCGGTCATCGACCACGACGGCACGAAGTACCAGACCGATCACCCCGTCGGTGCGCTGGTCGCCAAGCGGTGCCGGGACGCCGGCGTGCCGCTCGTCAAGCTCGGCATCGTTGACGACGGCAATCCCAACGCCTTCACCTTCGGTCGTACGCCGCGCGACGCACGGATGTGGATCACGCGCGGACTGCTCGAGCGGCTCGACGACCGCGAGCTCGACGCGGTCGTCAGCCACGAGGTCGGCCACGTGCGGCACTGGGACTTCGCGGTGATGACCCTGGCCGCGGTCGTGCCGATGGTGCTGTACCTCGTGTTCCTCGTCACACGCCCGAACCGGCGCGGGATCTACGTGGCCATCGGGGCGTACATCGCCTACCTGATCTCGTACTTCACGCTGCTCGCGCTGAGCCGGGCCCGTGAGTACGCCGCCGACCACTGGTCGGCTGAGTGCACCCACGACGGAGATGCGCTCGCGTCCGCGCTCGTGAAGATCGCCTACGGGATGGGCCAAGTGCACGCCGAGCGAGAGGCGCAGGCCAAGGCCCTGGCCAAGTCCGGACACCGCAGCTCGAGTCTCGGCCAGAGCATCCGCGGCCGTTCGATGAACGTGATGGGCATCTTCGACCAGCGCGAAGCCGAAGCCATGTCTGCTGCCTTCGCGTCGGGCATCGACCCGACGCGCGCTGTCGCAGCCATGCGATGGGAGCTGATGAACCCGTGGGGCAAGACGATGGAGAAGCTGTCGTCGCACCCGTTGGTCGCTCGCCGCATCGCGGCTCTGAACGACGTGCCGGGCGCCGCGCCCAAGACGTGGAGCACGCTGCAGGCGACGGCCACGGTGCCGCCGCAGGAGCGCGCCGCGCTGCGGTCCGCGTACTGGACGCAGTTGTTCGTCGCCGTGGCCCCGTGGGTCGTGCTCGTGTTGGCGGTCCTCGGTGGCGTGTTCCACTCGGTGTTCTCGGTGGGCTTCGCGATCGCCATCGCCGGGGGACTCTTCCTCTGGAAACAGCGCATGCGGTATCCGACGACCGCGTTCGAACCCGTCGACGAGGTCACGTCGTTGCTCGAGCGCATCGACGGCGGTCCCGTCGCCGGCATCGGCGTGAACGTGAAGGGCAAGATCATCGGCCGCGGCATGCCCGGCTACGTGCTGTCGCCCGACCTGGTCGTGCAGGACTCGTCGGGATTCGTGCCGCTGCTCTACAGCCAGCCGCTGCCGTTGTGGGGCAGCTTCTTCGCCCTGTTCAAGGCCGACAAGTACTTCGGCCAGGACGTCATCGCTCAGGGCTGGTACCGACGGCTCCCCGGTCCCGCCGTCGAACTGCGGGCGGTGATCGCCACCGACGGCACCCAGACCAAGACGTACACGTGGGTGACCCGCTACGCCGCCTCCGGCCTCGTCCTCCTGGCCGGCGTGATCGTCATGCTGGTGGGCCTGGCCGGGATGTAGCTCATCGGCTCTTCGGTCCTTGATCGAACGGACGTTCGGAACTACGCTGCTGGAACTACAGCGGCGTAATTGTGTCACACCCCCTTCGTAGGGTTACAGCCGTCCAGTTCGATACGAGGGAAGGGAGCTCCACGATGGAGCGAGACCAGGCACTCGACGTGGCCCTTGGCCAGATCGAGAAGCAGTTCGGCAAAGGCTCGATCATGCGAATGGGCGAGCGGCCAGATATGGAAATCGACGTGGTCTCGACCGGGGCCCTGTCCCTCGACATCGCGCTCGGCGTCGGCGGCCTGCCCCGCGGCCGGATCGTGGAGATCTACGGACCTGAGGCTTCAGGGAAGACGACCCTTGCCATGCACGTCGTTGCCGAGGCCCAGCGCAACGGCGGCATCTGCGCCTACATCGACGCCGAGCATGCCGTCGATCCGGTTTATGCCAGGGCCATCGGGGTCAACGTCGACGACCTGCTGATCTCCCAGCCCGACACCGGCGAGCAGGCGCTCGAGATCGCCGACACCCTCATCCGGTCCGGCGCTCTCGACGTCGTCGTCATCGACTCGGTCGCCGCCCTCACCCCGCGTGCCGAGATCGAAGGCGAGATGGGCGACACCCACGTCGGTCTCCAGGCCCGACTCATGTCGCAAGCCCTGCGCAAGCTCACGGCCAACCTCAACCGCACGAACACGATCTGCGTCTTCATCAACCAGCTGCGGGAGAAGATCGGAGTCATGTTCGGGAGCCCGGAAACGACCCCCGGTGGACGCGCCCTGAAGTTCTACTCGTCGGTTCGGCTCGACATTCGGCGTATCGAGGCGATCAAGGACGGCGTCGAGGTGGTCGGCAACCGCACGCGGGTCAAGGTGGTCAAGAACAAGGTCAGTCCGCCCTTCCGCCAAGCGGAGTTCGACATCACCTACGGCAAGGGCATCAGCCGTGAGGGCTCGCTGCTCGACGTCGGGGTCGACCTCGGACTGGTGAAGAAGTCCGGGGCCTGGTTCACCTACGAAGGCGAACAGCTCGGCCAGGGCCGTGAGAACGCCAAGGCCTTCCTCGCCGAGAATCTCGAGGTGATGGTCGAGATCGACGGCCGCGTCCGCCAGGAGACCGGGCTGATGCCAAAGGAAGATGAGCCCGAAGCGACCGCGGACGGTGCCGATCCCGACGACCAGCCGATCACCCTCGACTGAGATCCACCGCGCTCCGCGGTCTTGACCGCGCAGCGTGCGATGGACAAAACCGCAAAAAACGGACGAACCGGCGGAAGGAAGCGCGAACCAAGCCGTCGAACTCCTTAGGACTGACACACACCCGCCCGGCGGGAGGACTCGTGGAGATCCTCAAGGTCTCGAGCCGTTCAAATCCGAACTCAGTGGCGGGCGCCATGGCCGGGGTTGTCCGGCAGTCTGGTGCGGTCGAGGTGCAGGTCGTTGGCGCCGGTGCCCTCAACCAAGCGGTGAAGGCCATCGCCATCGCCCGCGGCTACCTCACGCCGTCGAACGTCGACCTGATCTGCATTCCGACCTTCGCCGACATCGAGATCGACGGCGAGAGCCGCACGGCCATCCGCTTGTCGGTCGAGGACCGCACCCACAAGCGGCCCGCGGTCGACGGTGCGGCCGCTACCGATGGAGCGGCAGCTGTGGACGGCAAGGCTGCCTCCGCGGTCGTCGCGGACGGACAGCGACAGGTCGCACCCGTCAGCATCTGACAAGCTGGCGGCATGGCCGTTAGCGAAGGGCAGCGCGCACCGTCGTTCACCGTTCCGGACCAGGACGGCAACGAGGTGTCGTTGTCTGATTACTCAGGCCGTTGGGTCGTGCTCTGGTGGTACCCGGCGGCGTCCACACCCGGCTGAACGATCGAAGGTCAGGGGTTCCGTGATCGAACCCCACAGTTCGACGAGGCCAACGCCGTCATCGTCGGGATCTCGTTCGATCCACCGGACAAGAACAAGGCGTTCGCCGACAACGAGGGCTTCCCGTACCGGCTGCTGTCCGATGTCGACCACGCCGTCGGTGAGGCGTACGGCACCGCCCGCCCGGCCGACGACGACTGGGCCGCGGTGGCCCGGCGGTGGACCTTCCTGATCGACCCCGACGGGGTCGTTCGCAAGATCTACGACGTCAAGGATTTCGGCGGCCATCCGGATGAGGTGCTCACCGACCTCAAACAACTAAGCGCTCAGTAGCCTGAGGGCGTGGCCAGCACGCCTCGCAAGTACCTGATCCGCACCTTCGGGTGCCAGATGAACGAGCACGACTCGCAGCGTCTGGCGCGCCAGCTCGAGGCCGACGGCATGGAGGCCACCGAGGACGTCGAGCAGGCCGACGTGGTGCTGCTGAACACCTGCTGCATCCGGGAGAACGCCGACAACAAGCTCTACGGCCACCTCGGCCATCTCGCAGCCGAGAAGCAGAAGCGGCCCGACCTCCAGATCGCGGTCGCCGGCTGCCTGGCCCAGAAGGACGCCGGTCTGGTCCGGGAGAAGGCGCCCCACGTCGATGTGGTGCTCGGCACCCACAACGTGGGACGCGCCGCCGAGCTCCTGCGCCACGCGCAAGAGCACGGCCCCGTCGTCGAGATCCTCGACGAGGCGGTGACCAGCGAGGACGACGCCTTTCCTGAAGCCCTTCCCGTTCGGGACCTCCCGCACGCGGCCTGGGTCACGATCCAGATCGGCTGCGACAACAAGTGCGCCTTCTGCATCGTGCCCGCGGTGCGGGGCAAGGAGATCAGCCGGCCCTTCGACGAGCTCATCAGCGAGATCGAGCAGCTGGCCGCTGACGGCGTCACCGAAGTGACGCTCCTCGGCCAGAACGTCAACTCCTACGGCCGTGACATCACAAAGCGCCGCCCAATGTTCGCCGAGCTGCTGCAGGCAGTCGGCGCCGTCGACGGCATCAGGCGCGTGCGCTTCACCAGCCCCCACCCCAAGGACCTTCGCCCGGAGACGATCGAGGCGATGGCCCAGACGCCGGCGGTGTGCGAGCACCTGCACCTTCCGCTGCAGTCCGGGAGCGACCGCGTCCTCGCCGCCATGCACCGGGGCTACACGGCGAGCCGCTATCTCGAGAAGCTGGCCAACGCCCGGGCCGCCATCGACGACCTGGCCGTCACCACCGACATCATCGTCGGCTTCCCGGGTGAGACCGACGATGACTTCGAGCGCACGCTCGAGGTCGCCGCCGCCGCCGAGTACGACAGCGCGTACACCTTCCTCTTCTCGCCTCGCCCCGGCACCGAAGCAGCACAGATGACCGACCGCGCCGTGCCCGGTGACGTTGCGGCCGAGCGCTTCCAGCGTCTCCGGGTCGTCGTCGAGCGCTCCGCTCTGCAGAAGCATGAGGCGCGCATCGGCCGCGTCGAGGAAGTGGTCGTCGAGGGACCGAGCAAGCGCGATGCGTCGGTGCTCACCGGGCGCACGAGGCAGAACAAGCTCGTCCACTTCGACGGTGCATTGCCCGTCGGCACCGTGGCCGACGTCGAGGTCACGCGCGCCGCTCCGCACCACCTCGCGGGCGTGCTCGTCGACGTCCGCGAGCGTCCGGCCCGTCGGGCGCGCATCCCGGTCATCGCGGTTTGACGCCGCGGCACCTCGCCCTCGTCGGTCCGACGGCGTCCAGCAAGTCGGCGCTCGCCTTCGAGGTGGCTCGCGCCCTCGGCGACGTGGAGATCGTCTCGGTCGACTCCATGCAGGTCTACCGAGGGATGGACATCGGCACGGCGAAGGCCACGAACGCGGAGCGCGCCGAGATCCCGCATCACCTGCTCGATTTGGCTGAGCCCGACGAGCGGTTCAGCGTCGCCCGGTTCCAGGAAGAGGCCCACCGGGCCATTGCGGCCATCGAGGATCGCGGCCACCGTGCACTCCTCGTCGGAGGGACGGGCCTGTACCTTCAGGCCATCGTCGACCGCCTGGCCCTGCCCGGTGAGTGGCCCGAGGTTCGCGAGCAGCTCGAAGGCACCGGCACCGACGGTCTGTACGAGCAACTGACGACCCTTGACCCGCAGGCCGCGGCCCGCATCGGACCGGCCAACCGTCGCCGGGTCGTCCGCGCCCTCGAGGTCACGATCGGCAGCGGTCGGCCGTTCTCCTCATTCGGCCCCGGCCTCGACGCCTTCCCGCCGAGTCGTTTCCGGCTAACGGGCGTGTGGCTGCCACGCGCCGCGCTCGCCCGCCGCATCGACAGCCGGCTCCGGGCCCAACTCGACGCCGGCTTTGTCGAGGAGGCGGTGGCGCTCGAACCTCGCATGTCGCCGACCGCTCGCCAGGCCCTCGGCTACAAGGAGCTGCTCGATTACGTCGCGGGCGAGTGCTCGCTGGAGGAAGCCTTCGAGACGGCGGCCAAGCGAACGCGCGCCTTCTCCCGTCGCCAGCGCATGTGGTTCCGCCGTGACCCCCGGATCACGTGGCTGGGCACGTCGGGCGATCCTCTCGATCTTTTGCCCGCGCTCCTGGGAAACTGGAAGCAGTGACCCCTTCGAAGCTCGAGAAGTACGAGGCCCTCGGGAACGACTTCCTGATCCTCGTCGACGCCGACGGCAGCCAGGCTGTCGACGCCGACTTCGTGCGCCGCGTCTGTGACCGCCACCGCGGGGTCGGCGCCGATGGCCTGATCAGGGCCACGCCCGGCAACGCAGGTGCTGACCTCACCTTCGAACTGTGGAACGCCGACAGCGGTCGGGCCGAGATGAGCGGGAACGGGATCCGCTGCATGGTGCGTGCCGCCGTCGAGGCCGGGATGGTGACGGGTCCCGAGGTGATAGTGAACACCGACGCCGGCCTGAAGCGCGTGTGGGTCAAGGACGAGGGGATCTCGGTCGACATGGGCCCCGCTGTCCTAGGGCCCGAACGCGAGCGCACGTCGCACGGGTGGCAGCAGCGGGAAGTGGAGATGGGCAACCCCCACCTCGTCTTGCTCTGCCCCGACCCGGACGAGGTCCACGTCGCCGACCTCGGTCCGCAGCTCGAGCAACTTCGCCCCGGCGGCATCAACGTCGAATTCATCGCCCCTGGCCCGGGAGAGGACGAGCTGCGCTTCCGTGTCTGGGAGCGCGGCGCGGGCGAGACGCAGGCATGCGGCACCGGCACGTGCGCGGCGGCCGCGGCCGCACATGCGTGGGGACTCGTGGGTAAACACGTGACCGTGCACAACCCCGGCGGTGATCTCGAGGTCGAGGTGGGCGACGACACCGTGCTCCTCAGCGGCCCCGCCGAACACGTCGCCACAGTGGTGTTGGCTTCTTGAGCCTCATTGAGAGGGCCATACGCGAGCGCATCGTGCTCGTGGGGGTCACGATCCCGCCCGAGACGGTGGACGACACCGAGGCCCATCTCGACGAGCTCGCCCTGCTCGTCGACACCGCGGGTGCGGACGTCGCCGAGCGAGTTCTCCAGCGCCGCGACAGCCCCGACCCCGCGACCTACATCGGCAAGGGCAAGGCCGACGAGCTCCGCCAGGTGTCCCTCGAGGTCGACGCGGACACCGTGGTGTTCGACGACGAGCTCAGCCCGGCCCAGAGCCGCAACCTCGAGAAGTTGCTCGGCCGCACCGCCATCGACCGCACGGCGGTGATCCTCGACATCTTCGCCCAGAACGCCCGCACCCAAGAAGGGCGCGCCCAGGTCGAGCTCGCCCTGCTGCGGTACCGCCTCCCACGCCTTCGCGGCCGAGGGAAAGGGTTCAGCCAGCAGGCGGGCGGCATCGGCACCCGAGGTCCCGGCGAGACTCAGCTCGAGGTCGACCGTCGCCGTCTGCTCCGTCGCATCACCAAGCTCGAAAGCGAGCTGCGCGACCTGTCGAAGACCAGGCGCACCCAGCGCAAGGCGCGGACCCGCTCGGGCATTCCGACCGTGTCGCTCGTCGGCTACACCAACGCCGGCAAGTCGACGCTGTTGAATCGGCTGACCGATGCCGGCGTGTTGGTGGAGGACCGGCTGTTCGCCACTCTCGACCCGCGCACGAGGCGTCTCGACCTGCCCGGTGGCGAGGCCGTACTCGTGAACGACACGGTCGGGTTCGTGCGCAAGCTGCCGCACCAGTTGGTGGAGGCGTTCCAGTCGACGCTCGAGGTCGTGAAGGAGTCCGATCTCCTGGTCCACGTCGTCGACAGCGCTGCCTCCGACCCCGAGGAGCAGATCCATGCCGTGCGCACGGTCCTGGCCGAGATCGGCGCCGACCGAGTCCCAGAACTCCTTGCTTTCAACAAGGCCGACATCGCCCCCGAGGCCAAGCGCCTCGTCGACCGGCACCCCGGCTCGGTGATGCTGTCGGCGAGCACAGGGGACGGCGTGGACAACCTGCTGCGCACGATCGGCGATCGCTTGCGCGCGCTGGCTCCCGTCGTCGAGCTGCGCGTCCCCTACGACCGGGGCGACGTGCTTGCCGCCCTGCACCGAGAGGGCGAGGTCATCTCCGAGGCCCACGAGCCCGAGGCTGCGGTGCTGCGCGCCCGGTTCCGGCACGGCAACGTAGGCCGCTTCGAGGAATTCGTGATCTCGCAGTGACCACCGGTTTTCAACCGCCTCCGTATCCGTACGACCGCCTCGACCCGCTGAAGGCGCTGGCCGCTGCCCACGAGGGCGGCCTCGTCGACCTGTCAGTCGGCACGCCGTGCGACCCGCCGTCGGCTGCCGTCGTCGCCGCTCTCGGTGCGTCGGGCGCGGAGGCGGGTTACCCGACGTCGATCGGCTCGCCCGCGTTTCGAGACGCGGCCATCGGGTGGCTGCACCGGCGCTTCGGCGTCGATGTGTCGCCGACCCAGGTGGCGGCGTGCGTCGGCACCAAGGAGTTCGTGGCCAGCCTTCCGCACCTCCTACGTCTGCGCGATCCAGGCCGCGACACGGTGCTGTATCCGGCGGTGTCGTATCCGAGCTATGCGATGGGCGCCGAACTGGCCGGGTGCCGCGCCGTCCCTGTGGGCGTCGACGACGGCTGGCACGTCGACCTGTCGACGATCTCCGCCGATGACGCAGCCCGCGCCCTTTGCCTCTGGGTCAACACGCCGGCGAACCCGACCGGCGCGGTCGATGACCTCGGCGCCGCCGCGGCGTGGGGCCGCGACCACGGCGTCCCTGTGTTCAGCGACGAGTGCTACGTCGAGTTCACATGGAACGGTCCCGGCCACACGATTCTCGAGCACGGGTCCGATGGCCTCGTCGCCGTCCATTCGCTGTCGAAGCGCTCGAACATGGCCGGGCTGCGAGCCGGGTTCTACGCGGGCGACGACGAGCTCGTGCACTATCTCTCCGAGGTGCGCAAGCACGCGGGGCTGATGATGCCGGGTCCGGTGCAGCTCGCCGCCAGCGTCGCCCTCGAGGACGACGCCCACGTCGATGAACAACGCGAGCGGTATCGCGAGCGCCTCGACCTCCTGCGCGGTGCCTTCGTCGAGGCCGGTCTCGACGTTCCGGCGCCCGAGGGCACGTTCTACCTGTGGGTGCCGGCCCCTGGAGGGGACGCGTGGGGGCTCACCGAGCGGCTGGCGAAGGAGACAGGCGTCTTGGTGTCACCCGGTGAGTTCTACGGCGCCGACGGCGGCGGCCACGTGCGCGTCGCCGTGGTGCAACCGACGGCGACGCTCGAGCGAGCGTCGCGCCGGATTGCCAAAGTCTCCCTCGGCTAGCTCCCTAGACCTTGAAGCCTTCCTTCTTGAGCCAGTCGGTGGCGATGACGTCGGGGTCGACCCGGTCGATCTGAAGGCGCTTGTTCATCCCGACGAGCTCGTCGGTGGTCAGCTTGGCCGACACCGAGTTCCACAGGTCGCGGATCTCGTTGTTGACCTTCGCCGTCCGGATGAGGGGCACGACGTTGTCGGCGTTCTGCAGGTGCTTGTCGTCCTGGAGGACGACGAAGCCGTTGGCCTGCAGCGCGCCATCGGTCGACAGCACTTCGGCGACCTGAACGTCTCCGCGCTGGAGGGCGGCGTTGGCGACGGGACCGACCTCGATGGCCTTCACGTCCTTGAACGACGACAGCGGAATGCCGTACACGTTCTGCAGGCCGACGCCGCAGTACTTGTTGGTGCCGCACTCGGGCGGGACGGCGATCACCAGCTGCTTGGAGACCGCCTTCAGGTCGGAGATGGTCTTCAGGTTGAACTTCTGCGCTGTCTCCTTCGTCACCGCGAAGGCGTTGGTGTCGATGGCGGGCGCGGCGTTGAGAACGGTGATGCCCTTCGGGGCGTAGAGGTCACGCAGGTGCTGCACGGTCGCCTCGACGTCGGGGCTGGCCTGTCCGGCGTTGTTGTTGGCGAACTCGAGCTCGCTCGCCGCGTACCCCGGGTAGCTGTCGATCTGCCCGTTGATTAGCGCAGGCTGGATGACCTGGCGGGTGCCCAGGTTGGTGCGGAACACGACCTGGTAGCCGACGCCCTGGAGTGCCTTCCCGTAGACGTTGGCGAGGATCACGTTCTCGGGGAAGTTGGTCGACGCCACGGTGATCTGGCCCTTGGTCGGCGTCTTGCTGGCGCTGCTCTTACTCGAGCTGCCGCCACACGCCGCGGCCAGAACAGCCATGGCGATGATCGCCCCGATGACGCCTGCACGGTGCTTACGCACTTGTTCTCCTTGGTGGTTCAGGTCGCGTCGGCCGTGGTAGCCGCCCCGACGAAGGGCTCATTCTTGCCTGGATGACGGTGGGTCAGGCCAGCCGACACCACCAGACGCTGCACGAGGGCGAGCGCCAGCTCGGTGAGGATGGCCAGCACAGCGACGAGAAGAGCGCCCGCGAACACCTTCACAGAGTCCTGCTGCGCCAGCCCGTCGATGATGTAGCGGCCGAGGCCGCCCCAGGCCACGATCGCCGCCAGGGTGGCGGTGGCCACGACCTGCACGGCCGCCGTCCTGATCCCGGCCAGCACGACGGGCAGCGCCACGGGCAGCTCCACCCGCCGCACGCTCTGCCACGCGGTCATGCCCATACCCCGCGCCGCCTCCCGGATCTCGGGGTCGACCTCGGCCATCCCCACGTAGCTGTTGGTGACGAGCGGGGGGATGGCGAGCACGAACAGACAGATGAACGCGGGCTTGGCGCCAATGCCGATCACGTACACGCTGAGCACGAGCACGGCGAACGAAGGAATGGCTCGTCCGATGTTGGAGATGTTGATGGCCAGGGCCCCGAAGCGCCGCACGTGTCCGAGGGCGAGGCTCGGGGGTACCGCCACGAGAATGGCGGCGATCACCACGGCCACCGACATCACCACGTGCTCTTCGACGCGGTGGGGGATGCCATTGGTGCCCTGCCAGTTGGCGGGGTTGGTGAACCAGTCGACGACCTGGCCGAGGAACGTCACGACGTGCGTGCCTTTGCGCGAGTCCACGGTGTGGCGACGCGTTGGACGGCGACGAGTGTGAGGTCGGCGACGGTGGCCAGGAGGACCGACAGGACTGACCCGACGACGATCTCGGTGCGGAAGCCCAGGTTCAGGCCGTCGTTGATGAGCCGACCGAGCCCGCCTTGGCCGATGAGGGCGGTCACGGTGACGAGGCCGATGGTCGTGACGACGGCGATTCGGATCCCGGCCACGATCACCGGCATGGCCAGGGGGAGTTCGACGTGGAGGAGCTGGGAGGAGCGGCTGTAGCCCATGCCCTCGGCTGCCTCGCGCACCTCGGCGGGCACGCCGTCGAGGCCGGCCACGATGTTGCGCACGAGGATCAGCAGTGTGTAGCTCACGAGTGCGATCTCGGCTGTTGTGCGCGTGAGGCCGGTCCAGGGGACGAGCAGCGCCAGCAGGGCGAGCGACGGGATCGTGTAGAGCACACCGGTCAGCGACAGCACCGGCGACTGCATCCACCGCCATCTGCGGATGAGCAGGGCCAGGGGTGCGGCGATCAGCAATCCGACGCCGACGGCGATCAGGGTCAGCTCCACGTGCTCACGCACGGCGGTGAGGATCAATTGGGTGTGGGAACCGATCCAGTCCCACCGCACCCACGGCTCTTTGATGATGGCGAGCATTAGCCGACCGCACGCCCCGGCACCGGGCGAGAGTACCCTCGCACTTCAATGCTGCGGCTCGAGTCGGTGAGCAAGCGCTACGGCAGCCGCACGGTGGTGCAAGACCTGAGCCTCGAGGTTGCCGACGGCGAGGTGTGCGTCCTCATCGGCCCGTCCGGGTGCGGCAAGACGACCACGCTCAAGATGATCAATCGGCTCATCGAGCCGTCGGGCGGACGGATCCTGCTCGACGATGAGGACGTCACCGCCGGCGATCCCGTGAAGCTGCGCCGGCGCATGGGCTACGTCATCCAGCAGGTCGGCTTGTTTCCCCACGAGACCGTCGCCCAGAACGTGGCGACCGTGCCGAAGCTGCTCGGGTGGGACCGGCACCGGACCCGGACCAGAGTCGACGAGCTCCTCGATCTCGTGGGCCTCGAGCCCGATGAATACCGCCAGCGGTATCCCGACCAGCTCTCCGGCGGCCAGCGTCAGCGCGTCGGCGTGGCGCGCGCCCTGGCTGCCGATCCGCCCCTGCTGCTCATGGACGAGCCCTTCGGCGCCATCGACCCCATCGCCCGAGACCGGCTGCAGGCCGAGTTCCTGCGCCTGCAGGACGAGCTCAACAAGACCGTCGTCTTCGTGACTCACGACGTCGACGAAGCGGTGCGCCTCGGCGATCGCATTGCCGTGCTCAAGGAGGGTGGCGTGCTGCAGCAGTACGACACGCCGGCGCAGGTGTTGGGTCGGCCGGCAACCGACTTCGTGGCTGACTTCGTCGGCGGCGACCGGGGGCTCAAACGTCTGAGTGTCACGCCCATCGATGTCAGCGGCCTCAAGCCCCCGCACGGCGAGCTGCCGTTCGACGGCGAGACGACCGCAAAGGTTCCCGTGGGGGCGACACTGAAAGACGCATTGGCCCAGCTCCTCCTCCACGACGCGCGGTATGTCGCGGTCATGGATGGCGACCGGTCTGTGGGCATGCTGACGGCCGACGACCTGCACGCCGAACTGCGCAAGTCGCTTGCGGAGGACGGCCAGTAGCCTCCGCGCAATGGCTGATCTGCAGGCACAAGTCGAAGAGCTTTGGGAGCGGCGCAGCGAGCTGGCTGTGGCAGATGGCGACGCCCTGCCCGTCGCGCGGGAGGCCATCGACCTGCTCGACCGGGGCGAGGCCAGGGTCGCCGAGGTCGACGGCAAGGGCAACGTCGTCGTCCACGAGTGGCTGAAGCAGGCAATCCTCATCTACTTCAAGTGCGCGGCGATGACGACCACCGAGCTGGGGCCCTTCGAGTACGCCGACAAGGTGCCGCTCAAGGAGGGCTACGAGGAGGCCGGTGTGCGGGTCGTACCCGGCGCGTCGGCCCGGTGGGGATCGTTCCTCGACCGGGGTGTCGTGATGATGCCGAGCTACGTCAACATCGGCGCACGCGTCGGTGCCAACTCGATGGTTGACACGTGGGCGACCGTCGGGTCCTGCGCCCAGATCGGCGCCAACGTTCACCTGTCGGGGGGCGTCGGCATCGGCGGCGTCCTCGAGCCGCCGCAGGCGGCGCCGGTGATCATCGAGGACGACGCCATGATCGGCAGCCGGAGCATGATCGTCGAGGGCGCGCGCGTCGGCCAGGGCGCGTTCGTCGGCGCGGGTGTCATCCTCGCCAAGTCGATGCCGGTGATCGACGTGGAGACCGGAGAAGAGATCAGCCGCGGGTCGGTGCCGCCGTGGTGCGTCGCCGTCTCGGGGACGCGCAAGCGCAAGTTCAAGGGCGGCAAGTTCGGGCTGCCCTGCGTGCTGGTCATCAAGCGCCTCAAGGAGGGCGAGCGCCACGACAAGGCGCAGTTGAACGAGGTCCTGCGGGAGCACGGCGTCACGGCGTGATCGGATGACAGATCTGCTGGCCCTCACGGCCGAGCTCGTCGACATCCCATCGGTCAGCCACAACGAGCGGGCGATCACCGACCACCTCGAGCGCGAGTTGCGCGCCGTGCCGTGGCTCGACGTCGAGCGGATCGGCGAGAACCTGGTTGCCCGCACCGCTGCTGGCACCGGCCCGCGCCTGTTGTTGGCCGGCCACACCGACACCGTGCCGCCCAACGGGAACGAGCGGGCTCGCGTCGATGGCGACGTGCTCTGGGGTCTTGGGTCGGCCGACATGAAGTCCGGTGTCGCCGTGCTCTTGGAACTGGCGCGCACCGTCGAGCGTCCGGCGGTGCCGGTGACGTACGTCTTCTACGAATGCGAGGAGGTTGCGGCCAAGTACAACGGCATCGAGCGCCTGTTCGGTGAGCGGCCCGACCTGCTGGCCGCCGACGCAGTTGTCCTCGCCGAGCCCACCGGCGCGCTGATCGAGGCCGGGTGTCAGGGCACGATGCGGCTGGTGGCGACCTTCGGCGGCGAGCGCGCCCACACGGCACGCGCCTGGCTGGGTCGCAACGCCATCCACCGACTCGGCGACGTCCTGCAGCGCCTGTCGTCGTACATCCCGCGCGAGGTCGAGATCGACGGCTGCCACTTCCGCGAGGGCGTCCAGGCCGTGTTGGTCGAAGGCGGCGTCGCCCACAACGTGGTGCCCGACAACGCCGTCCTCACCGTCAACCATCGCTTCGCGCCCGACCGCACCCCGGAGGAGGCGGAGGCGTTCGTGCGCGGCCTGCTGGTCGAGGCCGACGAGATCGAGGTCACGGACATGGCGCCACCCGCCGCGCCCTCGCTGGCCCACCCGCTCCTCGCCGGGCTGGCGGAAAGGGTCGGTGAGCCACCCCGGGCCAAGCTGGGCTGGACCGACGTCGGGCGTTTTGCGGCCCGTGGGGTGCCCGCGACCAATTTCGGCCCTGGAGACCCCAAACTGGCGCATCACGCCGATGAGCACGTCGAGCGTGTCGAGTTGGACCGGGCCTACGGCGTCCTGCGTTCTCTGATCGACGAAGGGGTACAGGAGCCAGCGTGAAGGGTGGCGAACTGAAAAGGGTGCGCCTGCGGACAGTGATCCTCGCGCTCTTCGCCGTGGCTGCTCTTGCCGTCGGCGTGGCGGGGCCGGCGGCTGCCACCGGCGACCTGTCGGCCGCCCAGTGGGACATGCGACAGATCGGCGCACCCGCGGCCTGGGCCCGGACGCAGGGCGCGGGCGTGAGGATCGGGATCGTCGACACCGGCATCGACGCCGCCCACGAGGACATCGGCAGCGGGCGCGTCGCCGCGTTTGCCAACTGCATCGGCGGATGCAAGGACGCCGCGCCGTTCGATGACAACGGACACGGCACCCACGTCAGCGGGATCTCGGGCGCGCTGAACAACGGCGTGGGCATCACCGGCGTTGCGCCCCAGGCGCAGTTCGTGGTCGCCAAGGTGCTCGACAACAGCGGGAGCGGCAGCGTCGACGACGTCAACGCCGGCATCCACTGGGTAGTCGACCACGGTGCCCAGGTCGTCAACCTGAGCCTGGGCGGGAATGAGACCGTCCTCACCGGGCTCTTCGGCGACAACTCCCTCTCCGACGGTGTCGAGTACGCGTGGTCGCACGGATCGATCGCCGTACTGGCCGCGGGCAACACCAACTTCTTCGGCCTCGGCTCGTCGAATTACGGCAACGCACACGCGCTGGTTGTCGGGGCGACCGGCCCCGACGGCGAGGTCTCCTACTACTCGAGCTCGCTGGGCAACGCGCAGTGGGGACTGGTGGCGCCCGGGGGTGACGACACCGATCAGGCCGACTGCAGCGACGCGGGCCAGCAGGGTCGGTGCGTGCTCTCCACGTGGCCAGCCAACAAGTACGCGTGGGCCCAGGGCACGTCGATGGCGACGCCCCACGTGACGGGCACCGTCGCCCTGCTGCGCTCCGAGGGCCTCAGCGCCGCGCAGGCGGTGCAGCGCATCCTCGACACGGCGGCCAAGGTGAACTGCGGGCAGAACTGCAAGGGTCGGCTGGACACGGCCGCCGCCGTCGGTGCCGGCGTGACGGTTGTCGCCCCCTCGACGGGCGCCAAAGGTGCGGGATCGCCGGTGCCCGCAGGCAGCACGATCAACGCCCCCCGGCCATCAACACCGGCGCGGACCGCGCCTTCGCCGGTGACGACGGGTGCCGCGAACTCGTCGACGTCATCGTCGACCACGGCCGCGCCGCCGAGTGTGCAGCCGCCGATCGGTGACAACCCGGTCGTAGCGGCTGGTCCCCCGCACAGCACGAGTCAGGGCGGGGGTTCGTCCGGGCGCGCCGGCTGGGTGGGGTTGGCGATCGGCCTGGTGGGCGTGACCGGGTTGGGCGCGAGCTTGGCCGCGTTGTTGCTCAAAGGCGGCGCAGCACTGTGACGACCTTGCCGTAGATCGACACGTCGCCGGCATCGAACTCCATGGTCTTGAGCCTGGGGTTGGCCGGCTCGAGCGACACCTTGTTGCCCTTGCGGCCGTTGTAGGTCTTGACCGTCGCCTCGTCGCCCGGGATGCCGGCGACGATCACGTCGCCCTTGCGCGCTTCGGACTGCTGGCGGGCCACGACGTAGTCACCGTCGTAGATACCCGCGTCGATCATCGAGTCGCCTCGCACCCGCAACATGAACAGCTGGCCGTCGCCGGTGAGGTCGGAGGGGAGCGGCCACAGCTCGTCGACGTTCTCCTGGGCGAGCACGTCAGTACCGGCGGCAACGTCGCCGACGAGCGGCACGTGGCGCACCGGCCGCCGCTCGGCGGTGGTGCCCGACGCCGCGTCGTAGCGGACCTCGATGGCGCGGGGCTTGGTGGGGTCGCGACGGAGGTAGCCCAGGCGCTGGAGGGTGCCGAGGTGGGCGTGCACGGTGGAGGTGGACGTGAGCCCCACTTCCTGGCCGATCTCGCGTACCGACGGGGGGTAGCCCCGCGTACGCATGTGGTCCTCGATGACGTTGAGGATCGCCAGCTGGCGGTCGGTGAGATTGCTGTCGGTCACACTCCACCCCCGAACAGGTGTTTGGATGCGGCGACCGTAGCACGGCACCCGAACCAGGGCAAACATCTGTTCGTTTGGGGTCTTGACGACGAACAAGCGTTCGTGGTTTGCTTCGAACAGAGGTTCGATCTCAGAGGAGCGCAGTTCCCATGGCCGCAATCGCCTACCCCGGTGCCGAGCGACGACCGCAGGCGCCGTCCCGCCCCGGGCACCTCACGCTGGTGCCGCCGCCCAGCCGTGTGCGCCGCCGGCCGTCTCGGGCCACCGCCTACCGCCGCCGCCGGGTGGTCGTCCTCATCGCTCTGTTCTTCGCCGTGTTCTTCCTGGTGCTCGCTGCCCGTGCCGCGTTGGGTGCCCTCGGAGGCGGACCCCTCGCCGCCCCCGAGGCGCCCGCGGTCGGTGCCGGCGGTGTGCCGGCGGCGGTCTACGTCGTCCAGTCCGGCGACACCTACTGGACGATCGCCCGCCACCTGCAGCCTACCGGCGACGTCCGCGGCCTGGTCGACCGCCTGTCCTCCGAGCACCGCGGCGCCCCGCTGCAGCCCGGCGAGCAACTCGTCCTGAAGTAGCTGTGTTCTTTGCGCGTCCTCTGTTGTCTGACAACGAAAGACGCGCAAAGAACAACGAGAAAGGCGGCAGTAGCGTCGAGCGGCGTGCGGTGTCCGGCGTGCTCGAGCCTCGAGGACAAGGTCGTCGACTCGCGGCTGGCCGACGACGGCGGTGCCATTCGCCGCCGGCGTGAGTGCCTGGACTGCGGTCGACGCTTCACCACCTTCGAGCGCATGGAAGAGGCGCCGCTGGTCGTCGTGAAGCGCTCGGGTGACCGGGAGCCGTTCGCGCGGACGAAGATCGTCGCCGGCATGCAGTCGGCGGCCAAGAACCGGCCCGTCACCGCTGAGCAGATGGAGGAGCTCGCCTCCGAGGTCGAGGAGGCCATCCGTGGCCGGGGGGGCGAGGCGACCAGCGAGGAGGTCGGCGTCGCCGTGCTCGAGCGCCTTCGGGAGCTCGACGAGGTCGCATACCTCCGCTTCGCCAGCGTCTACAAGGGGTTCAGCGACGTCGGCGACTTCGAGCGGGAGGCGGGGCTGCTGAGTCGGCCTGGGGACAAGGCGCGCAATCCACAGGGTTAAGGGTCTATCGATCCCCAGCGGGCCTCCCGTAGCGTTCGCGCAAACCTTTGCAAACGCCCTGTGACCAGCCAATTCCCCGACCACATCGCTTGACACCGGTGTAATTACGGTGATGGAATGTACCCCGCATCTCGGGGCTCCAGGTACCGCGAACCACAACATATTGTGGTTGGGAGCTCCATAGCCGAGTCAGCAGTACGAGTGAAAGGGAGCCTCTGCATGGCCATCGCCCCGGAGCAGACGGGCATCGGCATCCGCCGCCACTTCACCACCCCCGATGTGGACCCCTACGACGAGGTCCTCTGGGAACGGCGGGACGCCCGCATCACGAACTTCCGGGACGGCACGGTGGCCTTCGAGCAGACGGGCGTCGAGTTCCCGGTCAGTTGGTCGCAGAACGCCACCAACATCGTCGCCCAGAAGTACTTCCGTGGGCAGCTGGGGTCGCTGGAGCGTGAGAGCTCGCTGCGCCAGGTCATCGATCGGGTGGCCGACTCGATCACGGCGTGGGGCCGCAAGGACGGCTACTTCGTCGACCAGGCCGAGGCTGAGGCGTTCAATGCCGAGCTCAAGCACCTCGTCGTCCATCAGAAGGCGGCCTTCAACTCTCCGGTGTGGTTCAACATCGGTGTGAAGGGCGAGCCGCAGCAAGCGTCGGCCTGCTTCATCCTCCACGTCGACGACACCATGAAGTCGATCCTCAACTGGTACGTCGAGGAAGGCACGATCTTCAAGGGCGGCTCGGGCTCGGGCATCAACCTCTCGCGGATCCGGTCTTCCCGCGAGCACCTGAAGGGTGGCGGCACGGCGTCGGGCCCGGTGAGCTTCATGCGCGGCGCCGACGCGTCGGCGGGCACGATCAAGTCGGGCGGCAAGACCCGCCGCGCCGCGAAGATGGTCATCCTCAACGCCGACCACCCCGACGTCGAGGACTTCATCTGGTGCAAGGCCGTCGAGGAGCGCAAGGCGCGTGTGCTGCGAGACAACGGCTTCGACATGGATCTCGACGGCAAGGACAGCCACTCCACCCAGTACCAGAACGCCAACAACTCGGTACGGGTCACCGACGAGTTCATGCAGGCTGTCGTCGACGACGCCGAGTGGCAGCTGCGCGCTGTTACCAACGGCGAGGTCATCGCGCGCATGAAGGCGCGCAAGCTGTTCCGTCAGATCGCGGAGGCGGCGTGGGAGTGCGCCGACCCCGGCATGCAGTTCGACACCACCATCAACCGTTGGCACACAGCGTCGAACACGGGCCGCATCAACGCCTCGAACCCGTGCTCCGAGTACATGCACCTCGACAACTCAGCGTGCAACCTGGCCAGCCTCAATCTGCTGAAGTTCATCGACGAGGACGGCGTCTTCGACGTCGAGGGCTTCAAGGCAGCCGTGCAGGTTGTCTTCACCGCCCAGGAGATCCTCGTCGGCAACGCCGACTACCCGACCGAGCCGATCGGTGAGAACTCGCGGCGGTTCCGTCAGCTCGGCCTCGGCTACGCCAACCTGGGCGCCTTGCTGATGGCCCAGGGCCTGCCCTACGACTCCGACGAGGGCCAGGCGTGGGCCGCGGCGATCACGGCGCTGATGACCGGCTACGCCTACGAGACGTCGGCGCGCACTGCGGCCCGCATGGGCCCGTTCGCGGGCTACAGCGACAACGCGGAGCCGATGAACCGCGTCCTCGCCATGCACCGCGACGAGGTCGCCAAAGTCAACGAAGAGCTCGTGCCGCCCGACCTGCTGAGCGCGGCCCAGGAGGCGTGGGACAACGCCGTCGCCCTTGGCAAGAAGTACGGCGTCCGCAACTCACAGGCGACTGTGCTCGCGCCCACCGGCACCATCGGCTTGATGATGGACTGCGACACCACCGGCATCGAGCCCGACCTGGGCCTGGCCAAGCTCAAGAAGCTGGTCGGCGGCGGCACGATGACGATCGTCAACCAGACGGTGCCGCGTGCGCTCGCCAAGCTCGGCTACACCCCCGACCAGATCAACGAGATCGTCGCCTACATCGACGAGCACAAGTCGATCGTCGGTGCGCCCCACCTGCAGGCGGAGCACCTGCCGGTGTTCGCCTGCTCCATGGGCGACAACACCATCCACTACCTCGGGCACGTGAAGATGATGGGTGCCGTCCAGCCCTTCATCTCGGGCGCCATCTCCAAGACCATCAACATGCCCGAAGACGTCACTGTTGACGATGTCGAGCAGCTCCACATCGATGCGTGGAAGCTGGGCCTCAAGGCCGTGGCGATCTACCGCGACAACTGCAAGGTGGCCCAGCCGCTGTCGACGGCGAAGAAGGACAAGGACGCGGCACCGACGTCGACCGAGGACGCGGTCGCGACCGTCGATGCTGCAGCGGAGGAGCTCAAGGCCGAGGTCGCTCGGCTCGAGGCGATGATCCACCAGCCCATCCGCAAGAAGCTGCCGCGGGTGCGGGCGTCGAAGACGTTCTCCTTCCGTGTCGCCGACTGCCACGGCTACGTCACCGTCGGCGAGTACGAGGACGGCCGGCCGGGCGAGATCTTCCTGAAGGTGGCCAAGCAGGGTTCGACGCTGGCGGGCGTCATGGACGCGTTCGCCATCTCGGTCAGTCACGGCCTGCAGTACGGCGTGCCGCTGCGGGCGTTCGTCGAGATGTACACCAACATGCGCTTCGAGCCGGCGGGCATGACCGACGACGCCGACATCCGCTTCGCCAGCTCGCTGGTCGACTACATCTTCCGTCGCCTCGCCGTCGAATACCTGCCCTACGACGAGCGGGCCGAGCTCGGCATCCTCACCATCGAGGAGCGCAAGCAGCCCACGCTTCCGGGCGTCGAAGAAGCCACCACGCCGACGTCCACCGGTAGCGAGATCGTCCCCGATCCCGCACCCGCCGCAGCGGCCCCCGTCGCCGAACCCGCACCCGCGGTCGAGGCCACGGCCAAGGACGCCCCGTACTGCTACGCCTGCGGCAACGTCATGCAGCGGGCGGGCAGCTGCTACGTCTGCAGCAGCTGCGGCACCACCAGCGGCTGCTCATAGGGAGGTCCTGCGGTGGGTAGACCCACCGCATGACCGTCTTCATCACTGGATTCCCCGGGTTCCTCGGACGGGCGTTGCTGCCGCGGATCCTCGCCCGTACGGGCGGGGACGCGCTCTGCCTCGTCCAGCCCAAGTTCGCAGAGCTCGCGGCTCGCCGGGTGCAGGAGTTGGTGTCGTCCGAGCCTGAGCTCGATGGTCGCATCCGTCTCGTCGAGGGTGACATCACCCGCCCGGGGCTCGGTCTGGCGGGCGATACAGACCTTCCCGACGTCACCGAGGCCTGGCACCTCGCTGCCATCTACGACCTCGCGGTTCGGCGTGACCTCGCCATGCGGGTGAACGTCGACGGCACGCGCAACGTCGTCGACTTCCTCGAGCGGTGGCCGAATCTCGACCGCCTCCATTACTTCAGCACCTGCTACGTCAGCGGCCGCTTCCCGGGCGCCTTCCGGGAGAGCGATCTGGAGTGCGCCGGCCCCTTCAACAACTTCTACGAGGAGACCAAGCACCTTGCCGAACGCGAGGTGCGCCGTCGCATGGCAGACGGGCTCTCGGCCACGATCTATCGGCCGGCGATCGTCGTCGGCGACAGCGTTACCGGCGCGACCCAGAAGTTCGACGGGCCCTACTTCGTGATGCAGTGGCTCGCTCGGCAGCCCCGACTCGCGGTGATGCCCGTGATCGGCGACCCGACAATGACCTGCGTCAACGTCGTTCCGGTTGACTTCGTGCTCGACGCCGTTGCCTACCTGTCCGGGCTGCCGCAGTCGCGCGGCCGGACCTACCAGCTGGCGGACCCCCGACCCTTAACGGTTGCCGAGATGCTTCAGGTGCTCGGCAACGCGACGGGGCGACGCGTCGTTCGCATTCCCGTCACCCGCCGGCTCGCCAAAGCTGCCGTTCGGCACGTGCCGGGGGTGTACCGCCTCTTGCGGATCCCGGCGGAAGGCGTCGACTACTTCGCCCACCCGGCGAGCTATCTCACCGACAACACCGACGCCGACCTCGAGGGAAGCGGCATCGCCGTTCCCCGCTTCGACAAGTACGTCGACCAGCTCGTGGGGTTCATGCGCGCCAATCCCGAACTCGGGTCGCAGGCGATGGCGTAGGCGCAGGGGGTACGGTCCCTTGAGGCGACGATGACCCAGCTCCAGGGACACGACGACGCGGTGTGGCCGGCGGTTCCCATGGACGCGTGGGCTGACACGCGCCAGACGGTGCACCTCTGGACCCAGATCGTCGGCAAGATCCGGATGGCCAGCACGCCGGTCATCAACCATTGGTGGAACGTCACGCTGTACGTGACGACCAAGGGACTGACGACGTCGCCGATGCCCTACGGCGATCGCACGTTCCAGATCGACTTCGATTTCGAGGACCACCGTCTCCAGATCGAGACCAGTGACGGCGAAGAGCGGTCGATGAAGCTCGAGCCGCGCACCGTTGCCGACTTCTACAGCGAAGTGATGGCTCACCTCGACGAGCTCGGGTTGAGCACGGGCATCTGGACGACGCCGGTGGAGATCCCCGGGCTGGACACGCCGTTCGATCAGGACGTCGACCATGGCAGCTACGACGCCCACGCCATGAACCGGTACTGGCGCAGCCTCGTGCAGAGCGACCGCGTCTTCCGTGACTTCCGCGCTCGTTTCGTCGGCAAGGTCAGCCCCGTGCACTTCTTCTGGGGCGCGTTCGACCTGGCCGTCACGCGCTTCTCGGGCCGGACCGCGCCGCTGCACCCGGGTGGGGCGCCGCATTGCGGACCGGAGGTCATGCACGAGGCGTATTCGCACGAGGTCAGCAGCGCCGGCTACTGGCAGGGCGGCGGCCCCGAAGGCGCGTACTACTCGTACGCGTACCCCGACCCGCCCGGATATCGCGACGCACCGGTCGGACCGGGCGGGGCAGTGTGGAACGACGAGCTTGGCGAGTTCATCCTTCCGTACGAGGTCGTGCGCACGGCCGACGACCCCGACGCGACCCTGCTCGAGTTCCTGCAGACGACGTACGAGGCCGCAGCCAACACCGCCGGCTGGGACCGGGCCGCGCTCGAAGCCGGGCGGGGCGACCTGCCTGGTCTGTCCGCCGCAGAGAGGAGCTCCCACTCTCCCTCTTGACCTTCCGGGAAGTTTATCTATATTGAGAAGGTCGTCCGTTTCGGCGGATGGAAACGAGCTGGGAGTGGGACTTGGGTGGCTTGCGGCGGCGCGCCCTTTGGGCGGCCGCGCCTCTTGTGGCGGTGGCATGCGTCTCGATGAGCGCGTGCGGGTCGTCGGGAACCGTGACCGCGGGGCTTTCGCGACTCACGCCGGCGCGCCTAGCGCCGACGACGTCGACGACTGAGGCGCCACCGGCGCTCGTCGCCGAGCCGGGCGCGCCGGAGCCGGTGCCGGTGCGTCACCTGGCGACAACTCCGGTGGTGGCGACGCGCGCCATCAATCGACCCGCATCGGCCCCTCGGCCGAGACCGCGCCCGGTCGACGACACGCTGTTCACCATCCAGATCCCGCGCATCGGGTTGGTGGCGAACGTGCACGAGGGCGAGTCGCTGGCCGTGCTGGCCCGCGGGCCCGGACATCACCCCGGCAGCGCCCTGCCCGGCCAGGTCGGCAACGTCGTCATCCCCGGGCACCGGACGGTGTCGCCCCATCCCTTCTATGACATCGACAAGATCCAGCAGGGCGACCAGATTGTGCTGGCCGACGGTGACGGGAGGTTCGTGTACCAAGTGACCGGTACCACCATCGTCTCGCCCGAGGACACCTGGATCGAGGCGCCCACGAACACTCCAACGATCACGCTGTACGCCTGCCACCCGAAAGGCAGCGACGCGCAGCGCTACGTCGTGTTCGGAAGCCTGGTCGCGCCCTCGTCGGGCAGCCCCCCGCCCCCGACCAATAGCCCGCCGCCGCCGTCGAACCAGTCGACGCCGCCGCCCTCATGTGGGCTCATTCCCTGCGTCCACCGGTAGTGTCGCCCGCCATGGCGACGCACACCGGCGACGAGATCTATCTGTGGGAGTGGGCGCAGCAGTGGGAGCAGGGAACGCCCGCGCTGACCGTTGAGGACGAGCAGTTCGAGGACTGCACGTTCGTGGGCCCCGGTGTGTTGATGTTCATCGGCGGCGTCCAGTTCTTCGGGAACAACGTCGAAGGGGACGGCCTCTGGGTCGTCGAAACCGATCGGGGCTACCAGGGTGCGATCGCGGTGCGGAACTGCACGTTCAGCAACTGCACGTTCGTGAACGTCGGGCTGGCGACCGACGCCGAATTCATTCGGCAGATCTACGCCACGCAGGCCCAGGCCCAGCAGTAGAGATCAGTACAGCAGTAGAGATCAGTACAGCAGTAGAGATCAGTAGCCGCCGCCCATGCCGCCGGAGCTGGCGGCCGTCGTCGCCGTGGTGGCATGCGTTGTCGGCGTAGCCGCGGCGCCCGTGCTGACACCGGTCGCCATCACCGCGAACCACTTCCCGCCGACGCCCTGGCCGTGGGTGTCGCCGGCCTTGGTGTCGCCCGAGTACATGTAAAGCGGATAGCCGTTCGCCGCGATCTGCTGCGTCCCGTCGGGACGGCTGACGACGGTGAGGGCGGCGGTGACCCCTGAGCCCGCCTGCGGCTTCTGACCGGACGGCACCGTCAGCGGCGGCCACGTCGTGGCGCACGTGCCGGTGCAGGCGATCGTCGTCGCCGTGTCGGGCGTGAAGTGATACAGCGTGCGGCCCTGGCTGTCGACCAGCACCATGCCGAGCGGCGTCTGGGCGGCGTTGACCGTCGCGCCGGACGCCGCGGACCCCGTCGTCGTGGCTGAGGATCCGGTGGTGGTCGCCGTCGAGGTGGTCTTCGAGTTGCTCGACCCGCACGCGGCGAGCACGAGGGCGAACGCGAATGTGACAGCGAGGATTCGTACGAGACGCATACCTCTCCTATCCCCAATGTGCTCGGAACGGATGCCCGAGCCTTACAGGTCAGGCAGGTTGAGACCCAGATTCGGGTACTCGATGCCGCCGTCGACCTCGAGGACCTTCCCGGTGACGAACGACGAAGCGGGCGACGCCAGGTACAAGGCGGCGATGGCGATGTCGTCCACCTCGCCGAGGCGCTTCAACGGCGTACGTTCGACCATCTCGGTGCGCAGCTCGTCCATGGTGAGCACGATCTCCAATGCCGAAGTCGCCACCGAGCCGACGGCGATGCCGTTGACCCTGATCTTCGGGGCGAGGTCGGCCGCCATCAGCCGGGTGAGGTGGGCGAGGGCGGCCTTGGCCGTGCCGTAGGCGGCGAAGCCGCGGTCCCGCATCCGCCCCATCGCCGACGAGATGTTGACGATCGCACCGCCGTCGCCGTCGAGCATGCGCGGAACGGCGGCTTTGCTGAGGGCGAAGGCAGTGGTCACGTTGAAATGGAAGGCTCGTTCGAAGAAGCCCTCGCTCGTGTCCAGGAAGGGCCGCGGCTCGGTACCGCCGACGTTGTTGATGACGACGTCGACGCGACCGAACTCGCTCATGGCCGTGTCGACGAGTCCCTTGAGGTTGTCGGTGTCGCTGAGGTCGCAAGGCACGACGGCCGCTCTGCGCCCGCGCGCCTCGATACCCGCCGCCACCTCGTCGAGTTGCTCCTTGGTGCGCGCCGCGATGACAACGTCGGCGCCTGCTTCGGCGAGGGCGAGGGCAGTGCCGGCGCCGATGCCTCGGCCGGCACCGGTCACGATGGCGGCGCGGTCGGTCAGGGAGAAGCGGTCGAGGAGGCTCACGCGGCGATCGTAGGTGCCGGGAACGGACCGAGCACCTGCTCCAGGTGCGACGCGACGGCGAGGGCCCGGTCCTCGCGCCATTGACCGCAGGCGATCTGCACGCCGATTGGGAGCCCCTCTGGTGACGTGCCGCCCCGTACGACGGCCGCCGGCCACCCCGTGAGATTGTGGGTGAATACGTACCCGAAGGCGTTGATGTGCTCGAAGGTCGTGCCGTGCGGAAGTGCGGGCTCGGCGGCCACGGGCGACAGCACCACGTCGAAGCGGTCGAGGAACGTCAGGGCGTCGAGCCGGAAGCGGTCCCATCGCGCCAGACGGTCGGCGTACTCCGACGCCGGAGGCACGTTGCCGGACAGGAACGCCAGCATGTTGGCGATCAGGGGGCTCGGCTCGGTTGTACCGACGGCCTCGAGCACGCGGCGCAAGCCGGAACCGCCGTCGCCGCCGAGAATGCCGGTGTAGAGCTCGACCGCTTGCTCGGCGACGGGCAGACGTTCGATGGCAACGGAGGCGCCCAACTTCTCGAGGGCGCGGCCCGCCCTTTCCACCGCGGACGCTGTTTCCGCGCTCGCCGCCGTGATGCCGTCGTCGGTGTAGACCGCCACACGAAGGTCGGCGATGTCCACTGCACCGGGGTCAGCGAGCGGCACGGGCGCGGCCCACGGATCTCTCCCGTCGGGCCCGGCGAGGATGCCGAGTGCCAAGCGGAGGTCCTCGACGGTCGGTGCGATCGTGCCAACGGCGCGGAGGCGGCTGAACGGACCGCTGCTCGGGAACACGCTGCTCGTGATCGGCACCCGGCCGTGGGTGGGCTTGAGCGTCGGCACGCCGCAGAAGTGCGCGGGCACGCGCAGGCTGCCACCCGAGTCGCTGCCGAGTCCGAGGGGCGACGCGCCGGCGGCGACGATGGCGGCCTCGCCGCCGCTGCTTCCCCCGCAGGTCCGCGACGTGTCGAACGGGTTCACTGTGCGCCCGTACACGAGGTTGTCGCTCTCGAATCCCATGAGGAACTCGGGGCAGTTCGTCTTGCCGACGACGATGGCGCCGGCGTCCCGCAGGCGCGTGACGGTTACGTCGTCGGCCTCCGGCACGAACGACCGCAGTCCGGTCGTGCCGACGGTGGTGACGACGCCCTCGGTGGCGAAGCAATCCTTGATCGTGACCGGCACGCCGTGCAACGGACCCAGCGATTCACCGGCGGCCTGACGCTTGTCGGCCGCGGCCGCTTCTTCGCGCGCTCGCTCCGCCACCAGCTGTACGACGGCGTTGAGCTCGCCGTTCACGCGGTCGATGGCGTCGAGGCAGATGTCGACCGCGTCACCCGCCGACAGGTCGCCGGCACGAATGCGGCTGGCCAGTGTGGCGGCGCCATCGATCATGACTGGGGTACTCCAATCGGGTTGGGCACCGGGAAGGCGCCGCCGTCGACCACCTGCTGCACGATCGGCGTCGCCAGATCGGCCAGGCGCTCGACCTTGTCGTCGCCCAGCGCCTGCCACGGGCCGAGGGCCAGCTCGTCGGTATGGCGTTCGATCTCGTGGCGCGCGTCGCGGCCGGCGCCGGTGACGTTGCCGTCGTCGTCGATCCAGCCTCTGTCCTGCAGACGCGCGGTCGCCGCGTCCCACTCCCCGTCGGTCCACCCCCGATTGGGCTGGAGCACGTCGCGCGTGAGCGCGCCCGCGGCGACCAGGCTGACGTGTGACTCGCACCCGTCGACACCTGCGGCCGTGAGCGCGATCACGTGGCCGTCGCCGCGGTGCTCACGCAGGAGCGTCGCCGCCTGCCAGAGCATGAGATGGGGTTCGGCGGGCCACGGAAGGTCGGCGTTCCCCGCGTAGATCGGCCTGCCCGCCCGACCAGCCGACTCGGCGGCGGCGCGCGCCAGCCCTGCCGCTTCGGCGACGCGGGCGTCGTGCACCCCGTCGCCGAGCAGACGCCGGAGGGCGAGGTCGACACCTCGCAGACGCGCCGCCAGCACGTCGGTGACCGACGCGAACGTCCAAGCGTCGGGCAGGGCCCGGGCGACCATGCTGTGGCGAAACCCGAAGAAGGTCGCTGTCACCACGCCCGGTCCGACGGGCCCCATCGGCGCCGCCCTTCCCGCGAAGTACCCCATCCAGAAGCCGCGCAGGCCGACGTCGGCGAACGTCTGACGGCACTCCTCGGTGAAGTAGGTGACCGCGTGATAGGGCTCGAGGACCCGCCACATCTGGCGGGCGACGCCTGGCTCCACCGGGCCGAGCCTAGGGCCCGTAGTCACTCGGGGTGGCCGACAAATCCCCCCAACTGGCTCAAGAGGACTAGTGCCCCCGCCGAAACAACCACTGACAGAACCCACGAAAGGGCAACTCCGGAGAAATCCGGAAGACGCAAAGCCACGGGCCTAACGGGACGTTCGTCCCCACGGCAGCCGGGCCACCGAATGGGGACCGCGTGTCCCCCGTGGGCAGCACCACGACCACACGGAGGGACACGGAAATGTCGGTACGCGCTCGTCTTCGCGCCCTGCTCGTCTTGCTCGCCGTCGGCGCCTCGGTCGTCGGCTTCGCCCGACCTGCGGCTGCCGCCGGCGACCCGGGGTACTACGTCGCCAAGATCAATGAGATCCGTGCCAGCCGCGGCGTGGGCCCGCTGTCTGTCGACGGACACCTCACCGCCGTCGCCCAGTCGTGGTCCGAGCACATGGCGGCCGACGGGACCCTGGAGCACAACCCGAACCTGGGCAGCCAGGTCAGTGGCTGGCGCACCATGGGCGAGAACGTCGGCACGGGCCCCGACGACCCCAGCATCGAGGCCGCCTTCGAGAACAGTCCGCACCACTTCGAGAACATGGTGGACCCCGCCTTCACCCTCATCGGCGTCGCCGTCGTGCAGGACTCGAGCGGGACGTTGTGGGTGACCGAGGACTACGAGCAGCCGAAGTCGGCCGCGAGCGCGGCCCCCGCTCCTCGCCCTGCCGCCCCGAGGCCCACGGCCCGGCCCGTTCCGAAGGCGACGCCCAGGCCGGCGCCCGCACCCCATCCGGTGACGCCCGTGCACGCCGCTCCGGTGCATGCGGCGGCGGCTCCTGCGCCTGCACCGGCGACGACCGTCGCAACCGCGCCGGCACCGCCGCCGACGGTCCCCCTCGCTGTGCTCGGCTCGGCCAGTGAACGGCCCGCGGCGTCGCACCTCGGCGTGCCCAATCCGTTCACGGCCGCCAACCTCACAGGGCTCGTGGCACTCGTCGTGCTCGGCGCCTCGATGGCGCTGGTCGCCAAGGTGCGTGTGCGCACCGCCGCGCAGATCTCGTAACTGAGGTCCCCTCAGTCCTGACCCGGCCCCTTTGCCAAACGGGGCCAGGGCCGGGTCTGCTCGAAGATGCGGGCCAGGCGGAGGGCGACGTCGTCGGCGTGGCGGCGGACCATGATCTGCAGGCCGACGGGAAGACCGTCATGCGTGACCCCGGCCGGCACGGAGATGGCCGGGTTCCAACACAGGTTGGCGAGCATCGTGAACGGCACCGGACCCGACGTTCTGGCGTCCTTACCCTCGATCTCCATCGGAAGCGGCCCTTCGGCCGCGTACGCCGCCATCGCCGTCGTGGGAGTGAGGAGCACGTCGATCTCGCCGAAGAGATCGGCGACCTCTTCTTCGAGCTGCTGTCGATGGCGGAGGGCGCGGGCGTAGCGGGGGAGCGTCCACTCCGCAGTGCGGCGCAGGCTGGCGCGCACGAGGCCCGTGAGCTCGTCGGTGCACCCGGGCCACATGCCCTCTTCGAGGTCGAGCCACATGTCGGCCGCACCGGCAGACAGCCAGGTTCGCATCGGACTCGACGGCGAGAACGCGCGCTCGACCGATTGCAGGCCGGCCGCGTCCACGAGGGCCTCGGCGGCGGCGCGCGTGAGTTCCTCGACTTCGGGGACGACAACGGCGTAGCCCATGTCCGGCGACCACATGGCCCGCAGACCGCCGACGTCGAGCTCTTCGATGGCGCGCTCGTAGGACGTGTTCGGCGGTGGAAGCGACGCCCGGTCGAGGTCGTGCGGACCGGCGCTCACGTCGAGGTGGCGCGCCGCATCGCGCACGGTCGTGGTGAGGGCTCCGAAGCACGACGTCTCCGATGGCGCGGACCGCTCGTGGGGGATGCGGCCGAAGCTGGGCTTCAGCCCGACGAGGCCGCTGAAGGCGGCCGGGATGCGGGTGGAGCCTCCGCCGTCGCTTGCGGTGCAGAACGGCACCATGCCCGAGGCGACCGCGGCCGCGGACCCCCCGCTGGACCCGCCCGGCGTGCGCGTCGGGTCCCACGGGTTGCGGGTCGTACCCCAGGCCTTCGTGTGCGTGAAGGCGGTGACGCCGAATTCGGGCGACGCCGTCTTGCCGATGGGAACGGCGCCCGCGGCGCGCAGACGGCTCACGTGCACGGAGTCGTCGGGGACCGGCGGCCGTCCTTTGTAGAGGAGCGATCCGTGCGACGTGGGCATGCCCGCGCAGTCCTCGAGGTCCTTGACGCCGAACGGCACGCCGGCGAGCAGTCCGGGATCGTCGCCGCGGGCCACCGCCTCGTCGACGCGCTCGGCTGTGGCGCGAGCGGCATCGACGTCGAGGTGCACGAAGGCATTGAGCTCGTCGTTGCGGGCGGCGACGGCGTCGAGGCATTCGTCGAGGATCTCGGTCGCCTTGAGCTCTCCGGCCCGAACGGCTTCGGCGACCTCAACGACAGTGCGCACCGGCGGTCACACTAACTTGCGGGTCCATGAGTGAGCCTGGCTCGGACGCGTTTCTCGCCGACCCCCAGAATCCCGCGCTGAACAGCGCCACGATGATGCGCGTCGGCGACCCGCAGCGACCTGACCGGTTGGCGTGGAACACATTCCGCACGCTCGCCCTGTGGGACACCGACGTATGGGTGCCGCGGCTGCTCGACATCGGGCTCGGCGGAGATCACCCGGTGGCCGACGTTGAATGGTCGGGGGCGTCGGTCCAGCTGTGGGCGACAGGTCTCGAGCTCGACCAGGGGAGCGACGTCCTCATCGACGGACCCGAAGCGTTGGTGGTCTGCGTGGCGACCGTTGTCGCGGCCCCGATGTCGGGCGAGCTGCGGGGCGCCATGACGAAAGCGGTGTCGGATGCCGCGCTCGGCGGTCGCAAGCCCGCATTCCTCGCGGTCGTGCCCCGGCGCGACGACGAGGCGCAGCTGCAGGCGGCACTGGAAGCGGCCGCCGCGGGCGACGAGTTCGACGCTTTGACCGACGCCGTCGGCTGGGTGACGTGGCACGAGCTCGGTGAGCTTGCACTTGATCTCGCAGAGGAAGAAGAGGATTCGCTGCGCGCCGATCAGGTGCATCTGCTGGTGACCCAGATGCAGGACCGGTATCCCGACATCAATCTCTGACGTGTCGGTCCTCGACACGCCTCTGTCGATCGGCTCCGCCGTCGTCCGCAACCGGCTCTACCGCGCGCCGGTGCTCGAGGGTGCAGGTTCCGGTCCCGACGCGGCCAAGTTGTACGCCCGTCAGTTCGTCGCCAACGCGCGTGCCGGCGTCGGCCTGATCGTGCAGGGAAACTCGTGCATCTACGAGGAAGGGCGCACGTCACCGGGCATGACGTTGGTCAACACTCGAGAGCGGGTGCTGCGGCTGGGAGAGATGGTTGACGCCGTGCACCGCGAGGGCGGCGCCGTGTTCCTGCAGGTCGGCCACGGCGGCCTGTACGCCATGGAGGCGTGGCATCACCCCTACGCCGAGGAACGCAAAGGCCCGCTGCTCGCCCCATCGAAGCTGCCGCTCGCTCTGCGCCCCGCTTTCATGCGGGCGCCGGTGCACCCGATGACGACCGACGAGGTCTACGCCATGGCCGCCCAGTTCGGGAATGTGGCTGCGTGGGCGCGGGAGGCGGGGTACGACGGCATCCAACTTGCGTCCGGCAACGCCAAGCTCATTCACCAGTTCCTGACGCCCTTCTACAACCGCCGGACCGACGAGTTCGGCGGCTCGGTCGAGAACCGGGCGCGGGTGCTCCAGGCCATCCGTTCGGCGGTCGCCGAGCGGGCGGGCGAGGACTACGCGTGCACGGTGAAGATCCCCGTCGACGAGAAGTCACCGCCGCTCACGCCGCGCATCTCCTTCGAGGACGGGATGGAGATGTGCCGGCTGGCGCAGGAGTGGGGGTACCACGCCGTCACGCCGGTGCGGCTGTCGGTGTTGCCGGACACCACGCTGACCAAGGGCGACATCCCCGCGTCGTTGTGGCGCAATCCGACGATGAAGCGGCGCCTGCGGGAGGCGGCGCCGTCGCGTGTGCAATGGGGCGTGCTGATGGCCGGGTATGTCGTCGGCAGCGTCCGCAATCCCTTCCGCCCGGTGTGGAACCGCGACGTGTTCCGCGAGGCCAAGCGCCGGCTCTCGATCCCCGTGTTCGCCGTCGGTGGCATCCGCACCACCGAGGAGGTCAACGGCGTCCTCGACGCCGGCGAGGCCGACATGGTCGGCATCGGCCGGCCCTTCTACGCCGAGGCCGACCTTGCGGCTCGCATCCTCGGCGGCAGCGCCGAACCCCGCCGGTGCCGCAACTCCAACTTCTGCGTCCCGGCCGAGATGCTCGGCATGAAGGGCACCTGTTACAACCCCGACGTCAAGAAGACCTAATTCGCACTCGCAAGCGGAGCTTGCTCGGCGAGCTAATCGTGCTTCGGGCTCACGGCGAAGCCGCTCGCCCTCCGCCGCTTCTTTCTGGACGACAGCCGTGGGGGCGCCTTCGGCGCGTGAGCGGCCGTCGTCACGACCGGGACGTCGTCTTGATCCACTCGGCGTAGGTCGACGCGAACAGCGCCGGCATCCCGCCGGTGTGCAGGAAGACGACGCTCGTGTCGCGATCGATGCGGCCGTCGCGTCGGGCGGCGATGAGCCCGGCCATGGCCTTCCCGCTGTAGACGGGGTCGAGGACGAGGCCTTCCAGCCGGGCCGCGAGGTCGAGTGCCTCCCGGCAGTCGTCGGTGGGGACGCCGTAGCCGTCGCCGAAGCGGTCGTGGTCTATCTGCAGCGTGCCCGTCGGCTCCGGGAGGCCGGCGAGGCGCGCCGTTTCCATGGCTTTCTCCGGGACCTGGACGTCGAGATCGGGACGGGTGCCGACGTCGACTCCGAGGACGCGCTCGTGGCTCCCGAGTCCCGCGACCAGGCCGGCATGCGTGCCGCCCGAGCCGTCAGCCACCACGACGAGGTCGACGTCGGCCCGTTGCGCGCGCAGTTCCTGTGCCGCGCGCACGTAGCCGAGTGCACCCGTGACCGACGCGCCCCCGATGGGCATCGCGTACGGCCGGCGACCCTCGTCGATGAGGCGGCGGGTCGTGTGGTCGATGGCAGCCTCGACGCCGTAGTAGTCGAGCGGACCGGCCCACACCATCTCGGGGCCGAGGAGCTCGTCGAGGATGACGTTGCCGCTGGGCACCGACGGCGGGTCGCTGCCGAAGACGACCGTGCAGTGCAGGCCGAGCTTGTTGGCGGCCGCCGCCGTCATGCGCACGTGGTTGCTCTGGCGCCCGCCGCCGGTGACCAGCGTGTCAGCGCCGTGCACCTGTGCGTCCTCGCACAGGTACTCGAGCTTGCGGGCCTTGTTGCCGCCGCCGGCCAGGCCGGTGGCGTCGTCGCGCTTGACCCACAGGGCGTCCTCGTCCATGTCGAGGTGGGCGGCCAGCCGGCGCATCGGCTCGAGCGGCGTCGGCAGGTGGGCGAGGATCACCCGACGATCAAGGGGGTCGACCGGCGGCATCGGCCTCACGGCGCCGACGCTACCGTCGGGCCTCGATGTCCGGTGCCCTCGACGCGTTGGTTGCGGCCACGGCTGCCGCCCTGGACGACGCCTCGCTTGTCGACGACCGGGCCCGGGCCGAAGCCATCGCCCCGGCCATGCGCGCCCTCCTCGATGCCGATACGCCGATTCCCGCTTCCGCGTACGAGCCCCTCGACGGTGCCGCGATCGGGAACCTGCTGTACGCCGACCCCCACGGTCGCTTCCACGTGCTCGCCGTTGTGTTCCCCGAGGGCACGTCGAGCGGCGTGCACCACCACGGCTGCTGGGGGGTGATCGGGTACCTGCAGGGGTCCGACGAGGAGACGCGCTACCGGGCCGTCGCCGACGAGGGCACCAGCGCCCAGCTCGAGGAGGCGAGCCGGCACGTCTGGTCGCGCGGCGACGTGACGTTCCTCTTGCCGCCGGACGACGGCTGGCACCGCGTCCGCAGCGCCGGTCCCGGTGACGGCGTGAGCGTCCACGTCCTCTGCCGCACGCCCGCCGATCACCCCCACCGCTTCTGGGACCGCAAGACGGAGGCGGTCCACCCCTACCCGTTCATCGAGGTGGCCCCCGACCGCTGGCGCTCAGAAGTGATGTGGGACCGGGACGCGACCTGACCTCACAAAACCTCTCCAAGTCTCGTTTTAAGAGGGTCAACCAGCCCCAAACTTGGGCAATTCTCAAGACTTGGAGAGGTTTGGGGGGTTCGTAGTCTCCTGCCATGCCGAGAGTCAGCGTTGCCGCCGCCACCGCAGAATTGGCCGACCGGGACCCGGTCATCGCCAAGCTCGTCGACGCGGCCGGGCCGGCCAAGCTCAAGCGGTCGGGCAAGGAGCGACGTGACCACTTCGGGGCGCTGACGCGGTCGATCGCCTATCAGCAGCTGGCGGGCAAGGCCGCGGCCGCCATCCATGGGCGGTTCGAGGCCCTGTTCGACGGCCATCCCACGCCCGAGGCGGTGCTCGCGATTCCCGAGGAGCGGCTTCGAGGTGCGGGGCTGTCGGCGGCCAAGACGGCGTCCATCCTCGACCTGGCCACCAAGGTCGAATCCGGTGTCGTGCCTCTCGACGGCATACAGAAGCTGGGCGACGAGGAGATCATCGAACGGCTCTCGAGTGTCCGGGGCATCGGCCGCTGGACGGCGGAGATGTTCCTCATGTTCCAGCTCGGCCGCATCGACGTGTGGCCGGTCGACGACCTCGGCGTACGCGCCGGCTACGCGGCCGCCTACCGACTCAAAGAGATGCCAAAGCCCAAGGAGCTCGCCGCGTACGGCGAGGCCTTCCGGCCCTACCGCTCGATTGCGGCCTGGTACATGTGGCAGGCCATCCACATGGCTCGCGCTGGCGAGCTTCTGTAGAAGTAAAGCTCGCAGCTGCGGGGTTAATGTGACTTCTTGGCTGCATTTACGGTCGGAGAGGCCGCCGAGCTGCTGGGTGTGAGCGCGGACACCGTGCGGCGCTGGGTGGACGGTGGCGAGCTCTCCGCCGGCCGCACATCAGGAGGACAGCGGCGAATCGACGGGAAGGCGCTGGCTCGGTTCGCGACCAAGCGGGCCGGCGCGTCTCCGAGCGGGCCGGTCGCCGAGTCGGCACGGAACCACTTCCCGGGCCTGGTCACCAAGGTCACCAAGGACAAGGTGATGGCCCAGGTTGAGATCCAGGCCGGGCCGTACCGGGTGGTGTCGTTGATGAGCCGTGAGGCGGCCGACGAGCTCGAGCTCGCCCCCGGCGTGCTTGCGGTGGCGTCGATCAAGTCAACCAACGTCGTGGTCGAGCTGCCACCCAAGTGAGACGTGTCTTCCCTTGCCTGGTTGTCGCCCTCGCCCTGGTGGCCGCAGCGTGCGGGTCGAACTCGAAGAGCTCGTCGCCCAGTACGACCACGAACAAGAGCGCCGTGAACGGGAACCTCACCGTGTTCGCGGCGGCGTCGCTCACCGGCGCCTTCAACGACGCCAAGCCGAAGCTGACCGCGGCCAATCCCGACCTGAATGTCACCTACAACTTCGCGGGGTCGAACGCGCTGGTCGCCCAGATCCAACAGGGCGCACCGGCCGATGTGTTCGCGTCCGCCGACCAGAAGAACATCCAGGCGCTGGTCGCCGCCGGCCTCGTTGAGACACCGGTGACGTTCGTCAAGAACAAGTTGGAGATCGCCGTTGCCGCCGGCAACCCCAAAGGCATCTTCGACCTTGCCGATCTGGCCCACCCCGGCGTGAGCGTCGTGCTCGAGGCGCAGGGCGTGCCCGCCGGCGACTACACGCGCCTGGTGCTGGCCAAGCTGGGGATCACCGTCACACCCAAGTCGCTGGAGACCGACGTGAAATCAGCGTTGGCGAAGGTCACGTCGGGCGAGGCCGACGCCACCGTCGTCTATGTCACCGACGTAAAGGCCGGTGGGCCGAAGGTCCAAGGCGTGACCATCCCCGACGCCGACCAACCCGACATCACCTATCCCATCGCGGTGGTGAAGGCCACGACGAACCACGCCGCCGCTCAAGCGTTCGTGGACTCGGCGGTGTCGGGGGACGTGCAGAAGTCATTGGAGGCCGCCGGTTTCTCCTCACCGAAGTAGGCGCGGGAGCGGCTTCCCGATCGGGTGGGCGCCGGCAGTCCTCGCTGTCGGAGCGCTCGCCATTGTCGTGCTTCCGCTCATCGGTCTCTTGCAGCGGGCGCCTTGGTCGAGCCTCGTCAGGCAGCTGCGTGCGGACGAGGCGTTCACCGCGCTCCGCCTGTCGATCGTCACGTCGCTGGGCGCGCTCGGCCTGTCAGCGGTGTTCGGCATCCCGCTTGCGTGGATGCTCGCCCGGCGTCGGTTCCCCGGTCGCGCTCTCGTACGGGCGATGGTCACCTTGCCGATGGTGCTGCCCCCAGTCGTTGGCGGTATCGCCCTGCTTTACGCCTTTGGACGCAACGGCTTTGCCGGCCGCGTGCTCTACGACCTCACCGGCTGGCGGCTCGTGTTCACCACGGGCGGCGTCATCCTCGCCGAGACCTTCGTCGCCATGCCCTTCCTCATCGTCACCGCCGAGGCAGCCTTCCGATCGATGGACCGCCGCACCGAAGAAGCCGCCGCGACGCTCGGCGCCAGTGCCGCTTACCGATTCCGCCGGGTCACGCTTCCGGCCGTGGCGCCCGCGCTGGCCGCCGGCGCGGCGCTGACGTGGGCCCGAGCCCTCGGAGAGTTCGGCGCCACGATCACCTTCGCCGGCAACCTCCCGGGTGTCACCCAGACCACGCCGCTGCTCGCCTATCTCGACATCGAGTCCGGCCACGAAACGACTGCGCTCGCCCTCTCCCTCGTTCTGTTGATGGTGTCGTTGCTCGTACTCGTCGGTCTGCGCGACCGCTGGCTCGGCAGCCCGTGAGAGTCATCGCAGGGCTCGGTGTCACGCTCGGCGACCTGGCGTTGGATGTCGAGCTGGACCTCGACGACACAGCGGTCGTTGCCCTCGTCGGTCCGAACGGTGCGGGCAAGACCACGCTCGTGCGTGCGGTTGCCGGACTCGTACCGCTCGAACGCGGGCGCCTCACGATCAACGAGACAGTCGTCGAGGACCCGGCCGCCGGCATCCGCATCCCCGCCGAGGGTCGCAACCTCGGGGTCGTGTTCCAGGAACACAGGCTGTTCGCCAACCTGAGCGCATTGGAGAACGTGGCCTTCGGCTTGCGAGCAACGGGCACGCCCAAGGCTTCGGCGCGCGCCACCGCAGCCGAGTGGCTCGAACGGATGGGGTTGCCCGACGCCGTGGGCCTGCGCCCTGCGCAGCTCTCCGGCGGTCAAGCACAGCGGGTGGCCCTCGCCCGCGCGCTCGCCGTCGAGCCCGACGTCCTCCTTCTCGACGAACCCCTTGCCGCCGTCGACGCTGCGGCCCGCGCCGACCTTCGCCACCTCCTCAAGGCCGAGTTGCGGCGTTACCCCGGTGTCCGGCTCGTCGTCACCCACGACCCCGTCGAGGCGGCGACGCTCGCCGATCAGCTCGTCGTCCTCGAGGACGGGCGCATCACTCAGAAGGGTCCGCTGGCCGACGTGACCGCCCGCCCGCGCTCGCCGTGGGTCGCCAGCATGGTCGGGCTGAACCTGCTCTCGGGGACCGCTGCCGACGGTGTCATCACTCTCGACAGCGGCGGCGTGATCGCCACCGCCAGCCACGACCGAGGTCCCACGTTCGCCGCCATCCGGCCCAACGCCGTGTCGCTCCACCGCCGCGAGCCGGAAGGAAGTCCGCGCAACGTCTGGGCCGGGAAGGCGGCCGAGCTCTACTTCGTCGGCGACCGCGCCCGTGTACGTGTCGACGGACCGATCAGGCTCATCGCCGAGGTGACACCCGCCGCCGTCGCCGAGCTTCAGCTGGCCGACGGCGGCCCCGTGTGGGCGTCGGTCAAAGCGACCGACATCGACACCTACCCGATATGACGAGCGGCTAGGACGCGAAGACCGGCGGCACGCGGTCAGCCCACGGCTGGGCGCGCTCGAGTTGGGCGGCCACCCGCAGGAGCACGTCCTCCCTGCCGAACGCCGATACCAGCTGCACGCCGATCGGCAGACCCTCGTCGTTCCACGAAAGCGGGACTGAGATCGCCGGTTGCCCGGTGACGTTGAACGGCGGCGTGAACGGCACGAGGCCGGCGGCACGGAACAGTCCCTGCAACGGGTTGTCGGGCGGAGAGTCGAACTCGCCCAGCTTCGGCGGAGGTTCGGCGATGGTCGGCGTGAGCAGGAGGTCGTAGCCCGACTCCCACCACGCGGCCATGTCGCGCGACCACCGCTGCAGCCATTCGCGCGCGGACAGCCACTGCGGCGCCGTGTACGAGCGGCCCATCTCGCACAGCGCCCACGTCAGAGGCTCGACGTCGTCTTGACCGACGACCTTGCCCGTCTTGCGGCCCCAGTAGTCGAGCGCCCAGGCATTGCCCGCCGACCAGAAGGTGATGAATTGCGTCGTGAACTCGGGGTCGTCCATCGCCTTTGGGTGGTCGGTCTCGATCGTGTGCCCGAGCGACTCGAGGAGCCGAGCCGCGGCTTCGGCGGCGGCGACACAGTCCGGGTGCACCTCGCCTACGAAGGACGAGGGCATGAGGCCGACGCGGAGCCGGCCGGGGTCGGCGCCGACCTCGTCGAGGAACGGCCGCGTTGGCGTGGGCGCCGCGAATGGATCGCCGGGCATGGGCCCGTGGACGGCGTCGAGGATCGCCGCTGTGTCGCGCACCGATCGGGTGACGACGTGCTCGTGCACGAGGCCGCCGAAGACGTCGCCGTATTCCGGCCCGAGTGACGTCCGCCCCCGCGTGGGCTTGAGGCCCACCAAACCGCACTCGCTTGCGGGGATGCGGATCGAGCCGCCCCCGTCGTTGGCGTGGCCGACCGGCACCATGCCTGACGAGACTGCCGCGGCCGAACCGCCGCTCGACCCGCCCGTCGAATGCCCGGTGTTCCACGGGTTTCTAGACGCGCCATACGCCTCTGGCTCACACGTCGGCAGGATGCCGAGCTCGGGCGTGTTCGTCTTGCCGACGAAGATGAACCCGGCGGCGCGGAACTTGGCGGCGAGGTACTGGTCCTCCTCTTCGGTCCACCCTTGGTCCTTCAAGAACCGCATGCCCTCGTGGAAGGGGTGACCGGCGGTATGGCAGCTTAGGTCCTTCACCACCATGGGCACGCCTGAGAACGGTCCGTCCTGGACATTGGCGGCGTCCTTGCGGGCATCGTCGAACAGCGGATGGATCACGGCGTTGAGCTCCGGATTCACCTTTTCGATGCGGGCGATGGCGGCCTCGACCAGTTCGGCGGGCGACGTCTTGCCCGTGCGCACCAGTTCGGCCTGATCGGTTGCGTCCAGCTGGGCGAGGTCGTCGGACATCGGGGCCCTCCTATCGTGGCAACGTGCGGCCTGGAGTCGTCATGCTGGTCGGGCTGCCCGGCGCTGGCAAGACCACGCTGGCCGCCGCCCTGTCGCACCGCATCCCCGACGCCCGCGTCCTGAACAAGGACGCGGTGCGCCACGCGCTGTTCGACCCCTGCGATTACTCGGCCGTCGAGCGTGACATCAGCTTCTCGGCCATGCTCGACGCCGCTCGGTACCACCTGGGCCGCGGCCGCGTGGTCGTCCTCGACGGCTTGGCTTTTCCGCGGCCCGGCGAAGAGGAGGCCGTCGACGACCTCGTCGCCGACGCCGGCGCCTTTGTGGCGACGATCGTGTGCGACGTCCCCATCGAGGTCGCCGTCGCCCGCGCCGACGCCGACGCCGTCGCAGGCACGCACCGGGCGGCCAACCGGGACGGCGCCGCCGTGCGCCGGGTTGCGGCCGAGATGCAGGAGCCGTCGGGCGCCTATCTCACCGTCGACACGACCCGTCCGATCGACGAAGCGGCGGATCTGGCGCTCAGATACATCGAAGAAATGGCCGAGCAGTAAAAATCGAGAAAAGTAGGCTCGGGGCATGCTCCCGGACTACGCGACGTACGACGAAGCGATGGGGCTCGACTGGTACGCGGTCGACCCCAACCTGCGCTTCACCCTGGACCGCCTCCTCCCCGACGCCGACGAGCGGGCCTTCGCCGAGGAGATGGTCGCGGAGTACGGACCGTTGGTGGGCGGGCCCATCGCCCGACGCGCCGAGATCACCGACAAGAAGGGCCCAGTCCTCGATCGTTGGGACCGCTGGGGCCGCGAGTCGGATCGCGTCGTGCACAACGACACGTGGCTCGAGAACAAGGCCGACCTGGTGCGCCACAACTACACGTCGCTGCACGTGCGGGCCGGCGACCGGCCGGTGCCGGGCATCGTCAGCGCCGCCCTCAACTACCTCGTGTGCCAGGCGGAGACGGCGTTGATCTGTGCGATGGGCATGACCAACGGGGCGGCCGACATCGCGTTCCGTTACGCGCCCGACTCTGTGCGCGACGACGTTGTCGGGCGGCTCACGAGTGCCGACCCCGACGTTGCCTGGGAAGGCGGCATGTTCCTCACCGAGCGCCAAGGCGGCAGCGACGTCGGCGCCAACACCACCACCGCCGTACAGGACGGCGACGAGTGGCGCCTTTATGGCGAGAAGTTCTTCTGCTCGAACATCGACGCCGACGTGTTCATCGTGCTCGCCCGGCCCGAGGGCGCGCCGCCCGGAGCGCGCGGACTGGCGACGTTCATCGTGCCGAGGCAAATGCCTGACGGCAGCACCAACGGCTTCCATATGCGCAGGCTCAAGCCCAAGATGGGCACCGTCGGCGTGCCGACGGGCGAGGTCGTGCTCGAAGGCGCGCTGGCGTGGCTCGCCGGTTCCTCGGGCCAGAGCGCAACCGGCGACGCGGCCCGTGACGGCCGGGGCATCAATCGCATGATGGAGATGGTCAATGGCAGCCGCTTCGGCGTCGCCATCATGGGTCTCGGCATCCACCGGCGTTCCTTCCTCGAGGCCGCGATCTACGCCGCCCACCGCGAGCAGTGGGGACAGCGCATCGACAGCTACCCGTTGGTGCGCGAGACCCTCGTCGACCTCCTCGTCGAGCTCGAGGCGGGCATGGCGGTCACGTTCGAGTGCGCGGCGGCCGCCCGCGGCGCGACCGACGAGGAAGAGGCCCGGCTCATCCGGCGCATCCTCATCCCGCTGGCCAAGATGCGGGCCACCCGTGCCGCTGTCGGTGCGTCGAGCACGGCCCTCGAGGTCCTCGGCGGTAACGGCTACATGAACGATTGGCCCATGGCGCGGCAGTTCCGGGACGCGCAGTGCCACCCGATCTGGGAAGGCACCGAGAACATCATCTGCCTCGACGTGCGCCGGGCCATGAAGGGCGAGGGCGCCCACGAGGCTCTGCTCTCCCGGATCGAGCGATCCCTTGACGCCGCCGGGCCCCACGAGCCTTTGACACGGGCGGCCGATGCCGTGGCTGCGACCCTGAAGGACGCGCGGGAGGCCATCTCCTACCTGACCTCGGCCGACGACGATCTCCAGCTCCTGCACAGCCGGCGCCTGGCCTACCTGCTAGCTGACCTGTCCGAGGGCGCCGTGCTCCTCGACGAGGCGGCCTGGGCCCTGGCGCACGACGGCGACGCCCGCAAGACCCTCGTCGCCCGGCGTTTCGCGCTGACCCACCTCGAGACCCAGCCCGTCCGGGGGATCGTCAACGACGACCGCACCGTCCTCGACTTCTTCGACCCGCTGATCCGCTACGGGAAGGTCGACGCCGCCGCCGTCGCGTGAAAGGACGGCGCCGCGCCGTCTACTGACAGGTCGTCCCTCCAAGGCAGGTGCCGCTGCAGCAGTCGCTAGCCGCGAAGCAACCTTGACCCGACGGGTTGCAGCAAACACCATTCCGGCACTGCACACCGGCCGCACACTGGACGGCGGACGTGCACGTCTTCCCGAATGCACGCGCTGCCACTGCAGCACGGCGCTCCGCCCGCCGTGCAGGCCGAGCGGGAAGGCTGTTTCACCCGCGACGGCCAGAAACAGGATTTCTTTTGCGATGCTGTCGATCGTGGGGTTTTCCGTTCGTGTAGGGGGCGAGAGGCCGGCAAGGGGCTGGTCCGACCAGAGGAGGAACCGAAATGGCGCACTACCTGTTGTCGGTGCACATGGTCGAGGGCGAGGGGTATCCGTCCGAAGCGGAGATGCAGCAGGCGTTCAAGGACGTCGACGCCCTCAACGAGGAGATCAAGAAGGCGGGCGCGTGGGTGTTCGCCGGTGGTCTCGAGCCGGCCGACGTGGCGACGGTCGTCCGTGAGGACAATGGCCAGATCCTGACGACGGACGGACCGTTCGTCGAGGGCAAGGAGCACATCGGCGGCTTCTGGGTCATCCAGGCCAAGGACCTCGACGAGGCGCTGGCTTGGGCCAAGCGGGCGACGGTCGCGTGCCGCGGCGCGGTCGAGGTGCGGCCCTTCCAGGAAGACACGGAGAGCTGACCATCACCACGCCGGCCGGCCCCGTCGACGTCGAGCGAGCCTTCCGTGAAGAATCCGGGAGAGCCGTGGCATCCCTGGTCCGCTTCTTCGGCGACATCGACATCGCCGAGGAAGCGGTCCAGGAAGCCTTCGTCGTCGCCCTCGAGCGCTGGCCGTCATCGGGCGTGCCGCCGAGCCCGGCGGGATGGATCATCACGACGGCCCGCAACCGGGCCATCGACCGCCTTCGGCGGGAGTCGTCGCGAGACGACCGCCACGCCCAAGCCGCTCTCCTTCACGCCGAAACAGAGCCCCAGGACGTGGGTCCCGTGCAGGACGACCGTCTCCGCCTGATCTTCACCTGCTGTCACCCGGCGTTGGCGCCGGACGCGCAGGTGGCGCTGACCCTTCGTCTCATTGCCGGCCTGCAGACGCCGGAGATCGCCCGCGCTTTCCTGGTTTCCGAGCCGACGATGGCCCAGCGTTTGGTGCGGGCCAAGAACAAGATCCGCGCCGCTCGGATCCCGTACCGGGTGCCCGACGACGCCGAGCTGCCCGACCGTCTGCGGCCCGTGCTCGCTGTCGTCTACCTGGTGTTCAACGAGGGGTACGTCGCCAGCGCCGGCGACGATCTCGTGCGCAGCGAGCTCTGCGGTGAGGCGATCCGGCTGGCCCGGGTCCTTGCCGAGCTCATGCCCGACGAACCCGAGGTGATCGGACTCCTCGCCCTTCTCCTGTTGACCGAGGCCCGGCGGCCGGCCCGCACGGCACCCGACGGTTCGCTGGTGCGGTTGGCGGATCAGGACCGCTCACTGTGGGACCGCCGGCTGATCGACGAAGGCCAAGAACTGGTGCGGGCGTGTCTCCGCCGCAACGCGCCAGGGCCGTATCAGATCCAAGCCGCCATCAACGCCGTGCACAGCGACGCCACCCGGGCCACCGACACCGATTGGCTGCAGATCGTCCAGCTCTACGACCAGCTCATGGCCGTCGCCCCCACGCCTGTGGTCGCGGTGAACCGGGCGATCGCCCTCTCCGAGGTGGACGGGCCCGGCTCGGCACTGGCCGCGCTGGACGCGGTCGACGCCGGCAGCTACTACCTGTTCCACGCGGCGCGCGCCGACTTCCTCGAGCGGCTCGGCCGAAGTGACGAGGCTCGTGGCGCGTACGACGAGGCGCTGGCTCGAACGACCAACGCCGCGGAGCGAACGCTGCTCGAGCAGCGACGGGCACGGCTGCCCGCCTAGGAGCCGTGGCTCACTCGAGCCCGGCTCCCTCCCAGAGGCGGATGCCACCGAGCAGCCCGCCCTCATTGCCGACGAGGTGGACCTTCGCCGCCAGGTCGGGACATTCTCGATGCAACTTGTCGGTATCGACCTTCTCGGCGTTCCCGCCGCCGAGAAGGATGGCGTCCGGGAGGATCAGGGCGTCGAGTGCGACCAAAGCCTTCTGCACCCGCTTGTTCCAGCGCTTGGCGCCGAGCTGCTTGCGCGCCGCATTGCCGATGTAGTCGTTGTAGCTGTCACCCGTGACGGCCGGGTGATGCGCCAGTTCGAGGTGCAGTGCCAGTCGGCCGTCGCGAAAGACGGCCGAGCCCATGCCCGTTCCGAGCGTCAGCACGAGCTCGAGCCCCTTGCCGGAGACCACACCGGCGCCTTGGACGTCGGCATCGTTGGCCGCCCGGACGGGGACGCCGAGGGCAGCAGTGAGCGCACCGGCCAGGTCGAAGTTCGCCCACGCTTGGACCAGTGAGCGCTTGACCTTGGTGCCGGGCCCGTGCGCGGTGACGAAGTGCGGAGCCGTCACGACGTGGCCGTCGCGGACGACGCCCGGAAAGCCGATCGACACGCGCTGATACGGCGGTAGCCCTTTCACCAAACCGGTCAGATCGGCGACGAGCTTCTCGGGCGGGCAGGGATAGGTCGTCTCGATGCGCACCCGGTCGTGCTCGGGATGGCCCTGAGGGTCGAGGACCGTGGCCTTCAGGCCGGTGCCACCGACATCGAAAACGAGTGTGTTCACTTCTACGCCAGTGCCGGGGCCACTTCGTTCATGAACTTTGTGGCTTCCTCGATCACCTGGTCCGCGGGCGCGAACGTCATCAGGTCGATCACGTCGATGCCGAGGTCGGCCTGGCCCTTGAGCGACTCGGCGGGCTGGCCCAAGAAGGCCTGACCGACGAGCAACAGGTCGTCGATCGATCGCCCTTCTTCGTCGCAGAAGCGGGAGAGCGTGTCCATGCGTTCGCGCACCGCACCTTCGGGGTCGGCAGCCAGCTTGTCGCCCGCCGCGGAAACGGCCCATCCGTCGCCCCAGCGGGCGGCGCGGCGCAGGGCGGCGTCGCCGTGGCCGCCGACGATGACCGGGATGGTGTTGCCGGGCTGCGGCGGCTGGGGACCGAAGCCCGCCTCGCAGTGTGAATAGAAGCGGCCCTCATGGGCGACCGTGCCCTGCTGCCAGGCTTCGCGCATCAGCGCAATGTGTTCGTCGAGCCGAGCGAAGCGCTGGTCCATCGGGACGTCGACGGCGTCGAACTCTTCGGCCATCCACCCCGCACCGACGCCCAGGATCATGCGGCCCCCGGCGAGGGCGTCGGTCGTGGCGAGCTCCTTGGCCAATACGACCGGGTGGCGGTAGGTGGCGATCAGCACGCGCGTACCGAATTTGATGCGCTCGGTCGCGCCCGCCAGCGTCGCCATCACCGACAGCGGGTCGTAGAACGGGAAGTCGGGCAGCATCGGATACTCGCCGTCCGGCGAGTACGGGTACTTCGACTCCAGGTTGGTTGGCGTGAACAGGTGGTCGAACAGCCACACCGAATGGAAGCCGAGGTCTTCGGCCGCCTTCGCCGTGCGCAGGATGTCCGGCCCGTTGGCGAAGGGGCCGGCGTTGGGCAGATGCAGTCCGAACTCCATAGAAACGGCACACTACGTGTGACCATGCCGCCGTCGCACGAGCCCACCACGATCGACCTGGAGCGCGATGTCGGGCTGACGATCGCGTGGGACGACGGGGTCGTGTCCCGCTTCGGTCTCGAGGAGCTGCGCGTGAACTGCCCGTGCGCGGAGTGCCGCGGCCTTCGTGACCAGGGTGCGGTGGTGTGGCCCAAGCCGACCAGTCCCCAGCCGTTGCGTGCCGAAAGCGCCGAACTGGTGGGGGCGTGGGGGATCAGTCTGATCTGGAACGACGGCCACAGCACCGGGATCTACAACTGGGACCTACTTCGAGCATGGTCAGTTGAGTGAGCATGGGCTGAGGAGTGACGGGTACCCTTCTCACATGGCCGACGCTGGCTTCACTCCGATCGAACGCCGCATGGTCCGCCTCGCCGATGAAGGTGTCGGCGACGAGGAGATCGCACGGCGCTTCCGCAAGACCCCCGGGTTCGTGCAACGGGTTCGGGCTCTTGCCGAGGTGCCGCGCCGCGGTGACACCTCCGAGGACGACGTGCTCCGGCCCGTCGAGCGCCGGGTGTTGAAGTGGCGGGAGGACGGCGCGTCGGCGAGCGAGATTGCGCCGCTGTTCCGGCGTCACCCGCGCTCCATCGAACAGATCGAGCGCCTGGCGCGCTACAAGCAGTCGACGCAGTAGGCGTCGAAGCGAACGGCGCTACGGGGCGCCGCTCGCCTGCTTCATGCGACGAAGGCGGGTGTCGACGGCCGCGGTTGCGGCGGCGGCAGCCACCACCAGCGCTACCGCGATGTAGCGGGGAACGTCGCTGTGCGACGACGACTTCTTGGCGGTGACCGGGACGCCTGTTGTCGTCGTCGGGGACAGCACCACAGTGGTGACCGTCGTCGTCACCGCGACCGTCGTCGAGGTCGTGCTCGTGCTGCTGCTCGTGGTGGTCGTACCTGGACCGGCGGTTGTCGTGGTCGTCGGGGCGGGCGCGCCCGACACAGTGAAGAACGTCTGCTCGTCGTCAGTGTTGCTGTAGGCGTGGATGGTCGCGGCGCCACCGACTGCGGTCGGAGGCACCGTCAACGTGCCGGTGAAAGAGGGCGCGCCGTGCGAGTCGGCCGTGCCAATGCGAACGGTCGCCCTTCCCGCCTGCAGAAAGTCGATGAGGATGCAGTTAGGACTGTCGGGCGCGCACGCGTGGTAGTTCTTCAGCGTGATCGTGAACTGGCTTCCGGGTGCGCCCGAAGCCGGGTTGACCGCGATAGATGCTCCCTGCTGGGCGAATGCGGGGGCCGACGCGAGGGCGGCGGCGCACAGTCCGACCAGTACGGCAGCCCGCCGGCGGTTTGTGAACCGTGTCCGAATCACCGGCGGAGGCTACGTGGTAGCCGGGCCCGCCCGCTAGCGATCGTCGTCGACGGCCGCCTGGCCGGAGGCACAGAAGGCGAGGAAGTCACACCGACGGCACCATGGTCCTGCCGTCGTGGGGTAGCGGCCGAGGGTGAGACCGTCGAGGGCTCGGCCGAGCCGGCCCCGCACCTCGCCGAGCAGCGCGGCGTTCCAGTCGACGGCATCGACCTCGGCTGGGCCGTCGGCCCGTAGATAGCAGTAGGTGGTGCGCAGGCGGTCAGGCTCGACGCCCCACGTCTCGACGGCGGCCATGCCGTAGAGGTCGAGCTGGGTGCGAGCCGACGCGTCGCCCGGTGCCGGTCTACTGCCGGTCTTGAAGTCGACGAGCTCGGTACGGCCGTCGCGCTCGTACACGGCGTCGATGCGGCCCCTGACCATGCGTCCGCCCACGACGACGACGAACGGCGCCTCGACGCGCGCCGGATCGACGTCGGCGTAGGGGCTGTCGAGGAACGACTGCTGGAGCGCGGCGCGGATGTCGGCGCGGGGCGGCGCGGCATCGGAGTCGAGGTCGTCGTCGGCTTCCGGTTCGAGCAGGGCCAGCTGACGCCCGGCCCGCTGCTCGATCCAGCGGTGGACCTCGGTACCGAGACGGGCGGCCGCGGAGGACTGACGGGGCAGCGGCCGCACGACCGACCAGTAGAACTGCTTCGGGCAACGGGCGTAGGACACCAGGCTGGTGACCGACAGCGCCGTGGGCGCCGTTCGGGTCGGCGCTGCGGGCGGCAGTTCGTCGTCGCGAAGGAGTCGGGGTTCTTCGGTGGCCACGGGCCGCCGAGCGTACCGACGCATGGCCGCTTCCTTGTTCCGCTCCTTGGCGGCGACGTCGGGGTCGACCTCGGGCGGCTCGTGGTGAAACCGCTCGGTGACCAGGTCGGAGTGGCGCAGCAAGAAGTCGTAGAAGACCGACGGGCCTTGGGGCTCGGACGGCCCCGGATACCACTGGGCCGCGGAACAGATCAGGCGCTCCTGGGCGCGGGTGCAGGCGACGTAGAACAGGCGCCATTCCTCGGCCAGCTTGCGAGCGGTAAAGACCTCGCTGATGACCTTGTCGGTCTTGGCGTCGCGCCAGTCGGGGATGCCGAGGTCGTCCTCCTGCAGCCACCACGGGAGCGCCGCGCCGCTGGTGAGGGGGTTCTCGCCGCCCCGCTGCTGGTCGGGGAAGATGCGCGAGCGGCCCTTGCCGGCGAGCCCGGGAACGTACACACAGGGGTACTCGAGCCCTTTCGCCTGGTGGATGGTCATGACCTTCACGGCGTCGACGTCGGTGGGGTGGGCCTCGGCCACGTCTTCCTCGGACTCGTCGATCAGGCGCAGGTGCTCGAGGAAGGCGGGCAGTCCCGGGTCACCTTCGATGGGGGCGAAGCGCTCGGCCAGGTCGAGGAAGCGCAAGAGGTTCTGCCGGCCCCGCTCGCCGGCCGCCTGCCACAGCCCGGTGCGCTGCACGATCGTCTCGGCCAGATCGAGCACCGGGAGGCGCGCCGCCAGCGCGGCCAGCCTCCGCCGCTCGTCGGCGAAGTCCATGATGCGCCGGCGTCCTTCGTAGGAGAGCCCGGGCACGGCGTCGAGGTCGGCGAGCGCCTCGGAAAGCACGGAGTCACGGCCGTTCTCGTTGCGGACGTAGCGGGCGACGGCGGCCAGGTCGTGGCTGCTGACTCGGAAGCGCGGACCTTCGAGCAGGCGCAGCATGGCGACCGACGCCGACGCGTCGGCGACGACTTCGAGCCACGCCACCAGGTCGACGATCTCGGGCCGCACCATCAGTCCGCTGGCGCCGACGACCTCGACGGGGATCTCCCGATCCTCGAGGACGGCCACGATTGCGGGGATGAGGCGGCGCTTGCGACACAGCACGGCGCTGTCACTCCACGGGCGTCCGCCGTTGGCGATGTCGGCGGCGATGGTGTCGGCCTCTTCGGCGTCGTCGGCGGCGAGGAAGCATTCGATGACGGTGTCGGGCACATCGGAGCCCTTGGCGGGACGGAGCTCCTTGGTGAGAGCGTCGTCGACCTCGGCCTGGATGAGGTTGGCGAGCCGGGCGAGACGTTCGCCGAAGCGGAACGTCGTCTGGAGGGGGAGCTCCTCGGCCGGCGGGAAGTGCTCACCGAAGCGCTGCACGTTCACGAGGTGCGCGCCGCGGAAGGCATAGATCGACTGCATGTCGTCGCCGACGGCCGTGACTGCTGACCCGGGCGGATAGATCAGCTGCAGCAGGCGGCGTTGGGCGAAGTTGGTGTCCTGGTACTCGTCGAGGAGCACGACCGGATGTTGCTGGCGCGCCGCGTCGGCCACGTCGGGGTGCTCCTGCATGAGGCGCACCGCGAGCTGGATCTGGTCGCCGTAGTCGATGAGGTGCCGCTCGCGCTTGCGTTGCTGGTACGCGTCGACGACGCGCGTCAGCTCGAGACGCTCGGTGGCCTTGTCGGCCATCTTCCAACGCCCTTCCTTGATGATGAGCTCGCAGTCGGCGGCGACCTCTTCAGGGCCGCGCAGATGGTCGGCGCACCGCGATGCGAGGGCGAGGGCGTCATCCAGAAGGATGCGCGGTGACAGGGTCTTGCGGCGGTCGAAGCGCAGCTCGTCGAACACGCTGTAGAGCAGCTGCCAGGCCTGGGCCCGGTTCAGGAGCGTGGTGCCGGGGGCGAGTCCGAGCTCGAGGGCGTGGTCGGCGATCACCATCTGGCCGAACGAGTGATAGGTGGCGACAGTGACGTCGGCGTCTGCGCCGAGGCGGTGACGCACCTTCTCCTTGAGGTTGAACGCCGCCTTGTTGGTGAAGGTGAGGGCGAGGATCTCGTCGGGGGTCGCCTTTCGGTTCTCGACCAGCCACAGGATGCGCTCGGCCATCACCGACGTCTTGCCGGCGCCTGCGCCGGCGACCAGGAACAGCGGGGTCAACGGATGGGTGATGGCCTCCAGTTGCTCGGGCGTGGGTGTGAACACGCGCTCAGGCATCGGGCGCGACTTCCCGTCCGGCGGACTGGATGGGACAGAGCCGGTGGAAGTCGCACACACGGCAGTTGGCGTGCACCGAGGGGTCGAACTCCTCGGCGAGGATGCGGTCAGCGACGGCCAGGACGCGCGCCTCAGTGTCGGCCTCGTGATCGACGGTGACGGGCTGATTGCGGACCTTCATGCTGCGGAGGAACAGCAGGTCGAGCTCGCTCGCAGGGCCGTGACCAGCTAGTTCCGGATCGCGGGCTGCGGCCAGGTGGTAGACAGCGAGCTGGAGGTTGTCGGGCATCTCGTCCGCCGGCGTCTCCTTGCTGCTGGTCTTGTAGTCGACGATGCGGATGGCGCCGTCGCGGCGGTCGATCCTGTCGATGCTGCCGGTGATCGTGTGCGGTCCGACCTTCACGTCGAAGTGACGCTCGACGGCAAGGACGTCGGGGCGCGCGACCGAGCCCTCCTCCTCCCACCAGCGCTCGAGCATGTCGAAGAAGTCGCGACGCGCCTCCTCGACCTGCGGCCGGTAGCGGGCCAGGTCGTCGCGCCACGTACGTTCGCCCAGCTCGCGCAGACCGTCGAGGCCGTAGTCGACCTCGTCGTTGTTCGGGTCGAGGAAGGCGCGCAGCACCTCATGGACCAACGTGCCCAGCTCCGCGTACACGTTGGAGTCGCCGCGCACGCGCAGCACGTACTCGTAGAAGTACCGCCGGGGGCAGTCCTCATACGTCTCGAGCTGGCTGGCCGACAGTTGCAGGGTGTCGTCGGGGTAAAGCGGTGGGCCGCCGTCGGTGGGCGGGCGCACGAGCGGCGGTAAACCCGGCGCGAGAGGAATGCTCGCCGCCTTCATGGGCCAGTCGCCCACGAAGCGGCTCTCGAGCACGCCCGGTTCGGGCGCAGACGTGGCGACCAGCGCGGACGTGGCCCGGGTGGTGGCCACCTCGCAGAACAACCTGCGTTCCTCGCCTATTGACGCCCGCCGGCGCTCGGCTGGTGTCGGTCGCGTCTGGCCGGCGAGCACGGCCGGGTCGAACGTCGGCGTGTGGCCGTCGACCGCGGGGAACTCGCCTTCGACGGCACCGGCGATCACGACCGTGTGCCACTGGCGTCCGGCGCCCGCGGCCACCGACGTGACCGTCACGGAATCGTTGGACCGTCGGGTCGTCCGCCCCCGTTCGCCGCGGCCCTCGAGTGATGTCAGCCAATCGTGCACGCGGAGGGCGGGGTTGCGCTCGACCTGGCGGGCGAGGCCGTCGTGGAAGGCCACAAAGGCATCGATGGCGCGGTCGTCAGCCGGATCGTTGCTGCCGACGAGGAGCGGGCCCAACGCCTGTTCCCACACGAGGAAGACGAGCGACGCCGGATCGTCGGTGGCGAGCCGATCGCGGACGTCGTCGCGCAGGGCGAGCAGTTGCTCCAGCCGGGGATCGTTGTTGATGTCGAAGGTGGCGTCGCCAAGCTGACGGCGCAGGCCGCGGACCTCGACGGGGTCGAGCCCCGACAACGGCGACGCCAGCAGGCGGGCGAAGGCGGCCTCGTCGCCGGCAGCCCAACGCAGCATGTCGACGGCGGCAGAGACGACAGGCTCGTCGTCGAGGGGGGCGTCGGCGGCCGACACCGGAATGTCATGGCGGGCGAGGGCGCGTGTGATGGCGCGTGCGCGCCGCCGCGGGCGGCGAACGAGCACCGCCAGGTCCGACCAGCGTGCGCCGGCCTCGCGAGCGGCGAGCAGCTCGCCGGCGATGACCTCGGGCTCGACGGACGGATGACTGCACCGGACCAGTTCGGGCGCGGACGGGCGACGGAACGGCTCCGTGAGCTGAATCTCTCCAGCCGTCACGGACTCGAAGAACTGCGGGCTCGCGCCTTGCCGGCTGCCGATGGCCGCATCGGGATTGGCCGCGACGCAGAGCGATGCCGTCCCGGCCGCGAGCGCATGGAGAATCCGAGCCGTGGCAGCCGTAGCCGCCTCGAAGTCATCGACGAGGACGTGGTCGTAGCGCGAGTCACCCGTCGCTACTTCGGCGGCGGCTTGCGCGAGCAGCCCCGGCCCGTCGACGGCGTTCCTCTCCTTGAGGGCGCTGTCGTATCGCTCGGCAAAGACGGCCAACTCGCGCCAGGCGTCGTCGGGAGCGTCGGCAGGCACGGACGCGCCGGTGCGCCACCATGTGAGACCGTCGAGCACTTCGTCGACGAACGCGGGCCGGTCGAGGAGATGCCCGAGCGTGGGCCACTGGGCGGGGCTGTCGGCGGCGAGGAGGTCGCGGACGATCGCCCGTTGCTCGGCGGGCGAGACGCGGCGAGGCCATCCGCCCGTTCGCGCCAGGACGTCGAAGGCGAGGCCGGTGAACGTCGTGAGCGGAAGAGCGTCGAAGCCGCCGGCCAGCTCGGGCAGGACCGCAGCCCGCACGGCGGCGACGGCGTCGCGGCTGCGACAGAGGAAGAGGATGCGAGACGGCGGCATCTCGGCGGCGAGGCTGAGATAGCGGGCGACGAGGGCGGTGGTCTTGCCCGTGCCCGCCCGCCCGCGGACCCGCAGCGGCCCCTCCCCGTGCTCGACGACCTGCCGCTGTGCGGCGCTCAGCTCCACCTCATTGGAGCTTACGAACGGGGTGTGACAGTCAGGTGCTTACTGGTCGACCCACTGGCCGCGGTCGATCAGCAGCTCCTTCAGCACCACGGGGCGGTCGGTCATGATGCCGTCGACGCCGAGATCGAGGAGGCGCTCCATCTGGGCTCGCTCGTCGATCGTCCAGATGTGGACGGGCAGCCCGCGGCGGTGGGCGGTGTCGACAAACCGCTGGTCGACGAGCACCCGCTTGCCGATATGGGTTGGAACCTGGACGCAGCCGGCGGCGAAGCGGCCGGTGCGGGCTCCGTAGCTGGCCATCCGCATCCGGGTGATGCCGGCGGGGCCCAGCGCCGTGCAGACCCGGCCGCCACTCAGTTTTCTCACCCGGCTGAGACGCCGATCCGAGAAGGCGGCGACACAGACGCGGTCGTAGGCGTTGCAGCGGTCGAGAAGATCGACCAGCGGAGCGACGGCGGCGTCGTGCTTGGGGTCGATGTTGATGCGGACGTCGGGCCAGGCCCCGAGGAGGTCCTCGAGCAGCGGAATGGGCTCACCATCGACGCGCGCCTTCTTTATCTCCGACCACGGCAGGTCGGCCACGACACCGGTGCTGTCGGTGACGCGGTCGAGGACGTGGTCGTGAAAGGCGAGGAGGACGCCGTCAGTGGTGAGGTGGGCGTCGGTCTCCAGATACCGGTAGCCGAGCTTGACCGCCCGCTCGAAGGCCGCCATGGTGTTCTCGGGCTTGTCGCTCGCGCCGCCGCGATGCGCGAAAGGAATCGGGTACGGCCAGTCGAGGAATGGCCAGTCAGCGGCGGTCAAGCGGGGGCGGCTACGGCGTCGAGCGCGCGACCCATCAGGTCGACGAAGTTGTCGTGGTAGAAGGCCTGCTTCGCTGACTCGCTGACGTTGGCCAGGCTGCCTTCGAAACGACCGAGTGGGTTCCGACCGCCTTCGACGTGGGGGTAGTCGGATGAGAACAGACAGATGTCCTCACCCGTGTTCTCGACGATCCACCCGGCATCCTCATGCGGGTACGGGGTCACCCGGATCTGACGGTGGACGTACTCGCTGGGCTTCAGCTCCAGCTTCTGCAGACGCTCCTCGTTCTTTCTGAAGGCGTCGGCCGCCGAGTCCATGTTGCGCATCCAACCGGGCACCCACGACGCACCGAGCTCGATGGCGCCGACCTTCAGGTCGGGGAACCGGTCGAGTACGCCGTCGATGATCATGACGGCAAGCGTCTGCATCGGCGGGTAGCCGATGGCCATGTAGTCGACCGAACGGAAGTTGCCGTCGCCGCCGTGGAAGTCGGGAACAGGCGGCAGGCCGTTCTCGAAGTACGCCGGATCGAGCAGCCGGCCCCCGCCGCCGACGTGCAGCACGATCGGAATGCCGGCTTCCTGGGCCTGGGCCCACACGGAGTCGAGGGCGACATGGCTGGGGGAGTGGCCCTTCGGGCAGGCGGACGCGAACATCAGCGCTTTCGCACCCATCTCCAGTGCTTCGCCCGCCATCTGCGCGGCGCGTTCGAAGTCGGCGAGCGGGACGTACAGGACAGGCAACAAGCGAGGGTCGACGGAGCAGAAGTCGACGAGGGCGCGGTTGTGGGCCCGGGCGATGCCGTAGGCGTAGTCGAGGTCGTCGCCGTGTTCGGCGTCGTGGAGTTCCTGCATGTGCGAGCTGTTGAAGATCAGCTGGGTCTTGAAGCCAAGCAGGTCGAGCGCCTGGGACCGGTCCTCCTTCAGGAACGATCCCGTCGCCCAGTAGTTCTTGCGCAGCCAGATCTCCTCGCCGTCCTTGGCCCGGTAGCCGGGGTCGGCGTGCTTGGCGAGGGCGTCGTCGAGCCCCTTGCGGTGCATCGACCAACCCTTGTCGTAGTACGCCTCGAGCCGCGGACGGATGCCGGGATCGGCGAAGGGGAGCAGCCAGTCCGGCGGCTCCACGATGTGGGCGTCGGCGTCATGCATCTGGTTCGCCAGCATGAGCCGAAGCGTAACGCCGAGGGGTTACTTCAGGTGCTCGTCGAACCAGGCCAGCATGCGCCGCCACGCATCGGCCGCCGCCCCCGGAACGTATGCGTCCGGGCTGACATCACGATTGAAGCCGTGGCCGCAGTCCGCATAGCGCACGATCTCGGTGTCGACCGGTGCGTCCTCGAGGGCTTTGCGCAGCTGCTCCACGTCCTCGACGGGGATCGACTGGTCATCGTCGCCGAAGAATCCCAGCCACGGTGCCTGCAACGTCTTGGCCTCGTCGACCAGCGCCGGGAACTGCGGGAAGCGGCCGTTGACGATGCCGCCGCCGTAGTACCCGACGCCCGCACCGATCGGGCGGCGAGCGGCGACGAGGAAGGTGACCCGGCCGCCGAAGCAGAAGCCGACGGTACCGATCGTGCTGTCCGCCCAGCCCGCGTCGTGCAGGAGGGCCCGGGCGGCGTCGATGTCCATGAGGATGCCGTCGTCGCTGAGGCCTTCGTACTTCTCCATCACCTTCGAGAAGTCGCCGTAAGGAACGGTGCCGCCGCCGGCCCGGTGGAAGAAGTGGGGTGCGACGGCGTGGTAGCCGCGCTCGGCCAGGCGGTCGGCCACCGACTCGATGTGCTCGTTGACGCCGAAGGCTTCCTGCACGACGATCACACCGCCCTTGGCGCGCGACGTGCCCTGGTCGGGCGCCGACTCGTAGACCTCCATGGGTCCGTCGCCCGTCTGGACGGTCAGTGTTCTGCCGCTCATGCGTTCACTCCAATCGCTGCCGCTGCTCGTTCCAGTCCCGCGGGCTGCCAGGGCGCCCGCAGGGCGATGTTGACCTGGTCGGCGCCGGCCTCGACGTAGCGGCCGACCTTTTCCCGCGCTTGTTCGTCGCTGCCCGTCAGCGCCGCGTCGCGGAAGAACTCGGCCAGACCGTCGAACTGGGCGACGAGGTCCTCGTCCTCCCACGCCAGCGCCACGTTGACGGCGCAACGGATCTCGGCCGGGTCCCGTCCGACCTCCTCACAGTGGCGGTGGAGAACGTCGCGCTTGCGGGCGAACTCATCCGGCGAGACGAACGGCACGTTCCAGCCGTCGGCCCACTTGGCCACAGTGCGGAGCGTCTTGCGCTCGCCGCCACCGCCGATCCAGATCGGAAGGTCGACTTGGACCGGGCGGGGCTCGCACTGTGCATCCCGCAGCTGGAAGTACTCGCCGTCGAAGGTCGTCGTCTCGTTCCGCAACAGGCCTCGGGTGCATTGCGCAGCCTCGTCGAGCTGGGCAAGGCGAACGCCCGCTGACGGGAACGGCATGCCGTACGCGTCGTACTCGCCCTTGTGCCACCCCGCGCCGAGCCCGAGTGCGGCCCGTCCGCCCGACAGATGGTCGATGGTGGCGATGGCGTTGGCGAGCACCGCCGGGTGGCGGTAGCCCACCGAGTAGACGAGACAGCCGCAGGTGACCGTTGACGTCTCGCAGGCCAACGCCGCGTGCGCGGCCACCGCCTCGAAGCACTCGGGCCTTCCCGACGCGTCGGCGGCGTAGAAGTGGTCCCACACCGAGATCCATCCGAAGCCGAGCTGCTCGGCGTGGTGCCACACGTCGATCAGGTCCGGCATCGTCGTGTTCTGGAGGCCGGCGTGCACGCCGAACACCGTCATCGGCCGGGACCCTAGTGTGGGCTCGGTGGCCGGCATCATCCTCGTCAATCCGGCCGCGGGCCCCGACGACCTGTCACCCGACGAGCTGCGCGACAAGTTCGCCGGGCACGAAGTCGTCGAGTGTGAACCCGGGGAGGTCGCCGACCGCACTTCGGAGGCGATCAAGCGCGGCGTCGACTTTGTCGGCATCGCCGGCGGCGACGGCACGATTCGCTGCGCGGCTGCCTGCCTCGCCGGCACGGACGTGCCGTTGCTCCCCATCCCGGCAGGGACGAGGAACCACTTCGCGAAGGACGTTGGCGTGCCCGAGCTCGATGACGCGGTCGAAGCCAGCAAGGGCGAGGTCGTACGCGTCGACGTGGGTGACGTGAATGGCGACCGGTTCGTGAACAACTCGAGCATCGGCATCTACCCGCGCATCGTCGTACGCCGTGAAGCCCACGAGAAGCGTCTGCCGAAGTTCGTCGCCAACATCGTTGCCGTGTGGGAGCAGGTGCGGCGGCGTGGACAGCGCTTCGGCGTCGAAGTCGACGGCCGGCATCACCAGGCTTGGATGGTGTTCGTGGGCAACGGGCGCTACGGCGAAGGCCTCATCGACCTGGCGGACCGGGAGTCGCTCGACGGCAACGAGCTCGACGTGCGGATCGCGCTCGCAGACAAGCCGATGGCGCGCCTGCGGCTACTGCTGGCGTTGCTGTTCGGGCGCTTATCCCGGTCGGAGCTGCTCATACGCACGACGACGTCGGCAGTCACCATCGACGTCGACGGTCGAGAGGAAGTGGAAGTCGCGCTCGACGGCGAGGTCGAACGGGTGAAGACGCCCCTTCGCTACAGGTCGCTCGAAGGGGAGCTGTCGGTGTTGGTGCCTGCGGGCTTGAAGACCGACGACCGGTAGTACCGGAGCTCTTCGACACTCTCGCGGATGTCGTCGAGGGCGCGGTGGCCGCCGGCCTTTTCGGGCGCGTTGGCCAGCGCGTCGGGATACCAACGGCGGCAGAGCTCCTTGACGGTCGACACGTCGACCGAGCGGTAGTGCAAGTACTGCTCGATGTCGGGCAGGTGGGCGGCGAGGAAGCGCCGGTCCATGCCGATGGAGTTGCCCGCGAGCGGCACGGTGCGCGGTTCGGGCACGTGCTCCTTGATGAAGTCGAGGGTGGCGGCGCCGGCGTCCTCGAGCGAGAGGGTCGAGCTCTCGATGGCGGCGAGCAGCCCGCTCTTCGTGTGCATTGTGCGAACGAAGTCGTCCATTTCCGCCAGTGCTTCGGCGGGCTGGTGGACAACAAGGTCGGGCCCCTCGGCCACCACCTCGAGATCGTCGTCGGTCACGAGGGTGGCGATCTCGACGATCGTGTGCCGGCCGGGGTCGAGGCCGGTCATCTCCAGGTCCATCCAGACGAGCACTGGCGGGCGAGCCTAGGTTCACGGCGATGGGCCTGCGCGTGGAGATCGTGCGTCTCGATGCCGAACTGCCGCTGCCGTCGTACGCGCGGCTCGGCGATGCCGGCGCCGATCTTGTCGCACGCGTCGAGCACATCCTGTCGCCGGCGGGGGGTCGGGCGCTGATCCCGACGGGCATCGCCATCGCTCTCCCCGACGGTTACGCCGGCTTCGTGCTGCCTCGCAGCGGGCTGGCGCTGCGCCACGGGGTGACGTGCCTCAATACGCCAGGGCTCATCGACTCGGGCTATCGCGACGAGCTGAAGGTCCTGCTGGTCAACACCGACCCCAAGGAGGAGTACCGGGTCGAGCGGGGCGACCGCATCGCCCAGCTGGTGATCCAGCCTGTCGAGCAGGCCACCTTCGACGTCGTCGACGAACTGCCGCCCTCAGAGCGAGGCCTCGGCGGCTTCGGCCACTCAGGCCGCTAGTCCGCCGCCGGGAGCCAGATGCCGCTCTGGTCGTGACCGCAGGTGGCGACCCGCGCCGTGCCCAGCGAGCGCTGCCGGGCGACGAGGGCGACGAGGGCGGCGTCGAGGAAGTCGTGGGATTTCTCGAGGCCGTTGACCTCGACGCCGGCCGACCGGAGTAGCTCCGCCCGCTGACCGCGGCCTTCGGCCGTGGTCTTCTTCGCCAAGCGCCCCCCTGCGAGCAGCCGAAAGCCGCCGTAGGGAAAGGCCTCGACCGGGTCGTGCCCGGCGGCCCGCAGGGTGTCGAACAGGCCGATGCCCGTCGCCATCCAGGTCCCGGGCGCCGGCTCGGGCGGCGTCGACCACGGGACCCAGATGCCGTACTCCCGCCCGAGGGCGATCTCGCTGCAGCGGCCCAGGCGGAACTTGGGTGCGACGGTCTCGTCGCCCGCGTGAGGGGATGTGCTCCACGCGCCCGGCGAGTCCACGGCGACACCCCGAGCGCGCGTCATGAACTCCAGAACCTCGGCTGTCTCGGTCGCGGCGATGACCTCGGCGCCCACGATTCGCTTCCGGCCGTTGATTGCGACCAGATGAAATCGGTGCGCGCCGACGTCGACACCGACCCACATACGTGCGAGGGTACGGGCATGCAAAGGCTCACCGGACTCGACGCCACCTTCCTTTACCTCGAGACGCCGTCCATCCACATGCACGTGGCCTCGACGGCCGTGTTCGACCCGTCCACCGTCCCGGACGGCTACTCGTTCGAGAAGGTGGTGGAGCTCGTCGAGAGCCGGCTCCATCTGCTCCCCCCGTTCCGGCGGCGGCTCAAGGAGGTGCCCTTCCAGCTGCACCACCCGCTGTGGATCGAGGACCCGGACTTCGACATCGAGAACCACGTGCACCGCGCCGCGCTGCCGGCGCCGGGCGGTGCCCAGGAGCTGGCCGACTTCGCGGCCGACGTGTTCAGCCGGCCGCTCGACCGCAGCAAGCCGCTGTGGGAGATGTATGTCGTCGAAGGCCTCGAGCACGGCCACATCGCGTCGATCACCAAGACCCACCACGCCGCCATCGACGGTGTGTCCGGAGCCGAGCTCACCGTCAACCTCCTCGACCTCCAGCCGGAGCCCGCACAGGTGCCGCCGCCCGAGACGCCATGGGAGCCCGACCGCATTCCGTCCGACGCCGAGCTCGTGGCCTACGCCTTCAACTCGCTTGCCCGCCAGCCCTTCCGCGCCGCCAAGGCGGCGAGGCGCACGGCGCTGGCCGCCGTCAACGTCCGCCGTCGCAACCGCGAGCCCGACGCCGTGCCGCCGCCAGCGCCGTTCAGCGCACCGCACACGCCCTTCAACGTCTCCATCGACGGGCGCCGCCGCTTCGCCTTCACCGAGGTCCCGCTCGACGAAGCCAAGATGGTGAAGAACGCGCTGGGCGGCACTGTGAACGACGTCGTGCTCGCGCTGTGCGCCGGCGCCCTCCGGACCTATCTGTTGGGCAAGGGGGTCCTGCCCGAGAACGGACTGGTGGCGATGGTGCCGATCTCGGTGCGTACCGAGGACGAGAAGGGCGCGATGGGCAACCGCGTGTCGTCGATGCTCACGGGTCTGGCCACCGACATCGAGGATCCCGTCGAGCGTCTGCACCTGATCTCGGCCGGGACCCGTCAGGCCAAGGACCAGGACAAGGCCATCGGTGCGGACACGCTGACCGACTGGACCGAGTTCGCCGCCCCCGCCCTCGCGGCTCGTGCGGCCCGGCTCTACAGCAACACCAAGGTCGCCGACCGCATGCGCCGACCGATGTTCAACGTCACCATCTCCAACGTCCCCGGGCCGCCGTTCCCGCTCTATTGCGCGGGCTCGCGCATGGTGGCGCTCTACCCGATGGGCCCCATCGGCGACGGCCTGGCGCTGAACATGACCGTGATGAGCTACATGGGCTCGATGTACTTCGGCCTGGTGGCCGGCCGGGACGCGGTTCCCGACATCTGGGATCTGGCCCACGGCATCAACCAGAGCCTCGACGAGCTCAAGAAGGCAGCCGACGCCGCGGGGCGCCCCTGATAGAGTCGTGTCCCTCGCGGACGTGGCTCAGTTGGTAGAGCACAACCTTGCCAAGGTTGGGGTCGCGGGTTCGAATCCCGTCGTCCGCTCCACGTAAGAGCCGCTCCTGGCGGCTGGCGGGCCTACTTCTTGCACGCGGCGGCCACGAGGTCGGGGCTGCCAGCGAGGTCGGTCTTGGGGATGTAGGCGCTGGCTCCGAGCCAGAGCGCACGGTCGTTGAACTTTGAGTTCGTGCCGAGCGCCGAGACCACGACGACTGCTGTGTCCGGCGACACCCTGCGGATCAGAGGCAGCGCTTCCCAGCCGTCCATCTGCGGCATGAGCACGTCGAGGAGCACGGCTTCGGGCCGAAGGGTGCGGGAGAGTTGCACGGCCTCGGCGCCATCCCGCGCCTCGCCGACGACATCGAACCGACCGTCGTGCTCGAACAGGTTGCGCTCCAAGAAGCGGATGTCTTCGTCGTCGTCGACCAACAGCACTCGCAGATGTTCCACCGCTGTGAATGGTGACCATTGAGGCCCCGGTTGTCCATGACCGCGAAGGCCGTACTTGGGACGATTCGTCACCAACGCCGCCGCAACGAGGTTGCCCGTCGGCACTGACGGGTACGCCTACTTGCGAGGACATAAGGAGGACTACCCGTGGCTGGTTGGCTCATCGGCGTCATCGTGGTCGGCGCCGTCGTTGTCGTGATCCTGGTCGCGCTAGCGGCCGTTCGTGCCGGACGCCGGCGTTCACTGCAACGTCAGTTCGGTCCCGAGTACGACCGCGCCGTCGAACAACGCGGAAGCCGTCGGAAGGCAGAGAGGGCGTTGACCGAGCGCGCCGAACGTCGCGAGCAGTTCGATGTGACGCCGCTGCCCCCCGAAAAGCGCGAGCTCTACGCAGCGTCGTGGCGAGAGGTGCAGGCCCGGTTCGTCGACGCTCCGGCCGACGCCGTTCAAGAAGCCGACGTACTCGTCGCCAAGGTGATGCGCGACTGCGGCTACCCCGTTGACGGCTTTGACGATCGCAGCGACTTCGTATCCGTCGACCACCCTCACCTTGCTGAGGACTACCGCGCTGCACACCGCGTGGCGGTCGCCGACACCGGTGGCAAGGTGAGCACGGAGGATCGGCGCAAGGCGATGGTGCACTTCCGCTCGCTGTTCGACGCCTTGCTGGGCGACCGGAGTGACCGCGACGACCTGACCCGCCGTCAGGCTGGCTAGGGAATGGCGCCCGCGTCCTTGAGCTCGATGATCTTGTCCCAGTCGTAGCCGAGCTCGAGCAGCACCTCTTCGGTGTGCTGGGAGAACTCGGGCGGCCCAGAGCGCGGGGCCCACGGCGTCCCGCTGAAGTCTGCCGGCGAGGCGACGCCGGGGAAGGGGTCGCCACCGTCGGCTGACGGCACGTCGACAAAGCCGCCCGCAGCCCGGGCCTGTGAATCGGTGACGGTCTCGTGCGCGTGCTGCACGGGCGCCCACCAGACGTCCTCGCGGTCGAAGATCTCGGCCCACTCGCTGAGCGGCTTGGTGGCGAACACGGCGTTGAGCTCGGTCACCAACTCCGCCGAGTTCTTCCAACGGACCTGGATGGTGTTGAAGCGAGGATCGTCGGCCCACATCGGCCGGTCGATTGCGCGTAGGACGTCGGGCCAGTGGCGGTCGGCCTGCAGACCGAGCAGCCAGAAGCGACGACCGTCACCCGCGGTGTAGGCGTTGATGAGCGGGTTGGGCGGCGCCTTCACCGTCATCGGCACGGCCGGGATCCCCAGCCGCAGCGACATGCTGATGTCCCAGCCGATCATGTACATCCCGATGCGCAGTAGCGACGTCGAGACGAGCTGGCCCTTCCCGGTGCGCTCGCGTGCGAGGAGGGCGGCGGCGACGGCGCCGGCGGCGGCCATCCCCGCCATGTGGTCGCCCATCCCGCCGCGCTGGTACGGGAGGTCGACGCCGTCGGGCGTGAGGGTCGCAGCCACGCCCGCTCGAGACCAGAAGGCACCGATGTCGTAGGCGGCGCGGTCACGCTCGTCGCCCTCGACGCCGTAGCCGCTGACGATGGCGTAGACGAGGCGGGGATTGCGCGCTGACACGGTGGCGAAGTCGAGTCCCGCTCGCTCGAGCGCCGCGGGACGAGCGTTGCTGACGAACACGTCGGCCTGGTCCACCAATTGGGCGGCGATGCGTTGGCCGTCGGGGTGCGACAGGTTCAAGGCGACGCTCTTCTTGTTGCGATTGTCGAGCTCGAACGGCGGGCTCGATCCGTCGGCGCCGAACGACGAGATCAGGCCCCTGAAGGGGTCGCCCTCGGGCGGCTCGATCTTGATGACGTCGGCGCCCCAGTCTCCGAGCACGGCGGATGCGGCCGGCCCCGCGACCCACATCCCCACCTCGACGACCCGAATGCCTTCCATTGGTCCGGGCACGGGCGGATCCTACGGCGCTCCTCGCGGGCCAGGCTCAGCCGCGATACACGTGCGGCATCAGGGCGTTGGGCGGGATGACCCCGAGCTTGCCCGCTCGGAAGTCATCGATCGCCTGCTGAAGCTCGGCCCGCGTGTTCATCACGAAGGGGCCGTAGTGGGCGACGGGCTCGCGGATGGGTTGGCCGCCGAGCACGATCGCCTCCAGCGGCTCCTGGCCGTCCGCGGCCCGGATCGTCAGCCGGTCGCCTTCGCCAAACACCGCGAGCTGGCCGCCTTCGATCGGTCGACCTTCGGTGCCGACGCTGCCGCGTCCCGAAAGGACGTACACGAGCGCGTTGAAGTCGGGACGCCATGGCAGCGAGAGCCGGGCGCCGGGAGCCACCGTGGTGTGCACGAACGAGATCGGCGTGTGCGTGTCACCGGGGCCGCGGTGACTGGCGACCTCGCCGGCGACAACCCGTACCAGCGCGCCGCCATCGGGCGACGAAAGCAACGCCACCTGCTCGCCTTCGAGGCTTTGATACCGGGGCGAGGTCATCTTGTCCTTGGCCGGCAGATTCACCCACAGCTGCAATCCGTGGAACAGCCCACCGCTCACGACCAGCGCCTCGGGCGGGGTCTCGATGTGCAGGATGCCGCCACCGGCGGTCATCCACTGCGTGGCGCCGTCGGCGATGACGCCACCGCCGCCGTGGGAGTCCTGGTGCTGAAAGGTGCCGTCGATCATGTAGGTGACGGTCTCGAAGCCGCGGTGCGGGTGCCAGTTGGTTCCTCGCGGCTCGCCCGGCCCGTAGTCGACCGAGCCCATCTGATCCATGTGGATGAAGGGGTCGAGCTCCTCGACGGGCACGCCGGCGAACGCGCGCCGGACGGGGAAGCCCTCGCCCTCGAAGGCGCTGGGCGCGGTGGTCACGCGCTTCACCGGTCGCTCGGTCTCCTCGGGGTTGGCCTCGGGGAGGCGAGGCAGGGTCAGGGTGTCAGCGGTCACCGCAGGCATGGCACGCTCCAGATAGTTGCAGAATCAAGGATCTCGCGGTACAACAGCGCTCTAGGCCAGTCTGTTCCAACTATGGCGACCTACACGATCGTGCCCGGCGCCTCCGAGGTGCTGGTGGCTGCCAAGTCGACGGTGCACGCCATTGACGGGGCTGCGGTGGAAGTGGCTGGTTCGATCGACGTCGACATCGGCGGGAACGCGCCGCGGTTGCAAGGTGGGCGAATCGAAGTTCCGATCCGGAGCCTCCGTTCGGGAAATCCGCTGTACGACGCAGAGCTCCAGCGTCGGGTCGACGCCCGGCGGTTCCCGACAATCGTCGGCGAGGTCCGCACTGCGGCGCCGCTCGGCGACGACGGGCGGTTCCGCATCGAGGGCGAGGTGACCTTCCACGGGGTCACACAGGCGGTCGACGGCGAGCTTCTCGTGCACTCCGACGGCGACCGCGTCACGCTCGAAGGCGAGCGCGTGTTCGACGTCCGCGACTTCGGCATCAAGCCACCGCGAATACTCATGTTGAAGGTGGAGCCGACCGTGCGAGTGCGTATTCGGCTCGTTGCCGAGCGAGCGTGACGCGGCTGTTGGTTACGGCATGCCGGCGCGCATGAGCTCGCGCAATGGTTCGGGCACGTCGCTGACGAAGCGCCACTCGCCACCCGCGCCGTTGCGGGCCAGGTCGACGACGACGTCGGCGACCTGCTCGGGCGTCTGCCACACCATGAAGCTCTCGGCCATTCCCACCCACGCGGCCTGCCGCGTACCGTCGCCGCTCTTGTTGATGAGCGGTGTCTTCACCAGTCCGGGCAGAACGGCGGTGACCCGGATGCCGTGGCTGGCTTCCATCACCGCGCACGTGCGGGTGAACATCAGCACGCCGGCCTTGGTCGCCGAGTACGCGGGCTCGTCCATGAGCGGCAGCACCGAAGCCATCGAGGCGGTGTTGACGACGGCACCACCGCCGCGGCGCGCCAGATAGGGGACGGCCAAGCGGGTACCGACGACGACCGAGGCCAGGTTGATCGTGACCTGGCGCATGAGCACGGCCGTATCGGTGTCGGGCCAGTGCGGCTCGCCGCACACGATGCCGGCGTTGTTGTGCAGCACGTCGACGCCGCCGAACGCGGACTCGGCCTCGTCGAGCATGCGCGCCAGGTCGTCGGCTTCGGTGACGTCGACGCGTGTGAACGCGGCCTTGCCGCCGTCCTTCTCGATCAGCTGCGCCGTCTCCTGGCCGTCGGCCTCGGCGATGTCGGCAACGAGCACGGACGCGCCGGCCGCCGCGAACGCGAGCGCGGACGCCCGTCCGATCCCCGAGCCCCCGCCGGTCACGACCGCAGTTGCACCTGCGAGCTCCATGAACGAGGACGTTACGTCAGGTCCGGGCCAGGCCGTCGATGACAACTCGCAGCGCTTCCCCTGTGCGCTTGCGCGCCGCCTTGGGATCGTCGGCGCTCGCCATGAGCATGGCCCCCTCGTTGAGCCCGCCGAGGAGGATGTGCGCCAGCGCCTCGACCGGCGCCTGGCGGATGGCCCCCGTCTGCATGGCGGCGTCGAGCACGACGGTCACCATGCCCAGCCCGTACGACATGTCGACCTCGCGCCACGTCTCCCACCCGAGGACGGCGGGTCCTTCGAGCAGCACGATGCGCTGCACGGCCGGCTCGAGGCAGGCGTCGAGAAAGGCGTCCGCGCCCGCTCGCAGCACGGCGAGCGGATCGGTGAGGCCTTGCACCGCCTTCTCGACGTCTGCGATCACGCGCTGTTCGACGAGCTCGTATACGGCCCGGAACAGGTCGACCTTGTCGGTGAAGTGGTGATAGAGCGCGCCCCGCGTCACGCCCGCCGCCTTCACCACCGCCTCGGTTCCGGTGTCGGCGAACCCGCGCTCGGCGAACAGCGTTGCCGCCGCCCCGACCAACGCGGACCGCGTCGCCGACGACTGTTCGGCCTTGGTCGGCACCGCTAGCCGGCCAGGACGGCCTGAGTCTGGGTGACGCGCGCCGCCCGCTTGCCCTGGCCGTCGAACAGGTCGGTCTCGACGACGATGAACCGGCGGCCGGCGTGGAGGGGCCGGGCGACGGCCTCGACCTGGCCCTCGCTGATCCCGCGGAGGAAGTTGGTCTTGGACTCGATGGTCGTGGTGCCGGCGCCCTCGGGGAGGTTGAGGAAGGCACAGACGGCGCCCACCGTGTCGGCCAGGCTCATCAGAGCGCCCCCGTGGAGGACGCCTCCGGTCGTGCACCGGTCGGGGGCCCAGGCCAGCGTCCCCCGGACCTCCTCGGCCGTGGCCGCCGTCAGCTCCACGCCCAGGAGGCGGGCGAACGGCATCGAATCCCGAAGTGCCAAAAGATCCATACAGGCAGTATGCTTCTTCGGCCTGCGGGGCGGCCGAGCAGCGCTTTCAGCACGTGACGCGCGTCACATCCCTGCTCGATGGCCAAGGACGGCCAATTCGTGGGAAGATTGACGGCGTCCGGAGCGCTGTACAAGTGCTACGCGCCGCGCGGCCAATGGCCCGGCCCTTCCAGCCGCCAGCCGCACGTCGAAGATGTTCCATCGAAAGAGGAGTAATGGGGAAGCAAGCCACGAGACGGCCAGACAGCGAGCGGGAGCAGGACCTCGTTCGCCTGTACCTGGACGAGATCGGTCGTCACGAGCTGCTCACGAAGGATGACGAGGTGCGGCTCGCCCAGGCCATCGAGAATGGCCGGGAGGCTCGCGCCGAGCTCGCAGCGGGCGGCAAGTTCCCGCGCGGCCGGCGGGCCGAGCTGCTGCGCATGGCTGACGCAGGCGACGAGGCGACGCAGACGTTCGTCAACGCCAACCTGCGCCTGGTGGTCTCGATCGCCAAGAAGTACCAGTCCACCGGCCTGCCGCTGCTCGATCTGATCCAAGAGGGCAACCTCGGCCTGATCCACGCCGTCGAGAAGTTCGACTGGCGCAAGGGCTTCAAGTTCTCCACGTACGCCACGTGGTGGATCCGCCAGGCCATGCAGCGGGGCGTCGCCAACACGGCGCGCACCATCCGCCTGCCGATCCACGCCGGCGACCAGTTGGCGCGGGTCCAGAAGGCGCGTGACCGCCTGGAGGCCGAGCTGGGCCGTCATCCCACCCTGGCCGAGCTCGCGGCCGAGAGCGACATGGACGAGGCCGAGGTCGACAAGGTGCTCGGTTTCGCGGCCGACACCCGCAGCCTCTCCGAGACCCTCGGCGAGGACTCCGACACCGAGCTGGCCGAGGTCGTGGCCGATCCCGGTGCGGCGTCGCCGTTCGACGAGGCCGCTGCGGCTCTGATGGGTGGCGAGATCGAGAAGCTGCTGGCGTCGCTGACCGGCCGGGAGCAGGAGATCCTGCGCCTGCGCTTTGGTCTGGACCGCGGTGAGCCCCGGCCCCTCGACGAGGTCGGCGCCCACGTCAACCTCACGCCCGAGCGGGTGCGTCAAATCGAGGCGCGGGCCATGTCGAAGCTCCGCCACCCGTCGGCGGGCCTCGACGCGCACGAACTGCTCGCCAGCTGAGGAACCACATCCGAAAGCGATTGCGGCTGCGACCGGTCACGGTTGCGGCCGTTTTCGCGTTCGTGGTTCTCACTGCCGCGGCGTGCGGCGGTGGCGGCGGGAAGTCGACCACCACGACGACCTCGTCGAGCACAACGCTGCCCAAGCCGGTGGCCAACATCGTGATCCGCCCCGGTCAAGGTCCGGTCGGCACCACGTTCACGCTCATCGGCACGGGCTTCAAGCCCGGCGAGACAGTCACGTTCCAGATCCTGTTCCCGGACCCGTCCCATCCGCCGTTTGTCGGCCAGCCCCACAAGGCGACCCCCGACGGCGCCGTCCAGACCACCTACCGCTCCACGGCCGGCAACCCCAACGGCACGTACACGGTCAAGGCCACGGGTGACATGGACACCACCGGCGAGAACACGTTCGTCCTCGGCGCCGCCGGTGCGACAACGGCGACCACGGCGGCCACGGGTTCGACGGCCACCACCCGGGCCGCAACGACTACGACGACCCCGTAGCGGGCTAGCCCGATCGGGCTACGCGTAAGCGTCCATTCTCGCCATTCACGCGCGCGGCTCCCACTGCGATCATCGATCGCAGGAGGGGAGGAGCGTGACGACAGCGCGCAAAATGGGGCGGGCCGGCGGCCGGCTCGCCGTCTTCGGCCGTGTTGCGCTCGCTGTTGGCCTGCTCGGGGCGGTCGCCGCCATTGCCTTTACGGGTATCGGCAACAGCGAGAAGAAGGTCGATGCTCAGCGGCTCAGCGACCGGGTTGCCGCGACGCGTGCGGCCGCAGGATCGGTGGGGCAGTGGGTCGACGATGGCCGATCGGAAGCCAAGGCGCTGGCCGCAAGCCTCGGTTCACAGCCACCCGGACTTGCGGTCGCCAATTTCCTGGCCTCGCCGCATGCGTTCGGCTCTGACGCGTTCTTGACGGATCGGCGCGGGGCGTCCAATGGCGTCGTACCTCATTCTTGGTGTCGGCCTGAGGACAACCTCCAGCAACTCGCCGCCGGCGTCCCACCCGACGGTTCGGCGGTGGTGCTGCCCCACGTCTTCGACAAGCCACCAAGTTGCAACGACCCCGTTGTCGGGATCGCGGCCGCCCACGGCGACACCATCGTGGTTGTTCTGGCCCGTCCTGGTGATGTGGCCAAGGAGCTTGCGCCCCTGACAGCGGTGGGTGTCGGGGCGCGTGCATTCCTGGTTGATCCGGCCGGGCTGGCAGTGGGTCAGGCGCTTCCGGCGCTGAAGGGATCGGCGAATCCCGCCGGCGGGTACCAAATCGACGGACCCGTGGGGGCACCCGTGGTGTCTGCGTACGCGCCCGTCGGTGACGGGTGGTCGCTCCTTCTTGAGCAAGACAAGGCGTCGTTCTTCCCGCCTAGCAAGCCGCAGAAGGAGCCGAAGAACCTGGCTGCTATAGCCGTCGCCGCGTGCATCGGGGTGGCGATCATCGTCGTCGGGTTGTTCGATGTTCGGCGGCGGAAGGCGCTCGCTCACGCCGAGGAAGTGCAGGCGTCGTTCCTCGCAGTCGTGAGCCACGAGCTGCGCACCCCGCTCACGGTGCTGAAGGGGTTCGTTGACACGCTGCTGGCACGGTGGGACCGGTTCGATGACACCCATCGCGAGCAGCTCGTCGAGAGGCTGGCGCCGCAGGTGCGCCGTCTGAACCGGGGCGTCGACCGCCTGCTGATCGCGGCTGACATCCAGCGAGGCGCACACCTGCGGATCGAGAGCCGTTCGGTTGCGCTCGCCGACGTGGTCGAGGGTGTCGTCGACGGCTTCCGCCCGCTCGCGCCGCTGCACAGCTTCGACGTCGACGTGCCCACGGACGCGAGCATCGTCGGCGATCCCAAGGCGTTGGCGCAGACGCTCGACCAGATCGTCGACAACGCCATCAAGTACTCGCCGGCCGGCGGCCGCGTCGCGGTGCTGGCGTGCCGCACCTCGCGCAAGCTCGTCCTCGTCATCGAAGACGAAGGCGTCGGCTTGCCGTCGGACTACTCGCGAATCTTCGAGCCGCTCACCCAAGGCGAAGATGTCGACAGCCGCGTGCACGACGAAGGCGGAGTCGGCGTCGGCCTGTACATCGCTCGCGCGCTCGTCGAGGCGATGGGCGGATCCGTTCGGGCCGAGCGGCGGAAGGATCAGCCCGGTACGCGCATCGTTGTAAACCTTGTTGCTGGTCCTTCGCTCCCCGACGGGGGTGAACAGCTAGCGCCCTCCGGCCGCGTGCATGGTCCGTTCTGACTACGACGGAAATGGCACTACAGCGCTATGGATTCAACGACCCGTCTTCCCCATAGTCACAAGTGCTGAGTGGCGGTTCTACCACGGAGGGAGAAGAGGGGATTCATGCGACGCAGGATCATGATCGCGGTCGTGTCATCGGCAGTCGCGGTGGCCGGGTTCGGTCTCGGAGGTTCGACCGCGTACGCAACGTGCGGATTGCCCGACGTCTGTACCGGCAGTACCGCCCTGGCCGCGACGCTGTCGGGAACTCTGGGAACCCGGTCCGTTGCGACCGTGGCGCCCATCGCCATGACCAACGTGACCAACGGCACCACGTTGTCCACGACGTGGGACACCACGGTGGCCGAAGTCACCCGCTCTGGTACGAACCCCTGGTCGATTCAGGCAACGCTCACGGGCGGGCACGTGTCCGATACGGGCAGCGACACCATTCCGGCTAGCGCCTTCGTCCTCAGCGGCAACCACGCTTCGGTGGTGCTCGGTGGGGGCGGTACCTGGGCTGCCGGCGCTGGTGGTGCGCTCAACAACGACGGCACGACGGGCACGCCACTGTGCAGCAACACCGGTCAGCTGTCGGCCAACGCTTACACCGGCACGTACGACTGCACCGGCACCATCACGTTGACGCCGCCGAACAACACGCCGAACGGCGCCTACACCGGCACGTTCGTCGTGACGCTCGTCCAGTAGCGCCAGAGACAAAGGAATCAACATGCGCTCCCATGTGATCCGTTGGCTGGCCATCCCCGCCCTTGCGGCGGGGATGGCCCTGTCAATTGCAGCGCCGGCGTCGGCCCAGGCGGCTCCGCCAGCGCAACCCCCTACGCAGCAGGTTTCGTCGGTTGGGGTGACCCCGGTGACGACGTCACCAAACGATCCGAACAACGGCCAGTGGTTTTTCATCGATGGGCTGGCGCCAGGCCAAGTCGGCCACAGCTCGGCGAGGATCACGAACCCGGCCAACGTTCCCGTGGTCGTCCATCTCTATCTGGCCGACCTGAACTTCGCTCCCAATGGAGGCGCCCAGCTCGCCGACGAAGGCAAGTCGGTCGACATCGGAAGCTGGGGCGGATTCGGTGACAACGGCACGATCACGCTGGCGCCGAAGGAATCTCGAGTCGTGCCCTTCACTGTGACCGTGCCCAACGACGCCGAACCCGGCGATCACGTTGGATCGGTGGTCGCCGAGACGGATCCGCAGAGCACCGGCGACAACAGCCTCCTGAAAATCGTTCGCCGAGTGGCGACCCGTTTGTACGTCACGCTCCCGGGCGAGGCGCACGCGGCCTTCTCCATCAAAGAGATCACGATGCAGAAGGACTCGAACTTCTACACGAAGGAGATCACGACCACGGTCGTGCTCCACAACGACGGTCGGGTTCGCCTACGTCCGACCGTGCTGATCAACGGCAAGGTGGCCAAGGGTTCGACGGCCCTGCTGTCGAACTCGGTCGAGCCTTACTTCATTACGCAGAAGGTGCCTGTCTGGGGTGGCCCGGTGTCGGCGCATGTCGAGGTCCACACCAAGCTTGGCCAAGCGGACGGTCCAGTCCGTACGCAGAACGCGTCGACGTTCGTGATTCCGTACGTCCTCTTCATCGGCTTGGCCCTGCTCGTCGGGTTCTTCTTCCTGGTTCGTTGGCTGTGGCGGAAGCGGGGCGGGAAGTACGCCGCCATGCAGGCCGACCTCCGCCGGTTCGAGCGTCTGCTGCAGCAGCAGCGGGCGGCCGGTGAGGACACCGCCGACGTGGCCGGCGAAGCCGAGCTGGCCATCAAAGCGGCCATCAAGCAGGCCGGCCGCGCTGGGGACAAGGACACCGAGATCAAGCTCCGCGGAAAGCTTGCGGAGCTGAGAGAGCAGGAGGCGGCACCGTCACCGCCACCGTCAGCGCCGTCTCCTGCTCAAACCTCTCCGGCGCCCGCGGCGGCGGGGTCGTCCCCACAGCCGACATCCGTCGCCGCGCCAGCGCCGGAGTCGGTCAACGGGAACGGCCACGCGGCTAATGGCAACGGCAATGGCAACGGCAATGGCAACGGCAATGGCCATCACCATCACATCGAGACTGGCCATGAGCGCGAGGACGACGCATCGCTGGTCGCCATCCTGCGGGTGCTGGCCACGGCCCCGCCGGGCGGCGAGCGTTTCGCACTCGTGAAGGCCGCGCGCAACTACGGCAAGGACGCCATCGAGGCTCATCCCGAGGAGCTGGCGGCGTTGCCCGACGATGTGCGCATCCGCCTGCTCCGCGGCACGTCGAACCAACCCGAACCGGCGCCAGCGCAATCGGCGCCGAGTGAGATCGCCTGATTAAGGCAACGGAGGGGGTGGGTTGGGAGCGCCCCGCCCCCTCCGGTTATCGCCCAAGTGACCACCGCCGACGCATTCTCGTGGTGGATAGGGCCTCATGAGGGCCTTATCCACCCCGAGAATGGGGATGGGGCGGTGTCAGTTGGTGGTCGGGTCCTCCGGGTAGGCGGCGAACATCGCCAGCCGGCCTCGCTGTCGACGCAGGACGCGCTGCCAGAGTGATTCGGGTTCGTCGTGGAGGACGTCGGCCTCGAGGGCGTCGACGACGAACCAGGCGCCGGCCTCGATCTCGTCCTCGAGCTGGCCGCGCGTCCAGCCGGCGTAGCCGGCGAACAGCCGGACTTGGTCGACGGCAGCAGCGAGCAGGTCGACATCCTGGCTGAGGTCGAGTGCGCCGATGGCGCCGACGACTGGCACCCAACCCTCGGCGTCCGCCTGCGACACGCGCGCCAGGCAGATGGCGGCTTCAGGGCTGACGGGCCCGCCGACGAACACGACCGGCGGCGACGCCGCGAGCCGGGCCCATTCTGGAAGCGCACCCTCGACGTCGGTCGTACTCGGCCGGTTGAGCACCACGCCGAACGCGCCCTCGGTGTCGTCGTGCTCGATGATGAGCACGACGCTGCGGTCGAAGATGCCGTCACCGAGCGCAGGTGTGGCCACAAGCAGCCGGCCTTTGAGAGACGTACCGATCATCTGCACCAATTGTCGCTCGCGGCGACGGGGCAGTGGTTACCAGCGGCACCCTTCGGTGAGCATGCGTTCGAATTCCGGGCCGCTCAAGGGCCTGGCGAAGTGGTACCCCTGGGCAAACGGGCACCCGAGAACGCGCAGCGCCCGCAGCTGCTCGGGTGTCTCGACTCCCTCGGCCACGACGTCGACCCGGAGGCCTCGGGCCATGGCCAGGATGCCGGCGATGATGGCGGTGTCGTCGTGGTCGGCTCCGAGGCCGGACACGAAGGCCCGGTCGACCTTGAGGACATCGATCGGGAAGCGCTTGAGGTAACTGAGCGACGAGTAGCCGGTGCCGAAGTCGTCGATGGCCAGGCGGACCCCGAGTGCCTTCAGCCCGAGGAGGTTCTCGAGGGCGCTGTCGGTGTCTTCCATCAGCACGCTCTCGGTGATCTCGAGGGTCAACGACCGAGGGTCGAGCGAATTGATGGCGAGCATCTTGGCCAGGGCGTCAAGGAGCTCTGGTGTGAGCTGCCGCGCCGACAGGTTCACCGACATCGTCATCGGGACGCGGGGGAATGCGTCCTTCCATTGACGCAGCCGGGCGCACGCTTCGTTGAGCACCCACGCGCCGATGGGCACGATCAAACCGGTCTCCTCGGCGAGGGCGATGAACTCGCCTGGCGCGACCGTCTCCTGACCGGGCGGCTGCCAACGGATGAGCGCCTCGGCACTGACGATGCACCCGACCTCGAGGTCGACGACGGGCTGGAAGGCGAGCGTGAACTCCCGGTGCTCGACGCCCTTTCGAAGCGCGTTCTCGGCGGCCAGCTTGGTCTCGGCCCGAGCGCGCAGGTCGGGGAGGAACAGCTCGACCCGGCCTCGACCCCGTTCCTTGGCGAGGTACATGGCCGCGTCGGCGTCGGACAGCAGCGCCTCGGTCGTGTCGCCGGAGCGGCCGAGGGCGATACCGATGCTGGCGCTCGTGAAGATCTGCGTGCCTGCGACCTCGTAGCCCCCGGCGACGATCGCCGCGAGCCGCTCGGCCAGCACACGCGCATGGGTCGTGCTGTGCACGCCCTCGCAGACCACGACGAATTCGTCACCGCCGAGGCGGGCGACCGTGTCGCCGGGACGAAGGGCGTCGCTCAGGCGCCGGGCCACGCCGATGAGCAGCTCGTCGCCCGCCGGGTGGCCGAGTGTGTCGTTCACGAGCTTGAACCGGTCGAGGTCGAGCATGAGCACGGCGACGACACCGTTCTCGTCGCGCGCGGTACGAGCCAGCGCGAGCGAGAGCCGGTCGAGCAAGAGGTTGCGATTCGGAAGATCGGTCAAGGCGTCGTGCAACGCCTGATGGGCGATTGCGGCCTCTGCCAGCTTGCGCTCCGAGATGTCGCGGGCGATGCCTTCGACGGCCATGAGGTGGTCGTCCTCGAACACGGGCGTGAGCCGTTGCTCGAGCCAGGTGACCGAGCCGTCCTTGCGACGGACGCGGACGTCTCGCGGTTCGGTGAGCCGCGGGTCGTGGCCGAAGTCGGCGGTCTCCGCGAGATACTCCTCGCCCACGATGGCGAGGATCAGCGAAGGGTCGCGGTACAGCTCGTCGGGCGTGTACCCGAGGATCGAGAGCGACGCCGGGCTGACGTAGTCGAATCCCGGGTCGGGTTGCACGCGATAGCGGAAGATGAAATCCGGGGCGTGCTCGGCCAACAGCCGGAAGGAGTCCGCGCTGCCCCACGCCGGGTGCCGGCGCCCGTGGCTATCGCTGGTGGTGGCCATCGAATTTCCCTTCGGGGGACTATCGGCGCGATTCGCGCCGACTTTGACCCCGCGTTCCCCCAGATCCTGACCGCTCGATCGCCAGTTCGCTCGTACCCAGGTAAGAGGAGACCACCTCGGGGTCTTCGAGGACCTCGGAGGCCGGGCCCCGTGCGATGACCCGCCCGAGGTGCAGGCACACCAGCTCGTCGGCGATGGAGGTCACCAGCGGAATGTCGTGCTCGATCACGACGAGGCTGGCACCGGTGGTGTCTCGAAGTTGCAACAGGAGATCGCCCAACGCCTCGGTCTCCCGTTGCGCGATCCCCGAGGACGGCTCATCGAGGAGGAGGACGCGTGGCTCGTGGGCGATCGCGCATCCCAGCTCGACGATGCGGCGGGTTCCGGTTGAGAGCTCCGACACGAACGCGTCGCGGTAACGCTGCAACCCCATCGTCTCCAGCAGTTCCTCGACGCGGTCGGCTACCTGGTTCTCGGACTCGACGACGGCACCGACGCGGAACGCGCAGGCGGTCGGCTCCCGAACGTCGATGTGGCGCTCGAGGGCGGTGGCCAGCACCTCGGTGACGGTCATCGACGGGAACAGCCGAGCGTCCTGGAACGAACGCCCGACGCCGCGCTCGGCCCGACCGGCGGCGCCCAGGGCGGTGACGTCCCGGCCGTCGAGGAAGACGTGGCCTGAGTCCGCAGGCAGAAAGCCCGACACCAGGTCGAACAAGGTGGTCTTGCCAGCGCCGTTGGAGCCGATGATGCCGAGGATCTGGCCTTCCTCGACGCGCAGGTCGACGTCGTCGACGGCGACCACGCCCGCGAAGCGGCGGCTGATGCCGCGTACCTCGAGGCGGGCCTGGCCGTTGGTCGACGCCGCTACACGCTTGTGGCCGTCGCCGGCGCGCGCCGGCGCCTTAGCCTTGGCCTGGGACAGGAAGACCGAGCGCAGCAGATCCGGGCGCTCGACCAGCTCCGCGGTGGGCCCGCTGAAGCGAACCTGGCCCTTCTCCATGAACTCGGCGCGCGTGGCGATGCCGGTCGCCACGTTCACCGACTGCTCGACGACGACAACCGACGTGCCGTCGGCGTTGATCTGGCGCACGACGTCGATGAGCGTGCCCACGACGGTCGGGGCCAGGCCGAGCGACAGCTCGTCGATCAGCATGAGCCGCGGCTTGCAGAGCAGCGCTTGAGCGAGCGTCAGCATCTGCTGCTCGCCGCCCGACAGGCTCGACGCCTTGGTGCCCAGGCGCCGCTCGAGGGCCGGGAACAACTCGAAGATGCGGGCCCGCGCCTGCTCGAGGAACGCGGTGTCGCCCTTCGCGAGCCATCCGCCGAGACGCAAGTTCTCGGCGACGGTGAGCGAACCGAAGACGCCGCGTCCACCGGGCACCATCACCAGGCCGCGCTTGACGCGCTCGACCGGGTCGAGGTCGGTGATGTCTTCGCCCTCGAAGACCACGCGGCCCTTCTGCGGACGCAGGAGTCCGGCGACGACGCGGAGCACGGTGGACTTGCCGGCGCCGTTGGTCCCGAGCAGGGCCAGCATCTCGCCCTCCTGCACCTGGAGGTGCACACCGAAAAGCACCTGGATCTGCCCGTACGAAGCGTCGACGTCTTCGCACGAAACGATCAGTGGCCCGGTCGGGACCTCCGTCGTGATCTCGGGTGGCGGCTCGGCGGTTCCGATCTCAGCTGTACCGATCTCAACTGCAGTGCCTTCGTCTTCGGACGCGACCTCGAAGACCGGGTGCTCGGCAAGGCTGGGGACGCTGAGGCCGCGACGGCCGGCGATGATGCGCAGCAGGCGGTCGCGCACGGTGTACATGACCTCGCCGAGCCCACCGGGCACGACCATGAGCAGGATCAGCAGGCCGCCGCCCGTCGCGAGCAGGCGGCCCGAACCGGTGAGGAAGTACTGCGCGCCCTCCACGTACGCGGCGCCGAGCAAGGCACCCGGAATCGAACCCAACCCACCGACGACGACGGCGGTGAACACTTCAACGCTGAGGAGGGGATCGAATCCGGAGAAGGGAATGCCGCGGAGGCCGACGGCGTAGAACGCACCGGCGAAGCCGGCGATGGCGCCGGAAAAGGCGAAGGCCGTGAGCTTGGCCCGCACAGGGTTGATCGCATAAGCGGCGGCGCCGCGCTCGTTGTCGCGCACGGCCACGACGGCACGACCCGCCCGGCTGCGGCGGAAGTTGCGCGCTAGTGCGATCACCACGAGCAGGGCGCCGACGCAGACGAAGTAGAAGGTCAGGGGGTCCTCGAGGTTGAAGCGCCCGAGCAGGATCGGTCGCTGGAACTGCGACGGGTTCAGCGTCGGGAAGTAACGCGAGTTCAAGAGGAACGTCGACACCGGGACCGCAAAGGCGAGGGTTGCGACCGCGAGGAACAACCCCTGGATCCGCAGGGCCGGGATGCCGACGAGCACGGCGAGGACGGCGCCGACGATGGCGGCCACGAGCATGGCCAGAAGGAAGTCGGCGCCGGCATGGACGAGCAGGCTGGCGGACACGGCCGCGCCGAGGCCGACGAACGCGAACTGCCCGAGGCTGATCTGGCCCGCCCATCCGGTGAGGACGACGAGTGAGATGGCGATGATGGCGTACAGCGTGATGTAGGTGAGCAGGATCACCCGCGCGTCGGAGAGTACGAACGGCACGAGGACGGCCAGGACTGCGAGAGTGGCGAGGAGGCCCGTGCGGCCCCATCGCACCTCGGGCAGGTTGCGGAGGGCGGCGGGGATAGGTCGGACTTCCCGTACGGCGATGTAGCCACCGAGGCCGGCGTCGTCCACCCGCGACACCCGCCGCCGCTGCAGCAGAAGCGCCACGATGATGATGACGAACAGGCCCACGTCGACGGTCGACGAGCGGGGATAGTTCCAGAACACGGCCTGTTGGAACACGCCGATGCCGAGACCGGCAGCGACGGCCACCGGCAGGCTCTCCATGCGGGCGATGACAGCCGCGGCCAGCGGCGCAAGGAGGGCGACGGGCCCGCCGATGACACCGAGGTCGGTGCCGAGGATGGGGACGGAGAGGATGGCGGCGATGCCGGACAGGCCGGCGGCCAGCACCCAGGTGATCAGCGAGAGGCGTCGCACCGGGATGCCAAGCAGAAGTGCGCGCTCGTTGGAGTCGGCCGCGGCGCGCACGGCAATGCCGATGTCGCTGCGCGAGAAGAACCACGAGAGTCCGAGGAGCAGCAGCGGGACGACGACCATGACGAGAACGTGGTCGCCTCGGAAGACGATGGGGCCGACGGTGAAGTGGGCGTGGAAAGGCGTCTCGAACTTGTCGATGGCCTTGAGGTTGCTGCTGACGAGGGTCGGGATCTTGATCTCCGCGGCGCCGAGAATCTGTAGCAGACCGATCGTGGCGACCGTCAAGATGAGGCGCGGTGCGTTGAAGAACCGCCGCACGACGATGACGTCGATGAGAGCGCCCGTGCCCAGGGCGACGGCGATGCCGATAGGTACGGCGAGGAAGTAGCTCTGGTTCCAGCCCCGCACCATGACTTGGGCCACGACGGCAGCCAGACCGCCGATCTCGACTTGGGCGAAGTTGATGATGCGACTCGATCGGTAGACGAGCACGAGGCCCATGGCTGTGAGCCCGTAGAGACCGCCGAGTACGAGCCCGAGAAGAATCACGCCGAAGGGCAGACCTGAGGGCAACACCGCGCCGGCGATCGCCCAGACCACGAGGACGGTCACGGTGATGGCGACGGCGCGACCTCGCGCCGTCTCGAGCGCCTTGACGATCACTGGCCGAAGCAGTGAACCTGGGTGTGGGCGGGCCCGTAGGAAGCCGGGTCGTCGAACGGGAAGTACCTGCCGCCCTCACACGGCACCCACATTCCCTTTACGCCGTCGAAGTCGGCGGGTCGGTTCGGGTCCCAGTACGCCAGTGTGCCGTCCAGTGCGGGGTCGAACGCCTGTGGCCCGCCACCCCACGTGCCGTACTGGCCCAGGCCGGTCCGCGCCATGTTGAACACACCCTGCTGGAAGGTCTGCGGGTTCAGGTTGGGCCCCGCGTTCTGTAGCGCGGAGAAGAGGTAGAGAGCGTTCTCGTAAGCGAGGTCGAAGTACTTCTCCTGCGGCTCGGACGTGGGCCGCGCCATCTTGAAGACCTTGTAGGACTCGCGCTGCGCCTTGGGCGGGAACACAGCGGGCGGACCGGTGATGGCGTGGTTCCACTCGTTCTGCGACGTCTCCCGCGCTTGGGGGTCGTAGAACGAGGTCACGAACCACTCCGGGTGGTACGCCTGGCCGTCGGCCGCCTGGCTGAGCGTGATCTCGATCAGGGGGTCGCAGCCGCAGATCACCGTCGTCACGCCCGCCGCCTTCATCTGGGCGGCGATGCTCGCCCCCTCTTGGGCGAACTGGCTCACGTCGATCGCGTACGACACCCGCTTGGCGATCGGCGCGCCGCACGACTTCTGCAGCGTTTGCTGAATGATGTCGGCCGCCTTCTGGTACTCGGGGCCGTCGGGCGCGACGAGCCCGAACTTGCGGTTCTGGTTCTTGTAGATGGCGTCGCCGGCGAAGATGGCGGGCAGGCCATAGGCACGCGTGCACAACGCGTTGCCCGCCGCGATCCCCGCCTTTGAGGCGTTCGCGATGAACGAGTACTCGTACGGCGCGTGGGCCTGGAACCAGCTTTGGGTGACGCCGATGGCGCCGATCCCGATGACACCGACCTGCGCGAGTGCTTCCTCGTAGGGGATGGTGGCGGCGAGGCTCGGGCTCTGGCTGGCGTCCGCGAACGCGCCCAAGTCTCTTGCCTTGGCCGCGTCGGCCTGGGCTCCCGCAAGCTGGCGGCCCTGGTCTTCCTCGAGGTTGTCGCCTTGCGGTTGGTAGTCCTTGATGACCACACGCCGGCCGTACAGCTCGTAGGTGCGGTTGAACAGGTCGACGTAGGCGCGCAGGTCGGCGAGGTACTGATCGTCGCTGCCAGGCGCGGCACTGCCGGCGATGGAGAAGGCCGCCTTTTCTTCGGTGGAGTTGGTGCGCCGGAAGGTGATGGTGATCGTGTCGCCGGTGACACCGCGCGCTGTGCCTCCGCCGTTGTTGCCGTTGTAGGCGGGAATACAGATCGGCGCGTACACCGTCCACGGCACCTGGCGGACTCCGGGTCCGCACTGCACGCCGCTGCGGGTGACGCCCGCCGAGCCCGCCGCCGCAGGTGCAGTCACACCCTTGGGTACCGCGAGCGCGCGCTGACCGCCTGACGCGCTCGTGCCTCCACCACCGCCGGTCCCGGTCGCGCCCGCGGTGCCACCGGCGACGGTCGTATCGGTGGTGCCGCCGGTGGTACCGCCGAGATCCTGGCCCAACCCGGTCGACACGTTTGTCGTCTGCTTGGGCGTCACGCTCGGCACGAAGATGACCACGAGCAACAACACCAGGGCGCCGATCAACAGCGGCGAATACCGCCGCGCCACCTTCGCCATATAGCGGCGTACCGCGGCCTCCATCTCGACTTGGGAGGCGCCCTGATCGCTCACTCCCCGAGTTTGGACGGATGCGATGGGGGACCGCAATGTGGGCGGGCGTTGACACGTGGGCCGGAAAATGGCTCCAACGGGCCATGGCGTGGGTCACCTCCGCACCCCAGGATTGACGCAATGGGAGGCAAAACCAGCGGGAAGGTGCGCGTCCTGTTGGTGGACGATCTCTCCGATATCCGCCTCGTCATGCGCCTGCTACTGGAGGCGGACGGCCGCGCTGAAGTCGTCGGTGAGGCGGCCGACGGCGCCGAGGCCGTGCGTCTCGCAGGAGAACTGCATCCCGACGCCGTCGTGCTCGACCTCAGGATGCCGGGCATGGACGGTGTCGCCGCCCTGCCTCTGATTCGCGACGCGGCGCCGGGCACGGTGGTCGTCGCCCTCTCCGCGCTTCCCGTTGGACCGATGACCGATCGGGCGATCGATCTGGGCGCCACGTACGTGCGCAAGCCCGACCTGCGACGAGTCGTGAACCTCGTCGCCGCGCTGGCGCCCGCTCCTGAACCGCCCAAGCCCAAGGGCGGCAAACGATTGGGGCCCGCCGCCGCGTAAAGCGCGGCGCAAGCTGCTCACTACCCTTGAAACGTGACAGGGCGTCGGCACCCTGGGGACCTTGTGCGCCTCGTCGTCGCTCTGGCGCTCGTCGCCCTCACGACCCTGTTCGCAAGCACGGGCCACGTCAGCGCGTCCGAGGCGGACGCCTTCCGGCTGTTCAACGACCTGCCGCGCGTGTTCACCGGCATCGCCTTGCCGTTGCTCGTGGTCGGTTCACCCGTCGCCATCGTCGGCACGGCTCTCGCGGCGCTGACCCAGCGTCGCTGGCGCCTGGCCATCGAGCTCGTCGTCGCCGGCGGTGCCGCGTACGGCGTGGCCCGCCTGTTGCAGCACGTCGTCGACCGGCCGGGGCCGGCGACCGCCATGGCGCAGTTCCACCACGTTTCTCAACTGGTGGTCAGCGACAAGGTCACGCTCGGGACCGGCTTTCCGTCAGCGGCCCTAGCTGTGAGCGCGGCGTTGGCGACCGCGGTTGGCCCGCACGTGCGCCGTCCCGTGGGCCGGGCGGCGTGGTGGCTGGTGCTCGGGGTGGCGCTGGCGCGCATGTATGCCGGGCTCGACCTGCCCCTCGACGTGGTGGCCGGCATCGCCATCGGCTGGGCCGTCGGCGCCGCCCTCAATCTGGCATTGGGGACCCCCAGTGGTCATCCGTCGCTGGCGCAGGTCCGCGACGCGCTGTCCTTCGCCGGAATCGAAGTCCTCAGCTTGGTGCCCGCGGGCATGGGCGGCCGTAGCTACGCCCGCTTCCTCGCCACGACCGAAGGCGACGAGGAGCTGTTCGTGAAGGTGCTCGGCCGGGAGGAACGGAGCGCTGACCTCCTGATGCGCATGTGGCGCTTCGTCGCCTTCCGGGGAGTGCAGGACGAGCTGGCGTTCGTGTCGCGCAAACGGACGGCTGAGCACGAGGCGTTGCTGGCGTTGACGGCCGCGCAGGCCGGCGTGCGTGTGCCGCACATCCAGCTGGCGACGCGTGGGCCGCGCGGCGAAGTGTTCCTCGTCGAGGAACGCGTCCGAGGGCACATACTTGACGACGTTCCTGTCGAGAGCATCGACGACAAGCTGCTCGAGCGCGTTTGGGAACAAGTCGAACGTCTGCACGCGGCGCGCATCGCCCACCGCGATCTTCGTCGCCACAACGTGTTCGTAGACGAAGCGGGCGAACCATGGTTGCTCGACTTCAACCTCGCCGAGGCGGCGAGCAACCCGCGCCGCCTTCACCGTGACGTGTGCGAGCTGTTGGTGTCGCTCACGGCCGTGGTCGGGCCGCAGCGTGCGGCCGACAGCGCGCTCGAGACCTTGGGCGCCGACGAAGTGATGGCGGCCATGCCGATGTTGCAGCCGCTCGCCATCTCGGGCCGCACGCTTGCCGAACTTCCCGGGCGCCAGGGCGTGATCACCGAGCTGCGCAACCACGTAGCCGACCGCCTCGGCGTCGAGCACGAGCCGCTCGAGCAGGTCACGCGCGTTCGACCGCGCACGCTGATCGCCCTCGCCGCCTTCGGTTTCGCGGTGCAGCTTCTGCTTCCACAGGTCGGCGAGTTCAGCCAGACCGTGGACGCGGTCCGCAGCGCTCACTGGGCGTGGATGCTGGCCGCCGTCGCCGCCGGCGCAGCCACGTTCGTGGCCGCCGCGCTGGCGCAGCGCGGAGCGGTGGCCAAACACTTGCCGCTGTATCCGATGACGATGGTGCAGGTCGCGTGCTCCTTCGTGAACCGGGTGACACCGGCGGGCACGGGTGGCCTCGGCCTCAACGAACGCCACCTGGAGAAGTCGGGGCTCTCGCGCTCGGCGTCGCTCGCGGCGATCGGGCTCAACGCGTTGGCGGGGGCGGTGGTCCACGCCCTCGGCGTGGCGGTTGCCATTGCCGCCCTGGGACAGTCGGGCATCGGTGGCGCGCCGCTGCCGCGCGGATGGGGCGTGCTCGTCGCCATCACGATCGGCTTCGCCATCGCCGGAATCGTGTTGTTGTCGCCCCTGCGCCGCCGAATCGCGGGGCCCATGAAGCGAGCCGCGTCAGACCTCCTGCACGTGCTGCGCCGGCCAGTTCAGGCCCTGCAGCTGTTCAGCGGCAACATCGGTGTCACGCTCGGCAACGCGCTCGCCCTTGCCGCGTGCCTCGCCGCTTTCCACGCCAACGCCAATTTTCTCGAGGTGATCGTCGTGTACCTGGGCGGGTCGGCGGTGGCCTCGGTGAGCCCGACGCCTGGCGCTCTGGGCGCCGTGGAAGCTGCACTCGTGGCGGGCCTCACCGGCGTCGGTGTTGCCGCCGGCCCGGCGGTTGCCGGCGTCCTGTCGTTCCGGTTGGTCACGTTCTGGCTGCCGACCCTTCCCGGGGCTTGGGCCTTCCGCGTCGTACGCCAGAAGCAATGGGCCTAAGGGTCCTTGGCAGACGGACGCCGGCCGGGTAGGCCAACCCTGTGCACTTCTCCGTCGATCAGCCCATTGCTGCACCCTTAGCGCGCGTGGAAGAAGCGTTCGTCGATCCGGCGTTCTACAAGGCGTTGAGCGCCATGCCGAATATCGGAGACCCGGACGTGCTCGAATGCACTGCCGGCGAGCGTGAAGTGTTCTTGCGCGTTCGGTATGCCTTCACCGGCGAACTGGCAGCGCCGGCCCGGCGGGTCCTCGACCCAGCCAAGCTCACGTGGGTCGTGGAGTCGACCGTCGACCGCACGTCGGGCGAAACGTCGTTCCGGATGCTGCCTGACCACTACGCCAACCGCTTGGAATGCTCGGGCGTCTACACGCTTGCGTCCGCCGACGGCGACACCACCATGCAGCACATGGAGGGTGAGCTTCGGGTCAACTATCCGATTGTGGGCCGCCTCGCCGAGCGCGGCATCGTCCTGGGTTTGAAGGAGCACATCGCCCAAGAGGCGCGCGTCATCGAGCAGTGGGTAGCGAGCAACCCGTGAGTTTGTCGCCGCCTCGGTTCCTGGTCCGGCGGCGGCTGATCGCGATGGCCGTCGCCCTTCCCGTGATCGAGACGGCGCTGTTGTGGATCTTCGGACTCGAGACCGCCCTCGGGATCGCGCCGCAGGCGTCGGCGCCGGCGCCGTTCGACGTGTTCCACGACCTGCGCTGGCTGCTCGTCTACCACCGGTCGTGGGTGGGCCTCGCGTTCGAGGCCGCGGCGTTCATCGTGTTCCGCACGGCGGTCACGGCGTTCATGGTGCGGGCGGCGTGGCCCGAGGGCGAAGAGGTACCTCCGCTGCGTCGCACGCTCACGAGTAGCGCGGCGTTCGTCGTGACCGCGGCCGTCCTTCTCTCGCCGTGGGTCGCCTTGTTGTTCGGGATGGCCGTCGTGTCCATCTCGTGGCTCTTCTTCGTGGCCGTGCCGGGGGCGCTGGCGGTGATGGTGCTCGTCCACCACGGCGCCGTCGAACGCGGGTGGTGGCGCCACATGCCACCGCTGCGGACCGTCGGCTGGGTCGGGTTGTGCTTCGTCGTCCTCAGCATCAACGGTGCCGTCCTGTCGGTCAGCCCGCCGCTGTTCCGGCTACCGATCGCTGCCGTTGCGGGCCTGTTCAACGCGTGGGCCTGGTTCGGCATCGTGCACGCCATCGCCGGCCGGCCGACGCCTCGGTTCATCCCGGCACCCGTCGGGCTGGTGGCCGTCGTTGTCGTCGTCGTGGGTGGAGCGGCAATCGGGTTCGAGACCGTTACGAGTCGGGCCCGGCTCACGCACGCGGCCCATGACGTCACCGCGCGTCGACCCGAGACGGGCAAGCCCGTGCTGATCGTCTCGGGCTTCGGCACCCATTGGAACGGCGTCGAGACCCGCAAGCTGCCCGGCGCCTTCGACGAGAGACGGTTCTCGTATCGCGGCATGACACAGGACGGTCAGCCGCTGCCGTACGGCGAGGACGACACGCACCGTTCGCTCGCCGATCTGACCCGGGAGATGCGTTCACAGGTCGACGCCTTCCACGCCCAAACGGGCAAGTCGGTGAGCATCGTCGCCGAGAGCGAAGGATCGCTGGTGGCCAAGACCTACTTGGCGGCCAGCCCGTCGGCGCCGGTCAACGAGCTGGTCATGCTGAGCCCGTTGGTCAGCCCCGCCCGCGTCTACTACCCGCCCGACGGCCAGGAGGGATGGGGTGTGGCCGCCGGCGTCGAGCTCAAGGGCCTGACCGCCGGTCTGAAGGTGATCTCGCCCATCGACCTCACGCCGGACACGCCGTTGCTGCGGTCGATCGCCGACAACGCGTCGTCGGTCCGCGAGCTCCTGACCTGTCCACTGCCGGGTGTCGATCAGCTGGCACTGTTCCCGTTGGCAGACGCCGTTGCGTCGCCGCATCCGACCGCGATCGGTATACCCGCATCGGTCGTGCCCGCCTTCCACGGCGGCTTGCTGAGCAGCGGCGCCGTACACAAGACGATCGCCCTCCGCCTCGACGGCGGAACGCTCCCGCATTACGACGTGTGGTCGTCGGTGGAGCGCGTCGTGCGGGTGGCCTCCTCGGCGTGGCAGGTGCCGCCGCTGCCGCTGAGTCTGAATCCGGCGTGGGGCCGTCCTCCAGGGGATTCGCCGAGCTGCGCATCGATGGAGGCTGCCCTGCAGCAGTGGGTGGGCCCGTCGTCGCCTGGGTAGATACCCGGAATGGCACGCGCGATCTGGTCAGGGTCGATCAGCTTCGGGCTCGTCAATGTGCCCGTGAAGCTGTACTCGGCCGTTCATCAGCAGGACATCCACTTCAGCCAGTTCGACAAGAACGGCAACCACATCCGCTACAAGCGGGTGTCGGAGAAGACAGGCAGGGAAGTCGACTACGGCGACATCGTCAAGGGCTACGAAGTCAAGAAGGGCCAGTGGGTGATGGTCGATCCCGACGAGCTGGCCGAGTACAAGCCCGACGCGACAAAGACCGTCGACATCTCCGACTTCGTCGCCCTCGAGGAGATCGACCCGATCTACTACGAGAGCACCTATTACCTGGCGCCCGACGGCAAGGCCGCAGCCAAGCCCTACAACCTGCTGCTCGAGGCCATGGAGAAGCAGCAGAAGGTCGCCATCGGCAAGGTCGTGCTCCGCACCAAGCAATACCTGGCCGCCATCCGCCCGCTCGATGACGCGCTCGCCTTGTCGACGATGTTGTTCGCCGACGAGGTCGTCCCTGCGTCAGAAGTGACGAACGAATCGGCGTCGGGCAAGGACGCCTCGGTGTCCAAGCGCGAGGTCGACATGGCCGCCCAGATCATCGATTCGCTGACGTCGAAGTGGGACCCGTCGAAGTATCACGACACCTATCGCGAGCAGGTGCTCGAACTGCTCAAGAAGAAGGCGGAGGGCGAGGAGATCGTCGTCGAGCCGTCCGCCGAGGAAGAAGGCGGCGAGGTCCTCGACCTCATGGCCGCCCTCGAGGCCAGCCTGGCCGAGGCCAAGAAGGGGGGCGGCTCGCGGTCGAAGAAGCCCGCAGCCAAGAAGTCGACGAAGAAGACGAGCAAGCGCACGTCCTCTCGTTCGAAATCGCGCTCACGGTCGAGCGCGAAGAAGTCGGCTTAGAGCACCAGTTCGGCCATCGTCCGCAGGAGGTCGGGGTTGCCGGCCACGATCATCGTCGTGACCATCGACTCCTTCCACGCCTCCAGGTCGTCGCGGATCTTCTCCTTGGGACCGACCAGGTAGACGTCCTCGACCATGGCCGTCGGAACGGCGGCCGCGGCTTCGTCCTTCTTGCCGTCGAGGTACAGGTCCTGGATGCGCGTGGCCTCGGCCTCGTACCCCATGCGGGCGAAGACGTCGAAGTGGAAGTTGCGTCCCCGCGCGCCCATGCCGCCGACATAAAGAGCGAGGGTCGGTCGCATGAAGTCGGCCGCTTCCTCGACGTTGTCGTGGATGATCACGGGAACGGTCGCCGCCACTTCGAAGGTGTCCGGTGTGCATCGGGCGCCGGCACGCCCGAAGCCCTCGTCGAGGGACTTCTGGTACACGCCTTGTTCGCGCGGCGAGAAGAACATCGGGAACCAGCCGTCGGCGATCTCAGCGGCGAGGGCCACGTTGTTCGGGCCTTCGGCACCCATGTAGATAGGGATGTCGCTGCGAAGAGGATGCACGGTCGGCTTGAGCGCCTTCCCGAGCCCGGTCCCGCCCTGGTAGGGGAGGTGGTAATGCTCGCCCTCGAAGGTGACGGGCGCGTCGCGCTTGAGCACCTGCCTGATGATCGAGATGTACTCGCGCGTACGCGCCAGCGGCTTGGGGAACGACTGCCCGTACCAGCCCTCGACGACTTGAGGTCCTGACACGCCGAGGCCGAGGACGAAGCGGCCGCCGCTGAGGTGGTCGAGTGTCATGGCCGCCATAGCCGTCGCCGTCGGCGTACGCGCCGAGATCTGGATGAGGTTGGTGCCCAGCTTGATGCGACTGGTCTGCGCACCCCACCACGCCAGCGGGCTGACGGCGTCGGACCCGTACGCCTCTGCAGTCCACACCGAGTCGTACCCGAGGCGCTCGGCCTCGAGGATCGATTCGACGGCGCCGTCCGGCGGACCCGCGCCCCAGTACCCCACGTGCAAGCCGAGCTTCATGAACGTGGAGACTACGGTCCCGTCTTGATGAGCGCCTCCGTGTACATAGTCGAAGAGCAGACCGTCGTCCTGCCCGTGCGCATCCGGGAGGCGACGTCGGTGTACGCCACCTTCCTGGTGCCGGTGAACGCGGTGAAGAAGCTGTTGCCCGCGGGGCTCACGCCGCTGCAGACCATCCCCGGCCGCGCCACGTGCACGATCGTCGGCGTCGACTATCGAGAGGGCGACCTGGGCAAGTACCACGAGGTCGGCGTCTGTTTCCTGCTGCGCCCGCCGAACGGGTCACGTCTCGACCTGGTGACGATGATGCGCAACCAGGCTCCGGCCTACATCCACCGACTGCCGGTGACGACGTCGTTCTCCTGCGAGGCCGGCCGCCACATCTGGGGCTTCCCAAAGGACGTCATGGCCATCGAGTTCGCCGACACCGACGTCACGCGCACGGTGACGTTGCGCGACAACGGCCGCCTGGTGCTGCAGCTGTCGGCACCGCGTGGCGGCACCAAGAAGTTCGCGGATATCGACATCGACGCCATGGGCAGCTGGGGCGGTCCCGTCCAGGTCACCCCCGCCCAGATGGCAGGCGACGGCGTCAAAGCCGGCTTCCGCTCCGGCCAACTCGTCCTCGGCGACCACCCGATCGCCGAAGAGCTCCGCGGCTTAGGCCTCCCCAAGAAGCCCCTCATCGCCGGGAGCATCGAGCGCTTCACCGGCAGCTTCGGCGAAGCCCACCCTCTCTAACCGCTCTGTTCTTTGCGCGTTTACCCGCCCTATACGCACAAAAACGCGCAAAGAACGAGGTAGTTCAGTCGACGACCCACTGGCGTTTGCCTTGCGCCGGTAGCAGGCGGCCGAATTGCATCTCGGGGAAGTGGGCCGCGCTCGCGGGGACTCGCGTGCCTTCGAGTTCTTCGATCCAGGCTTGGCGGGTGCGGCGGGCGAGGTCGCGGTCCACGTCGCTGACGGGCTCGAACGCCGCGTCCAGCAGTTCGACCGGGCAGTGGCAGACGTCGCCGAGGAGGATGGCGCGGTCGGTGCCGGACGACAGGACGATGACCGTGCTGCCGGGGGTGTGGCCCGGCGCGTGGCGCACGTCGATGCCGGGTAGCACCGTGCCGTCCCCGTCCCAGGCCTCGACGTGGTCGGCGATGGGTTCGAGGCGCTCGGGTGGCGTCAGCTGGGCACCCATGATCTTGCCGGTCTGGACCTCAGGCAGGTCCGGTGACATGAAGAAGTCCCAGTCCTCGCGGTGGCATCGGTAGGTGGCATTCGGAAACACGGGAGCGCCGTCCGCCGACGCCCAGCCGATGTGGTCGAAGTGCAAGTGGGTGAACACGACGTCGGTGACCTCGGCCGGCTGCACGCCCTGAGCCGCCAACTCGTCGAGGAACATGCCGAAGGCGGGCCCGGGCGACGGTGGGCCGACGCCGGCGTCGATCAGGACTGTCCGGCGGCCGTCGCGGACGAGGAAACCGCCGACGTCGAGGGGCAGCATGCCGTCCTCGTTGAGGAACTGGCGGTGCGGGATCCAGTCCTGCTCGTACGTCTTCGGGAAGAACAAGGTGGCCGGAAGCTCGAAGCGACCGTCGAGCACCGGCGTGACGAGGAGTTCGCCGACCTGCATGTTCGAAAGCTAACGGCAGTACGCTCGCCCCGCTATCGACATTTCTTAGAGGGGGATCCCGTGCGGGCCGCAGTCTTCGTGGAGCAGGACAAGCCGCTTTCCATCGAGGAGGTGAACGCCAACCCGCCCGGACCGCGTGACGCCGTCGTCCGCATCACCGCCAGCGGCGTCTGCCACTCCGACCTCTCGGTGATCAACGGCGGTCTGCCCTTCCCGCCGCCGTGCATCCTCGGCCACGAGGGCACCGGCATCGTCGAGGAAGTCGGCGACCAGGTCACGACCGTCAAGAAGGGCGACCGCGTCGTCGCCGCCTTCGTGCCCGCCTGTGGCTCCTGCTTCTACTGCGTGCAGGGCCAGAGCAACTTGTGCGACGTCGGCGCAACCTCATTCACCGCCAGCCACGCCACGCGGGCCGACGGCACGCCGCTCCTGGCCATGACCGGGCTGGGCACGTTCGCCGAGGTGATGGTCGTCGACGAAGAGGCGCTGGTGAAGGTGGAGACCGACCTCCCCGACGAGCAGCTGGCGCTCATCGGCTGCGGTGTCACCACCGGCGTCGGGGCGGCGCTGAACACGGCGCAGGTCAAGCCCGGCTCCACCGTCGCTGTCATCGGCTGCGGCGGCGTAGGGCAAGCCGTGATCCAGGGCGCCCGCATCGCCGGCGCCTCGCGCATCTTCGCCGTCGACCCCGTCGAGCTGAAACGCAAGACGGCCGAGCAGTTGGGCGCCACCGACCTGATCGATCCCGCGCAAGGTGACGCGGTCAGCCAGGTGCAGGCGCTCACCGGCGGCCGCGGTGCCGACTACGCCTTCGAGGTCATCGGCCTGCCCGAGACGATCCTGCAGGCGTACAACATGGCGCGGCGGGGCGGCACGGTGACGGTCGTTGGCGCGGCGCGCATGGACTCGGCGGTGACGTTCTCGGCCTTCCAGCTCTTCTACGAGGAGAAGAAGCTGCTGGGCTGCATCTACGGCTCGGCCCAGGTCCGACGCGACTTCCCTCGCTTCATCGCCCTCACCGAGACCGGACGCCTCGACCTCGGGTCGATGGTGTCACGGCGCATCGCGCTCGACGAGGTCAACGACGCCTTCCGGGCGATGCAGGCGGGTGAGGTCATCCGCAGCGTCATCGTCTGATGGCGGCGACAAATCGGGTCGACGACAGCAAGGTCGACGCCCTTCTCGAGCGGGCCCGTCGCGAGATCGACGAGGGGCTTCTGCCTTCCTGCCAGCTGGCGCTCGCGCTGGACGGCGAGGTCATCGTCGACCAGTGCTACGGCGACTCCAACGTCGACACCCGGTACGTCATCTTCTCGTGCACCAAGGGTCTGGTCGCCGGCGCCGTCTGGATGGCGTTCGGCGACGGCATCTTGGCGCCCGACCAGAAGGTGTGCGAAGTCATCCCCGAGTTCGGCACCAACGGCAAGGACGTCATCACCGTCGAGCAGCTGCTGATGCACACGTCGGGGTTCCCGCGGGCGCCGATGGGCCCCGATGTCTGGGCCGATCGTGAGAAGCGACTCGAGCGCTACGCCAAGTGGCGTCTCAACTGGGACCCGGGGACGCGCATGGAGTACCACCCGACCTCCGCCCATTGGGTCCTCGCTGACCTCGTGCAGCAGGCGTCGGGTCAGGACTACCGGCAGTTCGTCGCCGAACGCATCACCGGTCCGCTGAATCTGAAGGGATTGTCGCTCGGCGCGCCGGTCGACGAGCAGGACGGCATCGCAACCCTCGCGGGCGTCGGCGAGCTCCCCGATCCCGACGAGGTAGAACGCCTCTTCGGCGTGCGGGAGATCCCGCTTGGCGAGGTCACTGAGGAGGCTCTGCTCCATTTCAACGAGCCCGACGCGAAAGCGGTCGGCGTCCCCGGCGGCGGCGGTGTCGCCCGCGCGTGCGACATCGCCCTCTACTACCAAGCGTTGTTGCACAATCCCGGTGGGCTGTGGGACCAGGAAGTGCTCGACGACGGCACCGGCGTCATCCGCACCACGTTCCCCGACCCGCTCATCGGTGGCGTCTCGGCCAACCGCACTCGCGGCATGGTCGTGGCCGGCGGCGACGGCAAAGCCGCCTTCCGCGGCTTCGGGCGGACGGCGTCGGCCCGCACGTTCGGCCACATGGGCGCCGGTGGGCAGGTGGCGTGGGCCGACCCCGAGACCGGGCTTTCGTTCTGCTACCTGACCAACGGCCTCGACGCCAACCCGTTGCGCTCGGGGAGACGAGGCACGAGCCTCAGCAGCAAGGCCGCGGCCTGCGTGCCGTGAACCGCTAGCGGAGGGAGGGGAGATCGATGGAGAGGATGACGGGCCTCGACGCCGGCTTCCTCTACATGGAGACGCCTACTCTCCACATGCACACGCTGAAGATCGCGGTCATCGATCCGGCGGACGTGCCCGGCGGCTACAACTTCGATCTCCTCAAGGAAGTGCTCGGTAGCCGTCTGAAGTACCTGCCGCCGTTCCGGCGACGCGTCGTCGAGGTGCCGTTCCGTCTCACCCACCCGGTGTGGATCGAGGATCCCGACTTCGACCTCGACTACCACGTACGCCGCGTCGCCGTGCCCGCGCCCGGCGGTCCGCGTGAGTTCGGCGAGTTGATCTCCGACATCGCCAGCCACCAGCTCGACCGCCGGCGACCGCTGTGGGAGCTGTGGGTCGTCGAGGGCTTGGAGCACGGGCACATCGGCGTCGTCGCCAAGATTCACCATGCCGCGGCCGACGGCGTGGCCGCCGCGGCCATGCTGGCCAACGTCCTCGGGGTCGGGGACACCGAGGCATCCGAGGCCGTTGACGCATGGCGGCCCGAACCGGTCCCGTCCGACTGGGACCTGTTCCTCGGCGCCGTGGCGTCCATCGCCGTCGCACTCGCCCGTCTTCCCCAGCTGCTGTGGCGAACGTTCCAGGGGATGTTCCGTCTGGTGCAGCGCCGGCGGGCCGGGGGCGACCTGCCGCCGCCGCCGTTCAGCGCCCCCGCGGTGTCGTTCAACCGGGCGCTCACGCCGCACCGACGCTTCGTGTTCTCGTCGATTCCGCTGGAGGACGTGAAAGAGGTCAAGAACGCGCTGGGCGCCACGGTCAACGACATCGTGCTCGCCCTGTCGGCCGCCGCCTTGCGGCGCTACCTCAAGGACCGAGACGAGCTGCCCGTGCGGCCGTTGATGGCGGGCGTGCCGGTGTCGGTGGGGGAGATGGGCTCGCGGTCGTCGGGGAACATGGTGTCGAACCTGTTCACGTCGATCCCCACCGACGTGGCCGACCCCATCGAGCGGGTGCGCACCGTGCACCGCATGATGAAGGGCGCCAAGGAAGTCCACAACGCCCTGGGCGCCGAGATGCTCTCGGACTGGACCGAGCTCACGCCGCCCCGTCCGTTCGCGGCGTTCATGCGCTTCTACTCAAAGCGCGAGCTGGCCAGTCGACACCGGCCCCCGATCAACGTCGTGATCTCCAACGTCCCCGGGCCGCCGACGGCGCTCGACATCGCAGGCGCCCGCCTCGTGTCGATCTATTCGATGGGACCGATCCTCGAAGGGATCGGCCTCAACATCACCGTGTGGAGCTACTGCGGCTCGCTCAACTTCGGCATCGTGTCGTGCCGCGAGCTGATGCCCGACCTGTGGCGCCTCACGGATCACATCCAGGACGCCCTCGAGGAACTGAAGAAGGCGGTCGCATCCGAGGGCAAGAGCGAGGGAAAGAACTAAGGAATGTTCGAAGTCTTCGGACTCTCAGTCAGCAAGCTGGCGTCGGTGTCTCGCCCACCCGGGCGCATCGTCGAGGTGCCGGGGCGGGGCGACACGTTCGTCTACGAGATGGAAGGGCCGCCCGGCGCACCGGTGCTCTTCCTCATCCACGGTTTGGTGGCGACCACGCAGCTCAACTGGTTCCCCGCCTTTCCCGTGCTCGCCGACCGCTACCGCGTCGTCGCCACCGATCTCCGCGGGCACGGCCGCGGCTTTCCCGCCGGCAACCGCTTCCGCCTCTCGGACTGCGCCGACGACATCGCAGCCATCGCCGACACCCTGGGCATCGACCGCTTCATCCCCGTCGGCTACTCGCTGGGCGGGCCCGTTGCACAGCTGACGTGGCACCGCCACCGCGACCGCGTCGAAGGCCTCGTGCTCGCCGCCACGTCGCGGAACTTCGGCGGCACCCTCCGCGAGCGAACGTGGTACCGGATCGTGCCCGGGATCGTCGCCGGCACCCGGGTCGTCGGCCGGGTCCGCGGCGGAGGTCGTCCTCCCGAGGAGATCGAGCTGGGCGACGACGCCTTTCTCAGCCGCTGGGCCATGGAAGAGCTGCGTCGGGTCAGCCCCACCGTGGCCCTACAGGCCATGAGCACGCTGGGTCGGTTCAGCTCCCACGAGTGGATCGACGACGTCGACGTGCCGACCGCAGTCGTCGTCACTACCAAGGACCACTTCATCTCGCCGACCCGCCAGATCAAGCTGGCCAACGCGATCCCGGGCGCCACCATCCACCCGGTGCAAGCCGGCCACGCTGCGTGCGTGCTTGCGTACAGGCGCTTTGTCCCCGCTCTCGTGGAGGCATGTGCGGCGGTCACGTCGAAACTCCCTGGGCGGAGCAGCAACGCCCGCGAGACGCTGGGACCCGGTCAAGAGGAGGCCTAGACACAAAAATGGAACGACTCAGCGGGCTGGACGCCAGCTTCCTGTACCTGGAGTCGCCGACAAATCACATGCATGTGGCGGCGACGATGACGTTCGACCCGTCGACGGTCGAAGGCGGATACTCCTTCGACAAGGTGCGCGACCTGATCCAGCGGCGCCTGCACCTGATCCCGCAGTTCACCCGGCGTTTGGCGACGGTTCCCTTCAATCTGCACCACCCGGTGTGGGTCGAGGATCCCGACTTCGACCTCGACTACCACCTGCGGCGCATCGCCGCGCCGGCCCCCGGTAGCTATCACGAGCTGGCCGAGCTGGCCGGCGACATCGCCAGCCGGCAGCTCGACCGGAGCCGGCCGCTCTGGGAGATCTACATCGTCGAGGGCCTCGAGCACGGCCACATCGGCGTCATCGCCAAGATGCACCACTCGACGATCGACGGCGTTTCGGGCGCCAACCTGATGGTGTACCTGTTCGACCTGGAGCCCAACCCGAGCGAGGAACCCGAGGGCGAGGAGCGCGAGCCCGAGCACCTGCCGTCCGACGCCGAGCTGCTCGCCTATGCCGTGCGGTCGCGGCTGAAGCGACCGGCGCAGCTGGCGTCGGTCGTCCCGAAGGCGGGGCAAGCCGTCTTCAACGTCGTGCGGGAACGACGCTCGACCGACACCGTGAACCCGCCGGCGCCGCTCACCGCGCCCCGCACGTCGTTCAACGGCGCCATCACGCCGCACCGCAAGGTCGCGTACACGATCGCCAACCTGTCCGACGTCAAGGCCATCAAGAACGCCTTCGGCACAACCGTCAACGACGTCGTGCTGGCAGTCGTCGGTGGCGGCCTGCGCCGCTACCTCGAGCGCACCAATCAGCTTCCCGACAAGTCCTTGATCTCCACTGTGCCGATCTCGGTGCGCCCGCCGGAGGGGGAAGAGGACACGACCATCGGCGCCAACAAGGTGTCGGCCATGTTCACCTCGCTCGCCACCGACGTCGCCGACCCCGTCGAGCGCTTGCGCACGATCCACGAGGTCACCAAGGGGGCGAAGGAAGAGCACAACGCCATCGGCGCCGACATGCTCCAGAGCCTCACCGAGTTCGCCGCTCCTCGGCTGTTCGGTCTGGCGATGCGTCTGTACTCGAGCACCAAGCTGGCCGACCGCGGACCGGTCATTCACAACCTGGTGATCTCCAACGTGCCCGGGCCGCCGTTCCCGCTCTACTTCGCGGGGTCCAAGCTGGTGTCGCTGTTCCCGATGGGTCCGGTGATGGAGGGCGCAGGCCTCAACATCACCGTCATCAGCTACATGGACGACATCGACATCGGGCTCATGGTCTGCCGTGAGAGCGTCCCCGACGTGTGGGACATGGCAGCCGACATCGAAGAGTCGCTCGCCGAACTGAAGAAGGCTGCCGATGCGGCTTCGGGAGCCAAGACTGGCTGATCAGGTCCTCGTCGACGGACCCGTCGACGGGGTCGCAACGATCACCCTCAACCGACCGGAGAAGCGCAACGCGCTGTCGATCGCTGTCCGCGACGCAGTGAGCGACGCCCTCGACGCTCTAGCGGGTGACGAGGGGTGCAAGGTCGTTGTGATCACCGGCGCAGGCGGCGTCTTCTCGGCCGGGTTCGACCTCCGTGAGTTCGAGCAACCGGAGCTCGCCGACCAGCTGTGGGCGTCGAGCGACCGCTTCCACCGGGCGTGGCTCGAGTACCCGCTGCCAACCGTCGCGGCCGTGAACGGGCCTGCACTCGCCGGCGGCTTCGACCTCGCCGTCATGTGCGACGTGCGGGTGGCGTCCGACAGCGCTCGCTTCTCCCACCCCGAACTGTCCTTCGGCGACGTCGTGTACGGCCCCCTCCATGACCTGGTCGGGGGGTCGGTGGCGCGGGACCTGTGTCTGACCGGGCGCACGCTCGAGGCCGCCGAGGCGCGGCACCTGGGTTTCGTCTCCGCGGTGGTCCCCAGCTACGACCTTCCGCGCCAGGCGCGGGAGACGGCGGGCGCCATCGCGCGGGCGCCACGCGACGTGCTCCTGCGCACGAAGGCGAAGTTCATCCGCCGGGCGGGCGTGGCTGGCGCCACCCTTGATTTGTAGACGGCGAGAACCGGGAAGAAACTGAATCCATGGAGTGGGTTTTCTTCGCTGTCGCCGCCGCCAGCCTGCTGACGACGCTCAACGCCATCCGACCGGTGCCGACGACGCTCGTCTCGGTCCCGTCGTTCTTCGGCGGGTGGCTGGCCACCGAGCTCGCCGTCCACCGCCTGGGCATCCAGATCGCCGTGCTCGTCGCCTTCCCACTCCTCGGCGGGCTGGAGGGTTGGCAGGGCACCGTCGCCGTGCTCTGTATGGCGTTGTCGATCGTCGGAACGCTCTACCTGATCTTCGTTTCCCGGCATGCCGGTGAGGTCGCCGAGGAGGCGTTGAAGGCGGGCTTGGGCGACGACTACCTGAAGCGGATCGACCCTGATCTCGCCGCCCGCCACGACCCGTCGCTGCCCTGGCGGCGGCTGCTCCTGCCCTTCCGCATGGGGCTGCCCGAGGTCGAGCGCATCAAGAATGTGAGCTACGGCCCGTACGGCAAGCGCAACAAGCTCGACATCTACCGGCGCACCGACCATCCGACCGGTTGTCCGATCCTGTTCCAGATCCACGGCGGCGCTTGGGTCCTCGGGAGCAAGGATGAGCAGGGCATCCCGCTCATGCAGCACCTCGCGTCACGCGGGTGGGTCTGCTTCGCCACCAACTACCGCCTCGGTCCCAAGTCGCGCTTCCCCGACATGCTGGTCGACCTGAAGCGTTCGCTGGCGTGGGTCAAGGAACACGCGGCCGAGTACGGCGGGGACCCGAACTTCGTGGTGGTGACCGGTGGCTCGGCCGGCGGCCACCTCACGGCGCTGGTGGCACTCACCCAGAACGACCCGGAGTACCAGCCCGGGTTCGAGGACGCCGACACGAGCGTCTACGCCGCCGTGCCGTACTACGGCGTGTACGACTTCACCGGTCGCAACAACGTGCGTGGCAGGTCGGGCGAGCGGGGCATGCGCATGATGCTCGAGCGCTCAGTGATGCCGACCAAGCTGAAGAACGACCCGGAGGGCTGGGCCAAGGCCTCGCCGCTCGATCGGATCACGCCCGACGACCCGCCGATGTTCATCCTCCACGGCCACAACGACACGCTGGTACCTGTGCGCGAGGCCCGCTACTTCGTCGACAAGCTGCGATCGGTCTCCAAGGAGCCGGTCGTCTACGCCGAGTTGCCGGGTGCGCAGCACGCCTTCGACATCTTCCCGTCGATCCGCACCGCCCATGTCATCCGGGCCATCGAACGCTACGTCGACTACATGTACAGCCGGTATCGGCACGAGGCCGGCCGGCGAACCGACCGGGGAGAGGTAGGGGTGCACTCATGAGGGTCGTAGTCGACCGGGACCTGTGCGAGAGCAACGGAGTCTGCGAGGGCCTGGCGCCCACGGTGTTCCGCGTGAACGACGACGACGAGCTCGACATCCTCGAGGAACACCCCGACGAGTCGCTTCGGGCCAAGGTTCAGGACGCGGTGCGGTCCTGTCCGAAGCAGGCGCTCAGCATCCAAGAGGACTAGCGCCGGCAGCGCCCTCGCTCTTGACGGGCGGAGGATGCTGAAGGGGTGGATGAGCTGGTGACCTGTCCTTCCTGCAAAGAAAAGGTGTCTCGCCAGGACCACGTCGTCACCGTCGGGGTGAACGCCATCCTCGACTGCCCCGAGTGCCTGACCCGCACCGAGGTCTCGAACGTCGGGCGGCCGTCGTTTCGCTGGACCCTGACGCCTGGGCAGCTGGAGGCGATCCGGCGGCCCCGTGAGGATGGGCGCTCCGGCTGAGCTGCCGCTAAAGTAGAACGCGTTCTATGTCGGACGACGCGTTGCTCGAAAAGCTCCGGGGGTTGGTGGGGCGCCCGTCGGGCCCGCCGTTCCAGGCCTGGGACGCGGTGAACCAGCCGATGATCCGCCACTGGTGCGACGCGGTGGGCGACACCAATCCGATCTACACGGACCTCGCCGCGGCGGCGGCATCCGTCCACGGGGAGATCGTGGCCCCGCCGACGATGTTGCAGGCCTGGACCATGAAGGGGCTCGTGCCTCCGGAAGGCGACGGTGGCGGGGCCCAGGCCGAACTGATGGGACTGCTCGACTCAGCCGGGTTCACGTCGGTCGTCGCTACCAACTGCGACCAGGAGTACATGCGGTATCTCCACATCGGCGATGAGCTCACGGCCGAATCGGTGATCGAGGACGTCTCGCCCGAGAAGAAGACCGGCCTCGGCGTCGGGCACTTCGTCACGACGCGTACCGACTTCAAGGATCAGAGCGGCGACGTCGTGGGCTCGATGCGGTTCCGCATCCTCAAGTTCAAGCCGCCCGAGAAGAAGCAGGAGAAGGCTCCTCGTCCGACGCCGCCGAGGAACCAGGACAACGCCTTCTTCTGGGAGGGCGTCGACCGCGGCGAGCTGCTGATCCAGAAGTGCTCGTCCTGCGGTCAGCTGCGGCACCCGCCCCGGCCGATGTGCCCCAACTGCCAGTCGCTCGAGTGGGAGACCGTGCAGTCGAGCGGCAAGGGCGAAGTGTTCAGCTTCATCATCCCGCACTATCCGCAGGTCCCGTTCTTCGAGTATCCGTACGTTGTCGCCGTCATCGCGCTGGAGGAGGGCACGCGCCTCATCTCCAACGTCGTCGACATCGATCCCGGCGACGTCACCGTCGGGATGCCCGTCGAGGTCAAGTTCGTCCAGGTCGACCCCGAGTTGACACTTCCCCTGTTCGCGCCCGCATGAAGTCGCTGACCTACGCCGAGGTGAACGAGGGAGACGAGCTGCCGCCGCTCGACGTGCCGATCACGCGCACGGCGATCGTCGCCGGCGCGATCGCGTCCCGCGATTATCAGGACGTGCACCACGACTCGGAGCTGGCCAAGGCGCGCGGGTCGAAGGACATCTTCATGAACATCCTCACGACCAACGGCTGGGTCGGTCGGTTCGTGACCGACTGGGCCGGGCCCGACGCCGTCCTGAAGAAGGTAGCCATCCGGCTCGGAGCGCCCAACTATCCCGACGACACGATGCTGATGACGGGCCGGGTGAAGTCAAAGGGCGACGACGGCCTGGTCGAGGTCGAGATCAAGGGTGAGAACAGCATCGGCGATCACGTCACAGGAACCGTGACCCTGGTGCTGCCGTGAGCGGTCTCGCAGGCCAGGCCGCGATCGCCGGCATCGGGGCCACCGAGTTCTCCAAGGACTCCGGCCGTACCGAGCTGCGCACCGCGACCGAAGCCGTGAAGGCGGCGCTCGACGACGCCGGTCTGGCGCCGTCGGACGTCGACGGCATGGTGACGTTCACCATGGACAGCAACGACGAGATCGAGATCGCCCGCAGCGTCGGCATCGGCGATCTCACGTTCTTCAGTCGTGTCCACCATGGCGGCGGCGCCGCGTGCGGCACCGTGCACCAGGCGGCGATGGCCGTGGCCACAGGTGCGGCCGACGTCGTCGTCACCTACCGGGCCTTGAACGGGCGATCGTGGAGCCGCTTCGGCGCCGGCGTGCAGCGCCGCCAACCCGTGCCGAACGCCGACGGTGTGCACTACGGCTGGCTGGTGCCGTTCGGTCTGTTGACGCCCGCCCAGTGGGTGGCGATGTTCGCCCGCCGTTACATGCACGTGTACGGGGCGACCAGCGCCGACTTCGGCGCCGTCGCCGTCGCCGACCGAAAGCACGCGGCCAACAATCCGAAGGCGTGGTTCTACGAGCAGCCGATCACCATCGAGGACCACCAGGCCTCGCGCTGGATCGTCGAACCGTTGCACCTTCTCGACTGCTGTCAGGAGAGCGACGGCGCCGTGGCGCAGGTGATCACCAGCGTCGAACGTGCCCGCGATCTTCGTCAGCCGCCGGCGGTCATCGCCGCGGCCGCCCAGGGCGCAGGGCCCGACCAGGAGTCGATGACCAGCTACTACCGCGACGACATGACGGGACTCCCCGAGATGGGGGTCGTCGCCCGTCAGTTGTGGGCCCAGTCGGGATTGAGCCCCGACGACATCAGGACCGCGGTGTTGTACGACCACTTCACGCCGTTCGTGCTGTGCCAGCTCGAAGAGTTCGGCTTCTGCGGGCGGGGCGAGGCCAAGGACTTCATCGCCGGCGGCGCCATCGAGATCGGCGGTCGTCTCCCGGTGAACACGAATGGTGGCCAGTTGGGCGAGGCCTATGTCCACGGGATGAACGGCATCAGCGAGGGCGTGCGCCAGGTGCGGGGCACGTCGGTCAACCAGGTGGGCGGCGACGGCGCCGTCCTCGTCACCGCTGGAACGGGTGTGCCGACGTCGGGCCTCATCCTCACCTCGGACAACTAGCGGCAGTGCGACTCGTCTTCACCCCCGAGCAGGAGGCGCTGCGCGCCGAGCTGCAGTCCTACTTCAAGGACCTGTTGCCGCCCGAGGTGGCGTCCCAGATCCACTTCGGTGAGTCGGGCGGCGAGATGTACCGCAAGGTCATCCGCCAGATGGGCACCGATGGCTGGCTCGGCATCGGGTGGCCCAAGGAGTACGGCGGCCAGGGCCGGTCGCCCGTCGACCAGTTCATCTTCTTCGACGAAGCGGTGCGCGCTGGCGCTCCCGTGCCTCTCGTCACCTTGAACACCGTGGGCCCGACGCTCATGGTGTTCGGCACCGACGAGCAGAAGGAACGATTCCTGCCCGCCATCCTTCGGGGTGAGTGCCATTTCGCCATCGGCTACACCGAGCCGGGCGCGGGAACCGACCTGGCGTCGCTCCGCACGCGAGCGGTGCTCGATGGCGACGAGTATGTCGTCAACGGCAACAAGGTCTTCACGACCGGCGCCCATGACGCCGACTTCATCTGGCTAGCGGTCCGCACCGATCCCGATGCTCCTAAGCACAAGGGCATCTCGATCCTGCTCGTTGACACGTCGCTTCCCGGCTACAAGGTCACGCCGATCATCACGGTTGCCGACGGCCGCACGAACGCTACGTACTTCGACGACGTGCGCGTGCCGGTGTCGATGCTCGTCGGTGGCGAGAACAACGGCTGGAAGATGATCACCACCCAGCTGAACCACGAGCGCGTGGCGCTGTCGCCGCCGGGCCGCCTCCAACGCCGCGCCGATCTGGTCCGCACATGGGCCCAGGAGACGCGCCTTCCCGACGGGCGGCGCGTCATCGACGAAGAATGGGTGCAGGTCGCCTTCGCCCGCGTGCACGCCAAGCTCGAGGCCAACCGGCTGATGAGCCTGCAGGTCGTGTCCGAGATGGAGCACGGTCAGGTCAACCCGGCCGACGCCTCGTCGGTGAAGGTCTATGGCAGCGAGGTCTCGATCGAGATCTACGGCCTGCTCTCCCAGATCCTCGGTGCCCAGGGCTACCTCGAGGAAGGCTCGCCCGGCGCCGTCGTGAAGGGCGAGATCGAGAAGTCGTGCCGCCAGGCGCTCGTCAACACCTTCGGCGGCGGGGTCAACGAGATCCAACGCGAGATCATCGCCATGGCCGGCCTCAAGATGCCGAGGCCCCACCGCTGAGCGCTAACTGGAACGTGTTCTAGTTTCGCAGTAGCCTGCGGTCATGGCTGAACCGGTGATCGTCGAGGCTGCCCGTACCCCGATCGGCAAGCGAAACGGCTGGCTGTCGGGGCTGCATCCCACCGAGCTGCTGTCAGCGGCTCAGATCGAGGTGGTGAAGCGCGCCGGCATCGAGCCCGCCCAGGTCGAGCAGATCGTCGGCGGGTGCGTGACCCAGGCGGGAGAGCAGGGTGCGAACGTCACCCGCAACGCATGGCTGTCGGCCGGGTACCCGTTCGAAGTGGCCGCCACGACCGTCGACTGTCAGTGCGGTTCGGCCCAGCAGGCCAACCATTTGATCGCCGGCCTCATCGCCGCCGACGCCATCGACATCGGCATCGGCTGCGGTGTCGAAGCCATGAGCCGTGTGGGCCTCGGCGCCAACGTGCTCAACGGCCCAGGCTCGCCCCGCATCGAAAGCTTCGCCTACGACTCGCCTGACCAGTTCACGGCTGCGGAACGCATCGCCCAGAAGCGCGGCATCACCCGCCAGGACGTCGACGAGTTCGCGCTGAGCTCACAGCAGAAGGCCGCACGTGCGTGGGAAGAGGGCCGCTTCGAGCGTGAGGTCATCGCCATGGAGGTCGGCGGTGAGGTGGTGCGCAAGGACCAGGGTCTGCGCGAGACCACCATCGAGGCGCTCAGCAAGCTGAATCCTGTGCTCCCCGATGGGATCCACACCGCGGGCAACAGCTCGCAGATCTCGGACGGCGCGGCCGCGGTGCTCTGGATGTCGGCCGACAAGGCCAAGCAACTGGGACTGAAGCCCCGGGCCCGGGTCCTCGCCCAGGCACTCGTCGGGTCCGATCCGTACTTCTTGCTCGACGGTCCGCCCGAGGCGACCGAGCGCGTCCTGACGAAGGCGAAGATGACGAAGAACGACATCGACATCTTCGAGGTCAACGAAGCGTTCGCGTCGGTGGCGCTTTCGTGGTCTCGCGTGATCGAGCCGGACATGGACAAGGTCAACGTCAACGGCGGCGCCATCGCCCTCGGCCATCCCGTCGGCGCGACCGGCAGCCGTCTCATCACAACCGCACTCCACGAGCTCGAGCGCACGGACAAGAGCACGGCGCTCATCTCCATGTGCTGCGGCGGTGCGCTCGCCACCGGCACGATCATCGAGAGGATCTAAGGGAGTTGGCGCAGGCGGCCGCTGAATCGAAGCGGGCCCGCAACCAGGCGGCGCGCCGCGAGCGGGTGATCGCCGCCGCCGTCGACCTCGCGTCGGACGGCGGGTACGAGGCCGTTCAGATGCGCGACGTGGCGGCCAAGGCCGACGTCGCCCTCGGCACGTTGTACCGCTACTTCCCGTCCAAGGATCACCTGCTGATCGCCGCCCTTGCCGAGCAGGTGTCGACCCTGCAGAACCGGCTGCTGCAAAAGCCACCGCGGGGCTCCGACGCCTCGGACCGCGTCGTCGACGTGCTGCGCCGAGCGTGCCGGGCCCTCGAGCGCGAGCCCCGGCTCACCGCTGCGCTCGTGACCGCATTGTCGTCGGCCGACCCCTCAGTGGCCGAGGCGAAGCAAGAGGTCAACGACATCTTGGCGTCGGTGATCGAGAACGCCGCAGACCACGACGCCCTCGCGCAGCGCGAGGGCGTCGTGAGAGTGCTGAGCCACGTGTGGTTCGCGGCGCTGGTCTCGTGGGTCGGCGGGATGGCTCCGACCGGTCAGATGGGCGACGACCTAGAGATCACCGCCCGTCTGATCTTGGACCGCTAGGAGGGTTGGGTCTGACCAGCGGGCGCGTTGCCGTTCTTGCTGCCGGAGCGCTGAGCGACCATGACGGCGTTGCCGTCCTTGCTCAGGACGAGCGTCTGCTTGCCCGCGTGGAGACCGGAGGCGTCCTTGACCCCGCGGTACTTGGTGTCGCTGGTGAGCTTCACGCTGACCTGCTTGCCATCGGGCCGGGTGATGGTGAGGGTGTTATTGGAGACTCCGTCTTCCTTGCCCCGGTCATAGGTGACGTTCTGGAAGCCGTCCTTGGCTCGCACGATGAGATCGCCGTGCACGACCCGGCGCAGGAGGCCCTTGGCCCCTGCACGGCGACCGGCGGCAGGGGCCTGCTGGCCGGACTTGGCTGCGGTCGTGGTGGGCGCCGCGGGCGAGGTGTCGCTGGTCTGCGCCCACGCGTAGGCGCCGCCGGCCAAGAGGGCACCGACGAGCACGAGGACGGCGAGGTTGCGCTTGAGCATGGCTTCGAACTCCCTGGTTCTTGTGAGGTGACTCGATCACTGTCGGCCACCCCAATGAGCAGGATGTCAGCCGTTTGTGATGAATCTGTAAGGGGGGCGCCGACCGACGCCGTCGGGGGGCCTGCGGTACCCTCGGGCATCGCGGGGGCGGGCGCCGGACCACGATGGCGTTAAGGGGGCAGAGGGTGCGCTCGATCAAGATGGCGGCGATACCGGTCGCCATGATGCTCCTGAGCGCGGGCTGCGGAGCCCGGCTCAGCTCGTCCCAGCTGCGGGCCGCCGCCGCCGGTGGCCAGCAGGCGTCGTCGGGCGGTGGCACCGGCGGTGATCAGGGCACCGGGACGGCCGCGGACCAAGGCCCGACGGCAGCCGGCGGCTCGACGGCCGCCGGGGGGACCTCCGGGGGCACGGCGGGAGGTTCGTCCGGCAAGGCCGGCGGTGGTGGCACGCAGGCCCAGGGCGCGGCCGGCGCGTGCGGCGCGACCGGAGGCAACAGCGACGTCGGCGTTACCGCCGACAAGATCACCTTGGGCAACGTCTCCCTGCTCACCGGTCCCGTGCCCGGCCTGTTCAAGGGAGCGAAGGATGGCACCCAGGCCTTCTTCAACTACCAGAACTCCCTGGGCGGCGTGTGCGGTCGCAAGCTCGCGCTCGATGCCCGCGATGACCAGTTCGACGCCAACCAGAACAAGGCCCAGTACCAGGACGCAATCGGCAAGGATTTCGGTTTCGTCGGGTCGTTCTCGGTCGTCGACGAGGGCGGGTCATCGGTGCTGGGCGCCCACCCGGACGTGCCCGACGTGGCGTACGCCCTCTCGCACGCCCACTTCAACCTTCCCAACAACTTCTCCCCGCAGCCCCTCCCGCCCGGCTGGCGCCTTGGGTCGCTCAACTACTTCAAGGCCAAGTTCGGTCCCGAAGTCATTTCCCACATGGCGATCCTCATCGAGGACGCCCAGTCGGCCAAGGACGCGGCCGACGGGGAGATGAAGGCGGCCCAGTCCGTTGGCTACAGCTTCGTCTATAGCCGGGTGATCGAGCCCACCGAGGCCAACTTCACGTCCGACGTCGTGGCGATGCAGCAGAAGGGCGTGAAGGGAATCATGATGACGGGCGAGGTCGGCGCCTTCGTCCGGGTGGCCAAGGCCATGAAGCAGCAGAACTTCTCGGTGCCGTTCGCGAACTGGGGCGCCAACGCGTACGACCCGGCCTTCATCACGTCCGACGCGGCGCCGGCCACCAACGGCTCGATTCTCGATCAGCAGCTCGCCATGTTCCAGGGCGAGGACAATCTTCCTGAGATCCAGCTCTTCAACAAGTGGCTGAAGCAGGTCGGCGGCAAGCCCGACATCTTCGCCGCCTTCGGCTGGGAGTCGGCCCGCCTCTTCGTGCAGGCGCTCACCGCGAATCCCGCGGTCGCGGCCAAACCGACGCGGGCCGGCGTGATGGCCCAGCTCAAACAGATCGACAACTTCGATGGCAACGGCATGCTGGCGCCGGCAGGGCCGGCGTCGAAGCGACCACCGAGTTGCTTCATCGTCATCAACGTGCAGAACGGCAAGTTCGTCAGAGCCGATCCACCATCGGGCTTCATCTGTAATCAGGGCGACTACTTCCGGGCGTAGCGGAAGGGGCGGCGGCGCATGACTGAATTCCTGGCCTTCACGATCACCGGGATCGTCACGGGCGCCGTCTATGCGATCGCTGCCAGTGGCCTGGTCGTCACCTACACCACGTCGGGCATCTTCAACTTCGCCCACGGGGCCATCGGGATGGTGATGGCGTTCCTCTACTGGCAGCTGCGCGTGCACATGCACTGGCCCGCTCCGCTTGCCCTGATCGTTGTCCTCTTCATCTTGGCGCCGCTCTTTGGCGCCCTGATCGAGCGCGTACTGATGCGCAACGTCCGAGGGTCGGACACCGGCGTCTCCTTGATGGTCACCTTGGGCCTGCTCCTGGCCCTCATCGGTGTGGCCCTGTGGCGGTGGAAGCAGACCGAGCCGCGCGCCATGCCCGAGTTCTTCGCGGGCCACAGCGTGCGCATCTTCAGTGTCAACGTGAGCTGGCACGAGCTGATCTCGATCGGCGTCGCCATCCTCGTCGCCGTCGCTCTTCGATTCCTGCTCTACCGGACGCGCGTCGGCGTCGCCATGCGCGCCGTCGTCGACGACCGCGACCTCACCGCTCTCAACGGCGGCAAGCCGTCGCGCGTCTCGCAACTGAGCTGGGCCCTGGGCTCGATGCTCGCCGCCCTCGCCGGCATCCTGCTCGCCCCGAAGCTGAGTCTGAACATCCTGGTGCTGACGTTCCTCGTCATTGACGCCTACGCGGCGGCGATCGTCGGTCAGCTCAAGAGCCTGCCGCTCACGTTCGCCGGTGCCCTCGCCCTCGGCCTGGCCGAGGCCTATGCCATCGGCTACCTGCCGACCAGCGGGTTCCTGTCGCACATCAAGCCCAGCTTGCCGATGATCTTCCTGTTCGCCGTGCTGTTGTTCTTGCCGCAGACTCGACTGCGCGTGGGCCGGCTGGTGGGCGGCAGATCCATACGCGTACCGGACTGGCGCCAGGTCGCGATCGCGGGTGTCGTGCTCGTCGCCGGGACATGGATCGTGGCTAGCTCGCTTGGCAGTGCCGACCTGGCGTCGCTCGGCGCCGGACTGGCCTTCGGGATCATCATGCTGTCGCTCGTGCTGCTGGCCGGCTATGGCGGTCAGACGTCGTTGTGTCAGATGACGTTCGTCGGCATCGGTGCCGTGGTGGCGGCCAAGATCTCGAATGGATCGTCGCCGCTGGGCATCCTCGCCGCGGCCGGCGCCGCTGGGGTCGTCGGGGCGATCATCTCCCTGCCCGCTTTGCGCCTCACCGGGCTCTACCTCGCGCTGTCGACGCTCGCCTTCGCCGTCCTGGCCGACAACCTGTTCTTCCTGCAGGTGTTCGGCGGCGGTGGTGGGAAGAACCTGCATCGTCTCGGGCTGCTCGGGATCAACTTCAACGGCGACGTGGCCTACACGGTGCTCCTCGCCGTGGTGTTCATGCTGATGGCCTCGTTCGTCCTCGCCATACGCCGTGGTCCCTTCGGCCGTCTTCTGTCAGCCATGAAGGACAGCCCGGCCGCATGCGCCACGCTCGGTCTCGACCTGACGCGCACCAAGGTCGGCGTGTTCGCCCTCTCGGCCGCCATGGCCGGCATCGGTGGCGTGTTCTTCGGCCAACTTCGTGGAAGCGTCGGCTCGACGGACTTCCTCTATCTCCAGAGTCTGGTCGTGCTGCTCATGGTCACCATCGGAGGCATCCTCACCGTGTCGGGCGCCTTTCTCGGCGGCATGCTTCTCGGTCCCGGCTTCTACGTTCTTTCAAAGATCATCCATATCGACGGCCTCACATTCCTCGGTGCGGGTCTGGGCGCGATGACCATCGCCCGCAGCCCAAACGGCATCGTCGGCCAGATCGGCGGGGCCTTCGACCGCTTCCGTCGTGGTCCGACAGTCGAGGAAGACGTCGAAGACGTCGAGATCACAGAGGAGGTGGAACGCGTTGTCGCTCCTGTCGGTTGAGGAGGTCAGCGTCCGCTTCGGCGGCGTCATGGCCCTGCAGGACGTCGACCTCACGGCCGATCCCGGCTGTGTGACCGGGCTCATCGGGCCCAACGGCGCCGGCAAGACCACGCTGTTCAACGTCATCACCGGGCTCCAGGACCCGACGTCGGGCCGGGTGAAGGTCGAAGACAGGGACGTCTCCGGCCTCAAGGCTCACCAGCGGGCCCGTCTTGGGTTGGCGCGCACCTTCCAACGCCTCGAGGTTTTCGGCTCGCTTACCGCGAGAGAGAACGTCCTCGTCGCTGCGGAGATCCGGCGCCGGTGGTCGAAGGATGGTTCCAATCCGAAGGAAGTCACCGAGGAGATCCTCGAGCGTGTCGGCATCACCGGCGCCGCCAACGAGCGGGTCGACGCCATGCCCACGGGTCTGGCACGACTCGTCGAACTGGCGCGGGCGCTGGCGGCCAATCCTCGTCTGCTGCTGCTCGACGAGCCCGGGTCGGGCCTCGACACGCAGGAGACCGAGGCGTTCGGCGACCTGCTGCTCGAGCTGGCACAGGAAGGGCTGGCCATCCTCCTCGTCGAACACGACGTCGAACTGGTCATGCGCGTCTGCGAGCTCATCCACGTCCTCGACTTCGGCAAGAAGATCGCCGAGGGTCCGCCCGCGGAGATCAAAGCCGATCCCCGGGTGCAGGCCGCCTATCTCGGTGCCGACGAAGAGGCCGCCCCCGACGAGGAAGTCGTTCCTTCCTAATGGCACCGGCACTTGAGCTCCGCGACATGCATGCCGCCTATGGGCGCATCGAGGTCCTCCACGGCGTCGACCTCATCGTGCCTGAGGCCAGCGTGTTCGCGCTGCTCGGTCCGAACGGTGCGGGCAAGACGACCACCCTGAAGACCATCGACGGTCGGTTGCGACCGACGCGGGGCTGCGTGCATGTCGCAGGCACCCACGTCAACGGGGCCGCTACCGACGCGTTGACACGCGCGGGCGTGTGCAGCATCCCCGAAGGCCGCGGCATCTTCCCCAACCTCACCGTCGCCGAGAACCTGCGCATGATGACGTACGCGGGCACGTCCGAATCGGGCGTCGAGGAGATCGCCTACGGGCGGTTCCCGATCCTCGGCGAGCGCCGCAAGCAGCTGGCCGGCACGCTGTCGGGGGGTCAGCAGCAGATGCTGGCCATGGCCCGGGCGCTGAGCGCCGACCCGTCGCTCCTCCTCGTCGACGAGCTGTCGATGGGCCTGGCGCCGCTGATCGTTGCCGAGCTGTACGAGGTGCTGTCCCAGCTCGCGGCCGACGGCGTCGCCATCCTGCTCGTCGAACAGTTCGCCCGAACGGCGCTGGCCATCGCCGACTACGCGGCGATCATGGTGCAAGGACGGGTTCAGCATGTGGGCCAGCCTGCCGATCTGGCAGATGTGGTCTCTGAGGCCTATTTGGGCGGTGCCGCATGAGGTCGAGGCGCGCACGGGTGATCCTCGTCGCCGTCGTCGCTGTCGTCTTCATCGGCTCGTCGACGGCCGTGCTGGCGCAAACGTCGGGCGGCGCGCCGCTCGGCGGCTACAAGCTCGACGCCCGGGCCCAGGCGCTCAACGTCCTCTACGACAGCCCGCTGGCTCCGTCGCCCACCCACCCGTTGTTCGACGGCAGCCTGCCGGCGGCGCAGAGCACGACCGACACAGGTCCCATCGCGCACGCCCTGGCGGCGCTCTTCTGGCCGGGGCCTCTGGGCGGCAATTTCGGCTCCGCCCTGCAGCAGCTCAATCAGGAGTGCGCACCGCCGTTGCCGGTGCCGGGCATTCCGCCTGTGTGCGTGCCGATCCCGCAGCAGCTGAAGGACCAGGGCCAGTCGTTCAACGACCCGATGAAGGCCGAGACCTTCTATCCCCAGGCCCCGCAGGACGCGGCGTACACGAACATCCCCGGCGCCACGATGAACTCCCACATCACCGACGGCGGCAAGAAGGCCACCGCCTTCGGTTCCCTCGACGGGTTCGGTGCGGCCGGCGTCGGCGTCGTCGCCAACCTGACCGCGCAGACCACCAACACGCTCACCGACACGACGGGCACGACCGTCGCGACGAGTGAGTCGAACGGCATCGTGCTCGCCGGCGGCCTGGTGACGATCGGTCGGGTCTTCAGCACCGCGACGTTGACCACGGATGGTTCCCAGGCCACGGGGGACGCACACACCACCGTCGACGGACTGAAGATCGCGGGCCAGGCCGCGACCGTTGACGACCAAGGCGTGCACATCGCGGGCCAGAGCAGCGCCATCCACAATCAGATCAACCAGGCGCTGGCCCAGGCGCTGGCCAAATCGGGCCTGACGATCAAGCTGGTCCCCACGGACAAGAGCATGAGCGGTCCGACCGGCTCGGTGACCGCCGGATCGCTTGTTATCTCCTACGAAGACGACAAGGACCAGCTGCTGCCGGGCGTGGTGCAGAACTCGTTCACCATCGCCTTGGGTGGCGCGACAGCAGAAGTCGACTCCTCGCAGGGTTCGAGCGCCGACACCAGCGAGCCATCCGCCGACGTCGCCGCCGCCGATCAGAGCAGCGGCGACAACACCATCGCCGGGCCCGACATCCCGCCCGCCGGCCTCGGCGACATCGCCACGCCGTCCTCGTCGTTGTCGTCGAGTGGCGGAGGGACCGCGGCGGCGGCCCTTCCGTTCCGGCCCATCCTGAACACCTTCGGCCTAGCGTGGGGACTCGTGCTGTTCGCTGTTCTCCTGGCCTTGGGTATCGCCTTCGGGCTGCGTCGCGTCACCGATGACGTCTTCGCCGACACGCCGGCGACGGCCGCCTGTCCCCTCGAGGAGCCGAAACGATGAGTGACACAGCACCATGAGTGATACAGCAGCTGCGCTTCCGACCACCGAGCCGTCGACAAACGGCGCCGGCTCGCGGCAGCAGCGTCTGGCCGCATCGGTGAGGAACCTGCGCACTCGTCAGTCGCTGTCGTCGGTGCCCGTCGATCGTTGGGTCCTGATCGCCGGAGCGATCATGGTGCCCCTCGGCATCGCCCTCATCATCCTCGGTTGGTACGGCGCCGCCCACAAGGCGCTGATCATCCAGCAGTTCCCGTATCTCATCTCCGGCGGCATCCTCGGCCTCGGTCTGATGTTCACGGGTGGGTTCTGTTACTTCGGTTATTGGGTAACGCGGCTCGTGCAGGAGAACCGGGCCCACACCCGTGAGCTCGTCGCCGCCATCGACCGCCTGGCCGCGCTGACCGGCGACGTTGACGGCACCGGTACCGGCGCCGGCGTCGGTGTGGCAGCAGGCGACGGCATGCTCGTAGCCACCGCCACCGGCACGATGCTCCACCGCCCCGACTGCCCCGTCGTCGCCAACCGCCCGGGCGTCCGTCGGGTCAAGGCCGACGCCCCGGGCTACGAGCCCTGCAAGATCTGCGAGCCCGAGCTCATCGACCTCCGGGCCTAGCCCTAAGCCCCGCCCGTTCTGGTGACGCCTCGCCGCGATTATCGCGGTGAACCCACCAGAACGAGAGATTGCGGTATCTCACTCTTCGATGCCCTTGTAGCGGCGGTCCCGTGCAGCCGATTCGGCGGCGCTCGCCATCGGAAGCCGATTGAGCTGCATCCGCGTGCGCAGGCGGACACGGGCCCGGACGGCCCGCGCCAACGTTCGTGTCGGACCGTCGCCCTCGCTCAACTGGAGCAGCGTCCGCTCGGGGTCGTCGGCCTGTCGGATGCGCCGGAGCCATCTCGCTTGTTCCTCACTGGGCTGGTCCTTGTACACCCCCGGCCGACGGGCGGCGGGGAACTTCACGTTTGTCAGTCTCGAAAGCAATCGAGGTCGACCCCCGATCGTCGCCATGCGGCGCCAGAGATCCGCCTCGGGGGCGTGGGTCTCCGTCTCGGACGGGGGTCGCCAGCCGCCGGCGCGGAGCACCAGCTCGCGCGTGTGCGCCATCGCCGTCGGCGGGATCCAGGCACCGGGGAGATAGGGCCAGAATCGGAACGGGAAGACCTCGGGCGCGCGACCCGGGACGACATTCAGGGTCCTCCCGTGGGCCATGGAGGCGCCACCCTGGATGGCGGCGACAAGCGCCTCGAGGTGGTGGGGGAGCCACAGGTCGTCGTGGCCTAGGTAGGCGATGATCTCGCCGCGGGCGGCTTCGATGCCGGCGTTGTTTGGACCCGACTGATGCTTCGTACGGACGGACAGATTGCGCCAGGTGACGCGCGCGTCATTGATCGAGGTCACGACCTGCTCGGAGTCGTCCGTGCAGCGGTCGCCGATCACGAGCAGTTCGAAATCGGTGAAGGTCTGATCGAGGACGGAGCCGATGGAGTACGGCAACACCGTCGACCAGTTGTACGTCGGGATGATGACGGTGACGGCGGGCGAAGATTGCCCGTTCACCACCACCGGAAAGGGACGACCCTTTCGGCGTCGGGGGACTCGTACGGAAGGTCGAGCGCGTCCGGGCCCTCGTGCTCGTACTGGCTCGACGGCATGTTGATGATGAAGGCCTCGTCGACGCCGAAGTTCTTCCACCCGTGGTACAGGTTCGGTGGGATCACCAGCAGGCCGGGGTTGCGCTCACTCACGCGGAACTCGTTCAGACACTTGAACGTCGGCGATTCTTCGCGCCCGTCATACACGACGACGGAGACGAACCCTTTGACGACGAAGAGGCGGTCGGTCGACGCTTCGTGCAGACCCCACGCCCGCACCCGCCCCGGAAGCGTGGTGGTGATGTGCACCTGCACGATCGGAAGGTCGATCTCCGGCCAGACGGCGCGGGCGACCTCGGCCACATTGCCGTCCTCGTGGGGGACCGGTCGCACGGGCCTGAAGCGCACGCCGTCGATCGGATCCTGGCGCAGGTTGCCGGTCGCGTCCACCGCGGAGTGCTTGTGGACGAGCGCCTCATACCCCGCCACGTGTGGCTTCTCCACGCTGTGAGTGTATGAGTGGGTCAGCTCAGCTGTGACCGGGGCCCTGAGGCTCCCACTTGAAGCGGCGCACGGCGACGATGAGCCCGGCCGCGCCCCACACGAGCAGGTTGGTGATGTTGCTCGCCTGCAAGCCGATGCCGCTCGTCACGTGGAACAGCGTGTTCTGCAGACCGTCGGCCAGGTGATAGAGCGGGAAGATCTGGCCGACCTGCTGCAGCCAGTTGGGGAGGGTGTTGATGGGGATGAAGACACCCGAGACGAACGAGAGGATCACCGCCGCGAATGGGGCGACGGTGCTGGCGACCTCCTCGGTCGGCGTGATCGCGGTGAGGCCGATGCCGAGGGTGCACATGGTCGCGGTGCCGAGGACGAGGTAGATGACGAACCCTGCGGCTGTCTCCCCCGGAATGTGGACGCCGAAGGCGAGGCTGCCGATCAGCAAGAGGGCGACAACCATGGCGGCGACGGTCGCGACCGTGCGCAGCACCTGAGCGACCATGAACGTCCACGGTGATACCGGCGTACCCCGCAGACGCTTGAGCTCGCCCCGCTCCCGCCGGGCGACGATGGCGACGGCGAGCGTGCTGAAGGCCGAGGTCATGACCGCGTAGGCGATGATCCCTGCGGTGAAGTAGGTCGCGGTGTCGACCTTGTGCCCGTGGAACTCGACGGTCGCGTTCTGGCCGCTGGTGAAGATCGAGTTGAAGAACACCAGCAGCACGACCGGGAACAGCACGCTGAAGACGAGCACCCGTGGCGTCCGGACGAGTGTCTTGAACCCGTACCGGGTCTGCGTCACCACTGCGCCGATGTCACTCATCGGGCCGCCTTCGGCGACGCCTCTGAGCGAGGCACGCGCTGCTTATTGGTTCGCTCGCTCCGCTCGCTCACGATTCCGGCTGCTCCTGCGTCAACTGAAGGAAGATGTCCTCGAGTGTCGGGCGCTGCACCTCGAGGTCGGCGAGCTGCACGTGCTGCCGTTCGGCCCAGCCCGTCAGCTCGAAGAGCGCCTTCTGGGCGTTGTCGGTGCGGAAGCTGACCTCGCCGCCGGACGCATCCAGCTTCTCGCGAACGATCTTCTGCAGCTGCTCGATGGTCACGCCCTCGGGCACGCGGAAGCGAACCTCGCTCGCCGAACCCATGCCGCCACCGAGCTCGTCGGGTTCGCCCTGCGCCACGATCTGGCCTTGGCGCAGGATGACGACGCGGTCGGCGAGGTGCTGTGCCTCGTCCATGTAATGCGTGGTGAGAAAGATCGTCTTGCCCAGTTGCTTCAGCCCCTGGATCATGTTCCACGCACCGCGCCGGGCCGACGGGTCGAATCCGGTTGTGGGCTCGTCGAGGAAGATGAGTTCCGGGTCGCCGACGATGCCGATTCCGACGTCGGCCCGCCGCTTCTGACCGCCGGACAGGGTCCCCATGCGGGCGTCCGCCTTGTCTTTGAGGCCGACGAGCTCGATGATCTCGTCGACCGAACGCGGCGATGTGTAGAAGCTGGCGTAAAGAGTCAGCGTTTCCCGCACGGTGAGCGTCGGATCTGGCTCGGACTCTTGGAGCACGAACCCGACGCGGTTTCGCCACGCCCGGGTCGGCCGTCCGGGGTCGACGCCCAGCACGGAGACGTCGCCGCCCGTTCGGTCGCGATAGCCCTCGAGGATCTCGATGGTCGTCGTCTTGCCGGCGCCGTTGGGACCGAGGAATCCGAACACCTCGCCGCGCTGGACCTCGAAGTCGATGCCACGCACCGCTTCGTGCTTGCCGTATGACTTGCGCAGCCCGCGCACCGCGATCGCCGCCTCCGCCATCGCTCCGAGCCTAAAGCGCGATTAGGAGACGGTGACGCGAAGCGGCTCGAAGGCGAGCACTGGGAGTTGCACGCCCCGCAGCGCGACGTCGCCTATCGCGGTCCAGTGGCTTGCTTCTGTCGCCGCCGTCGCGACCGCCGCCTCGGCGGCCAGCACACGGCCGGGACGGCGCTTGGCTTCGTCGGCGAGGCGCGCTGCGGTGTTCACCGGGCGGCCAACGACGGTGTACTCGTAGCGCTCCTCGGCGCCGACGTTGCCGGCGACGACGTCGCCGCTGGCGATGCCGATCCCGGCATCGGCGATGGGCTTGAGCGATTCGCTCAGTGTGCGCGCGGCGCGCAGTGCGCGAGCCGCGTGATCTGGTTGCTCGGCGGGCGTGCCGAAAACACACAACGCACCGTCGCCCTCGAACTTGTTCACCCATCCGCCCTCGGCACCGACCGCGCTTACGACCGCCGCGAAGAAACGGTTGAGGAGGTCCACGACCTCGCTCGCCGAATAGGTCTCGGCCAGCGCCGTCGAACCCACGAGGTCGACGAAGAACACGGTCGCGTCGCGCTGCTCACCGCCCAGCGCGGTGCCCTCGGTGATCGCGCGCCGAGCAACATCAGCGCCGACGTGACGGCCGAACAGGTCTTGCAGAACCGCTCGCTCTCGCAACCCGGCGACCATCTCGTTGAAGCCAACCTTGACCGAGCCCACCTCACCGGCGTCGTCGACCGACAGCTCGACGGAGAGGTCCCCATTCCGAACGCGGGCGAGGCCGTCGCGCACATCCTTCATGGGCTCGGCCAGCGAGCGGGCCGCGGCGCGGATGGTAAGGAATCCGGCGACGACACCGACGCCGCCGAGGAGCAGGAAGACGCCCGTAACGGCGCCGGTGTTGCGGAGCAGGTTGCTGCGGTGCAGTCCGACCGGGGCGACGAGGACGAAGAAGAGCGGTATGCCGGATCCCAAGCCCCACGCGATGAGGAGCCGGGCACGGATGCCCGCTGTCGCTCGTTCGGGCAACGGCTGGCCACGGAACGCTTCTGCGAAGAGCGGGCGAAGCCGACGCTCGGTCAGGAGGTAGATGAGGGCGGCGGTTGCCAGCCACGTCAGAAGGGTGCCGAAGAATGTTCCGACCGCGCCGTCGACGCCGAGCGGCGACCAGGCGTTCAACACCACGTTGAATACGGCGAGCAGGACCCAATATGGAAGCGCGAACACGGCAGCCGCCGTGGGCAGCCGTACCAGCGCTAGGCGTTCGGATTCGGTCGGCAGCCTGTCTTCGTCCAGCCATCGCAGCGCGGGCAGCAGTCCGGCCTTTGCCCGCTGCCACGCCAACGGTGTGATGCCCAGCATCCAGATCACCGCGCCGGGCACGTCGATGGCGAGCGTCACGACGCGACTCCGGTGCGCGAAGTCAGAGGACGGCACGAGCACCCCTTCGACGGTGCCGAGCACCAGGAAGACGAGACCCACGGCCACGACATGACGCACTGTCAGCGGGGCCTGCAGCACACGCCAGCACCGAGGTCGGGTCAGCAAGAGGAAGACGCCAAAGCTGCTCGCCATCGCCAGGATGGCGACACCCGCCGGCGCGGCCCACGCCCGAGAGCCGGTCGGGCGGATGAGGTCGCCATATGCCTGGCCCAGGATCGAGGCGCAGGCGTTGACGACAAGCACCGTGACCATGACTCTGGCCAGCAGCTGCCGACTCTCGCTCTGCGAGCTGTGCCCCGACCCCCCGGGCATGCACCAATTGTTCTACGCGCCGGGGCGGCGCACCTCTTATTTGCCCTTGAAGTTGGGGGTGCGCTTCTCGGAGAACGCCTTCGGGCCTTCCTGGGCGTCCTCGGTCATGAAGATCGGCTGGCCGATCTCCAGCTCGCGCTTGAGGCCGTCGATCTCGGACATGCCCTCGGTCTCGTTGACCGACTGTTTGATGGCCTTGATCGAAAGGGGACCGTTAGCGGCGATGACGTCGGCCACGGCCTTGGCCTCTTTCAACGCGGTGCCGTCGGGGACGACCTTCGTGACCAGGCCTATGCGCTCGGCCTCCTCGGCCGGGACGTGGCGGCCGGTGAGGAGGATGTCCATCGCCTTGGCGTAGGGGATCTGCCGGCGCAGCCGGACGGTGGATCCGCCGAGAGGGAACAGCCCTCGCTTCGCCTCGGTGACGCCGAAGGTGGCGCCCTCCGCGGCGATGCGGATGTCGGTGGCCTGGAGGATCTCGGTGCCGCCGGCGACGGCGTAGCCCTCCACCGCGGCGATCAGCGGCTTCGAGGGGTAGTGGTGGCGGAGCAGCGCCTTCCAGTGGAGGTCGGGGTCCTCCTGGAATCGGTGCGTGTACGGGTTCTCCTGCGGACCGGCCGCGAACGCTTTGAGGTCCATCCCCGTGCAGAAGTCACCGCCGGCCCCCGTGAGGATGGCCACGCGCAGGTTGTCGTCCTCTTCGAGCTCCTGCCAGCAGTCGGCCATCATCACCAGCATTTCGGGCGAAAGGGCGTTCTTACGCTCGGGCCGGTTCATCGTGAGTGTCAGGACATGGCCATCGCGTTCGACAAGCAGGTCGGTCATGGCGCGACTCTATTGACATGCCTTCGCATCCGCTTGAGCCACTGACGGCAGAAGAGATCAAGACCGCGGCCGCCATCGTCAAGGACGGCGGCCAGCTCGGGGAACACGGCCGCTTCTCGAGCATCACGCTCGTCGAGCCGCCCAAGAACAACGGCGCCGTCGACCGCGAGGCGGTCGCACTCGTGTACGACCGGGCGTCGGGGTCGGCGTCGAGTGTCGTGGTCTCGTTGTCCAAGGGCGCGGTGGTGTCGTCGACGCCGATCCCCGGGTCCCAACCGGCGTACCTGCTCGAGGAGATGGCCGAGTGCATCGGGCTGGTCAAGACCGATCCCCGGTGGATCAAGGCCGTTCGCAAGCGCGGCGTCGAGGACCTCGACGCCGTGCAGTGCGACCCGTGGCCGGCCGGCAACTTCGGCGACCCCGATGAGGCGGGCCGCCGGTTGCTGCGCGTCGTGTCCTACGTGCGCCACTTCGACGAGGACAACGGGTACGCGCATCCCATCGAAGGCGTGGTCGCCACCGTCGACGTCGGTCGCCAGGAGGTGCTGCGTGTCGAGGACCACGGCGTCATCCCGGTTCCCGAGCGTTGTTACAACTACACGCCGTCACAGGTGGGCGAACTGCGGACCGACTTGAAGCCGCTGGAGATCACGCAGCCCGACGGCACCAGCTTCACCGTCGACGGCTACGAGATCTCATGGCAGAAGTGGCGCTTCAGGGTGTCGATGCATCCCCTCGACGGTCTCGTCTTGCACACGGTCACCATCGATGGCCGGTCGGTGCTGCACCGGGCCGGTCTGGGCGAGATGGTCGTGCCGTACGGCGAGACCACGCCCGGACACAGGTGGAAGAACGCCTTCGACTCCGGCGAGCTCGGCCTCGGTCGCTTCCCGTTCGTGAACTCGCTCGAGCTGGGCTGCGACTGTCTCGGCGAGATCCGCTACCTCGACGCCATCATCGCCAACGACCAGGGCGACCCGATCACGATCAACAACGCCATCTGCATCCACGAGGAGGACTACGGGATCCTCTGGAAGCATTTCGACTCGCACACGTTCACCACCGAGGTGCGGCGCTCGCGCCGTCTGGTCGTCAGCTCCATCCACACCGTCGGCAACTACGAGTACGGCTTCTATTGGTACTTCTACCTGGACGGCACGCTGCAGATGGAGGTCAAGCTCACCGGCATCCTGCAGACCATGGGTGTGGCGCCGGGGGAGACGCCGAAGCACTCGACGTTGATCGCCCCGCAGGTCGGCGCCCCGATCCATCAGCACATCTTCTGCTTCCGCCTCGACTTCGACATCGACGGCGTCGAGAACTCGGTGTACGAGACCGAGCTGGCGGGTGCACCGCCGGGCGAGGACAACCCGTATGGCAACGCGCTGGTGGCGACCGCCCGGCTGCTGGCGAAGGAGTCGGAGGCCCAGCGCATGGCGGACCTCTCGAAGGGTCGGCAGTGGCGGATCGTGAATCCCTCGCGGCTGAACGCTGTTGGCCAGCCCACGGGTTACCGCCTCGTCCCCGGCTCGAGCGCCGCCAGCCTGCAGGCGTCGCCGGAGGCCGCCGTCTACAAGCGGGCCACGTTCGCCACCAAGAACCTCTGGGTCACGCCGTTCGCGGCGGACGAGTCACGGGCCGCCGGCTACCCCAACCTGTCGGCGGGCGGCGAGGGCCTGCCGTCGTACACGGCCGGCGACCGCTCGATCGAGAACACCGACGTCGTCCTCTGGTACAGCTTCGGCGTCAACCACGTCCCCCGCCCCGAGGACTGGCCCGTGATGCCCGTCGAGTACGCCGGCTTCACCCTCCAACCGGTCGGGTTCTTCGACCAGAACCCCACCCTCGACGTCCCCCCGTCGAACCACTGCTGACTTGGCGGTGATTAAAGGCGTCATAAGGCCCTTAATCACCGCCAAATGAGAGCGGTTGGCGCAGAAGTGGAACGCGTTCTAGATTGAGCGGCAATGGCTGACCTTGGGTTCTGGGCGATCGCGGCGGACGACCCGGGGCATCTGGCCCTGGTCGAGGCCGACGGAAGAGAGACATCGGCGGGGGACCTGCTCGCCGGCGGCAACCAGGTGGCGAGGGGGCTGCAGGCCATGGGCCTGCAGAAGGGCGACGTGGTCGCCGTCCTGCTCCCGAACCGCCGGGAGATGGTGGAGCTGGCGCTGGGCACCACCCAGATCGGGCTCTACATGACGCCGATCAACTACCACCTCACCGGCCCCGAGGTGGCGTACATCGTCGACAACAGCGAGGCCAAGGTCTTCGTCACCGACGAGCGCTACGCCGACGTGGCCCGCAAGGCGCTCGAGGAGCTGAGCATCGACCCCAAGTCGCTGTTCGCCGTCGGCAATATCGACGGTTTCCGCTCCTACGAGGAGCTCAAGGACCCGTCGACGGACCCGCCCGAGAACCGCATCGCGGGTGCGACCATGCACTACACGTCGGGCACCACCGGCAAGCCCAAGGGCGTGCGCCGACCTCTGGGCGACGTCGACCCCGACACCGCCTTTGGCATGGCCAGCCTGCTGCTCTCGCTGTTCGGCATCCAGCCGAAGGACAACAACGTCCACCTCGTGCCGGCGCCGCTGTACCACACGGCGGCCATGACGTTCGGCCTCAACTCCCTGCACATGGGACACACGGTTGTCCTCATGGACAAGTGGGGCGCCGAGGAGACCCTGCGGCTGGGCGAGCGCTACAAGTGCACGACGTCGCACATGGTGCCGACGATGTTCCACCGCATGCTCGCCCTCCCCGAGGAGACGAGGAAGAAGTACGACGTGTCCTCGTGGACGCATGTCATCCACGCCGCCGCTCCCTGCCCCGTCGAGATCAAGAAGAAGATGCTCGAGTGGTGGGGTCCGACGATCTACGAGTACTACGCGGCCACCGAAGGCGGGGGCACGCTCGTGACCCCGGAGCAGTGGGTGCAGAAGCCGGGCACCGTCGGTCTGCCATGGCCCATCTCCGAGGTGAAGATCTTCGACGACGAGGGCAACGAACTCCCCGCCAACGAGGTCGGCACCGTGTGGATGTCGATGGGCGCCGACCGCGCCTTCGAGTACTACAAGGACAAGGAGAAGACCGACCAGACGTTCCGGGAGAACTTCTTCACGGTCGGCGACGCCGGCTACATCGACGAGGACGGCTACCTGTTCCTCGTCGACCGCAAGTCGGACATGATCATCTCCGGTGGGGTCAACATCTACCCGGCCGAGATCGAGAGCGTGCTTCTGACGCACCCGAAGGTCGGCGACGCCGCCGTCTTCGGCATCCCCCACGACGACTGGGGTGAGGAAGTGAAGGCTGTGGTCGAGCCCGCCGAGGGCATCGAGCCGGGGCCCGCCCTGAGCGACGAACTGATGGAGTTCGCGTCGGAGCGCCTGGCCAAGTACAAGCTGCCGAAGTCCATCGACTTCGTGCCCGAGCTGCCTCGCGACCCCAACGGCAAGCTCTACAAGCGCAAGCTGCGTGATCCCTATTGGGAGGGAAGGGAGAAGGCCATCTAGATGGCGACAAGTGACGTACTCCGTGCTCCGCACGTCATGGAGTACACGTACACCCGGAGCGTCGGCCCGGTCATCGAGCGGTTCTTCGCCGGCCTCGGCGAGCACCGCCTGCAGGGCATCAAAGGCTCCGACGGCAAGGTCATCGTGCCGCCGACTGAGTACGACCCCTACACCGGCGAGACGCTCACCGAGTTCGTCGACGTGGCGGACGCCGGCACGGTGACGACGTGGGCGTGGGTGACCGATCCCCGTCCGGGCCAGCCTCTCGACAAGCCGTTCGCGTGGGCGCTGATCAAGCTCGACGGCGCCGACACGGGCATGCTCCATGCCGTCGACGCCGGCGACCAGTCGAAGATGTCGACGGGCATGCGCGTCAAGGTGCGCTGGACGCAGGACAACGCGCCCGACATGAGCTCAATCGCCTGCTTCGAACCGGAGGCCTCCTGATGACTCTGCTGATTTCAAATGACTGAAGAAGAAGCGCAAGGAACGATCGTCGAGCGGCCCATCCGTCTCGACTACGACTACACCGCCGGCACCGCCCAGTCCCGCTTCCTGAAGGGCATCGCCCAAGGCAAGATCCTCGGGGAGAAGTGCCCGGTGTGCGGCAAGGTCTACGTCGGCTCCCGGGGCTCGTGCCCGACCGACGGCGTCGCCACCGAAGGCGAGATCGAGATCCCGGACAAGGGCACGCTCACCACCTTCTGCGTGGTCAACGTGCAGTTCGCCGGCCAGTCCGTCGAGGTGCCGTATGCCTCCGGCTACATCCTCTGCGACGGCGCCGACATCCCGCTGATGGGCCTCGTGCAGGAGATCCCCATCGAAGAGGTGCGCATGGGCCTGCGCGTCGAGGCCGTCTGGGCCGACGAGCTCGGGCCCACCCTCAACAGCATCAAGTACTGGAAGCCCAGCGGCGAACCCGACGCCGACTACGAGACCTACAGGCACCACCTATGAGCGAGCACCGAAGCGAAGCGAAGGAGCACAGCTCCAATAAGCAGCGCGAGCCTCTCTCAGAGGCGCCGCCGAAGGCGGCCCGATGAGAGATATTGCGGTCGTCGCCACCGCGCAGTCGCCGGCCATCCGCAAGGACGAGCGACGCAACGAGGTCGAGATCCTGATGCCCGTCGTGCACGAGCTTCGGGATCGCGCCGGTCTCAAGCAGGAAGACATCGGCTTCACCGTGTCCGGCAGCTGCGACTACCTCCAGGGCCAGGCCTTCGCCTTCGTCACCGCCCTCGACGCCATCGGCCCCTGGCCGCCGATCGACGAGAGCCACGTCGAGATGGACGGCGCGTGGGCGCTGTACGAGGCCTGGACCCGCCTGCAGTACGGCGACATCGACACCGCCCTCGTCTACAGCTTCGGCAAGTCGTCACCCGGCGACATCCGCCGCATCCTCACGCTCCAACTGGACCCCTACTACCTCGTGCCGCTGTGGCCGGACACGATCGCGATGGCCGCCCTCCAGGCGCGGGCGCTTCTCGAGTCCGACGGCGTGACAGAACGAGACATGGCTGAGGTTGTCGCCCGGTCCCGGAAGAACGCCAAGGACAATCCCAACGCGCAGCTCAAGGGCGACGTCGACGTCGAGACGCTGCTCAAGGAGCCGGCGTACCTCTCGCCGCTGCGCAAGCACGACTGCCCGCCGATCACCGACGGCGCGGCGGCCGTCATCCTCGCCGCCGGCGATCGCGCCCGGGAGATCACCGACCGACCGGCGTGGATCCGCGGTATCGACCATCGCATCGAGCCGCACTCACTCGGTGTCCGTGATCTCACCGACTCGCCGTCGACCCGCAAGGCCGCGGAGCACGCGGGCGTGGCGAACGGCAATGTCGACATCGCCGAACTGCACGCCCCGTTCTCCCACCAGGAGATCATCCTGAAGCGGGCGCTTGGCCTGTCCGACGACGTGAATGTCAACCCGTCGGGTGGCGCGCTGGCATCCAACGCCGTCATGGCCGCCGGTCTCCTACGCATCATCGAGGCCGCCGACCGCATCATGTCCGGCCAGGCCAACCGAGCTGTGGCCCACGCCACGTCCGGTCCTGCGCTCCAGCAGAACCTGGTCGCCGTTCTCGAGGGGGACAAGTAGCCGTGGCAGAAAGAGTCGCCATCACCGGCGTCGGCCAGACCAAGTACGACACGGCTCGCCCCGACCACTCGATCGCCGGGCTGTGCCGCGAGGCCGCCATCCGCGCCCTCGAGGACGCGGGCGTTACGTGGAACGACGTCGATGCCGTCGTCATCGGCAAGGCGCCCGACATGTTCGAGGGCGTCGTGATGCCCGAGCTGTATCTCGCCGATGCCCTCGGCGCCACGGGCAAGCCGATGATGCGCGTGCACACCGCCGGCAGCGTCGGCGGGTCGACGGCGCTCGTCGCCGCCGGGTTGGTCAAGACGGGCATCCACAAGCGCGTGCTCACGGTTGCCTTCGAGAAGCAATCCGAGAGCAACGCCATGTGGGCGCTGTCGATGCGCATCCCGTTCCAGCCCGCGCTGGTCGCGGGCGCGGGCGGCTACTTCGCCCCCCACATTCGGTCCTACATCCGTCGGTCGAACGCGCCCGACCACATCGGGATCCTCGTCGCCGTCAAGGACCGCAAGAACGCCCTCAAGAACCCGTACGCCCACCTCCATCTCGAGGACATCTCCTACGAGAAGGTCGCGGAGTCGATGATGATCTGGGACCCGCTGCGGTACCTGGAGTCGTGTCCGTCGTCGGACGGGGCGTGCGCCATGGTGCTTTCGAGCGAGGACGCGGTCACGGGTGATCGGGCGCCGGCGTGGTTCGCGGGCAGCGCAATGCGCAGCGAGGCCACGCAGTTCGCCGGACGCGACCAGGTCAACCCGCAGGCGGGCAAGGACTGCGCCAAGGAGGTCTACCGCCAAGCGGGCATCACCGATCCCCGCAAGGAGATCGATGTGGCCGAGATCTACGTGCCGTTCAGCTGGTACGAGCCCATGTGGATGGAGAACCTGGCCTTCGCCCCCGAGGGCGAGGGCTGGAAGATGACCGACTCGGGCGCCACCGCCATGGACGGCGACATGCCGATCAACCCGAGTGGCGGCGTCCTGTCGTCGAACCCCATCGGTGCGTCAGGAATGATCCGCTACGCCGAGGCGGCGATGCAGATCCGCGAGCAGGCCGGCGAGCACCAGATCGACGGCGTCCGCACGGCCATGGGCCACGCGTACGGCGGCGGTGCGCAGTTCTATTCCATGTGCATCCTCACCAAAGAGAAGCCCTAAGGGGGCCGACAGCAGATGGAACTTGCCCTCACCCCCGAGCAGCAGGCCCTCCAGCAGGAGCTGCGCGAGTACTTCGCCAAGATCGTCACGCCCGAGATCGAAGAGGAGATGGCGACGGGGGAGATGGGCGGCCCCAAGTCCAAGGAAGCCATCCGCCAGATGGGCAAGGACGGCTGGCTCGGGATCGGCTGGCCCAAGGAGTACGGCGGCCAAGACCGCACGGCCATCGAGCAGTTCATCTTCTACGACGAGTCGTTCCGCGCCGGTGCGCCCGTGCCGATGCTGACGATGAACTCGGTCGGTCCGACGATCATGCAGTTCGGCACCGACGAACAGAAGAAGGAGTTCCTGCCCAAGATCCTCGCCGGCGAGATCCAGTTTGCCATCGGCTACACCGAGCCGGGGTCGGGTACGGACCTCGCCAGCCTGAAGACGAAGGCGGTCCGCGACGGCGACGAGTGGGTCATCAACGGCCAGAAGGTGTTCACGTCGATCGCCGACTTCGCCGACTACGTGTGGCTCGCATGTCGCACCGATCCGGATGCGCCGAAGCACAAGGGCATCTCGATGATCCTGGTGCCGACGGACAACCCCGGGTTCAAGGTGACGCCCATCAAGATCATGGGCGGCGCCGCGACCAACGCTACGTACTACGAGGACGTGCGCGTGCCCGTCACCAACCTCGTCGGCGAGCTCAACCGAGGCTGGGACCTCATCGTGAATCAGCTCAACCGCGAGCGAGTCGCTCTGGCGCCGCCGGGCATGGCCGAGCGCCAGTACCAGGGCGTGCTCAAGTGGGCCAAGGAGACCAAGCTCCCGGGGTCATCGCTGCGCGTGATCGACCAGCAGTGGGTGCAGGTCAACCTGGCACGGGTGAAGGCCAAGCTCGAGTACCTCAAGCTCATCAACTGGCAGGTCGCATGGCAGACCGACAACGGGATCATGGATGTCGCCGCGTCGTCGGCCACCAAGGTCTTCGGCACGGAGTTCTTCTGTGAGGCGTACCGGCTGCTGCTCGAGGTCATGGGCCCGCCGGGCACTATCAAGCGCGGCTCACCCGAAGCCCGTCTGCGCGGCGGCCTCGAGCGCGCCTACCAGGGCACGCTGATCCTCACCTTCGGCGGCGGCACCAACGAGGTGCAGCGCGACCTCATCGCCGTGTTCGGCCTCAAGATGCCCAGGAGCCTGTAAAGCACATGGACTTTTCCTTCTCCGAAGAACAGCAGGAGATCCAGAACCTCGCGGCCCAGATCCTGGGCGACAAGGTCACCCACGAGCGTCTCAAGGAGATCGAGGCGTCGCCCGAGTGGTTCGACCGCGATCTGTGGGCCGAGCTGGCCAAGGCCGGCCTGGTCGGTATCGCCCTTCCCGAGGACGTCGGCGGTGGTGGCTTCGGCATCCTCGAGGCCGCGCTCGTGCTCGAGGAGATTGGCCGCACGGTCGCGCCTGTGCCCTACTACGCGACGGTCATCCTCGGTGCCATGCCGATCGCGGAGTTCGGCAGCGACGAGCAGAAGAAGCGACTGCTGCCGGGCGTCGCCGACGGGGAGACCATCCTCACCGCGGCGCTGATCGAGGACCTCAATCCCGATCCCACGTCACCGACGACCACGGCCAAGAACGGCAAGCTCACCGGCACGAAGATGCTGGTACCTGCCGCCCATCTGGCGAAGGCGATCGTTGTCCCCACGGCCGGCGGTGTCTTCCTCGTCGATCCCAAGGCCGACGGCGTCGAGCTCGAGCGCCTCATCACCACGAGCGGGGAGCCACAGTTCAAGGTCACGCTGAACAATGCGGACGGCGAGCCGCTCGGCGATGCGTCGCAAGGCCCGGCGATCGTCGACTGGATCGTCGACCGGGCGACCGCAGCCCTGTGCGCCATCCAGCTCGGCGTCTGCGAGCAGGCCCTCAAGATGACAGCCGAGTACACGTCGACGCGCGAGCAGTTCGAGCGCCCGCTGGCTGCCTTCCAGGCTGTGGCCCAACGGGCCGCCGACGCCTACATCGACACCGAAGGCGTGCGCCTCACGGCGTGGCAGGCGGTGTGGCGCCTGGCCGAAGGGCTGCCCGCCTCCGAGGAGCTGGCCGTGGCCAAGTTCTGGGCCGCTGAAGGCGGTCAGCGCGTCGTGCACGCCGCGCAGCACCTGCACGGCGGCATCGGCGTCGACGTCGACTATCCGCTGCACCGGTACTTCCTCTGGGCCAAGCACTGTGAGCTCACGCTGGGGTCGGCGACGCCGCAGCTGGTGAAGCTCGGCAGGTCATTGGCCGACCAACCGGTGTAAGCACTCCCCGTGGAGTTCAACCTCGCCGACATCTTCGAGTCGATCGTCGACGTCGTCCCTGATCGAGAAGCGATCGTCTGTGACGACGACCGGCTGACGTACGCCGAGCTCGAAGAGCGGGCCAACCGCCTCGGCCACCACCTACAGGAGAACGGCGTCGGGCCCGGCGACCACGTCGGCGTCCAGCTCTACAACTCGATCGAGTACCTCACGACCGCGGTGGCGTGTCTGAAGGTCCGAGCCGTGCCCGTGAACGTGAACTACCGCTACGTCGAGGAGGAGCTCGCCTACCTCTACAACGACGCCGACCTGGTGGCCCTGCTCGTCCATCGTGAGCTCGCGAGCAGGGCGGCGAAGGTGCGCACGGACAAGCTCCGGCACGTTGTGCTCGTCGACGACGACAGTGGTGCCGACCTCGGCGGTCTCGACGCCGTGCCGTACGAGGAGGCGCTGGCCAAGGCATCGGATGAGCGCGACTTCGGCCCCCGTTCGCCCGACGACCTCTACATCATCTACACGGGCGGGACGACCGGAATGCCGAAGGGCGTGATGTGGCGCCAGCAGGATATCTTCTTCTCGGGCATGGGCGGCGGCGACCCTGCCGGTCAGCCCGCCGAGCGGCCTGAGCAGATCGCTCAGCAGGCGTCGGGCCGCGACCCGAGCGCCACATTCCCGATGGCGCCGCTCATGCACGGCGCCGCCCAGCTGGCGTCGTTCATCTGCTTCCACTGGGGCGGCAAGGTCGTGTTGCAGCACAAGTACGAGCCCAAGGCCGCGCTGCGTCTCATCGAACGCGAGAAGGTCAACACCGTCAGCCTGGTCGGCGACGCGATGGCCCGTCCGCTGGCCGAAGCGCTCGACGATCCCCACGCCAACTACGACCTGTCGTCGCTGATCGTTGTCAGCTCGGCCGGGGCGGTGTTCTCCGATGCCGTTCGCGATCAGTTGAAGCAGCACCTGCCGGACATCTTCCTCGTCGATGCCTACGGCGCCTCGGAGACCGGCCACCAGGGCACGATGGCCGCCGAGTCGAGCCCCGAGAAGGGTTTGCGGTTCACGATGAACGAGCGCACGGCCGTTCTCGACGACGACCTGAAGCCGATCGTGCCGGGGTCGGGTGTCGTCGGTCGCGTCGCCCTGAAGGGCCACGTTCCCCTCGGTTACTACAACGACCCCGAGAAGACGGCGACGACGTTCAAGGAGATCGACGGCGTGCGCTGGGTACTCCCCGGCGACATGGCGACCGTCGAGGCCGACGGCACGGTGCTCGTGTTCGGCCGCGGTTCGGTCTGCATCAACTCGGGCGGCGAGAAGATCTATCCCGAGGAGGTCGAGGCCGCTCTGAAAAGCCACCCCGACGTGTTCGACGCCGTCGTCGTCGGCGTGAAGGACGAGAAGTGGGGCGAACGGGTGACGGCGCTCGTGCAAGCTCGGGAAGGCCACACGGCCGACCCCGACGACATCGTCGCCCACTGCCGCACCAAGGTCGCCGGCTACAAGGTGCCGCGCCAGATCCACGTCCTCGACAAGCTCGTGCGGTCCCCGAGCGGCAAAGCCGACTACCCATGGGCTAGGAAGACGGCAGCTGCTCTGAGTTCCTAGCCCGCTAAAGGAGCCCTATGCCCCTCGATCCCAACGTCGAACTGCTGCTCTCAGCGATGGCGCAGGGGGGCCAAGGCGGTCTCAGCGAGATGGGCCTCGAGCAGGCCCGGGCGATGATCGAGCAGTTCGACACCCTGGCTGCGGGCGACCCGGTCGAGCTGCCTCGCGTCGAGGATCTCACCGCTCCTGGCCCGGCCTGCGACATCCCCCTGCGGTTGTACTCGCCGGCAGCCGAAGCCGTGTTGCCGGTCGTCGTGTACTTCCACGGTGGCGGCTGGGTGATCGGCAACATCAAGAGTCACGACTTCGTGTGCCGCAAGCTGGCGCGCGACGCCAACGCCACTGTCATCAGCGTGGACTACCGGCTGGCGCCCGAGCACGTCTTCCCGTGCGCGGCCGAGGACTGCTACGCCATCACGAAGTGGGTGGCGGACAACGCGCAGCAGCTCAAGGTCGACGGCGCCCGCCTGGCGATCGCCGGTGACAGCGCCGGCGGCAACCTCACGGCGGTCACGGCATTGCAGGCTCGCGACCGCGGGGGCCCGACCGTCGCCTTCCAGCTGATGATCTATCCGGTCATCGACGGTCTGATGAGCTTCCCCTCCTTCAAGGAGAACGCCGAGGGGTACTTGCTCACGGCCGCCGACATGGTCTGGTTCTACGACCAGTACGCGCCCGACGGCGTCGACCGCAAGAACCCGTTGCTGTCGCCGCTGTACGCGCCCGACCTCAGTGGGCTCCCGCCCGCGCTGGTGATCACCGCCGAGTACGACCCGTTGCGCGACGAGGGCGAGGCGTACGCCGATGCCCTGCAGCACGCCGGCGTCGAGGCCCGATCCAGCCGCTACGACGGCATGGTCCATGGCTTCTTCGGCCTCGACGCCATCATCCCGGCCGCGGCGCCCGCCATGGAAGAAGCAGCGGCCGCGCTCAAGTACTGGTTGAAGTAGTGGAAGGCATCGACCGCCTCCGGGAGGCGGTGCTGGCCCTGCGTCTGGCCGTCGACGACGAGCGGCTGGTGCTCCCGTTCGACGAGCAGGAGCGGCGCAACTGGATGTACTGGCCCGCCCCGCGCCAGGGAGTGCCGTTCTCGGACCTGACGTCGGACGAGCAGCAGCTGGCGTTCGGCGTGGTCGCCGCCGTGCTGAGCCTGCCTGCCTACGCCAAGGTGACGACGATCATCGGCCTCGAAGAGATCCTGCGCGAGCTCGAGCTCGGCGGCATGAAGCGGCGGCGCCCCGACAACCTGCCGCGTGACCCGACGAAGTACTTCACCACCCTCTTCGGCGACGCCGGCGGGGACGGGCCGTGGGGTTGGCGCTTCGAGGGGCACCACGTCTCGGTGCACGTCACCGTCGTCGACGGTTCGGTGGCCTCGACGCCGTGCTTCCTCGGTTCCAATCCGGCGCAGGTCGTCCACCGAGACCGCGTCGTCCTTCGTCCGCTGGCCGAGGAAGAGGACACCGCCCGCGCCCTCCTCGAGTCGCTGCCCGATGACCAGCGGCGGCAGGCGCTGATCGACGACCGGGCGCCCGACGACATCGTCACGTTCAACTCACCTCGCGTCGAGGTCGAGCTCGATGGCGGCGTCGCCCTCGCCGACATGAGCGGCACGGCCCGGACGATCGCCGACGCCCTGATCGACATGCACGTCGACCGCGTCAAGTTCCCGGTGCACGTCGACGTCTCCGACGTGCACTTCGCCTGGGCGGGGTCGCCTGAGCGAGGCAAGCACCACTACTACCGGCTGGCCGGCGAACGCTTCCTCGTCGAGTACGACAACACCCAGAACGACGCCAACCACGCCCATTCCGTCTGGCGCGACCCCGCCAACGACTTCGGTGACGACCTCCTCCGCCGGCATCTCGCCGAGGACCACGGCAGTTGATGCCGCCTACCCCTTGCCCGTGACATAAGTACTGTCGGGGCGACGAGGGGGACGCGAACGTGACGCTTGACCAGGAGCTGATCGAGGCAGCGCTTCCGCTATACGAAGTGCAAGGGGAGCTGGGCCGAGGATCGTGGGGCGTCGTGCTCGCGGCGCGCCACCGTCAGCTCGGCCGAGACGTCGCCATCAAGCAGCTGCCCCGAACCTTTGGCGCCGATCCGGTGGTGCGTTCCAGGTTCGTGGCCGAGGCACGCCTGCTCGCATCGCTCGACCACAGCCACATCGTGCCGATCTATGACTTCGTCGAGCACGACGGTCTCTGCGTGCTCGTGATGGAACGCCTGACGGGGGGCACGGTCTCGGGCCGTTTCGAGGCCGGCGCCTTCACGCCGCAACGCACATGTGCGATGGGTCTGGCCACCTGTGCAGCTCTTCACTATGCGCACCAGCACGGCGTGCTGCACCGCGACATCAAGCCCGACAATTTGATGTTCTCTTCCGAGAACGTTCTGAAAGTTGCCGACTTCGGGATCGCCAAAGTCGTCGGAGGCTCGTCGACAGTCGCGACGCGGGCGGGCGACATTCTCGGCACCCCGGCCTACATGGCCCCGGAACAGGCGCAGGGCGCCATGCTCGGGGGAGCGACGGACATCTATGCCCTCGGCACGGTGCTGTACGAGATCTTTGCGGGACGGCTAGCGTTCCCGGAGGACTCGAACCCCTTGGCGACGCTGTACCGGCACGTGCACGAGCAGCCCACGCCGCTGGGCGAGGTGGCGCCGCACCTTCCGCCGGAGCTGACCTCGGTGGTCACTCGCGCCCTGGCCACGGATCCCGCGGATCGCTATCCCAACGCCGAGCTCTTTGGGATCGCGTTGGCCGAGGCTGCCGCCGAGGCGTGGGGGCCAGTGTGGCTGGGTGAGTCGGGCCTCACCGTCGTCGCCACGGGCCCCATGTTGAGCGCTGCGGTCGCCGCCGGCCGGGCACGCGAGACCCTGGTCGCCAGTCGACCGCCGGTCGAACCCCCACCGACACCAACGCCGCCACCCGCGCCCGCAGAGAGCTCGCCGACGCCCGCCGATTTGATTCCGGTGAATCGTCTCCGGCCGGAGTTCTTCGCGCCGGCGCCCGTCGCCGATCCGCCACAGTCGAGCGAATCTCCGCCGCCACCCCCTCCGCCGACGGCGACCGTGCCCGTAGCCCTGCCGCCGTCTCCGCCATCGCCCCCTCCGCCAGCTCCGTCCGCTCCATCCCCCGCGCCGCCCGAGAACAAGAGCGGCCGTCGCTGGTTGCTCGCAGGTGTGGCCCTCGTTGCCGTCGTCGCCGTCGTGGGCGCCCTGCTCGCGTTCGGCGGAGGCTCGGACAAGGGCTCGGCGAAGAAGACCAGCAATGCAGTCTCGCTCCAGCCGATCGCGTCATGGCGGCCGCTGCACGACGTACCCACGGCCCGTCAGCAGCTGGGCGCGTCGGTTGCCGGTGGTGTGATCTGGGTGGTCGGAGGTCTCACCGAGAACGCCTCGACTCCCAAGGTCGAGGGCTACGACCCTGCTTCGGACTCATGGAAGAGCGCTCCCGACCTTCCGCTCCCGCTCCACCACGAGATGGTCGTCACCTACCACAACGAGCTGATGGCGCTCGGGGGCTGGGTTCCCAACGGTCCGAGCCTCACGGCGACGGTCTCTGACAAGGTGTTCGCCCTTCGCAACGGAGCGTGGGTCGAGCTCCCGCATCTGTTGCATGCGCGGGCCGCGGCGGCGGCCGCCGTCGTCGGCAACAAGCTCGTGGTGTTCGGCGGCCAGGCGAACGAGAAGCTGGTCACGACCGCCGAGGTCTTCGACGGCAAGAAGTGGTCCGAGACGGCGGCGCTGGGGGTTCCCCGGGACCACTTGGCCGGCGCGTCCGACGGCCAGTTCGTCTACGCGGTCGGCGGCCGGCAGCTTTCGTCGGACAAGAACCTGGGCGCGGTCGAGCGATACGACCCCGGCAGCGGGCACTGGACGAAGTTGCGCGACCTACCGACGCCGCGCGGCGACCTGGGCGCCGCCGTCGTCGGCGGGAAGCTCGTCGCCGCTGGGGGTGAGAGCCCGACATCGGTCTTCGACACGGTCGAGCTGCTCGATCTGCACACCAACACCTGGTCATCGGGCCCCGCCATGCGCACCCCGCGCCACGGCATGGCGGTCGTCGGTCTGGGCTCGACGGTCTACACCCTCGCCGGTGCCCGTGCACCGAGCCACACCGCATCCTCGGGCGTCGCCGAGGCGCTCGACTTCACCTCGGCCCCGTCGTCCTCCGCGACCGCGCCGACGTCGGGGCAAAGCGCGTGGCGCTCGATCCACGACATGCCGACCGCCCGCCAGCAGCTCGGCGCCGCGGTGGCCGACGGTGTGATTTGGGTCATCGGCGGCATCACCGACAAGGCTTCGACGGGCAAGGTCGAGGGCTACGACCCGGCCATCGACACATGGAAGAGCGGGCCCGATCTCCCACTTCCGCTCCATCACGAAATGGTCGTGAGCTATCACAACGAGGTGGTGGTGCTGGGCGGCTGGGTGCCGAAAGGACCCGAACTGGCAGGCGCCGCTCAGGACAAGGTCTTCGCCCTGCGCAATGGCTCGTGGGTCGAGCTGCCGCACCTGTTGCGTCCTCGCGCCGCTGGTGCGGCGGCCGTGGTCGGCGATCAGATCGTCGTCTTCGGTGGCCAGAACGAGAGCGGTCTCATCCCGAACACCGAAGTCTTCGACGGAACCTCGTGGTCCGAGTCGGCGCCGATACCGACGCCGCGCGATCACCTGGCGGGAGCCTCGGACGGTCACTTCGTCTATGCCGTCGGTGGGCGCCAGCTTTCGTCGGACAAGGACGTGAGCGCCTTCGAGCGCTACGACCCTGTCTCGCAGACGTGGATCAAGCTCCCCGATGTGCCGACGGCTCGCGACGGGCTGGCGGCCGCCGTTGTGGGCAACAAGCTGATCGCGGCGGGGGGCGAGACGGCCACGTCGGTGCTGTTCACCGTCGAGGTCTTCGACCTCAGCACCAACACGTGGTCCGAGGGCCCGATCCTGCGCACCGCCCGTCACGGGCTTGCCGCCGTGAGCATCGGCTCGACGATCTACACGTTCGCGGGGGCGCGGGCGCCCACCCATCTCGCGTCGTCTCCGGTCGGCGAGGCGCTCGAGCTTTAGCGAGCGATTCTCGCCAGAAGGTCTCACCCGCGGTCACATCGCTCGGGCGGATAGTTACAGTTGCCCAGTTTCGACTCTTGGGGAGGACTCATGAAGAAGCTGGGCGTTCTTGGGGTCGCGCTGTTGGTAGCAATGGGCCTTGCCCTCGCTGCCGGCCCGGCGGCGTTCGCGTCGACCGCTGTCCACTGCCCACCAACGGGAACTGACGACCTGCAGGCGGCGATGAACAGCGCCCCGGCGGGGTCGCAGATCCTCATCTACGGCACCTGCACCGGCAACTTCACCGTCCCTAAGGACCTGACGCTCGTCGGTGAGAATGCCGTGTTGGACGGCAACAACAGCGGCACCGTCCTGACCGTGCCTGCGGGGGTTACTGCTGTTGTCGACTACCTGACCATCCAGCACGGCGACGCTGGCCAGGGTGGCGGCATCCTCAATGAGGGCACGCTGACGCTCAACAGCGCCACGGTCTCCAACAACAACTTGGCTGGGGGCGGTGACGGCGCTGGCATCTTCAACGACCACGGCACCCTCACGCTGCGGAGCAGCACCGTCGCCGACAACAGCACGCAGGGCGGGTCAGGCGGAGGTGTCTTCAACAACATCGGCACGATCAACGTCGTCGGCTCCTCGATCTCCAACAACAGGGCGTCAGAGGGCGGCGGCTTCTTCAACGAGGGCACGCTCACGATCAGCAGCTCCACCGTCTCGGGCAATGTCGCGTTCAACGGCGACGGCGGCGGCATCCTCAACGAGTTCAGCCAGCTCACATTGAAGAGCTCGACGGTCACGGGCAACTCGGCGTCGATGGACGGTGGCGGCATCTGGACCCTCAGCCCCCCGCCGCCGACTCTCAGAGGGACTGCAATTTCCGGCAACTCGCCTGACGACTGCGTCGGCTGCTAGTCGCTAGGCGTCAAAGCCGAGCTCGCGACGGAGGTCGTCGAGGTCCCGGCGTAGGGCTTCGACCTGTTCGCGGAGGTCGGCGACGTCGTCGGACCTCGACGATCGTGGCGCCGAGGCGGACGGCGGCGCGGTAGCGGCGATCTCGGTGACGTCGACCTCGCCGCCGAGAAGGTGGGCGTAGCGGTCCTCGCGCTGGCCGGACTGGCGGGGGATGCGAACGACGAGCGGTTCCTCACGGCCGGCCAAGCGATCGAGCGTGGCCTCGACCTCGGAGAGATCGGCGAAATCCGCAGCGCGGTCGGTGCGGGTCTTCAGCTCGTTGAGGGTCTGGGGACCGCGCAGCATCATCACGCCGAGCACCGCCAGCTCGGGCTGCTCGAGGTACAGCGCTTCGTGCAGGACCTGGCGGTACCGCGTCGCCGAGCGCCCGTGCGAGGGGTGGACGACTCGGGCCAGACCCTTGTCCTTGAGGCCCATCACTGTGTCCTCGACCGTGTGTTCGTCGTAGGTGACGACCGGACTGCGGTTCGAGGTCTGGTTGCACGCCAGCACCAGCGCGTTCAGCGTGAGCGGGTACTGCTGCGGCGTCGTCAGCTCCTTCTCGATGAGCGACCCGATGACGCGCAGCTCTTCGGCTCCGAGCTCCATTGCCATGGCCCCGGAAGCTATTCGTACTGCAGGTTCTCCACGACCTCGACGCGAGAGGTGCGCCACGCAGGCAGGGCCGCACCGGCCACGACGACGAGCGTTGCGATCGCTCCCCACAGCGGAATCGAGGGCAGGGCCAGGCGGAAGGGGTCCTTGAAGCCGACGATGACCGGGATCATCTCGTGCAGCGCGAAGTACATGCCGGTGCCGAAGACGACCACCAGTGCGGTGCCGACGACGCCGATGGCGACGCCTTCGGAGATCACCATGCGCCCGAGCTCGGCGGGCGCCATGCCCACGGCCGACAGCAGTGCCAGTTCCCGTCGGCGCTGCACGGCGACGAGGAGGAGCGTTGATAGGACGGCGACGAAGGCAACCAACAGCAGGCCGCGCTGCAGCGCCCAGAAGGACGCGAACTGGCTGTTGATCTCCTTTGAGATCTTCACGGCCAGGTCCGGCGCGGTCTGCACCTGCAGACGCGGCGCGATCCCGGCGGCGCGCAAGTTGGCGGCGAGCGTCGCAGGCGAAACCCCAGGCACCGGGTCGAGGTAGACCTCCTGGGACGGCTGCGGTCCGTAGAGCGACTCCAGGAGCGGGTACGACATGGTGACCGCTTGGCCGTTCGTGTCGCCGTCCTGCCAGACGCCCTGCACGCGTACTGGCGCTCGGCCCGTCGGAGTGTCGAGCAACAAGGTCGAACCGCCGCGCAGGTCCAAGCGCCGGGCGAGACCCGGGCCGACGACGACCTCACCTCGGGCGAGCCGGTCGAGGTCGCCGTGACCGTTGAGCACCGTCAGGCGCTGGCTGTCCCTCGGGTGCTCGATCGCTTTCACGCCGACGAGCTTCTTTGCGTCGTGGCCGGTGAGGACGTACGCCGTGCGGTGTACCTGGGCGACGCCGGGGAACGTGCGCAGGCGGTCGAGCACCGCCGGCGAAAGCTTGGATTCGACGTTGATGCTGTTGTTGGGGTCGACCTGGGCCACGCGTACCTCGCCGATGAAGCCCTTGGTGAACCCACGCGTGACGCCGTCGTGGATCGACGAGACGAAGCTCACGATGATGAAGGCGGTGGCGACGGGGGCGGCCACGGCCGCGGCCATGGTGGCGGTCCGTCCAGGGTCCCGGACGAGGTTGGCCAGCCCGAGCCGGGTGGCGGCCGCCGGACGCCGCAGTGAGCGTCCAACCGCCCGCAGCACGATCGGCGCCCATGCACCCGCCGCCGTGATCAAGAGGGTCGAGGCCGCGAGCACGCCGAACTGCCCGGCGGGCAGCTGCCACTTCGACAACGCCCCGTCTCGTTGCGCCAGCCAGCACACGGCCAACGCCCCGCACCCGAGGACCGTGAACAGCAGGGCCCGCTTGAGGCGCAGAGGCGGTGCCGTCTCGTCGCGCATCTGACGATTGGAGAGCTCGGCGGCCACATCCATGCGGGTCGCGCGCCGGGCCGGCCACCAGGCCGCCGCCGCACCGACCACGGTTCCGAGCACCGCCCCGAGAACGAATGGCACGGCGGTGACGTGCACGGTGACGGGGACGCCGACGAAGCGCGTGGTGAACGTACTCATGCTCGCCGTGATCGGTCGGGCGAGCACGATGGCGCCGGCGCCGCCGAGGAGTCCGCCGATGAGACCGAGGATGCCGGTCTCGACCATCGTGCCGCCGACGATCGTGCGTGACCGGCCGCCGAGAGCGCCGACGATCGCGAGGTCGCGGCGCCGTTCCTCAACCGAGAGGCTGACCGTGTCGTAGACGAGGACGGCGGCTATGGCGATGGCGAAGATGCTCAGCATCCCGAAGATCGGCAGGAAGGCGCCGAGGGCCAGGCTGGCGCCCGGCGGCGCATCGGTGGAGCGCAGCACGCCGTTCCACGGTCCGACGGCGCGTGTCAGGCGCGCCCGCAAAGTGTCGACGTCGACGCCGGGCGCCGGCTTCACGTAGATGACGTCGAGCCCACCGGGCCGGGCGAACAGACGCTGGGCCTGCGGCAGGGCGAAGACGGCGATGCGACCGCCGCCGATGGTGTCGAGGCGGTCCTGGGTCAAGGCCCCGCTGAGTGGAATGGCGCCGCGGTCGCTGTCGATCTCGCCTTGGGCGCCGAGCCGGCGCAGCAGTGACGAGCCCACGAGGGGCGGCGTCGTGTCGCTCGCGGAGGCCAGCGCCTGGGGGTCACAGCCGAAGTTGCCGACGAAGGCTTGGATCCTGCAGTCGACGCCGAGCGCGAGCACGCCGACGTCTTGGGTCGACGTCGGAGACGTGTGGCCGAAGGTGACGGCCTGGATCACGGGCACGGCCGCGGCCACACCGGGCGTCCGCTCGACGGTCGTCAACGCGTGCTCGTCGAGCCCACCCCGCGAGGTCGCTCCGACAACGCGCAGCGGCGCCGGGCCTGCGAGCGAGCGGCCGAACTTGGCGAACGAGGACGACATGCTCGAGGTCACCACGAAGATCGCCATGGCCAGCGAGATCCCCGCCGCGACGGCCAGGATGGCGAGGACGACGCGGAAGGGCTGGCGCCGCATCCGCCGCAGGTTCAGCAGGCGGGCGGCGCGCATCAGCTTTCGGCGAGGCGGCCGTCGCGAAGGTGCAGCACCTCTTTGGCCCGGCCGGCGGCCGAGAGGTCGTGCGTCACCATCAAAAGGGCGGTGCCCTCCTCGATCACCTGCTCACACAGGACGTCGAGAATTTCGGTGCCGGTCGCAGAGTCGAGGTTGCCGGTGGGCTCGTCGGCGAGCAGCAGGTCGGGCCGGGCGACGAGGGCCCGGGCAATCGCCGCCCGCTGCATCTCACCGCCGGACAGCTCGCCCGGCAGGTGGTCGGTGCGGTGGGCGAGGCCGACCCGCGCGATCAGATCGCCCACTCGACCGTTGCCGGAGCGGGCGCCGTCGAGGATCAGGGGAAGCTCGACGTTCTCGGCGACGGTCAACGTCGGGATGAGATGGAAGAACTGGAAGACGAAGCCGACCTGCCGGCGGCGCAGCTGGGCGCGTTCACCCGCAGACAGCGTGGAGAGGTCGCGCTCGTCGAGGAGGATCCGCCCGGCGTCGGGCTTGTCGAGGCCGCCGGCCAGATGCAGGAGCGTCGACTTGCCAGAGCCGCTGGGGCCGACGAGGGCCGTAAAGCCGCCCGCGTCGAGGCACAGGTCGACGCCGTCGAGGGCCAGGACTTCCTCCCGGCCCCGCCGGAACCCCTTTCGGACCCCCTCGAGCCGCAGCAGGCTCACGCATGACACATTCGCTGCGGACCAGGTCGATCCCTCTGTGAACGTCGGCACACATGGGGAGTAGCGTCCGCGAGCGATGACCACGTACGGACTGCAGCTGCCGAAGTTCACGTTCCCGGTGCCCGACGAGCGCCTCTTCGAGCACATGGCGGCCATGGCGACTGCCGCTGACGACGGCGGCTTCGCGTCGCTGTGGGTGATGGACCACTTCTACCAACTGCCGGGGCTCGGCGGTGCCGATGACAAGATGCTCGAGGGCTACACGCTGCTCGGCGCCTTGGCGGCCCGCACAAAGCGCGTCACCCTTGGCACCCTCGTCACCGGCGTGACGTACCGCAACCCGGCGCTGCTGGCCAAGGAGGTCACCACCCTCGACATCATCTCGTCGGGGCGGGCCGTCCTCGGTATCGGCGCGGCCTGGTACGACGTCGAGCACGAAGGGCTGGGCGTCGACTTTCCGCCCGTCGCCGAACGCATGGACCGCCTCGAAGAGGCCGTGCAGATCTGCCGGCTGATGTTCACCGAGGAGCGTCCGTCCTTCGAGGGCCGCTACTACCGCATCAAAGAGGCGCGGAACCTTCCGCCGCCCATCCAGCCCGGCGGGCCGAAGATCATGATCGGCGGCAGCGGTCCCAAGCGCACGCTCCGCGCCGTCGCCAAGTACGCCGACATCAGCAACGTCTTCGGCGGACCCGACACGCTGCGCAAGAACGTCGAGATCCTGCACGATCACTGCGCCGACGTCGGCCGCGATCCGTCGGAGGTCAAGGTCACCCGGCTCGGTTCGCTGTTTCTCGCCCGCTCAGCCGACGAGGCCGAGCAGATGCGCGAGGGCGTCGCCGGCGCCATGGGGGAGGAGTGGGCCCGTGAAGCCGCCACCTTCGGCGACGCCGATTCCGTCGGCGAGCAGCTGCAGGCCCTCGTCGACGCCGGAGCGCAGGAGCTGATCTTCAACCTGCCGCTCGCCAATGATGCCGATGATGTCACCGCTGCGGGCGAGGTGTTGAAGAAGGCACTCGGCTAGCCGACGTCCTCCTGCGACGACCCCGCACACTCGTGGCCCTCGTCGTCCTCCACGAACCGCCCGCACTCCGGGCACACCCGGTTCGCCCAACACGCCGGGTCGCCGCCCTGCTCGGTCACGCGTTGACCTTGGTGATGACGTCGTCGGCGAAGCGGCGCAGGTTGTCGATCTTGGTTTGGAGGGTCTCGGTGTCGGGGCCGACCGTGTAGGGGTAGCGGAAGCCGACGATGGCGTCGGTGATGCCTTGCTCTTCGAGGCCTCGAACGCCGTCGACGGTGTAGGCGTCCATGGAGATGACGTGGATCTCGAAGGGCAGGTTGTCCCGGCCGTACTCCCGGCGCAGCTCGTTGAGGCGGGCGAGAAGCCCGGGCAGGTCGGCAGGATCACCGCCGCCGTGCATCCAGCCGTCGCCCAGCCGTGCTGCCCGCTTGAGGGCGGCCTCGGCGTGGCCACCGAGGAGGATCGGTACCGCGCGGTCGGGCGCGGGCGTCATCTTCACCGCGGGCACGTCGAAGATCTCGCCGTGGTACTCGAACCAGCCGCCGGCGGTGAGACCACGGATGATCTCGATGCACTCGTCCATGCGGCGGCCGCGACGCTCCCACGGCACGTCGGTGAGGGCGTAGTCCTCGGGCCACGGGCTCGTGCCCACGCCGAACACGAACCGGTTGCCCGTCAACACCGCGACGGACCCGGCCTGCTTGGCGACGAGCACGGGATGGCGGATTGGGAGCTTGACCACGAACGTCGTGAAGCGGATCCGCTGCGTCACTGCCCCGAGCGCCGGGATCAGTGCGAACGGCTCGAGGAACGGCTTGTCGTCGAGGAACTCCCGCGTGCCGTCGGGGTTGTACGGATACGTGGCATCCGATTCCCGCGGGTAAGCGATGCTGTCGGGCACCACGAAGTTGTCGTAGCCGGCCTCCTCCGCAGCCTGGGCGAGAGGCGCGTAGAAGGACGGGTCGATCATGGACTCGGCATAGGAGAAGCGCACGGCCGACAGTCTGTCTGACCGCCGCCCCGGCCGCCGCCGTGACTAGCCCGTTTGGCGGCTCCGGAATGACCGGAAGGGACCTGTCGCACCGCCAGCGCGCTCCCCAAACTGTGAACGGGGAGGCCCGCACCGTCTTTGGCCTCCCCGGGGGACGTGGGATGAGTTCAACGTTGGGCGATCGCACCACTGTCGCCCACCGCCGCGCGTCACAGCGCGCTTGGGTCCGGCGCCGAATGCGCCGACAACTCCTGCGCCGCCGCCGGGCGGCTCTCCCGCTGCCATCCCACCGGCGGGCTCTCAGTCACCGGCGGCGGCGCAGATCTCCGGTGCCCGTATGAGCACCGACCTCGAGCGGCTCGTTACCAGCGCGGAGGACTGGGCGTGCGCGTGCGGGCGGAACAATCCGGCCGGACTGAGCATGTGCCCTCACTGTGGCCGCCTGCCACCTCGCGGCATCGCCCGCCAGGTGTCGGTCGGTCCTACCCGCCAGAGCCACGAGTACAAGCCGAAGGTCCGGGCCGTGCGCCTGGCCTTGATCGCGATTGGAATCGGACTCCTCTTCCAAATCATCGTCGGCGGCCTCGTTGCCTCGGGCCACATGGAGACCAACAGGGCGATCAACGTCGAAGTCTGGGGCGGTTTCGTTTTCTACGCCATCGTCCTGACGGTCGTCGTCCCACCCGCGTTTGCCTCGCGGCCCCGATGGGTCGTCGGCAACCCTCGCACGGCGACACTTCTCGGCGCCGAGATCGGCTTCGCAATCGCGCTCGTTGTCATCACGTTGAACTGGGCGGCGTTCGGGCATCCCGCCCCTGACACGTTCAACACGCAACTCGTGTCTGAGGCGACGGTGACCCGTGTCTTGCTGGCCGTTGTCTACGCATGCGTCGCCGCGCCTGTCGTCGAGGAACTCCTGTTCCGCGGCGTCGTTCTCGAGTCGCTTCGGGCTCGCAGCGCCAAGCGGGCGTTGTTCGTGAGCGCAATCCTGTTCGCCTTCTGGCATTGGCGTCTCACGCCCTTCTACCTCGTCTACTTCACGATCGGCGGTCTCATTCTCGGCGGCGTCTACATGCGTCGCGGACTGCGGGCGTCGATGGCATGCCACGCCACGTTCAACGGAATGCTCGTGCTGTTCGCCGTTCTCGTCGCCCTTGGTCCGGGCCACGTCTTCGAATCACACGGCGTGAGCGTCACTGCGCCCGGTGCGTGGCAGACCGTTGACGCCGTGCAGTCCATCAGCAACGCCGACCTCGCCCTCGAGGGCCCGGGCAGCTCAGCCTTCGTCGTCACCCACGCGCCACTCCCGCCCAACATCGGCGTTGACCTGCAGAGCATCGCCGAAGCGGTCAACGGTGGTGCGATGCCTGCGCCGCCGAACACCAAGATCACGCCCGGCAGCGCCCAGATCGTCACCTATCCCGCAGGACAAGCGGTGCAGTTCTCGGCGGTGACCGACGGTCATGCGTCTCAGATCGTGCTGCTCACGAGCGGCGGCGAGGGGTGGGAGGTCGACATATTCACCGCTGGCAGCACACGCGCCAAGCACGACTACCCGGGGATGCTGCAGTCCCTCCGTCTGCCGACGTCGTCGGTGCCGACATGAACACGTGCGAGCAGTGCGGCAAGCAGATGGCCACGAGGGGCGGGCTCGAGATCCACATGGAGCTCGTCCATCCTCCTGCGGCGCCAGTCATCGCGGCGCCGATCGAGAGCGTGCCGGCAGGCGAGGCGCCGTGGGCGCCCGCTCGGCAGCGCACGCCAAGCCCAGCCCCGGCGATGGAGTGGCACGTTCCCCACCTCCTTCATAACGTCGACCCCACGCTGCCGGTGACGGCCCTCCTCGTGCTAGCGCTTTTCTTCGCCGGGTTGGTTGCCGCCCTCCACCGAGGCTCCGGCCACTCGCCGGTCGCCGTCGGTGCTCAGGCCGCGGTGGCGGCGCCCCAACCGGCGCCCGCCGCCGTCGATCCAGTTGCCGACCAGAAGCTGGCGCAGTCCCTCGTGCTCACACAGACCGACTATCCCGATGGATGGACAATCGCGCCGGACGACGTCCCGCCGGCTGTGCAGGCGCAGAACGATCGGCTTCTCGCGTCCTGTTTGGGCCTTCCGGATCCGGCGACAACCCGGACCGCCGCCGTCGTCGGACCGGACGGAATCGAGAGCGGGATGCTCACGACGACCACGCGGGTCGTGGTCTTCCGAAACCCGCAGCAGGCGGGCGCGGACTTCGCCGCCTTTAGCGGACCCGCCGCCATCGGGTGCCTCAAGCAGCAGATCTCGCGCACTGTGGCGGCGAGCTCGAGCGGCCTCGCAGTGCGAGACGTCGGCGTCGGCCGTTTCGCGGTTTCCAGCGGGAGCGTCCGCAACGTGGCGTTGCACTGCGAGGTCGCCGTGAGCGATGGCCAGGGAACTGGCGTGCTTCAGCTCGATGCTGTGTTCCTGCAACAGGGGCGCGTCGAAGCGGAGGTACTGCTCTCTTCCCTCAGTCAAGTTCCGGTCGACACGGAGCAGACGCTGGTGACGCGGCTCGCCCACAAAGTGGCGAACGCGTAGCGGCGGCTAGCGGGCTTTTGGGCCCTGGGCTGGGCCGCGGGCCCAGTCGGGGGAGTCGGGCCAGTGCTGGCGGCTCATCTTCAGCGAGTGCTCGGGGTCGTGCTTGGCCCGGGCGTCGACGTAGGCGGCCTGGGCCTTCTGCGCCATCGGGAAGGCCCAGAAGTCCTCTTCGTAGTCCCACTTACCGTCGCCCGCGTAGTTGAGGATCGTGATGCCGGGGAAGTCGATCGGCGGCTTGTCGGGCTCGGGGTTGTCACGTCGGTTCTGCATGTAGAACACGACGCGATCGCCGTCGATCATGTGCCACTCGTAGACCGTGTAGAGCTCGGGATAGGCGGCCATGATCTGCGTGATCCACGGCTTGATCTGACTGCGCCCGGTCATGGTGCCGAGCACGTGCTCGATGTACACCGCATCGTCGGTGAACAGGTCGGCCCACGCCTCCCAGTCCTCGCCCACGGCACCGACGCGGATGTACTCACGGAACGCCTGTTCAACCTCGTCACGACTGTGCCCGCCCATGCCCCGACCGTACCTGACCCTTTACCTGACGGCGCGTCAGGTTCGTCAGTAGGCTCCCTCGCGATGAGGGGAGATCAGGAATTCGGCACGCTGCCGAACCTGTGGGCCAGCGCCGCCGAGCGGTTCGGCGACGCCGACGCCCTCGAGGACGCACCCGTGCGCTTCACCTTCCGGCAGTTGCACGGTGCGGTGCGCGAAGCGGCGCGGGCGTTCATCGCCGCGGGCGTGCAACCCGGCGACCGCGTGGCGATCTGGGCCCCCAACACCTGGGAGTGGGTCGTCGCCCTCGGCGGTCTGCACTCGGCGGGCGCCGTGCTCGTCCCGCTGAACACCCGCTTCAAGGGCCAGGAAGCGGCTTACATCCTGCAGAAGAGCGGCGCCAAGATCCTGCTGACTGTCACCGACTTCCTCGGCACGGACTACGTCGCCATGCTCGAAGCCGAGCGCGGCAACCTGCCCGCCCTCGAGCACGTGGTCGTCATTCGCGGCAACGCCGCCCATGGCACCGTCGGCTGGTCGGACTTCATCGGCAAGGGTCAGTCGGTTACCGAGGAGGAGGTCGACGCCCGCATCGGCGCCGTGCAGCCCGACGACATCTCCGACATTCTCTTCACGTCGGGGACGACCGGCCGGCCCAAGGGCGCGATGTGCACGCACACCCAAGCGCTGCGCGCCTACGCGGACTGGGCCGACGTCGTCGGCCTACGCGCCGGCGACCGCTACCTCATCGTCAACCCCTTCTTCCACGCCTTCGGCTACAAGGCGGGCATCGTCGCCTCGCTCGTGACGGGCGCGACGATCCTTCCCCACGCCGTGTTCGACCCGGCCGCCGTGTTCGAGCGCATTCCTGCTGATCGCATCTCGATGCTCCCCGCGCCGCCGGCGCTCTACCAGACCCTCCTCAACCACCCCGACCTCGACAAGCACGACATGTCGTCGTTGCGGTTGGCGGTCACCGGTGCCGCGGTCATCCCCGTCGAGCTCGTGCAGAAGATGCGGGACGTGCTCGGGTTCGAGACGGTGATCACCGGGTACGGGCTCACCGAGGCCTGCGGCATCGCGACCATGTGCCGCCACGACGACGACCCAGAGACGATTGCCACCACGTCGGGACGGGCGATCCCTGGCGTCGACGTGCAGGTCGTCGACGACGACGGCAAGGAACTGGCCCGCGGGGACGCAGGCGAGATCGTCGTGCGCGGCTACAACGTCATGCTCGGGTACTACGACGAGCCGGCGGAGACGAAGGCCACCCTCGACGGCGACGGTTGGCTGCACACCGGCGACATCGGGGTGATGGACGACCGCGGCTACCTGCGCATCACCGACCGCAAGAAGGACGTCTTCATCGTCGGCGGATTCAACGCCTACCCAGCCGAGATCGAGAACACGATCCTCACCAACGACGACGTGGCCCAGGTTGCCGTGGTCGGAGTGCCCGATCAACGTCTCGGCGAGGTCGGCGCCGCCTTCGTCGTCCCCAAGGCCGGCCACACGGTGCACCCAGACACGCTCATCGCCTGGTGCCGCGAACGCATGGCGAACTTCAAGGTTCCTCGCCGGGTGCAGGTCGTCGACGTCCTGCCGCTCAACGCCGCCGGCAAGGTGCTGAAGTTCCAGCTGCGTGACGAACTGGCTTCGAAGTCGGGCTGATGGACCTCAGGTTCTCCGACGAGGACGAGACGTTCCGCGCCGAGGTGCGGGACTGGTTGGAGTCCAACCTTTCCGGTGAGTTCGCCGAGGCCCGCGGACTCGGTGGTCCGGGTCGCGAGGAGAACGAAGGCTTCGAGGTGCGCTTGGCGTGGGAGCGCCACCTGGCCGCCGACGGCTGGACGTGCATCGGCTGGCCCAAGGAATACGGCGGCCGGGGCGCGTCGGTGACCCAGCAGGTCGTCTTCCATGAGGAGTACGCCCGAGCCGAGGCGCCGGCGCGCGTCGGCATCTTCGGGGAAGGCCTCATCGGCCCGACGATCATCGCCTTCGGCACCGACGAGCAGCGGCGGCGCTTCCTGCCGCCGATCGTCAACGCCACAGAGCTCTGGTGCCAGGGCTACTCCGAGCCCGACGCCGGCTCCGACCTGGCCAACCTCAAGACAGCCGCCGTTCGCGACGGCGACGAGTGGGTCATCACTGGCCAGAAGGTGTGGACGTCGCTCGCCCACTGGGCGGACTGGATCTTCGTGCTCTGTCGCACTGACCGCGATGCGCCTCGCCACCGCGGCATCTCCTATCTGTTGTGTCCGATGCGCCAGCCCGGCATCGAGATCCGGCCCATCACCCAGATCAGCGGCCAGCAGGAGTTCAACGAGGTGTTCTTCGACGGCGCCCGCACCGCGGTCGACAACGTCGTCGGCGAGGTGAACGGCGGCTGGCGCGTCGCCATGGGGACGCTGGCCTTCGAGCGGGGCACGATGTACTTCGGCCAGCAGATCGGCTTCGAGCGCGAGCTGGCCGAGATCGTCGACGCGGCGCGTGCCAACGGCGCCATCGACGACCCTGTCATGCGCGACCGGCTGGTGCGGGCGTGGACGGGGCTCAGAGTGATGCGCTTCCACAACCTGCGCACGCTTCGCGACGGCGAGCCTGGCCCCGAAGCGTCGGTGAACAAGCTGTTCTGGTCGGAGTGGCACCGGCAGTTGGGCGAGCTGGCGATGGACGTCCTCGGCATGGGCGCGACGCTGCAGGACGCGCCACTGCAGTGGATGTTCCTGTTCAGCAGGGCGGACACGATCTACGCGGGGTCGAGCGAGATCCAGCGCAACATCGTGGGGGAGCGCGCCCTGGGTCTGCCGTCTGAACCGAAGCCGGCCGTATGAGCGCACCGGAACCGCCCCCCTACACCGAGAGTCACGGCCTGCTCGCGGGCAAGACGGTCCTCGTGACCGCGGCGGCCGGCACAGGCATCGGGTTCGCCACGGCCAAGCGATGCGTGGAGGAGGGTGCGACCGTCGCCATCAGCGACAAGCACGAGCGTCGGCTGCTCGAGTCAGCCGAGCAACTCGGCGAGCTCGGCGGTACCGACGTGATCCCCCTCCCGTGCGACGTCACCGTCGAGAACGACGTACAGGCGATGTTCGACGGTGCAGTCGACCGGCTCGGTCGGCTCGACATCCTCATCAACAACGCCGGTCTGGGAGGCACGACGCCGTTGGTCGACATGACCGACGAGCAGTGGGGGATCGTCCTCGACGTCACCCTCAACGGCACGTTCCGCTGCACGCGCGCTGCCCTGCGCTACATGATTCCTCGGGGCTCGGGCGTGATCGTCAACAACGCGTCGGTGCTCGGCTGGCGCGCCCAGGTGGGGCAGGCCCACTACGCAGCGGCGAAGGCGGGCGTGATGGCGCTGACCCGCTGCGCCGCCGTCGAAGCCGCGCCGTCGGGTGTCCGCGTGAACGCGGTGTCGCCCAGTCTCGCCATGCACCCGTTCCTGTCGAAGGCCATCGACCAGGAGACGCTGGACGAACTCGTCACCCGCGAGGCCTTCGGACGCTCGGCCGAGCCCTGGGAAGTCGCCAACGTCATCGTGTTCCTGGCCAGCGACTACTCCTCTTATATGACGGGCGAGATCGTGTCGGTGTCGTCGCAGCACCCGTAGGCCAAGGGGATCACCGAGCGCGCGTCGAATACCACACTCCATGGGACACTTGGGGTGGGTCGGCGACCTGGTGACGCGCCTGGGTCAGCCGGCGGAAGACGTGTGGCTGGTCACGATGGGGTTGGCCGTTCTCGGTCCGTTCGCGGCCTTGGTTGTGCCCCGGCTGTCGCGGGTCCTTGGCCTCGTCGTCGGCCCTGCCGCCCTCACCCTTGCCCTCGTCGCCACGCTGCAGCAGCAGACGATGGTCGCGCTCGGGCTGATCACGCTCGCGGCGACGGCCGGCTTCGTTGCTTCGTGGTCGACGCGCACGGTGCGAGACGCCGTGGGTCCGCTCGTCGCCGGGCCGTCGCCTCGCCACCGCGTCGGGGACATGAGGCTGACCCGCGCCCAGTCCCGGTCCTTCGACTACCTGGTGATGCGCTAGTGCTAGCCCAAGCCGCCGAGCGGTAGCGCGCTCCCGGTGCCGCAGGGAATGGGGAGCTGCGCCTGCTGCAGCGTCTGGACGATGACGCCACACGGGACCGTGGTCGTGGGCGCCTTGGGGATCAAGGTCGTGGGGGTCGGGTTGTCGGCCGCCACGCGCGACGGCGTCTGAGACTGCAGGGCGGTCGGCGTCGGAGCTCCCGACGACGGCGTGTCGGTCGGGGTGATCGTCCGACCCGCGGGTGGGGCGGGAATCGGAATGGCCAGCGGCGCGCTGGCGGGCGTCGTCTGGGACGGCTGGTCGTCATGCGACTGGAGCAGTTGGGCGCCTGAGCCGTTGCCGGGACCGTTGTCGAAGGGCGCCGGGTGCCCGGTGCTCGGGGCCAGCTCCTTGGTCACGAGCAGGCCGGCGACGACGAGCAACACACCGCTGACCGCCATGGCGACGAGGAAGATGCGCCGCCCACGCGCCGACCAGCCGTCGCTGCCTTCGGAGCGGCTAGTGGTGCTCAGGGTGTGGGCGAGGATGTCCTCGGGCCGTTGACGACTGGACGCGGTTACAACGTCGCGAGTTGTCGTCTCGCTGGGCACTTAGCCATTTTGGGGAGAGCGTGAGTCTTTGCCCATGGCTCGCGTGGGCGGTTTGGGCATGGCCCGAAGTAACTAGTCATGTACGAAGTGCCCAAAGACAGTGGAACCGGCACGATCGTCCATTCGACGGATTGTCGATGGGTGGGACCGCAGCGGCGCTTGAGAGAGCTAGCGGTCGAGGACGTCGAGGTACGGCGGACGCTCACCGCCGCCGTGCAGGACGAGGTTGGCGCCCGTGGTGAAGCCCGACAGCTCAGACGCCAGGAAGAGGCAGGCCTCGGCCACGTCGGACGGTTGGCCGAGGCGCCCGGCGGGGACGGTGCCCGCCACCCGCTTCACCGCCGCCGCGTCGCCGTAGAAGTTCTCGACCTCGGGTGTCCACATGAGCCCGGCGGTCACGCAGTTGACCCGGACCTTCGGGGCCCACTCCATCGCCAGCGTCTGCGTCATGTTCACGAGCCCGGCCTTGGCCGCGCCGTAGGCGACCGTGCCCGGCGACGGCCGCAGCCCGCTGATGCTGCCGATGTTGACGATGTTGCCGCCCTCGGGTTGCCGCTCCATCACCGCGTAGGCCTTCTGTGCCAGGTAGAGCGGCGCGAGGAGGTTGAGGCGCACCACCGCGTCGGTGAACCGTGGCGATGCGGTTGCCGAGTCAGCCGGCGGCGAGCCGCCCGCGTTGTTGACCACCACATCGAGGCGCCCGAAGCGCTCGACGGCCACGTCAACAACGCGCTCGCATTCGTCGGGATCGCGAACGTCGGCCTCGACGAAGACCGCCTGACGCCCACCGGCCTCGGGCAGCGTCTCGGGATGGTGACGGCAGCAGATGACGACGTCGGCGCCCGCCTCGAGGAAACGCTGGGCGATGCCGCGGCCGATCCCGCGGCAGCCGCCGGTGACGATTACAGCCTTGCCGGAGAAGTCCAGCGGGTGCGCCAAGTTGAGGCCTCTCGGACTACGGTGGCCGAGAAATCTAACACTGCATCAGAAAGTTCGTCTTGGGTCTTTCGCACACGATCGACGAGGGGGTTGCCGAGGTCGTCGTCGACTACCCGCCGGTGAACGCACTGCCGGTCGCCGGGTGGTTCGAGCTGGCGGACACCGTGCGCCGCCTGGGCGAACGCTCGGCCGTGAACGCGTTGGTGCTGCGGGCCGAGGGCCGAGGTTTCAACGCCGGCGTCGACATCAAGGAGATGCAGGCCACCGAAGGCTTCGATGCCCTCGTCGGCGCCAACCGCGGGTGCTATGCGGCGTTCGCCGCGGTGTACGAGTGCGCGGTGCCGGTGATCGCCGCCGTGCAGGGCTTCTGCCTCGGTGGCGGCATCGGCCTGGTCGGCAACGCCGACATCATCGTGGCGTCCGACGACGCCACCTTCGGCCTGCCCGAGGTCGACCGGGGTGCCCTTGGCGCGGCCACCCACCTGGCGCGGCTCGTCCCCCAGCACCGCATGCGGGCGATGGTGTACCTGGCCGAGACGGTGACGTCCCAGGAGTTGATGCACTACGGGTCGGTGCTCAAGGTGGTCGAGCGGGAGAAGCTGCGGGACACCGCGTGCGAGATCGCCCGGGCGATCGCGGCCAAGAGCCCGACGGTGATCCGAGCGGCCAAGGAGTCGCTGAACGGCATCGACCCGATCGACGTGAAGCGCAGCTACCGCTTCGAGCAGGGCTTCACGTTCGAGTTGAACCTGGCCGGGGAGGGCGACCGCGCTCGGGACGCGTTCGTCCAGAAGTCGGATGGCTGACAAGCGCACCAGCGAGTCCGAGGTCGTCGCTGAGCTCCGGGACGGGATGACCATCGGCATCGGCGGCTGGGGCTCCCGGCGCAAGCCCATGTCGATCATCCGCGAGATCCTGAAGTCGCCGGTGCGCGATCTCACTCTCGTCTCCTACGGCGGGCCCGACGTCGGCATGTTGTGCGCCGCCGGCAAGGTGAAGAAGGTCGTGTACGGCTTCGTGTCGCTCGACTCGATCCCCCTGGAGCCGCACTTTCGAGCCGCTCGCCAGAGCGGTGCCATCGAGGCCTTCGAGGTCGACGAGGGAATGCTCCAGTGGGGTCTGCGGGCGGCGGCCATGCGCGTGTCGTTCCTGCCCTGCCGGGCCGGGCTCGGTTCGTCGGTGATGGAGGTCAACCCCGAGCTGAAGACTGTGCGGTCGCCCTACGACGACGCCGAGGAGCTGGTGGCGATGCCCGCCCTGCCCCTCGACGTCGCGTTGATCCACGCCAACCGGGCCGACGTGCGCGGCAACGGGCAATACCTCGGCCCCGACTGGTTCTTCGACGACCTGTTCTGCATGGCCGCCACGCGTCGGTTCATGTCGTGCGAGCGCATCGTCGACACCGCCGATCTTCTCAAGGAAGGCTCGGAGCAGACGCTGAAGATCAACCGGATGATGACCGACGGCGTCATCGAGGCGCCGGGCGGAGCGCGGTTCACGTCGTGCGCGCCGGATTACGCCCGGGACGAAGAGCTGCAGCGGGAGTACGCCACCACGCCGTGGGAGGAGTTCGGTCCTCGCTGGTTGGAGATGTCGTGAGCGTCGGGTCCGCGACACGCGCCGAGGTCTGCGCGATCGCGTGCGCCGAGGCGTGGCGGGGCGACGGTGAGATCGTCGCCAGTCCCATCGGCACCATCCCCACCGTCGGTGCCCGCTTGGCGGCGCTGACGTTCGAGCCCGATCTGGTGCTGACCGACGGCGATGCCCTGATGACGGCCGAGCCGTTGCCCGTCGGCGCTCCTGCGGACGCACCGCGCGTGGTCGAAGGCTGGCTGCCGTTCGGCAAGATGTTCGACCTTCTCTGGTGGGGACGTCGTCACGTGATGATGGGCGCCACCCAGGTTGACCGCTTCGGCAACCAGAACATCGCTTGCATCGGTCCGTGGGAGAAGCCGAAGGCGATGCTGCTGGGTGTGCGCGGCGCGCCGGGCAACACGGTCAACCATCCCACGAGCTACTGGGTCCCGAACCACTCGCCCCGGGTGCTCGTCGAGAAGGTCGACTTTGTCTCCGGCGTGGGCTACGACCGGGTGCCGGCGAGCGCGGCCGTCCACGAGATCCGCGTCGTCGTGTCGAACCTCGGCGTGTTCGACTTCAACACCCCCGACCACTCGATGCGAGTGCGGTCCGTGCACCCCGGTGTGACCGTGGAAGAGGTGCAGGAGGCCACCGGTTTCCCGTTGTCCTTTGAAGGCGAGGTGCCCGAGACCCGACCACCGAGCCTCGAGGAGCTGCGCCTCATCCGCGAGGTCATCGATCCCCAGAGTCTGCGCGAGCTCGAGGTCAAGTCTTGAAGGACGCGCTGCGCACGGCGCTCTGTTCGCTCGTGGGCATCGAGTACCCGATCGTGCAGACGGGCATGGGTTGGGTGTCGGGCCCGGAGCTCACGGCCGCGACTGCCAACGCCGGCGGTCTCGGTGTCCTGGCCGCCGCGGTCATGGACATGGACGAGCTGCGGGTGGCGCTGAAAGAGCTGCGTGATCGCACCGACCGCCCCTTCGGCGTGAACCTCCGCGCCGACCAGCCCGACATCGTCGACCGGTGCGACCTGCTGGTGAAGGAAGGCGTGAAGGTCGCCTCGTTCGCCATGGCGCCGCGGCGCGAGCTCGTGCAGCGCCTGAAGGACGGCGGCGTCGTGGTCATCCCGTCCATCGGGGCCAAGCGTCATGCCGAGAAGGTCGCCGAGTGGGGCGTCGACGCCGTGCTCGTGCAGGGCGGCGAAGGTGGCGGCCACACGGGCTCGGTGCCCACCACGCTCCTGCTCCCGCAGGTCGTCGACGCCGTCGACATCCCGGTGATCGCCGCCGGCGGGTTCTTCGACGGCCGCGGCCTCGTCGCAGCGCTCGCCTACGGGGCCGTCGGCATCGCCATGGGCACCCGCTTCCTTCTGACCCGCGACTCGCAGGTGCCGCAGGCCGTGAAGGACGTGTACCTGTCGAAGACGGTCACCGACACGGTCGTCACAACCCAGGTCGACGGGTGGCCCCACCGGGTGCTGCGCACTGAGTTCGTCGACCACCTCGAGGGATCGGGGCGAGCGACCGCGCTGCCGCGGGCGGTGAAGAACGCCGTTGGCTTCCAACGCCTGTCTCGTCAGCCCTGGCGGGAGATCGTGCAGGAGGGTCTGGCGATGAAGAGGGCCCAGGACCTCAATTGGAGCCAGGTCGTGATGGCGGCCAACACACCGATGCTGTTGAAGAAGGCCATGGTCGACGGCCGCCCCGACCTCGGGGTCATGGCGAGCGGTCAGGTCGTGGGCATGATCGACGAGCTGCCATCTGTCGGCGAGCTCATCACTCGGATCATCAAGGAGGCCGACGAGGTGTTGGAAAGGCTGGGCGCATGAGTGCCGCGAGGGTGCCGGCCGTCGAGGGCTGGTTCACGATGGACGAGTCCGACCCACGGCTGATGGGCAACCGGTGCACGTCCTGCGGCACGGTGTTCTTCCCGAAGGCGTCGATCGCGTGCCGGAACCCGTCGTGCGACGGCTCCTCGTTCGAGGACGCGCCGCTCAGCAGCAGGGGGCGCGTGTGGTCGTTCACAACCAACCACTACGCCCCGCCGGCGCCGTACGTGAGTGCCGACCCGTTCGAGCCCTACTCGGTCGCGGCCGTCGAGCTGGCGGAGGAGAAGCTGGTCGTGCTCGGCCAGGTGGAGGGTGGCACCGAAGGACTGCGCGTCGGCGCCGAGGTCGAACTGGTCCTGTCGACGTTGTTCACCGACGACGAGGGCGACCACGTCGTCTGGAAATGGAAGGTGGTCGCGTAATGGCTGTCGACGAGGTCGCCGTGCTCGGGGTCGGCATGCACCCGTGGGGCAAGTGGGGCAAGAACTTCGTGGAGTACGGCGTCGTCGCTGCGCGTGAGGCGTTGGCCGACGCGGGGCTGGCGTGGACCGACATCCAGTTCGTGTCGGGGGCCGACACCGTGCGCAACGGGTATCCCGGTTATGTCGCGGGCGCCACGATGGCGCAGGCGCTGGGCTGGCAGGGCGCCCAGGTCACCTCCGCGTACGCGGCGTGCGCGTCGGGCGCTACTGCCTTGGACGTCGCCCGCAACCGTATCCTCGCCGGCCTTTGCGATGTGGCGTTGGTCGTCGGTGCGGATACGACCCCGAAGGGGTTCCTCGCCCCGACCGGCGGCGACCGCCCCGACGATCCCGACTGGCTGCGTTTCCGGCTGCTCGGTGCGACCAACCCCACCTATTTCGCGTTCTATGCCCGCCGGCGCATGGAGGTGTTCGGCGCCACCGACGCCGACTTCGCCAAGGTGAAGGTGAAGAACGCCCGGCATGGGTTGACGAACCCGAACGCCCGGTACCGCAAGGAGGTCACCGAGGAAGAGGTGCTGTCGTCGCCGATGGTCGCGGATCCGCTTCGGCTCCTCGAGATCTGTGCCACGTCGGACGGCGCCGCCGCGGTGGTGCTCTCGAGTATGGAGTTCGCGCGCGGTCGGGTCTCGGGCGATCCCGTCCGCGTTGCCGCAGTGTCGACGGCGACGCCGCGCTTTCCGAACACGGTCATCGAGATGCCGAACTTCGCGACCGATTCCGCTGCGGCGGTCGGTCCGCCCGAGTTGACGTTCCGCGACTCGATCGCCGCCGAGGCGTATGAGCAGGCGGGCGTCGGACCCGACGACCTGGACGTAGCCGAGGTGTACGACCTGTCGTCGGCTCTCGAACTCGATTGGTACGAGAACATCGGGCTCTGCAAGCCCGGTGAAGCCGAGAAGCTTCTGCACGACGGCGACACCACCATTGGCGGCCGTATCCCGGTGAACCCGAGCGGCGGCCTGGCCTGTTTCGGCGAGGCCGTCCCCGCCCAGGCCCTCGCCCAAGTGTGCGAGCTGGTGTGGCAGCTCCGGGGGCAGGCCGGCGATCGCCAAGTCGACGGCGCCCGCGTCGGCCTCACCGCCAATCAGGGCCTCTTCGGCCACGGCTCCTCGGTCATCGTCAAGCGCTAGCAGTGGACCTCACGTTCACGGAGTCGGAGGACGCGTTTCGGACTGAGGCGCGGCAGTGGCTCGAGACCAACGTGCCGCACGACTTGCCGTCCGGGGACACGCGTGAGGGTTTCGCGCTGCATCTCGACTGGGAGCGCAAGCTGTTCGACGACCGGTGGGCGGTCGTGTCCTGGCCCCGTGAGTACGGCGGCCGCGAGGCGAGCCTCATCGAGTGGCTGATCTTCGAGGAGGAGTACTACCGGGCGGGCGGTCCCCAACGCGTCACTCAGAACGGCATCTTTCTCTTGGCGCCCACGGTGTTCGAGTTCGGCACCCAAGCGCAGAAGGACCACATCCTTCCCCGCATGGCCGCGGCCAACGACCTGTGGTGCCAGGGCTGGTCGGAGCCCAACGCGGGCAGCGACCTGGCGGGCATCAAGTCGGTCGCTCGCCGCGACGACGGGGCGGGCGGCTGGCGGCTCACCGGACAGAAGACGTGGACCACGCGGGGCGCCTTCTGCACGCACCTGTTCGGGCTCTTCCGCACCGACCCTGAGGCCGAACGCCACCGAGGGATGACGTATTTCCTCGTGCCGCTCGACGCGGACGGCGTCACCGTGCGGGGCTTCGGCCGGCTCGACGGCGACGAGGGCTTCGCCGAGGTCTTCTTCGAGGACGTCTTCGTGCCCGACAGCGATGTGCTGGGCGAGGTGAACAAGGGCTGGAACGTGGCCATGGCCACGACGGGGTCCGAGCGCGGCCTGACGCTACGCAGCCCCGGACGGTTCATGGCGACGGCGGCCCGCCTGGTCGAGCTGTGCCAGTCAGAGCCCGAGCGCTCGCTCGACGACGAGGTCGTCGCCTGCTGGATGGACGCCGAGGCCTACCGGTGGCAGACGTATGCCACCGTCGCCCGCCTCATGGAGGGCGCGAAGGCGGGGGCCGAATCCAGCCTGACGAAGCTGTTCTGGTCGGAGCTCGACATCCGTCTGTACGAGACGGCGCTGCGTCTTCTCGGCCCCGACGCCGAGCTCGAGGGCCCGTGGATGAAGGGCTACGAGTTCGCGCTCGCCGGCCCCATCTACGCGGGCACAAACGAAATCCAGCGCAACGTCGTGGCCGAGCGCGTCTTGGGATTGCCGCGCACGTGAGCGAGCGCAGCGAGCGAGCCAATGGAGCACGCGTGCCGCCTCAGCGGCAGCCGCCGAAGGCGGCGCACCGATGAGATTCGCGTTCGACGCCGAGCAGCTCGAGTTCCGTGACGCGGCCCGCAACCTCCTCGAGAAGGAGTGTCCGCCATCAGCCGTGCGCGCGGCGTGGACCAACGAGACCGGTCGCGTCCCGGGACTGTGGGGCCGCCTCGTCGAAATGGGACTGTTCGAACTCGACGAAGTCGACAGCATCCTTGTCCTCGAGGAGACCGGCCGCGCGTGTGCCCCCGAACCGGTCCTCGAGGCGTGGGCCCTGCAGCGCACGGACGCCACGCTCGCCACCGACACGACACCGTCCGCGCTGTACGCCGACAGCGTTGATCTGATCGTTGCCCAGTTCGACACCGACCTGGTGCGGGCGTCGATCGGGGAGCGGCGGCCGTCCGTCGACGGAAGCCGCCGGCTCTTCGAAGTCCATGCCGAAGGCGATCGGCTTGACGTCGACGCCGCCGTCGTCACCGAACGGGCGGCGCTCGCGGCCGCCGCGCAGCTGGTCGGGCTGGCACAGCAGATGCTCGACATGAGCGTGAGCTATGTCGGTCAGCGCGAGCAGTTCGGCAAGCCCGTCGGCAGTTTCCAAGCCGTCAAGCACCACCTCGCCGACGCCGCTCTTCGGATCGAGTTCGCCCGCCCGTGCGTGCATCGCGCCGCGTGGGTGCTGGCGAACGATCCGGCAGAGACGGCGGTGGCCGTGTCGCTCGCCAAGGCGCAGGCGTCGGAAGCGGCGCTCCTCACGGCTCGCAAGGCGCTGCAGGTGCACGGCGCCATCGGCTACACGGTCGAGTACGACCTGCACATGTGGATGAAGCGGGCGTGGGCGCTCGCGGCGGCATGGGGCGACGCCGCCTGGCACCGCAACCGCATCAAGGACACCCTGTTGAATCGAAATGCAGTCTTGAAAGGAACCAATCGCAATGCCTGAGGCCTACATCGTCGACGCCGTGCGTACGCCGGTGGGCAAGCGCGGCGGCGGCCTGAGCCAGGTCCATCCCGCAGACCTCGGCGCCCACTCGCTGAAGGCGCTCGTCGACCGGACCGGGATCGACCCCGCCGCCGTCGAGGACGTCGTCTTCGGCTGTGTGGACGCCATCGGCCCCCAGGCGGGCGACATCGCCCGCACGTGCTGGCTGGCGGCGGGCTATCCCGAAGAGGTGCCGGGCACGACCGTCGACCGTCAGTGCGGCTCGTCGCAGCAGGCCGTCCACTTCGCGGCGCAGGCGGTGATGTCGGGGACGTCAGACGTCGTCGTCGCCGGTGGCGTCCAGAACATGTCGATGATCCCGATCGCTTCGGCCATGACCGTCGCCTCGGCGGTCGGCGTCGAGGACCCCGATCCGTTCAGCGGCTCGAAGGGCTGGGTCGAGCGGTACGGCACCCAGGAGGTATCCCAGTTCCGCGGCGCCGAGATGATCGCCGAGAAGTGGGGTATCAGCCGCGAGGAGATGGAGCGGTTCGCACTCGAGTCTCACCAGCGCGCCGCAACCGCGACGGACGAAGGCCGCTTCGAACGCGAGATCGTGCCGCTCAACGACGTCACCAAGGACGAGGGCTTCCGGCGCGAGACAACGCTCGAGAAGATGGCGACGTTGAAGCCGCTGCTTCCGGATGGGCGACTCACGGCCGCGGTCAGCAGTCAGATCTCCGACGCGTCGGCGGCGATGCTGATCGTGTCCGAGCAGGGCCTGAAGACGCACGGTCTGAAGCCGCGAGCGCGGGTGCACCATCTGTCGGTGCGAGGTGCCGACCCCATCTACATGCTGACGGCACCAATCCCGGCGACGGCGTATGCGTTGGAGAAGACGGGGATGTCGCTCGACGACATCGACCTCGTCGAGATCAATGAGGCGTTCGCGTCAGTTGTGCTGGCCTGGCAGAAGGAGACGGGCGCCGACCTGGGCAAGGTCAACGTCAACGGTGGCGCCATCGCCCTCGGCCACCCCCTCGGCGCAACCGGCGTCCGCTTGATGACCACCTTGCTCAACGAGCTCGAACGCACCGGCGGCCGTTACGGCCTCCAGACCATGTGCGAAGGCGGCGGCCAAGCCAACGTCACGATCATCGAAAGGCTCTCCTAGGGTGTCCGGCATGCGGGGGGTGCTCTTCAACGGCAAGGTCGAGATCAGCGACAGCATCGAAGTTCGCGATCCGCGGCCCAACGAGGTCACCGTTCGTATCCGGGCCGCGGGTCTCTGCCACAGCGATCTGAGTGTCGTCAACGGGACCATTCCGTTCCCGCCGCCGGTGGTGCTCGGCCACGAAGCCGCCGGTGTGGTCGAGGAGGTGGGGGAGCAGGTCACCAGCCTCGAGGTCGGCGACCATGTCGTGTTCTCCACACTGTCGAACTGCGGGCTCTGCGCGGCATGCGAGTCGGGCCATCCGACGATGTGCGCCAAAAGCATCGGCAAGCTCAGCAAGCCGTTCACCGTCAACGGCGAGAAGGCGTTCTCGTTCGCCAACGTGTCGGCGTTCGTCGAGCGCACCGTCGTCCTCGAACGTCAGGCCGTGAAGATCCCGAAGGACGTGCCACTCGAGTCGGCCGCCCTCGTCGGCTGCGCGGTCATGACGGGTGTGGGCGCCGTGCTCAACCGGGCCAAGGTCTCCTACGGCGAGAGTGTCGCCGTGTTCGGCATGGGGGGCATCGGGCTCAACGTCATCCAGGCCAGCGTGCTTGCGGGCGCCACCAAGGTGATCGCCATCGACATGCTGCCGGCCAAGGAAGCGGTCGCCCGCCAGTTCGGCGCCACCGATTTCATCGACGCGTCGCTGGGTGACGTCGTGGAGCAGATCAAGGCACTCTCGAACGGCGGCGTGGACTACGCCTTCGAGTGCGTCGGCCACCCGGCGGTGATCCGCCAGTCCATCGACGCCCTCGGCTGGGGTGGCGACGCCGTGATTCTCGGCGTGCCCAAGGCCGACGCCGAGGCGTCGTTCCTCGTGTCGGGCATGTACATGGACAAGAGCATCATGGGCTGCCGGTACGGGTCGGCGCGTCCCCGCCACGACATCCCCATGGTCATCGACCTCTACAAGGCGGGGCGCCTGAAGCTCGACGAGCTGATCACCCGCACCTACGAGCTCGACCAGTTCGAGCAGGCCCTGCAGGACCTGGAAGCGGGCGAGCTGGCCCGCGGCGTCGTCACTCTGTAAGGAGAGCAACGCATGGAGTTCGGCTACTTCGCGCAGGCGTTCGTGCCGCAGTTCATGTTGGACGAGGATCCCAACGCCGAGCACGTGCGGCTGATGGAGAATCTCGACTTCGCCATCGAGTGCGACCGTAACGGCGTCAAGTACGTGTGGTGCCCAGAGCACCACTTCCTGACGGAGTACTCGCACATGCCGGCGCCCGAGGTGTTCCTCTCGTTTGTCGCCGCCCGCACCGAGCAGATCCACGTCGGAACCGCGATCACGAACACCACGCCTCCGGTGAACAACCCCGCCCGAGTTGTCGAGCGGGCGATGATGCTCGACCACCTGTCCGAAGGGCGCTTCGAGTTCGGCACCGGTCGAGGGTCGTCGACGACCGAGGTGTTCGGGTTCGGCATCGAGTCCCTCGACATCACCAAAGACATGTGGGACGAGACGATCGCCCAGTTCCCGCAGATGTGGCGCGAGGGCATGTACGGCCCGTACGAGGGGCGCTTCTTCTCGATGCCCCAGCGCAACATCCTGCCCAAGCCGTACACCAAGCCCCACCCACCGATGTGGGTGGCGTGCGGCTCGCCGCCGACGTTCTCCAAGGCGGGCGCCATGGGCCTCGGCGCCTTCTGTTTCACGACCGGCGACCCGCATGCCCTCGAACCGTTGATCAAGGCCTACAAGGACGCCGTCGCCAATGCCACGCCTGTCGGCGACTACGTCAACGACAACATCCTCTGCGTCACGAGCGGCCTGTGCATGGAGAACAGAGAAGAGGCGTTCGACGTCGCCAGCCGCATCAACCTGCACTACTACCAGTCCCTGGTATTCCACTGGCTCGACAACATTCCCAAGCCCGCGGGTCTCCCGGAGTGGCCGGACCTCCTTCCGGCGCCGACGGCAGAGGAGATCAGGGCGGGCGCCGATGCCGGCCTTCTCGCCATCGGCGACCCCGAGGACAGCGCCCGCCTGTGCCAGGCCTACGAAGACATCGGCTGCGACCAGCTCGTCATCAGCCCGCTCACGACAACGATGACGTACGAGACAGCGGTGCAGTCGATCGAGCTCTTCGGGCGTGAGGTCATCCCCCGCTTCGACAAGGACCCCGTTCACCGCACGACCCGGATGCGCGAGGCGGCTCTCGGCGTTGAACCTCTCTGAGGACTTCGTCGAGCTCGCCAAGCGGGTCTCGAACTGGGGTCGCTGGGGCGACGACGACGAACGGGGCACCCTCAACCTGATCGATGCTTCGGCGGTACGTCGTGGCGCGGCGTGTGTGCTCACGGGGAAGACGTTTTCGCTCGCGCTCCCGCTGAATTCGGATGGCCCGCAGACGGGTGTCATCCCCGGTCGCGACAACCCCGACCACCGCATGGTCGCGGTGAACATGGCCTTCACCGGCGACCCGAACGACTTCGCCACGAGCGACGACGCCGTTTCGATGGGGCTGCAAGCGGCGACCCACTGGGACGCGCTCGCCCACGTCAGCTACGGCGGCTTCCTCTACAACGGCTTTCCGGCGTCGTCGGTGACCGACGCCGGTGCCGCCCACTGCGGCGTCGACAAGGCGGGCACGATCGTGACGCGTGGCGTGCTCCTCGACGTCGCCCGCGCCCGTGGGGTCGACCGACTCGAGGGCGCGCACGCCATCGGTGCCGACGATCTCGAGGCCGCACGGGAGTTGGCGAAGGTCGACGTCGAACCGGGGGACGTCGTTCTGATCCGAACCGGCCAGATCCGGGTCCTGCACGACGGTGACAAGAACGCCTACGGCCACCCTTCGCCGGGCCCTGGCATGCGCGCCGTCCAATGGTTCCGCGACCACGACATCGCTGCCGTCGCCACCGACAACCTCACCTTCGAGGTGTTCCCCTGCGAGCGCGACGACCTCTTCCTGCCGGTGCACCTCCTCGATCTCCGCGACATCGGCCTGACGCAGGGGCAGAACTTCGACCTCGAAGCCCTGGCCGCGGACTGTGCCGACGACGGCGTCTTCACCTTCCTGCTGGAGGCCTCACCCCAACCCTTCACCGGCGCCACCGGCTCCCCGGTGAACCCCGTGGCGACCAAGTAGCACTTCCAGTCAGCGAATGGGCGCCTCGGGGGATGGACGAAGTCAGTGGGAGCGAATGCTTGCGGGAGACCTGTATCGCGCCGACGACGCGGAGCTCGCCGAGGCGGCGCTTCGTGCTCGGCAACTCGAGGAGCGGTTCAACCGGTCGGCGGCGGACAACCGTGCGGAACGGCGGGCAGTGCTCGAGGAGTTGCTTGGCGCGATCGGAGCGGACACGGAGATCCGGCCGCCCTTCTACTGCGACTACGGATCACACATCCGCATGGGAGCGCGGGTCTTCGCCAACTGCGGGCTGGTCGCACTCGACGTAGCCACGATCACGATCGGCGACGACGTGCAGATCGGTCCCAATGTGAAGCTGCTCACACCCACGCATCCGCTCGATCCCGAGTTGCGCCTCGCCAAGTGGGAGGCGGCGGACCCGATCGTGATCGAGCAGAACGCGTGGCTCGGCGGCGGCGTGATCGTTCTGCCCGGTGTGACGATCGGAGAGAACGCGGTTGTCGGCGCGGGCGCAGTGGTGACGAAGGATGTCCTGCCCAACGTCGTCGTCGCCGGCAACCCGGCGCGCGTCCTTAAGGCGCTGCCGCCGAAGTAGCTACTCCGCCTCGAGCAGGGCGAGCACCTCGCGCTCGCCGGTTCGGTTGCTGGCGAACGAGTACCAGAGGAGGCCGCCGAGGACGGCCCAGTTCACGACCTGGGAAATGATCAGGAAGCTCTGGGTCGGGATCGAAAACGCGAGCACCGTCCTGAACGCCGCTTCGCCGACCAGGCCGACGCCCCACACCAGGGTCACGATGCGGAACCGGCGAGGGACGGTAGGCAGCGTCCAGAGTTCGTTGAACTCGGCCGTGCGTTCTGGATCACCGCCGGTCGCGAACATGCGGCCCATGTAGAACATCGCCGGTCGGGGAGCGGCGAGAGACACCAGGCAAAGCAGGCCGAACGCACCGGTGAGGACCGACTCCCGGACCTTGAGAAGGGTGGCGTCGCCGCTGAACGCCACAGCACCGATCAATCCCAGGCTGATGCCGATAAGGGCGATGATGCCGATCGGTTCGAAACGGCCTCGACGGAGTCGCTCGAAGACAATCTCGGCGACGGGAAAGACCAGCACCAGGGCCAAGCCGGTGGCGTCCGACGAGACATGCGGGCGCACGAGGGCGTACGCCACGATCGGCAAGACGCCGGCGACGAGCAGGTTGGGAGCGAGCAGCCGAAGGCTCGGGACCATCGACCAGTCGCCCGGCGTGGGCGACGCCGGCTGCAGATCAGCCACGGCCCATTCTTCGTCGCCGCCGCGCCGAACTCCTGTCGGAGGGCCCTACGTCAGGTGGCAGTGGATCTGCTTGGCCGTCTGCTTCAAGACGAGGATCTTGCTGAGCGTCTTGCCGCCGCGCCTGGTGTCGAGGCCTTGGTGGGCGAGACGGACCTCGAGCGTGGTGAGCTGGTTCTGCAGCGTGGCGCATGGGTCCTTGTGGGTGACGCCGAAGGACGGCGTGGCGATCACTGTCGAGGCCGCCAGTGCAACGCCCGCAGCAAAAACTCCCGCTCGCTTCATGGAACTTCCCCTCCCCTTGAACGGCCTTGGAACCCTATGCGGCATGTCGTGGCCGAGCAATAGAGTCCGCAAATGATTCAAGGTCGGACGCTCTGGCAACTGGTGGATGGTCGGGCCGAGGCCTCGCCCGATGCCGTGTTCCTCATCGACGAGGGCAAGCGCACGATGACCTTCGCCGAGTACCGGCAGGCCGCCGAGCGGGCAGCAGCCGGACTCGCTGCGCTCGGCATCGGCGAGGACACGCCTGTGACGTGGCAGCTGCCGACGTGGATCGAGTCGTTTGTCTTGGTTGCGGCCCTGAGCCGGCTGGGCGCGGTGCAGAACCCGGTCATGCCGATCTACCGCCAGCGGGAGGTCGACTTCGTCACCCGGCAGACCCAGGCCCGGCTCCTCGTGGTGCCGACGACGTTCCGGGGCTTCGACTACAAGGCCATGGCTGATGAGATCGCCGCCGGCCAGGACAACCTCGACGTCCTCGTCGCCGACCGCAACCTGCCGGAGGGCGATCCGTCGACGCTCCCCCCGCCGCCCAGCACCGATGACCCCCTCCCGGTGCGGTGGCGGTTCTACACGTCGGGCACGACCGCCGATCCCAAAGGCGCGCAACACACCGACGCGTCGATCATGGCGTCGGCCACGGCCATGAGCGAACGCCTGAAGTTCTCGTCCGACGATGTGCACGGCTTCGTGTTTCCGTTCACCCACATCGGGGGCGCCGGACTGCTCATGGGCGCACTGCAAACCGGGATGACTCACGTGATCGTCGAGGCCTTCGACCCGGCGACGGTCGTCGACTTGTTCGACCGCGAGCAGGCCACGCTCGCCGGAGCCGGCACGGTGTTCCACCAGTCCTATCTGGCCGAAGCGCGAAAGCGGGCGCCTGAGAAGGTCCTGCAGAAGGTGCGGGCGTGGATCGGCGGCGGTGCGCCCAAGCCGCCGCAGCTGCACTACGACATGAAGAACGAGGTCGGCGGCGTCGGGATCGTGTCGGGCTATGGCCTCACCGAGGCACCGATCCTCACGATGGCGTCGGTCGACGACAGCGACGACAAGCTGGCCAACACCGAGGGCCAGGCCAGCCCCGGCGTCGAGCTCAAGGTCGTCACCATCGACGGCAAGGTCGCAGGTGCCGGCGAGGAGGGCGAGATCCGGGCCAAGGGTCCGCAGGTCTGCCGCGGGTACCTCGACTCGACGCTCGACAAGGATGCGTTCGACGAGGAGGGCTTCTTCCGCACTGGTGACCTTGGCTTCGTCGACGGCGAGGGCTACGTCGTCATCACCGGTCGCCTCAAGGACGTCATCATCCGCAAGGGCGAGAACATCAGCGCCAAGGAGGTGGAAGACCTCCTGTACACGCACGACAAGGTGGCCGACGTCGCCGTCATCGGCCTGCCCGACCCGAAGTTGGGGGAACGCTGCTGCGCAGTCGTCGCCCTCCAGGACGCCGGCAACACGCTGGAGTTCAAGGAGATGGTCGACTTTCTCAAGGACAAGGGCCTGATGATGCAGAAGATCCCCGAGCAGCTCGAGATCGTCCAGGCGATTCCGCGGAATCCGAGCGGCAAGATCGTGAAGCACGTCCTGCGGGACCAATACGCAAACTGACGGGTCGTCACATACACTCCGGCGATGCCTGATGGGGATCGCTTCGGGGGGCGGGTCGCAGTAGTCACTGGCGCGGGCTCCGGCCTCGGACGGGCCACGGCGATGCTGCTCGCATCCGAAGGCGGCAACGTCGCCGCCCTTGACATCTCCCAGGAGACGGCGCAGAACACCGTGGACGAGATCGCCGCCGCGGGCGGGCAGGCCACGGCCTTGCGCACCGACGTCAGCGACCCCGACTCGGTGGCGTCGACGATGAAGGAGATCGTGGCTCAGCTCGGGCCGCCGAACACGGTGTGCAACGTCGCCGGCATCGGCAAGTTCGACCACACCGTCGACGTGCCCTTCGACGACTGGCAGCGCATCATCGCCGTGAACCTCACCGGCAGCTTCCTCATGTGCCAGGCCGCGCTGCCGCACCTGCTGGAGAACGGCGGCAACATCGTCAACGTTGCGTCGACGGCCGGCCTCATGGGTCAGCCCTACAGCGCCGCGTACTGCGCGTCGAAGGGCGGCGTTGTCCAGCTCACGAGAGCCCTGGCCGTCGAGTACATGGAACGCGGCGTGCGCATCAACGCGGTTGCCCCCGGCGGTGTCGACACGCCCATGATCAACCAGTTCATGCCTCCGGCGGACGCGTCGAAGCGTTTGATGGCGAAGCTGGTGACGCCGATGGGCTTCGTGAAGCCCGAGCAAGTGGCGAAGGTGATCGCCTTTCTGGCTTCCGACGACGGCGACTACATGACCGGCGCCATCGTGTCGGTCGACGGCGGCCTCACCGTCTAGCTGGCGTCAGAGCCGTGGCTGTCGACCTGGCCGAGCTCGTCGCCCCGCCCCACACGGCGGTGGTCACGTCCGAGGTGCAACGGGGCGTCATCGGCGACTCGTCGGCCCTTCCCGAGCTGGCCGCCGCGGCGAAGAAGGCGAAGCTGATCCCCAATGTGGCCAAGGTCGTGAAGGCCGCCCGCAGAGCGGGCGTGCACGTCGTCCACGCCACCGCCTTCCACCGCGGCGACGGCCTCGGCGGCAACCGCAACGCTCGCCTGTTCGCGGCGATGAAGCGCTCGACTGTCGGCATGCTCGAGGGGACACCCGCCACCGAGGTCGTCCCCGAGATCGGTGTCGAACGGACCGACCTCGTGTTGTCCCGCGTCCATGGCTTGGGCCCGATGGCGGGTACCGAGCTGGATCCGGTCCTGCGCAACATCGGCGTGTCGACGATCGTCGCCGTCGGCGTTTCCGTGAACATCGCCATTCAGAACCTGGCCTTCGACGCCGTGAACAACGGCTATCAGGTCGTGATCCCGCGCGATGCCGTCGCCGGCGTGCCCGCCGACTACGCCGAGTCCGTGCTCGACAACACGCTGTCGCTCGTCGCCACGCTCACGACTACGGCCGACCTCGTCCGCATCTGGAAGCAGTAGGCAGCCCAGCAATGGACCTCCGCTGGACCGACGAGGACGAACGCTTCCGGACCGAATTGCGCGCGTGGATCGATCAGGCGCTCCCGAAGCTTCCGCCCGAGACCAAGCGCGAGGACTGGGACGCGCGCCGCGAGCGCGACACGACGTGGCAGCGAATGCTCTACGACGCGGGGTACGCAGGCATCAACTGGCCGTCGGAGTTCGGCGGGCGCGGCGCGTCGCTCAGCGAGCAGCTGGTTTTCTACGAGGAGATCACCAAGGCGGGGGCGCCCAACGTGGGCGTCAACTTCGTCGGCCTTCTGCACGCGGGCCCGACGCTGATCGCCGAGGCCACCGAGGAGCAGCGCAGCCGTCACCTGCCCGCCATCCTCAAGGGCGAGGAGGTCTGGTGCCAGGGGTTCTCGGAGCCGAACGCGGGCTCCGACCTCGCGTCGCTGCGAACCCGCGCCGTCCGCGACGGCGACGACTATGTGATCACGGGCCAGAAGATCTGGACGTCGTTCGCCCAGGTGTCGGACTATTGCGAGCTGCTGGTGCGCAGCGATCCCGAGGCGCCGAAGCACAAAGGCATCACCTGGCTGATCATGCCGATGGATCTCCCCGGCGTCGACGTGCGCCCGCTCAAGACCGTGCTCGGCAGCTCCGAGTTCAGCGAGCTGTACCTCGACGAGGTTCGTGTGCCGGTCGCCAACCGTGTGGGACCCGAGAATGACGGATGGCGGGTGGCGATGGTGACGTTCAGCTTCGAACGGGGAACGTCGCTGGTCTCAGAGATGGTCGAGGCCCGGCGCCAGCTCGACGAGCTCGCCGAGGTGGCCAAGGTCGTCGAGCGCGGCCGCGGCACGGCGTGGGACGACACCGGGCTCCGTCGGGAGATCGGCCACGCGGCGGCCGAGCTCGACGCCCTGTGGAACTTGGTGAAGCGCACGGTGTCGGAGGCCGCCCGCACGGGTGTGCCGGGCGTCGGCGCGTCGGTCGTGAAGCTGTACTACAGCGAGCTCATCCAGCGCATCGGCGATCTGGCCATGCGCGTGCTCGACCGGGCATCGCTCTCCCTCGACGACGTGTACGACCACTCGGGCCACTTCGTCGAGGAGCGCCTGCGGGTGCTCGCGCTCACCATCGCCGCCGGCAGCTCGCAGATCCAACGCAACATCATCGGTGAGCGAATCCTCGGGCTGCCGCGCTGATGGACTTCACGCTCAACGATGACCAGGTCGCCCTTCAAGATGGCGTTCGCAAGATGTGCGAGGGCCTCTTCCCGATGGATCGGGTGCGCCAACTCGCCGACGTCGGCGGTGTCGACCGAGCGCTCTGGCGGGAGCTGGCCGAGGCCGGCGTGTTCTCCCTGCGGTTGCCTGAGAACGAAGGCGGCGCCGGTCTCGGCATGGCCGAAGCGGCACTCGTGTTCGAGGAACTCGGACGTGCTCTCGTTCCCGGTCCGCTGGTGTGGACCCACCTCGCCGCGAGCGTGATCCTGGGTGCGGCCGACGGGGACCGGGTCGTCGGTGGATTGGAGCGGCAAGAGGAGCCGTTCCTGGTCGAGTTCCCGGACGCCATCGACGTGCTCCTGGCCGTCGACGACGACGGTCTGTGGGAAGTCGACCGGTCGCGTCTCTCGGCGCGACCGGTCAGCTGGCCGCTCGATCCCCTCACGCCGGTCAACGTGGCCGGCGGCCTGCTGCGCGGGGAGCGGCGCGGCGTGCCCGGTGATGCCATGCGCTGGCAGTTGGAAGGGGCGGTGCTGACGGCGGCGTTCATGCTGGGCATGTCGGCCGTGCTCACCGAGAGGTCCGTCGAGTACGCCAAGGAGCGCCAGCAGTTCGACAAGCCCATCGGCTCGTTTCAGGCCATCAAGCACCTGCTGGCGGACATGTTCGTGCGCACCGAAGTCGCCCGCTCGGCGGTCTATGCGGCCGCCGTCAACCTGGACGAGCCGAGTCTCGGCCCGCCGGCGCGCGCTGTCGCCGGTGCCAAGCTCATGGCGGGCGAGGCGGCCGACCTCAACGCCAAGACGGCGACCCAGGTGCACGGCGGCATGGGCTTCACCTGGGAGGTCGACGTGCACCTCTACCTCAAGAGGGCGTGGGTGCTCGACACCCAGTTCGGCACCGGCGACTCGCACGCCGACACCGTCGCCGGTCTGCTCGGTGCCTGAGCAGTTGAGAAATGACTGAGCAGTTGAGAAATGACTGAGCAGCGTTTAAACACGCTGTGTGTTGGGGGACACCCCCGACATGCTGACAATTCTGTTGATCGTGCTGATCGTTCTGCTGCTGTTCGGCGGCGGCGGCTACTACTACCGAGGGCGCTCCCGCCTGTAGCTCCTTCCCCGAAGGGGTTCTATGACACGGGCGTCAGATAATCTGACGCCTCGTGAGGTATCCCGTGAGCGAGCGCCAGCGAGCGAACCAATGTTGGCGCGTGCCCGCTCACGGGCAGCTGCCGCAGGCGGCGCACCGGTGAGTCAGACGCTGGCGATCGACGGCCGCCCCTTGGGGCGTCGTGCCCAGCAAACTCGCCGGCGTCTCCTGGACGCGACGTACGAGTTGCTGGAGACGCACGGGATTCGCGACGTCCGCGTCGTCGAAGTGGCCCGCAAGGTCGGGACATCGCCCGCGACCTTCTACCAATACTTCCGCGATGTCGACGAGGCCGTGCTTGTCCTCGCCGACGAGCTGGAAGAAGAGATCGAGCCCATCGCCGGGCTGCTCGACACGCCCTGGAACGGCAAGGGCGGTCTCGAAAGCGCCCGGGCGTTGGTCGACGGCTACTTCCGGTTCTGGGACGAACACCGGGCCGTCATGCGCGTGCGCAACCTGGCCGCCGACGAAGGCGACCGGCGGTTCCGCGACGTGCGCAACCGCACGCTGGGGCAGGTCACCGACCGCATCGCCCGGAGCGTCGCCGAGAACCAGGACGCGGGGCGCGTGCCGCTCGAGATCACGCCGTATTCGGCCGCGGCCGCCATGGTGTCCATGCTCGAGCGCATGGCGTCGTACCACTTCGACCTGGAGCCGCGCGGCGTGACCCGCGCCGACCTGGTCGAGACGACAGCGCGCATCCTCCACCACACGGTCACAGGAAGGAAGACATGAGAGGCATTGTCAGCGCCGCCGGCTACATCCCCCGGGCCCGGCTCGACCGGAGCGCCATCACCGGCTTCGTCGGTAGCGGGGGAGGACGGGGCACGCGCAGTGTTGCGTCCTACGACGAGGACACGACGACGATGGGTGTCGAGGCGGCGCGCATCGCCCTGCGGTCGGCGCCCGCCGACGTGCAGCCCGATGCCCTGTGGTTCTCGACGGTGGCGCCGTCGTATCTCGACAAGACCAACGCCACCGCCGTGCACGCGGCGCTGCGCCTCGACCACGACGTCCCCGCCTTCGACATGGTCGGTTCGGTGCGGTCGGCGGTCGGCGCGGTGTTGACGGCGCTGAAGTCGTCAGGCACCACGCTGGTCGTGACGTCGGACCTGCGCACCGGCCTTCCGGGTAGCGGCGACGAGGCCAGCGGTGGCGACGCCGCGGCGGCAGTGGTCGTCGGCGAGAGTGAGGGCGTGATCGCCGAGCTGATCGGCACCGCCAGTGCGACCGAGGAGTTCGTCGAGCGCTGGCGCACGCCGGGCGACGCCCGCTCCAAGCAGTGGGAGGAGCGCTTCGGCGAGACGAAGTACCTGCCCTTGGGCGACCAGGCGTGGCGCGAGGCGCTGAAGGCCGCGGGCATCGAGGCAGGCGACGTCGACTCCCTCATCGTCAGTGGTCTGCATGCGCGTGCTGTCCGCTCGCTGAAGGGCCGTCTCGGTGTCGCCAAAGAAGCGCAGGCCGACGACCTCACGGCGACCATCGGGAACCCCGGCGCCGCCCAGCCGCTGGTGCTGCTGACGCGGGCCCTGGAGACGAGCGAGCCTGGCAAGGTGATCGCGCTGGTCGTCCTGGCCGACGGTGCCGACGTCCTCCTCTTCCGGACCACCGATGCCATCACGTCCTGGCAGTCGGCCCGCACGGTCGACGCCCAGGTGGCGGCGAGCAAAGAGGTTCCCTACGGCAAGTTCCTGTCATGGCGGGGCACGCTCACCGTGGAGCCGCCGAGGCGCCCGGAGCCGACACGCGTGTCCGCCTCGTCCGCGGGACGGCACGAGGACTGGAAGTTCGGCTTTGTCGGCGGGCGCAGCCCCGAGACCGGCGAGCCCCAGCTCCCGCCGCTCCCGAATTCCACCGGAGAAGTGCCGATGGCCGACGTGGAGGGCACCATCGCCACCTTCACCGTCGACCGCATCGCCTACTCGCCCAGCCCTCCGATCGTGTTCGCCGTCGTCGACTTCGACGGCGGTGGGCGACTGCCCATCGAGCTCACCGACGCCACTGTCGACGAGCTGTCGATGGGGGATCGCGTCGAAATGACGTTCCGCCGGTTGTTCACCGCCGACGGAATCCACAACTATTTCTGGAAGGCCCGACCCGTACTGAGGAGCAGCAATGGCTAGCAAGGGGATCAAGGACCAGGTCGCCATCGTCGGCATGGGGTGTACCAAGTTCGGCGAGCGCTTCGACAAGGGCGCCGACGATCTCATGGTCGACGCGTGCAACGAGACGTTCGAATCCGTCGGCCACGGCGTCGACAAGAACGCGATCGACGCGTACTGGTTGGGCACCGCCATGTCCGGCAACAGCGGCATGACGCTCGCCCGGCCGCTCCAGGTCGAGGGCAAGCCCGTCACCCACGTCGAGAACTTCTGCGCCACTGGCTCTGAGGCCCTGCGCGGCGCCGCGTACGCCGTCGCGTCAGGCGCCTACGACATCGCCATGGCGGTCGGCGTCGAGAAGGTGAAGGACAGCGGGTATCAGGGCGCCGTGGGCGCCGGCAAGGTGCCTACCGACGGCACCGACCGCACGCTGACTGCGGCGGCGATGTACAGCATGATCGTGCCCGCGTACTCGAAGAAGTACGGCGTGGACCAGGGCGAGCTGCGCGACGTGCTCTCGCACATCGCGGCCAAGAACCACTACAACGGCGCTCGCAATCCCCGTGCCCAGTTCCGCAAGGAGGTCAGCACCGAGACCATCTGCGGCGCGCCGAAGATGGCGGGCAGCCTTGGCGTCTTCGACTGCGCGGGCGTCGCCGACGGCGCGGCCGCTGCGATCGTCGTGCGGGCCGAGGACGCCCACAAGTACACGGACAAGCCGCTGTACGTGAAGGCGCTGTCGTTGGTCGCGGGCACCGGCTCCGGGCTCAGCGACCCCGACTACGACTACACGACTTTCCCCGAAGTCGCGGCCACGGCCGAGGACGCCTACCGCCAGGCCGGCATCACCGACCCGCGCCACGAGCTGGCGATGGCCGAGGTGCACGACTGCTTCACGCCCACCGAGATGGTGCTGATGGAGGACCTCGGATTCGCCGAGCGGGGCACCTCGTGGAAAGAGGTGCTCGCAGGCACGTTCGACCTCGGCGGCGAGCTGCCGGTCAACCCCGACGGCGGCCTCAAGAGCTTCGGGCACCCGATCGGCGCCAGCGGTCTGCGCATGCTGTTCGAGGCGTGGCTGCAGCTGCGGGGCGAGGCGCCTCCCGAGCGGGCGCTGGGGAACTCCCGCCCGCTCGCCCTCACTCACAACCTGGGCGGCTACCCGGGCGAGATGGTGTCCTTCGTCTCGATCGTCGGCACCGAGAAGGGCTAGGGCTCGACGTCAGGCAGCTGGGTGGCTGCCGCTTAGCTCGTCGAGCAGGCTGAGGGTGCCGGTCGGCAGGCCGCGCACGAGATCGCGGAGGACGCCGCCGACGAGACGCGCTTGGCGTTCGGCGGAACCGACGATGGCGCGGAACTCCTCTTCGGGGATCACGCCGTAGCGTTGGCGGAGCAAGTTCAACGCCGTCTCGATGGCGGCGGTCGCGCTGAGCAGTCCGTGCGCGGTGATCGCCACGGTGGCGTCCATGTCGATCCACGCCGGTCGCTCGGGCTCCTCCTGGTGACCGTTCACCTCTTCGTGGAACAGGGCGGGCGTGTAGGTCAGCGGGGCCAGCGGCAGTGTCTGCGCCGCGGAAAGGGCGAAGCCCTGACCGCGGTAGATGCCGGCGGCCGCCAGCGCCCGTAGCTCGGCCTCGGTCTCGACGCCTTCGGCCACCACCGAAGCGCCGACCTCGCCGGCGAAGATGACGAGGGCGGTCGCCAGCGCTCGCCGGGCAGGGTCGGTGTCGATGTCACGGGTGATCGACTGGTCCATCTTGATGATGTCGGGCCGCAGCTGGAGGATGTGCCGGAACGTCGAATAGCCGGCGCCCGCGTCGTCGACGGCGACCCGCACCCCGGCTCGGCGGAGGGCACCGAGGACACGCTGGGCCTCGAGGTAGTCCGCCACGCGAGCGTGCTCGGTGACCTCGACGACGATGCGATCGGTGGGGACGTCGGAGGAGAGGAGCAGGTCGCTCAGCCGCGGATCGCGCAGCGTTGACGGCGAAAGGTTGACCGACAGGTAGCCGGGCAGGAACGGCAGGTCGGCAAGCGCCCGCTCGATGATGCGCAGGTCGAGGTCGACGGCCGAGCCCAGGCGTTCGCATTCCTTGAACCAGAACTCGGTCGAGCGGCCGTCGCTGAACCGGCACAGCGCCTCGACGCCCGCGACGCTGCCCGTGTCGAGGTGCACGATCGGTTGGTACACCAGCCGGAAGTCAGTGTCCGGCTCCGCCACATTGTCCAGACTTGCCATCTCTGGCCCTCTTCGCTCCGCTTTGCGAACTGTATGCCGCCACGGTGAGTATTGCAACCGGCACCCTCCGTTGCACCTGCGGCGGCCGGCAGGCGCCGCCTAAGCTGACGGTCCGTCAGATTTAGGCAGCAGCTGGAAGACCAGGAGCGGCGGTGGACTTCGACTTCTCTCCCGAGCAGGTGGCCTTCGCCGACGACGTCGAACGCTTTCTCGACGAACACGACGACCCCGAGATCTTCGACCTGACCCGGGAGAACATGGCCCAGATCGTCGACACGCCCAAGCGGCGCGAGTTCATGGGCAAGGTCGGTGAGCGGGGCTGGCTCGGCATCACCTGGCCCAAGGAGTGGGGCGGCCAGGACGGCGAGGGCGTCTACGAGTACATCCTCAACGAGCGCCTGGCCGGTCGGGGCGGACCGCAGATCGGCAAGGGCGTCGGCATCATCGGCAAGACGATCCTCGCCCACGGCTCCGAGAAGCTGAAGAAAGAGTTCCTGCCGAAGATCCTGCGCAACGAGGTCGAGTTCGCCGTGGGCTACAGCGAGCCGGACTCCGGCTCGGACGCAGCGTCGATGAAGCTGAAGGCCACGCGCGATGGCGAGGGCTGGCGGCTCAACGGACAGAAGACGTGGACGACATCTGCGCACTTCGCCGAGTGGTACTGGGTGGGCGCCCGTACCGATCCCGAGTCGAAACACCAGGGCATCACCCTGTTCCTGGTTCCGTTGGATGACCCCGGCATCACCATCAACGGCATCTGGACGATGGGTGACGAGCGCACCAACGACGTCTTCTTCGACAACGTGTGGGTGTCCGACGACTACGTCGTGGGCGAAGTCAACCGTGGCTTCCAGTACATCTCCGAAGCCCTCGACCTCGAGCGCTTCACCATGTTCACGTTCTCGCCCATCCAGCAGCGGTTGGATCTGCTGTGCGAGTACGTGCGCACGTCGACCGTCGACGGTTCGCCGCTGCGCGAGGACGCGGTGGTGCGCCAGCGCATCGCCCAGCTGGTCACGCAAGGCGAGGTGGCGCGGGTGCTCGGTCTGCGGTTTGTGTCGCAGTCGATGAAGGGCGGCGCCCCGCCGACTACCGAGGCGTCCGAGTACAAGCTTTACGCCACCGAGCTGTCCAAGCGGCTGGCGAATGCGTCGATGGACATCGCGGGCCCCGGGTCGCAGCTGCGCGTCGGTGCCGAGGACGCACCGATGAAGGGCCGGGCGGAGTCGACGTACCGCTACACGGTCATCGACACCATCGGCGGCGGCACCTCCGAGGTGCAGAAGAACATCATCGCCCGCCGCAAGCTCGGCCTCCCCAAGAACTTCTAGATGTCTCTGTTGGACGGCATCGTCGTCTTGGATCTGTCGACCGTTGGGCCGGCGGCACGCGCCTCGCGCTGGTTGGCCGACTACGGCGCTCGCGTGGTCAAGGTCGGCGCGCCCGAGGGACTCCAGATCGAGCCGCCCTTCTACGCCTACAGCGCCCACCGAGGCATGGAGCGGGTCGGGATCGACCTGAAGTCGGAGGACGGGATGGCCTCGTTCCTCTCGCTTGTCGACGACGCCGACGTCCTCATCGAGAGCTTCCGGCCTGGGGTCGTGGACCGGCTGGGCATCGGCTACGACGCGTTGAAGGGACGCAATCCTCGACTCGTCTACTGCTCGACGAGTGGTTATGGCCAGGACGGTCCGCGATCGCAGTGGGCCGGCCACGACCTCAACTACCTCGGCGTCGGAGGCTTTCTCGACGTGTCTGGGCGCGGGCCCGATATGCGCCCGCCGATCCCCGGTGCCACCGTCGCCGACAGCGCGGGCGGCGGGATGCAGGCTGTCATTGCGATCCTCGCCGCGCTGGTTCAGCGGGCGCCGACGGGCGAGGGCGCCTATCTCGACGTCTCCGCCGCGGACGGCGTGCTGGCCCTGATGGCACTGGCCGTCGACGAGTACCTCGCCGTCGACGTCATTCCCGCGCCGCACCACGGCATGCTCACCGGCCGCTACGCGTGCTACGAGGTCTACGGCTGTTCCGACGGCAAATGGCTCACGGTTGCCGCCATCGAGCCGCGCTTCTGGGCGAACCTTTGCCGGGCGCTGGGCATCGAGGCGTGGATCGACCACCAGACCGACGACGAGGTGCAGCACGAGATCCGTGCCGACCTGACCGCCATCTTTCGTTCTCGTCCCAGGGATGAGTGGGTGGCGTCGCTCGGGCCCGCCGATACGTGCGTGGCCCCGGTGCTATCGGTGCCCGAGGTCGTCAACGACGAGCAGTACAACGCACGCGGCGCCTTCGTGGAAGCGTCGGATCCTGAACACGGGGCGTTCCGTCAGGTCGGCTACGTATTGGCTGGGAGCGGACAATGAATGCGGTGGACCTGCCTTCCGATGTCGCCGAGCTCATCGGCAAGGTTCAGTACGAGGAAGCGGGGGACTTCCCCGTCGAGCGGGGCTACATCTGGACAGCCGCGTCGTCGGTGGAGAACGGCAACCCGTTGTTCTGGGACGACGCCGTCGCCGAGTCGCTGACCGATGGACCGATCGCCCCGCCGTCGATGCTGTCGACCTGGTTCCGGCCCCACCACTGGGCGCCGGGGAGGACGACGCAGGCGCTGCCACTCCAGGTGCACTTCGACATGAAGGAGCGCTTCGACCTGCCCGAGGCTGTGATGAGCGACAACTCGCTCACGTTCTACGAGCCGGTGCGCCCAGGCGACGTCCTGTCGACCCGCCAAGTCTTGCGCTCGGTGAGCGAGGAGAAGACGACTCGATTGGGTACCGGCCGGTTCTGGGACATCGACGTCGAGTACCGCAATCAGAACGGCGAGCTCGTGGGCGTGGAGTCGTGGACAGGGTTCGGGTACCGCCGATGACCGAGCTGTTGCACGGCGATGTCAAGGAAGGGCTCGAGCTCGATCCGTTGTCCTACGACGTGACGTCGACCACGGTCGTGCTCGGGGCCCTCGCGACCCGAGACTGGCGTCCGCAGCACCACGATTACCACTTCGCCACCGAGCGCAACGGTGTCCAGGACATCTTCTTGAACGCGCCCAACCAGGCGGCCTGGTTCGAGCGCTACGTCACCGACTGGACGGGCGCGCGCGGTCGGCTCGGACGCATGCGCTTCCGCATGAAGGGGTCAGTGTTCCCCGGCGACACGATGGTGTTCACGGGTGTTGTGACCGGCACAGAGGTTGACGACGCCGGCTGCGGCTGGGCGTCGTTGGACGTGACCCTCAAGGCGGGCGACGAGGTGAAGACGACCTGCGCCGTGCGCGTCGCTCTGCCCGTCGACCTCGACGACAACCCGTGGTCCCGGCGTGGCGAGCGCTGGCAACCGTAGGAGAGGTATGGATCTCGAACTCACCGAAGAACAGCAGCTCCTGCGGGACACCGTGCGAGGATTGTGCACGCGCCACGCCGGCCTCGACGTCGTACGGCAACTGGAGAACGACGAGCTCGGCTACCCCGAGAAGTTCTGGTTGCAGCTAGGGGAGGCGGGCCTGCTCGACACCAGCGAGCTGTCGACGATGGACGCCGTCGTCATGTATCAGGAGCTCGGCCGGGCGCTGGCCCCGTCGCCGCACTTCGTCAGCGCCGTGATGAGCGCCGGCGTTCTCCGGCAGGCGGGGAGTGACTGGCTGCCGCGGGTCACGAGCGGGGAGGCGATCATCACCCCGGCGTGGCTCGAGCCCGAAGGCGGCTTCGGCGAGGCCGGGGTGCAGACGCGCCTGGACGGCAACGGCCGCGTCACGGGCACCAAGCGCCACGTGCAGTTCGCCAAGGCGGCCGACCGGTTGCTCGTGCTGGCACGGGGCCAGGGCGGCGACATCTCCTATGTGCTCGTCGACCCCAATGCGAGTGGCGTGACGCTCACCCAGCAGCAGACGATCGCGTCGGACACCCAGTTCCGTGTCGACTTCGACGGCGCCGCGAGCGAGCCCCTGGCGGCTGCGGGCTGGCAGGTCTGGGACGAGGTGATGCACGACGGCATCATCCTTCTCGCCGCCCAAGCCGTCGGCGGCGCCCGCTACGCCTTGGAGATCACCGTCCAGTACGCCAAGGACCGCAAGCAGTTCGACAAGCCCCTCGGCGCCTTCCAGGCCATTGCCCACTATCTCTCCGACGCGGTGACCACCGTCGACGGTGCCGAGACCCTCGTCTACGAGGCGGCCTGGGCCCGAGACTCGGGCAAGTCGACCGCCCGTCTGGCGCCCATGGCGAAGCTCTTCGCCTGTCAGACGTTCCGCGACCTCACGGCCATGGCACAGCAGGTCTTTGGCGGCGTCGGCTTCACCGTCGAGTACGACATCCAGCTCTACTTCCGACGGGCCAAGCAGCTCCAGATCAGCTGGTGGAACGACCGCTACCTCGAAGAGCTGATCGCCGCCGACGTCCTCGACTGACACGTAGGCTTCCCCTCCTGGGGAAGGGGGACCCGATGCGGGAGATCACGACGGACTATCTCGTGGTCGGTGCGGGCGCGACGGGTATGGCGTTCGTCGACGCCCTGATAGCGGAGTCCGATGTCGACGTTGTCCTGGTGGACCGCCGCCACAGCCCAGGTGGCCACTGGCTGGATGACTATTCGTTCGTCCGTCTGCACCAGCCCTCGGCCAACTACGGCGTGACCTCACGCACGCTCGGCCACGACCGCATCGACGAGTCGGGGCCCAACGCCGGGTTCTACGAGCGGGCAACGGCAGGCGAGGTGTGCGACTACTTCTCCCGCGTGCTCAACGACACCCTCATACCGTCGGGCCGGGTCCGCTTCTTGGGGATGACCGACTATCGCGCCGCCGATGGCGACGGCCACCATCTCGTCTCGCTGTTGACGGGCGAGGAGACGGTCGTCCACGTGCGGCGCCGGTTCGTCGACGCCACCTTCGTCGAGTCGTCGATTCCTTCACGGCACACGCCGCCGTTCGTCGTCGACGACGGCGTCCGCATGATCCCGCCGAACGATCTGGTCGACCTGGCCGAACCCGCGGATGGGTTCACGATCATCGGGTGCGGCAAAACGGCGATGGACACCTGCAATTGGCTTCTGGATGGCGGTGTCGATCCTGATCGGATCGAGTGGTTCAGGCCTCGCGATCCATGGCTGTTCAACAGGACCTACATGCAGCCGCTCGACTTGGTGGGCGCATACATGCGCCTTCAGGCGTGTTGGGTGGAAGCCGCGGCCGAGGTAAAGGACGCCGGCGAGTTCATGCACCGGCTCGAGGGAGATGAAATCTTCGTGCGCATCGATCCGGCCGTCGAGGCGCAGATCTTTCGGGGCGCCACCATCAGCGAGGCCGAGATCGAATCCTTGCGGCGCATCGAACGAGTGGTCCGAGGACGGCGCGTTCTCCGCGTGGGCACCGACCGCGTCGTGACCGACGGCGGGGACATCGCCGCCGCGCCCGGCCGTGTATACGTCGACTGCACCGCCCAAGGCGTGCGACCGACGATTCCTCGCCCGATCTTCGACGGCGACCGGATGACGCTCCAGTACGTCACGATCGGCATCGTCCCCTGGAGCGCGGCGACCGTCGCCGTCGTCGAGGCGCGCGACGACAGCGACGCCGAGAAGAACCGCTTGTGCCCGACGCTCACCTTCACGGGCCTCTCGGCGGACATCCTCCGGATCGCCTATGCGGGTATGTCCGGCCTGATCGCCCGGTCGAGCGACCCCAACCTCAACGCGTGGAATGAAGCCTGTCGGTTGAATCCCGCCGCGGGCGCCACGCAGCACTTTGACGACCCCCGGGTCGCGGAAGCGTTCGTTTCCGTCGGCACCAACTTCGCGCCCGCGATGGAGAACCTCGCTCGCCTGACCGGTGCAACCCCGACGCCGGTCGGCTAGCCCTCTCTGGCGGTGATCAAAGCCCCCATCACGGCCCTTATCACCGCCACAGTGCTGGCGATTGCGCCGGGTATCCACCTGCGGTCGCAGCAGAAGATCCCGACGCGATTCAACCAAGGTGTCGCCCGCGTTGGGAGCGACTGGGTCTTCTCCGGTAACAACGTCTTGGCCCGGGTCGACGGCGACCTGAAGGTCGCCACCGAGCACGACAACCCGATCCCGCCCGAGTGGGCGGCCAAGGGTTACAACCACGTGGGCGACGTCGACGTCGTCAACGGTGTTCTCTACGCGCCGTTCGAGCAGCCCAACTACGACCTCGGGCATCAGGCAACGGCGCGGTACGACCCGACGACGCTGCAGTTCATCGACGCCACCGACCTGCCGCAGCACGAGAACTCGTTCGTCACCGTCGACGGCTCCACCATGACCGCGTACACGATGGACCACTTCGACGGCGACAGCCTCCTTCGTTACCAGCTACCGGCGTGGGCGCCCCTTCCGCCGCTGCACATGAGCTCGACGCTGCACATGACCCAAGGGGGCGCCGTCGCTCGCGGGGCGGTGTGGATCTCGACCTCTGACAGCGGCAACCACGTCTACCGAGTGGACATCAAGACCGGCCACGTCACGACCGTCGCCAGCCTCGGCACCGCCGGCGAGGGCGAAGGCATCGACGCCACGGAGATGCCGGCTGGGCAGTTGCACGTCATTCGCAACATCACCGGGACGCTCGACGTTGTGTTCGCACACCTCGGCACGCCGCCGCACCAACGCGCCTGGGTGAAGTGGTTGGTGCCGGTGGTGGCCGTCCCGGTGTTTGTGTTTGTCGGCGTATGGACGGTCAGGAACCGTCGCCGCCGGCCAAAGACTTAGCGGTCTTGTAGTCCGGCTTGCCGCTCGGCTGGCGGGGCACCTGGTCGACGAAGTGCACGCCCTTGGGCACCTTGTAGCCGGCAACCTGCGAGCGGCAGTGGGTCTGCAGCTCGTCGGGCGTCGCCTCGGCGCCTGGCCGCAGGGCGACGACGGCCGTGACCCGCTCGCCCCACCGCTCGTCGGGGAGACCGACGACCAAGGCGTCGAACACGCTCGGGTGGGCCTTGAGGGCGTCTTCCACTTCCTCTGGGAAGATCTTCTCGCCGCCGCTGTTGATGCAGGCCGCGCCGCGCCCCAGCAGGTTGATCGTGCCGTCCTCTTCGACGGTCGCCATGTCGCCGGGGAACGACCAGCGCTTGCCCTCGGCCTCGATGAACGTGCGAGCCGTCTTCTCGGGGTCGTTGTAGTAGCCGATGGGGATGCGGCCGGTCTTGGCGACTCGACCGACCTCACCGGAGCCGGGCTTGACCCGCTGCAGCGAATCGTCGAAGACAGCGTTGGTGTCGTCCACGACGAAGCGGCGGCCCTCCATCGCCCGGCCCTGATAGCCGGTCTCAGACGAACCGAAGCTGTCGAGGACCAGCACGTTGGGCAGCAGCTCGGCGAACTGCTGCTTGGCCGCGGGCGACAAAGGCGCCCCGCCCGAACCGATGCCGAGCACCGAGGACGTGTCCCACCGGTCGGGGTTGGCGGCGAGGGCGTCGGCCAGCGGCCGGGCCATGGCGTCGCCGACGATCGTCAGGCTGTTGCACTTCTCGCGCTCGACGAGGTCCCACGCGTGCTCGGCGTCGAACTTCGCCCCGTCGAGCAGCACCGCCTTCTTGGCCTCGAACAGGGCGCTGCCGGTGACCCACTGGCCGGCCCCGTGCATCAACGGCGGCACGATGAGGAACGTGAAGTCGAAGGCGTTGCGGGCGTTCTCGGCCAGTTCCTCGGGTGACGCCACGGGCTCAAACGCGTACCGGCCGCCGCCGAACATGGCGAAGAAGGCGTCGTCGTGGCGCCACAAGACACCCTTCGGCATGCCGGTGGTGCCGCCGGTGTAGAGGATGTAGCGGTCGTCGTCTGCCCGCGGCTCGAAGTCGCGCGAAGGCGACGACGACGCGAGCGCCGCTTCATACTCGTCGCCGATCTCGAGCGTCGGGCCGTCGAAAGGCGGGTCGAACTCGGGGCCGTGGACGACGGCGACGAGGTCGGCGTCCTTGAAGAGGTAGCGAAGCTCGTCGTCGACGTAGCGGAAGTTGACGTTGACCGCCGCCGCCCGCAGCTTCATGGCCGCGACGAACGCCTCCATCCACTCGGTGCAGTTGTAGGCGTAGACGCCGATGTGGCTGTCCTTGCCGACACCCTGCTCGGCGAGGTGGTGGGCGAGCCGGTTCGCGCGCTCGTCGAGCTCCCGGTACGTGAGGCGGCGGTCGCCCGACACCAGGCACTCGCGATCGGGGACGGTGTCGGCCACCAGCTCGAAGAGGTCGGCCATGTTCCAGGTCATCTCAGACCGCATTCCGGTAACGGCGCACCGACAGCGGCACGAAGACGAGCAGGATGGCGACGATCCACGCCAACGAGACCCACAGGTCGTGCCACACCGGCCCGCCCTGGGTGAGCGCCCGGATCGCGTTGATCACGTGGGTGATCGGATTGTTGCGGGCGAAAGCCTGCAGCCACGACGGCATCGTGGCGAGCGGGACGAACGCCGAGCTGGCGAACAGGAGTGGGAACACCCAGATGAAGCCCGCTGCCTGCGCCGACTCGGGGTCGCGCACGCTCATGCCGATGCACGCCGAGATCCAGCAGAAGCTGAACCCGAACACGACGGCGAGGCCGAGCCCGGCCACAGACGAGACGAACGGGGCGTGGAACCGGAAGCCGACGAGGAAGCCAACGCCGGTCATCAGGAGCACGACGAAGACGTTGCGCACGGTGTCTCCGAGCGTGCGCCCCGCAAGCACGGCGGATCTGGCCACGGGCAACGAGCGGAAGCGTTCGACCATGCCCTTGGCCAGGTCGTCGGACAGGCCGACGCCGGTCTGCATCGAGCCGAAGATCACGGCCTGGATGAAGATCCCGGCCATCAGGTAGTTGATGTAGTGCGTGCCCGGCGGCAGCGAGAACTTGATTGCACCGCCGAAGACGTAGCTGAACAGCAGCACGAACATGATCGGCTGAATCGTGGAGAACACGAGCAGGTTCGGCAGCCGGAAGTAGCGCACCAGGTTGCGCTTCGTCATCACGAGGGCGTCGCTCACCACCCAACCCACGGGCAGACGGCCCCTGATGACGGGGGCGGCCACGCGCGGGGCCGTGCCTGTCGCGGTTGCGGTCGTCATGCGCGAGTCCTCTCTTTCCCGCTCTCGCCGTTGCTCTCGGTGGTCTGGTCCTCGGCGCCTCGGCCTGTGAGGGCGAAGAAGACGTCGTCGAGACTGGGACGGCGGAGGCTGAGGTCGTCGATCTTCACCCGGGCCTTGTCCAGGAGCCGCACGGCGTCGACGAGCACGGAGGAGCCGTCGCGCACGGGAACGGTCACGTGGTTGTTGCGCTTGTCGATGTGCGGCTCGCCGGCAGTCAGGTCGGCGAGCGCGTTGACGGCCGAGGTCAGCTTGCGGGCGCTGGCAACGCTGACTTCGAGGACGTCGCCTCCGGACTTTCTCTTCAGTTCGTCGGCGGTCCCCTCGGCGATCACGTGGCCGTGGTCGATGACGGCGATCTGGTCGGCCAGGCGGTCGGCCTCCTCCAGATACTGGGTCGTCAGCAGCAGCGTGGTGCCCTCCTCGACCAGGTCCTCGATGACCCCCCAGAGGTCGACGCGCCCGGAGGGGTCGAGCCCGGTGGTGGGCTCGTCGAGGAAGAGCACCTGGGGGTGGGCGACGAGGCTGGCGGCCAGGTCGAGGCGGCGGCGCATACCGCCGGAGTAAGTCTTGGTCTGGCGGTCGGCGGCGTCGTCGAGGCTGAACTGGGTGAGCAGCTCGGTGGCCCGGGCCCGCACCGCGGGGCGAGGCATGTGATAGAGCCGTCCGACCATTTCGAGGTTCTCGCGCCCGGTCAGGTTCTCGTCGACGGCCGCGTACTGCCCGGCCAGTCCGATGACCGAGCGAAGCGCCTGGGCGTCGCGGACCACGTCGTAACCGGCGACCTCACCCCGGCCCCCGTCGGGCTGGAGAAGGGTGGTGAGTATGCGCACGGCCGTGGTCTTTCCGGCGCCGTTGGGCCCGAGCAGGCCGAGGACGGTGCCCTGGGGTACGGCCAGGTCGACGCCGTCGAGCGCCTTGACGTTTCCGAAGTACTTCTTGAGCCCCTCCGCGAGGATGGCTGGTTGCTCCGCCATGCCCGGCAGTTTCACGCGCCGGGGCGGCTATCCCCAATCCCCGCCGCCGCCTAGCCTCCCGGCTATGGCGGTTGACATCAAGCCCGTCCGGAGCCGGATCGCACGGCACCGGTTCGTGGACTTTCCCTTTCGGCTGTTCAAGCACGATCCGGCCTGGGTGCCGCCGCTGCGGATGTCGGTGCTCGATCGCATCTCGCCGAAGTACCCGGCCAACGCCCACCAGGACACCGCGCTGTGGATGGCGTACCGCAACGGCAAGCCCGTCGGCCGCATCGGCGCCTGCGTCGACCACAAGTTCAACGAGTTCCAGGACCAATCGTGGGCGTGGGTCGGTTTCTTCGAGGCCTTCGACGACCAAGAGGCCGCGGACGCGCTGTTCGACACCGCCTGCCGGTGGGCCGGCGCCAAGGGCGTCGAGGAGTGTGTCGGCCCAGGGTCGTTCACGACCAACGATGAGTGTGGGTTGCTGGTCGACGGCTTCGAGCATCCGCCGATGATCCTCACGCCACAGAACCCGCCGTACTACGAGCACCTCTGGGTCGACGCCGGGTGGGAGCAGGCGATGGACCTCTGGGGTTGGCGTCACCACAAGGACACCGACGACCTCTCCGACCGCCAGAAGCGAATCCTCGCCCGTCTCAAGGCTCGCGCCGACGTCCAGATCCGCAGCATGCGCATGGACGACTTCGAAGCCGAAGTCGACCGCTTCTTCGAGGTGTACAACTCGGCCTGGGCGCGCAATTGGGGGTTCGCCCCGATGAGCGAGGCCGAGATCAGGCATCAGGCCAAGAACCTCAAACAGATCCTCGACCCAGAGCTCACGCTCATCGCCGAGAAGGACGGGAAGCCGGTCGGCGTCGCCCTGATCCTCCCCGACGCAAACGAGGCGATGATCAAGGTGCGGAGCGGCCGGATGTTGCCGACGGGCTTCGTGACGTTGTTGCGCGGCCTCAAGAAGACCACCGGCGCCCGCGTCTGGGCCCTCGGCGTGCGCTCGGACTTCCAAAGCCGTGCGCTCGGTCCGCTCATCTACGGCGAGGGCGCAGAGCGCCTGCGCAACCACCCGCGCATCCAGCGCGTCGAGGCGTCCTGGATCCTCGCAAGCAACACGCCGATGAACTCCGCCATCGAGGCCATCGGCGGCGAGAAGTACAAGACGTGGCGCATGTACCGGCGCAAGGCGTTGCCGGCGTAACCCGACGTCGATGGCCCGCCTCCCCGGTCCGCCGCTGTGGCAACAGGCCGCGACCGGCATGCGCATGCGCCGCGATCCGCTCGGTGAGCTCGTCAAGCTCCACGAGCGTTACGGCCCCGTGTTCGCCACCGGCGCAGGGCCGCTCCGGTTCGTTTGGCTCATCGGGCCGGATGCCCACCGCGACCTGTTCTCCCCGCAGCTCGACCGCTTCTCCTGGCGGGAGGCCACCAAGCCGTTGCTCGTTGTCGACGGCGACACCGCGATCGTGCTCAGCGACGGAGACGACCATGCCCGGCGTCGCCGCATCGTGCAGCCCGCGTTCAGCATCCGTCGCATCGACGCCCACGTGCCGCTGATGGTCGCCGAGATCCGCCGCACGCTCTCGGGGTGGACCATCGGGCGCGAGTTCGACGCCTACCAGGAGCTGCGCCGCTGCGTTCGCCGCATCGTGACTCGGGCGCTCTTCGGCGAGCGGCTCTCCGGGCAGGCCGACGAGCTCGGTGATCGGCTGCAGCCCGCTATCGACTTTGTCGACCGGCCGATGCCCCACATCAAGGTCGACGTGCCCGGGACCCCCTGGCATCGGGCGAAGGTCGCGAGGCGGCGCACCGACGAGTTGGTGTTCACCGAGATCGCCGCCCGCCGGCGCGGGGAGGTGGCGGCCGGCGACGACGTGTTGAGCTGGCTGCTCGAGGCCGCCGACCCCGAAGGCACGGGCGCCCGCCTGACCGACAACGAGGTGCGGGACCAGGTCGTGAGCCTGATCGCAGCCGGCTACGAGACCACGAGCGCGGCGGTCGGATGGACGTTGTGGGCGTCGCTCGCCAATGCCGGCGTGTGGGAGCAGCTGCGGGCCGAAGTCGGCGACGAGCCCATCACCGCAGACAGGGTGAAGACCTTCACCTACCTCGACGGCGTCGTTTCCGAGAGCCTCCGGCTGTGGCCGCCCGGCGCCGTCGCCGGTCGCCAGGTACTCGAAGACATCGACGCCGCTGGGGTTCGCGTTCCCGCGGGGAGCATCGCCCTCTACTCGCCGTATGTCACCCAGCGTCTCCCCGAGTTGTGGCCCGACCCGCTCGAGTTCCGGCCGGAGCGGTGGGACAAGTCAGCCCCGTCGTATGTCGAACCTGTGCCGCTGAGCTACGTGCCGTTTGGGGCCGGGCCCCGCCGCTGCCTCGGCTTCGCGTTCGCCCTCACCGAGATCAAGGTGATCCTGGCGGAGGTCGTGCGGGCCGTCGACCTGCAGCTCCTCGACACGACCGAGCCCGCTCGGGAGAGCATCGCCAGCATGCGCCCCAAGGGTGGCGTCGCCGTACGAGTCAGCGGCGTCCGTCCGCAGCCGAACCCTGCAGCCGCGACCGCATCACCTCGTACACCCGCGGGTGGTTGAGCAGGTCGAAGTGGTGCAGCCCGTCGAGATGGCGGTGCTGGTCGAGGGGCAGCCGGCCCCGAGCGCTGCCGGGGTGGACGAGCAGGTCGCCCACGAGCCGCGCCGACGCACCTGGCACGGCCGCGCTCAAGGCGTAGTGGTTGGCGTCGGGGAGGAAGTCGATGTCGTGCCGGTGATTCTGGAGGCACCGGTCGGCGTCGCAGCCGTCCCAGTCCTCTTCGACGATGTAGCCGTAGCGGAGGTCCTTGATGCCGGCGCTGCGCACGTTCACCAGGTCGGCGTAGGGCCGGGTCTCGGCCAGGCGGCCGAGCGCCCACCCGAGCCTGCTCGCCAGCCGCTCGAGGACGGCGCCCGTCTGTGGCGAGCCGAGGTAGAACACGTCGCTGACCAGAGCGGTCCACGGTTCGTCGTCGGCGACTGCGTAATGGCAGGCACTGCGGACGACGAGGCCGCCCATCGAATGTCCGACGAGAACTATGCGCTCCACCTCGGTCGGCCATTCGCGCACGAGGTCGGTCAGCACACGGGCGAACTCCCGTCCGTTGTCGGAGATGTGACGGCCGGTGTTGTAGCGGAGGTATACGGGAGTGAAGCCGAAGTCGGTACGGAGGCGTGACCCGTAGTGATGTCCCCACGACTGGTCGTTCTCGGCCAGGCCGTGAACGAAGACGACGACGTTGGGTGTCAGGTCGTCGCTGTCGATGCGGGTCGACATGCGGATGGCGAGTGGATCGCCGGCGGCCGCCAGCTTGTCGCCAATGGCGGCGTTGAGGATCGACTGGGCGAGGGCCGTCTTCGGCGATGGCGTGCGCTCGGTGGTCGGGACCAGTGCACCCGCCTCGGCGGCGGCCAGGCCGACACCCCTCCCGGTGCCGCGGACGCACGCGTAGACGACCTTGGCAATGGCGTCGTGTGTGTACCGAGCGGGCGCGCCGACGAACGACGCCGGCCGGAACGCCCGCGTGGCAATGGCGCCGTGCACCTTCTCGACGTGCGTCACCGCATCCGCGAACGTCCGGGCCCCCAACCGCCCCAGCGCACGAACCTCATCCGACCTCATCGGCGCACCTCCTCAGAACGGCGAGCGTAGGCGGTGCACCAACGTCCTCAAGCGCTCCTTCCTTGAAGCCTTAGCCACGCCACAGGTGGTTCAGCGTTCACAGAAAGACACTCATGCACTGCCGACCTCCAGGTGCCGACATGGGTGAGCCGGCGAGAGCCGATTCCCAGGCGATGAAGGAGAGGCGTAGAACAGAGCCATGAGTCCCGCTCCCGCCCTTGAGGCGCACCAGCGAGCCCAGCAGGTGTTCGCCGGTGTGCTCGCCAACGTGAAGCCTGACCAGCTCGAGAATCCGACGCCATGCCCCGATTGGACGGTGCGCGACGTGCTCGACCACGTGGTCGGAGGCAACCAACGGGTGTCGGAGACGACCGGGCCGTTGCCCGAGGACCTCCAGGGCATCATCGAGGCGCACCGCACATCCGCAGCGGCGTCGCAAGACACGTTCGCCGCTCCGGACGGACTGACTCGGACCTACGACATTCGCATCGGCACGGTCCCAGGAACGATGTGGCTCGCGCTGAGGACGGTCGACGTCTTCACCCACGCGTGGGACGTGGCCAAGGCGACGGGCCAGGACACCGACCTGGATCCCGAACTGGCGACCGAGCTCCTCGAGATGTCGCGCCAGATGATGAACGAGAACCTTCGGGGTCCCGGACGACCTTTCGGCGCCGAAGCGCCCTGCCCCGACAAAGCCGCCGCAGCCGACCGACTGGCGGCTTTCCTCGGGCGAGGTGTCGATTAACGGACCGAAGAAGCGAGGAACTCTCGAAGCACCTCGGCTGATCCTTTGCGGGCCCTCCAGCCGAGGGCTTGAGCCGCCTTCGAGGGGTCCAACGCCAGAGGGCCGTTCAACAGCACGGCTCGGTCGGCGCCCATGTCCATGAGGTGCAGGCGACGGGCGACCTCGGAGCCGTGCAGCAGCACAGGAAATGGCAGACGGACGACTCGGCCGCCGCTGACGTCGGCCACGCCTTGCTCGTCGAGCCAGTCGTCGGTGGCGATGTTGTAGAGACCGTCGACATCCGAACGCTTCACGGCCGTGAGCAACGCCGACGCGGCGTCATCCTCGTGCAGGAACTGCAGCGCCTGGCGTCGACCTCGCGCCGCAGGCACGACCTGGCGCAGGCCTGCGGATGCCTTCTTGACCAACGGGTCGGCGTGCGGGCCCAGCACGGCGCAGATGCGCAAAGAGAGGGTGGGTGCGGCGGCCGCGCACCGGCGTTCGGCGTCGAGTTTGTCCTCGGCATAGGGACACTGCCGGTTGGGCCGCGCCGGATCGTCCTCCGACAACGGCAATGGATTGTCGGGCCATCCGCCGTACACCGCGGCCGACGAGGCCAGGATGATCCGGCGGGGCTCGGCGGCGATGACATTGGCCGTTCCGCCGGCATTCACCCCGGCCGCGTCGGCCGTGCTCCACAGCTGGAAGCCGAGATGGGCGATGACGTCACAGCCGCGCAAGGCGACGCGGACCGCCGGGTCGCGGAGATCGGCGGTCGTGTGCGTCAGCTTCGGATGCTCCGGCAACGGCCGGCGGGCGACCGAATGCACGCCGGAGACCTCGGGGTCGTCCAGCAGAAGGGGAAGAAGGCGAGAGCCGAGGTGGCCCGTGGCCCCTGTCAGCCCAACGAGGATCGGGCGACCTCGAAGATGTGGAGCGCGTCGTCGATGTGGCGCTCAGTGTGGGTGGCCATCACCGACGTCCGCAGAAGCGCTCGCTTCGGCGAGACGGCAGGCGACACGGCGCAGTTTGTGTACACGCCGTGGTCGAGGAGCGCCCGCCACATGAACACCGCACCCATGTCGTCGCCGATGTGGACGGGGACGATCGGCGAGCCGGGGTCACCGCCGGCCTCGAACCCGAGGTCGCGCAACCCGGAGCGGAGTTGCTCGGCTCGGGCCCGTACGGACTCCCGTCGCCAGTCCTCCTCGATGGCGATGCGCACCGCGGCCAACGCAGCACCGACTGCCGCGGGCACACCCGAGGCCGTGAAGAGGAACGGGCGGCAGGCGATGCGGAACCAGTCGAGCACCGACTGCGGGCCGATGAGGAAGCCGCCGCAGGACGCCAGCGACTTGGAGAACGTCCCCATGATGAGGTCGGGGGTGATGCTCGTGTCGGCGGCGAGTCCGGCGCCCTTCGGGCCGAGCACGCCGAGGGCGTGGGCCTCGTCGACCAACAGGCGGGCGCCGTTGTCGTCGCACACCTCGGCGATCTGGCGCAGCGGCGCCATGTCGCCTTCCATCGAGTACACGGTGTCGACGGCGACGAGGCCACCGCCCGTGCTCTGCTGGCGCCAGGTGCCGATGCGCTTCTGCAGGCTCTCGACGGAGTTGTGACGGAAGAACGCCGTCGTCCCCGACGCCATCTTGGCGCCGTCGGCGAGGCTGGCGTGACACGAGGAGTCGAGGAAGACCTGGTCGTCGGGGCCGACGAGTGTGGACAACACGCCGAGGTTCACGGCGTAGCCGGTGGTGAACACCAGACAGTCGTCGCCGCCCAGCCAGTCGAGGAGGGCCTCCTCGAGCTCGCGGTGCAGCGGCAGGGTGCCGTTCATCAGCCGGCTGCCGGTCACGCCGCTGCCGTAGCGGTCGACGGCGTCGGCCGCCGCGTTCTTCACGCGGGGGTCGCTCGTGAGCCCGAGATAGTTGTTCGAGCCCAGCATGATGACGGACCGACCGTCGTGGACGACCGTCGGTCCGGACTCGGTGGCGAACTCCTTGAAGTAGGGAACGATCCCGGCTTCGACCGCGGCGGTGTACTGGTCCTTACGCGGATTCGAGCACTTGGCGAAGATGTCCCCGGCCACGGGCCGCGACGCTACTGGGTGCGGACCTCCGGGTCGATGACGCCCGTAGATATAGAGGTGCCGCTTGTGCGGTGGTGAACGTCCCTTTCGCCCAAAGTGCGACGGGCGTCACACCGCGCACACCCAGACAGGAGGTTGACACCTCGGCGGGAAAATCGCCCGAAGGAGCTATCAAGGCGGCCCTTGCTCCAGTCGAAACCGGAATTGCGGTCGACAAACCAGCCGATCGATCCGGAGGGGGTGCAAGGGACGTGGAGACCGAAAAGAGCGGCGTCTCCCGTGTGCGGGTGGCGGGTGACCTCGTCGCCGTCGCCGGCTGCTCCCTGATCGTCTTCGCCCTCGCACTCCACTTCCAAATCCCGCACCGCCTGGCCCAGCAGTCCCTGGGTGACAATGGGGCGACGTCGGACGCGGCCGTCTTCTTCCTGGCCACCCTCGCCATCGGCCTGATCGTCTTCACCTCGCGGCGCTGGCGGGAGACCGTGCGCGACGCGTCGCAGGCCGCGGTTCACCGGGCGCTCTACGACCCCCTCACCGGGCTGCCCAACCGCATCCTTCTGAACGAGCGCCTGACCGAGTCGCTGGCCAAGATCCGTGAGCACGAGGCGCGCGTCGCCGTCCTGTTCATCGACCTCGACCGCTTCAAGCACGTCAACGATCACTTCGGCCATGCCGCCGGGGACCATCTGCTGACCGCGGTTGCGGAGCGGCTGCGCGCTGCAGTCCGCACCGAGGACCTGCTCGCCCGCCTCGGCGGCGACGAATTCGTCGTCGTCTGCCCGCAGGTGACCTACACGGGTGAAGCGGAGACCATCGCCGAGCGTCTGCTGATGGCGCTCGCCCATCCCTTCTTCGTCAAGAACGAGGAGCTGGGCGTCAGCGCCAGCGTCGGCATCGCCTTCTCCGACAACACGGCCAAGGGCCGCAAGGAGTCGGCGGACACGTTGCTCCACGACGCCGACGCCGCCATGTACCGAGCCAAGGCTCAGGGTCCCGGGCGATACACGATCTTCGATCGCACGATGAAGGCCGACCGCGTCACCCGGGACAAGATCGAGGATCGCCTGCGCGCCGCCGTCGACGACGACGAGTTCGTGCTGTATTACCAGCCGATCATCGACGTCGCCGACGAGCGCATCGTCGGCGTCGAGGCTCTCCTGCGTTGGGAGGACCCGACCCGGGGCACGATCCCTCCCCTCGATTTCGTTCCCCAGCTCGAGGAGAGCGGCCTCATCGTTCCCGTTGGCGAATGGGCGCTCGAAGAGGCATGCAACCAGGTCACGGCGTGGACCAAAGCGTTCCCGTCCGCCGGCCCGCTGCGCGTGTCGGTCAACGTCTCGCCTCGCCAGCTGCTGCAGGCCCACTTCGGCGACGTCGTCACCCGCGTGCTGCAGCGCACCGGCACCCGCCCCGAGCAGCTGTGCCTCGAGATCACCGAGGCCGCGCTCATGGGTGACGTCGTGTCGGCCTGGGCCGAGCTGCGCAAGGTGAAGGCGCTCGGTGTGCAGCTCGCGATCGACGACTTCGGCACCGGCTACTCGTCGGTGAGCTACGTGCGGAACTTCGCCCTCGACTCTCTGAAGATCGACCAGTCCTTCGTGCGGGCCATGTCCACCTGCGCCGAGGACACGGCGATCGTCAAGGCCGTCATCCACATGGCCCATGCGCTCAGCCTGGCCACGGTGGCCGAGGGCGTGGAGACCCCCGACCAGCTCTCGATGCTGCGAGACCTCGGGTGCGACCTGGCCCAGGGCTATCTCTTCTCCCGCCCCCAGCCCCCCGACGCCCTCGAGGCCCTCTTCGCCGAGGACACGCAGCGCCGCCGCCGGGCGTCCCGCAGAGCCAGGCCGCTCGAGTTCGCCGAGTAGCTTCTAGCCACCGGCGGCGTGGCCGAGTGGTTTAGGCACGGGCCTGCAAAGCCTGTTACAGCGGTTCGATTCCGCTCGCCGCCTCGAAGAAGGTGCTGGTCCTCGCGCTCGGTCGTGGCCTCGAACGCCGGCGAGCGTGTGCTCGGCCATTCGGCCGACGTGCAGCTCGCCGCAATAGGTGTGTACCTCTAACCCTTGGCCAGGTGTGGGCTAAGGGACGGCAAAGGCGCGCTGGAGCCGTTGCTGCGCCGCGTCCTGCTCCCTATGTTCCGGCGCAAATATCGGTCGTCGGGGGAATCGGGGAGGACACCGTGCGACGCATCGCTGTGTTCAGCACGCTGGGCTTGATTGCCTTCGGGATCGCAACGCTGGTCCCGCCCACATCCGCCGGCGCCGCGCCGACCTGTATGGGTACGACCACGGTGACCTGCACCTTCTCCTACACCGGAGCCGCCGACAGCTTCACGGTGCCCGCCGGCGTCATCCAGGTCACCATCGACGCCAAGGGTGCCCAGGGCGGCGCCGGCAACCCGGACGTCGCGGGCGGCAAGGGTGCCGAGCTGCAGGCCAGCTTCACGGTGACGCCGGGTGAGACCCTCAGCGTCGTGGTGGGCGGGCAAGGAGCCAGCAACGTTTTCAACGGCGGGGGCGGGGGCGGTTCCTTCGTGGACCGCAGCGCGACCCCGACTGGTCTACTGATCGCCGCAGCCGGCGGTGGGGGCTCCGATGGTCCCAGTGCCGGGACCGGCGGCAGCGCTACGAACACGGCCTTCGACGGCCAGACAAGTGGCGCCGCTTGCACAGGCGGGGCGGGCGGCACGGGGGGCACCGGCGGCGGCGCCGGCACTGGCGGCGGCTGCGCCGAGAAGGCCTCGGGCGGGGGCGGTCTGCTGCCCCCCGATGGCGCCAACGGCGGCTCGCACGGATCGACCGGCGGCAAGGCGCTGGCCAACGGCGCGGCCGGCGGTACCGACAGTGTCGGGAACAACGGCGGCTTCGGCGGTGGCGGGGCGGGCGCCGGCACCTTCAGCGGCGCCGGCGGCGGCGGCGGCTACAACGGTGGTGGTGGTGGTGCGCTAAACGGCGGTTTCGCAGGCGGCGGCGGCGGTGGCTCGTTCAGCGCCTCGACCACCAGCATTGCCCAGGCCGGCACGAACACCGGTGACGGCAGCGTGATCATCACCTACACGGTGTGCGGGACGCCGGTGAACAGCGGAGTGACGGCGACGGTGACCTGTCCGGTGGGTGTCGAGACCTGGACCCCGCCCGCAGGCGTGACGACCGCGACTGTCACCCTCGACGGGGCGGCGGGAGGCAATAGCACCACCGGGCAAGTAGGCGGTCACGGAGGCCACACCGTGGTCACCCTCTCCGGGCTCTCGCCTTCGACCACCTACGACCTAGCAGTCGGCGCGAAGGGTGGCGACGGGAGCGGATCAAACGCGGGTAGCGGCGGGTCGCCCGGTGGGGCCGATGGAGGAGCCGGGTTCTGCCAATTCAACGTCTGCTTCGCCGGTGGCGCCGGCGGCGGGGCCTCAGTCCTTTCCTCGGGAAGCCTGACCGATACGACCACGTGGGTGGCCGCTGCGGGCGGGGGCGGTGGCGCTGGCGCATCGCCCACCGGCAACGGCGGCGACGGCGGGGGCACGACTGGCGGTCAACAAGGACGCTGCGGCGGGGCGGGCGGTGGCCAGAACACGAGCACCGGCAGCGGACAGCACCTCAACGGGAGCGCCGGAAGCGACCACGGCGGCGGCGGTGGCGGCGGATTCGTTGGCGGGGCAGGGGCGTTCGAATGCGGAGGGGGCGGCGGGTCGGGCTTCGTGTCCACGAACCCGGCCGTCACCGGTACGACGGCGACTGGCACCAACACCGGCGACGGCACGGCCACCATCACCTACACGCTGCCGACGACATTGTCGATCTCCAAGACCGGGCCGTCCTCGGCCACACCTGGCTCGAACCTCGCCTACACGGTCACCGTCAACAACACGGATGCGTCGGTGCCGGCGGTGAACGCGTCGATGACCGACGTCCTGCCATCGGGGACCAGCTTCGTGTCGGCATCGCAGACGACGGGAACGGGCTGGACCTGCGGCAACAGCGCCAACACCGTGACCTGCTCGGACAACAGCTTCCCGGCGAAGGCCTCGGCCACCTTCACGGTCGTGGCCCATGTCGCGCTCACGACGACGGGCACGCTCTCCAACACGGCCACGGCTTCGGCTGACAACGCATCGAGTGTCACCTCAACCCCGGTGACGATGACCACCATCGGCACCGACCACACCCAGGGCTCGTCCGGGGGCAACGTGACGCTGGGCTCGGGATCGACGTCCATCTCAGGCGCCAGCATCGGTGGCAACCTGACAGTCCCAGCAGGGTCGTCGCTGATCCTCACGAACTCGACAATCGGCGGCAGCATCACCGCCACCAACCCTGGGTCGATCACGATCTGCGGCACGACGGTGGGTAACAGCGTGAAGATCTCCGGAGCCACCGGCTTCGTGCTGTTGGGTGATCCCGGCGACGACGGCTGTGCGTCGAACACGTTCCATGCCGGTGTGACCCTGACGTCTAACCACGGGGCGGCCGAGTTGATCGGCAACCACATCGGGGCCAGCACCTCGGTGACGGGCACGACCGGCACCGGGCCGTTCCTCCCCGACGACCAAGGCGCAGAGATCGAGGCCAACACCATCGGCGGCACGCTGAGTTGCAGCGCAAACACGCCGATCGCCAACGACGGCAACCCGAACAGCGTCGGTGGAGCGCGTTCCGGGCAATGCACGGGCTCCTTCTGAGCCTGTTCGGCGCGCAGCAGGCGCGTGAAGGTCGGAGCGGGTTACCGCACTGAGGGGAACGCCGGCGCCAAACTCGCCAGCACTTTGCTGCGCTGGCTGACGTCCAGCGCCCCGGTCATGTGGGACGCACACACGCCGGCGTGAAATGGTTTCTGGGGCGGCCCGACGAACACCTCGCCCCGCACCACGAACGCTCTCGCAGGTCTGCTGCACCCCTGCACCTGACACTGCCGAGCCGGTCGCGCATCCATGTTGTCGATCGAGCAGATCGCCGGCCGCGTTCCTCGACCACTCGCCGAGTTTGTCCACGAGCACCGTGCAGAGTGCCTTTGATGTTGCGCCCTGCCATATGACGCTGGCCTGCCGTAACGTCGCACGGGATGCCGGATTCGGAGAGTGCCGTCGAGGCCTATCTCGCAGCGTTGATGGACGCTCGTGAGGACCACCTCGAAACGTTGGGCCGCGCGCTGACTGCGGACGCCGTCGTCGTGGGCCCCGTCGGGCCAGGCGCGGGGCTGGACACGATCCGCCATGCCCTCGCCAACCCGCGCCTTCCCGGCCTGCTCAGCGGCGCTACGGCGTCGGTGCGAAACCTCGAAGCACACAGCGCGACGGTGGATGTTCGGCTCCCGCCGGGTAAGCCGATGGCGGCGTTCGTGTTGCATATCGGCTTCGACGGCGCCGGCAACATCGCCCGCGTCGAGCAGGAGATGGTCCCTGCCCCACCGGCACCGACGACGCCGCTTGCGCTCACCGACGAGATCAAGACGGCGGTCGCGGGCGCCTTCGACAACGGGACGCCGATCGTCGTGGCCTATGTCGACGCCGAAGGCGTTCCCCACCTGTCGTTGCGCGGCTCGACGCAGCCCTACAGCGACACGCAGCTGGCGATGTGGATTCGCGACCCCGCGGGTGGCCTCGTCACTGCCATCCCCGCCAACGCCCACGTGGCCCTGTTCTACAGAGACCCCGCCACCCGGACCTCCTACCAGTTCACGGGACGGGCGCGGGTCGACAGCGACCCACACGTGCGCGACACGGTGTATGCCAACACCGCAGAGCCGGAACGCAATCTCGACGCCAGGCGCCTTGGCGTCGCCGTCGTCGTCGACCTCGATCGGGTCGAAGGCCGGGGTCCCGGCGGCCCGGTCCGCATGGCGCGCGGGGCGACCGAGACCGCATAAGGGAATCTCGTGGATCGGGTGCGTCTGGGTGTGGTGGGCGTGGGCAACATCGCGCCGCTCAACGTGGCGGGGTACCTCGAGCACGAGCGCTGCGACCTGGTTGCCCTGTGCGATCCCAACACTGAGCTCCTGGCGCAACGGGCGCAGGAATGGCGCGTGCCTCGCACCTACGCCCGGCTGGACGACCTACTGGCCGACGATGAGGTGGACGCCGTCGAGATCCTCTCACCGACCTACCTCCACAACGACCATGTCGTTGCCGCGGCACGGGCCGGCAAGCACGTCTCGTGCCAGAAGCCGATGGCGAACAGCGTCGCCGACTGCAGGGCGATGCTGGCTGCCGTCGAGGAAGCCGGGACCGCGTTTCGGGTCTCGGAATGCTCCTTCCACTCGACGCCTGGGAGCACGACGCCGGCTAACGCGGGCGGTCGCCGATGACCGTGATGCGCTCCATCACCCGTCGGTTGGGGAAGTAGTCGCTGGCCGCGTAGTGCTGGGTCGAGCGGTTGTCCCAGAAGGCCACGTCGCCGGGCTGCCAGCGCCACCGGCACTGGTACTCGGGGAAGGTGGCCGTGCGGCACAGCAGGTCGAGGAGCTCGGCGCCCTCGTCGGGGTCCAGGCCCACGATGTGCTGCGTGAACGCACGGTTGACGTAGACGGTCTTGCGATCGGTCTCGGGGTGGGTGCGCACGACGGGGTGCTCCACCGCAGGGAAATCCGCCCGCAGCTCGTCACGCGTCGCCGCGTCCATGGCGAGGCCGAACGTCGCGATCCAGTCGTGAACGGCACGGAGACCCTCGATGCGGGCCTTCGTGTCGTTGGCCAGCCCGTCGTAGGCCGCGCCCATGTCGGCCCAGAGTGTGTCGCCGCCGACCGCAGGCACCTCGATGGCCCGCAGTATCGAGCCCAACGACGGCTGCTCTCGCCAGGTGACGTCGCTGTGCCAGACGTTCTCGTACCCGCCGAGGTTCGGGCCCTTCTCGAAGCGGACGACCTGGGGACGCTCGTCCGGCTGGTCGACGGTGACGCGGATGAACGGATGGGTCTCGAGGGGTCCCCAGTTGGCAGCGAACGCGGTGTGTTGGTCGCCCGTGATGTCCTGTCCCCGAAAGAAGATGACCTTCCACTCCAACAGCGCCCGGTTCAGCTCGGCGAACAGTTCCTCGTCCACGGGCTCCGCGAGCGAGACGCCGTCGATGACCGCGCCGATGGTGGGCGCAAGGGGCTCGACTGCGAAACGGGTGTAGGGCTGGTCGACCCACCCCTCGGGTACCCGGGCCTCGACCCTAGGGCCAGCCAAGTAGTCGGAGAACAGTCGGTTGGGATCGGTCAGAGTCACCCGCAGAGTCTGGCCCCTCGCAGCCTCTCGGTGCCATCGCCACGGCGGATCGTAAGATCCCGACACCGTCAACGGGAGTGGGGGGCGATGAGCGAGTTCGGTCGGGACACCACTACCGACGAGGTGCTCGAGGGAGTCGACCTGTCGGGACGGCGCTTCGTCATCACCGGAGCCGCCACTGGACTGGGCCGCGAGAGCGCTCGGGCACTGGCGGCCCATGGCGCGTCGGTGACGTTGGTGGCTCGCAGCGCCGAGCGGGCCGCAGGAGCCGTGGACGAGGTCGGCGCGATGGTGAGTGGGGCCGACCTCGAGCCCGGCGTCGCCGACCTCGGTGACCTGAGCAGCATCCGCGCCTTCGCCGACTCGTATCTGGCCGGCCACGACACGCTTGATGTCCTCATGAACAACGCCGGCGTGATGGCGTGCCCCTTCGGGCGTACCGCCGACGGGTTCGAGACCCAGTTCGGCACCAACCACCTCGGCCACTTCCTTTTGACCGCTCTTCTCTATCCGGCGTTGCAGGGCGGTGACGGACCTCGGGTGGTGACGCTCACGTCGGCTGGGCACAGCCGCGCCGACGTCGACCTCGAGGATCCGAACTTCGAGCACACCGAGTATTCACCGTGGGTTGCCTACGGCCAGGCGAAGACGGCAAACGCGCTGTTCGCCCGGGAGCTGGCCCGGCGGGCGGGTCCGTCGGGCCTGCAGTCGTTCGCGGTGCACCCCGGCGGGATCATCACCGACCTCGGTCGCCACCTCAACGACGAGCTCATCCAGGACATGGCCGACTTCGCCCGTCGCCGTGCGGAGGCCGCAGGGACGACCGGCGAGTCCCGCGGCATGCATTTCAAGACGGTGGAGGCGGGGGCGGCGACGCAGGTGTGGGCTGCCACCACCTCGGAGCTGACCGATCACAACGGTGCCTACCTGGCCAACTGTGGCGTGGGCGTGCTCGGAGCGGACCCTGGTGTGAACGGCTTCATGCCGTATCTCCTCGACGACGAACATGCCGTCGAGCTGTGGGAACTGAGCGAACGGCTGGTGGGGCAGACCTTCGCCCCCTGATGGACCTGCAGCGTGGGTAGAACGTCGTCATGACTGATCCCGCCGCACAAACGCTGTCGCTCGGCGATGGCGCACAGATTCCCATGCTCGCCTTCGGGGTGTGGCAGGTCCCCGACGGTTCCGAGTGCGAGCGCGCGGTGGGAGAGGCGCTCGAGGCCGGGTACCGGCACATCGACACGGCCCAGGCCTACGGCAACGAGGCGAGCGTCGGCCGGGCGCTCCGGGCGAGCGGTGTCCCGCGCGACGACGTGTTCGTGACGACGAAGTTCTATCCGGGGCACACCGACCCCGTCGCCGAGGCCGAGCGCAGCCTCGAGCAGCTCGGTCTCGACCACGTCGACCTCTACATCATCCACTGGCCCCAGGGCGGTCCCACGTGGGCATGGCCCGGGATGCAGGAGGCCAAGGCGCGCGGCTTTGCCACGTCGATCGGCATCTCCAACTTCAGCGTCGAGGAGCTCGACAGCCTGTTGAAGATCGCCGACGAGCGACCCGCTGCGAACCAGGTCCAGTTCAGCCCCTTCGAGTACCGCCGGCGGCTGCTCGAGGCCTGCACCGAACGCAAGGTCACGATCGAGGCCTACAGCCCGCTCGGGACCGGCCGCCACCTGCGCGACCGCACCGTGGCCGCGATCGCCGATCGTGTCGGTCGCACCCCGGCGCAGGTGCTCTTGCGTTGGGCGATCCAGCGTGAGGTCGTCGTGATCGCGAAGTCGACGCACCGGGGGCGCATCCAGGAGAACGCGGCCATCTTCGATTTCGAGCTGTCGGCCGAAGACATGCAGACCCTCGACGACCTCGACCGCACGGGCGGCACGGCCGAGGCCCGCCCCGACAAGTGGTGGTAGCCGGTGACGTCGCTCCGACGTCAGAGTGAGGGATACGAGAGTGGGCAGCTCTGACCGAGCGCGTCGTCGGCCCAGTCGTCGAGGTCCGTCCGGAACGTGGCGTGGAAGCGGTTCACCATGTTGGACAGGCCCACGGTGAAGCAGATCTCGATGATCTGCTTGGTGTCGAAGTGCTCAGCCAGCGCCGCGTACGTGGGGTCGTCGATGGGATCCATCCTCGTCGACAGCTGCGAATAAGCGACGATGGCCGCCTCCTCCGGCGCGTAGACCCCTTCGGGCAGCGGGTCGTCCCGCAGGTGGGCGAGCTTCTCCTCGGTGAGCCCTGCTGCCCGACCGAGCAGCACGTGGACCGGAACTCAGTAGTGGCAGTTGTTCGTCGCCGAGGCGGTCAGATACGCCAGCTCCCGCTGGGCGGGCGTGATCGAATTGTTGAAGTAGACCATCTTCCCGAACGCCGAGAACGCCTCCAGCGCGCCGGGGTGGTTGGCGATCGCCCGGTACACGTTGGGATGGATGCCGCCCGGGGTGAGCTTCTCCAGCGCGGCGCGGGCCGCGGGGTCGGCGTCGTCGGAGCCCGGGTCGACGAGGGGGATGCGCGCCATCTGAGACTCCTAGCTCGTGTAGGTGAAGCCGCCGCCGTCGATGACGACTTGGTCGCCGTTGCGGACGGTCTGGAAGACGGCCTGGCCTTCGCCCGTCTCCCAGATGCGGATGGTGAGGTCGTCGCCGGGATACACCGACGCCGAGAACCGCGCTTCCATCTTCTTGAAGCGCGCCGGGTCGCCGGCGCACAGCGCCGAGAGCAGCCCTCGGCCGGTGATCCCATAGGTGCACAGGCCGTGGAGGATCGGGCGTTCGAAACCGGCCGCGGCTGCGAACTTCGGGTCCGAGTGCAGCGGGTTGCGGTCGCCCGACAGGCGGTAGATCAGCGCCTGGTCTTCGCTCGTCGAGTAGGTCACCTCGCGGTCGGGGCCGCGCTCGGGGGCGACGTTCTTCTTCCCCGACGGCCCTCGGTCGCCGCCGAAGCCGCCCGAGCCGCGGATGAACGAGGCGGACCGCGTCGTCCACATCGGCTCGCCGGACTCGGCGTCCTTGGACTCGGTCTCCATGACGATCACGGCGGCCGAGCCCTTGTCGTAGATCCCGACGATCTCGGCGACCGACTCGACCGTGCCCGCCACCGGGATGGGGCGGTGGAGCTCGATCGACTGCTCGCCGTGCAGCAGCATCGTCCAGTTGATCTCGCCGACGTTTTCGAAGGGGCTGCTTCCGGGGGTCCCGAGCACGACGCCCATGGTCGGCAGCACCTGCTGTTCGACGCCTTCGCTGTTTTCGGTGACGAAGGCGAGGTCGTTCACGCCGCAGCCCACGCCGAGGGCGTAGATCAGCGCGTCCTTCGAGTCCCAGCTGCGGCGGCCGGGCTTGGTCTTCGATCCGACGGCGTCAGGGTTGATCGGCATTCGTCCTCCTCAGCTCTCGCGATCCTGGCCCTGCATGTCCGAGTTCGGACGGGCCTTGGCCAGCAGGTCGCGCGCGATGGCGTCGACCTTGGTCGGATCGTCGACCGGCGTGGCGCTCGGGCCTCGGTGCCAGCTCTCGGCCACGGCGAGGACGCCACCAGAGGCCTCGAAGACTCGCCCGGTGACACCCGCCGACTGCGTCGAGGCCAACCAGGTGACGATCGGCGCCACCCAGCGCGGCGACATCATCTCCTTCATCTCGTCGCTGGCCTGGCCCATGCCGAGGTCCTCGGTGAGCCGGGTCAGCGCCGCTGGCGCGATGGCGTTGGCGGTCACGCCGTAGCGGGCCAGCTCGAGGGACGCGATGATCGTGAACCCGGCGATGCCCATCTTGGCCGCGCCGTAGTTGGTCTGGCCGGGGTTGCCGTAGATGCCGGATACCGACGTGGTGTTGATGAGCCGTGCGTCGTTCGTCTCGCCCGCCTTGGCCCGCTCACGCCAGTAGGCGGCCGCGTGATGTGACGGAGAGAACGTGCCCTTGAGGTGCACCTTGATGACCGCGTCCCACTCGGCCTCGGTCATGTTGGTGAGCATGCGGTCGCGCAGGATTCCGGCGTTGTTGATGACGACATCGAGCCCGCCGAAGGTGTCGATCGCGCTCTTCACCATGCGCCCGGCGGCCTCGAAGTCGCTGACGTCATCGGTGTTGGCGATGGCCTCGCCGCCCATGCCCTTGATCTCGTCGACCACCTCTTGGGCAGGACCGGTGTCGGCCGACGTGCCGTCGCGGGCCCCGCCGAGGTCGTTGACGACGACCTTCGCACCCTGCTCGGCGAGCATCAATGCGTACTCCCGGCCGATGCCCCGGCCCGCGCCCGTGATGATGCAGACGCGTCCTTCGCACATCCCTGCCACTGTCGGTCCCTCCCTGGGTGATTGGTTGGTGTTCGGTCTAGCTCGCTGGTGGTCTCGCGCGCCCGCGGTCAGGCGTCGATGGCGAACAGCTCGCGCGCGTTGTCGCCGAGGAACCGGCGCCGGTCCGTCGGGTCGGTGAACTGGTCGGCGAGCTCGGCCAGGTCCTCGAGGTAGGCGGGCGTGTGGTCGGCGTGGGGAAAGTCCGACGCCCACAGGAAGCGGTCGGCGCCGAAGCGTTCGGCCAGCGCCGGGATCGAGCGCTCGTCGGGATCACACGAGATCCACACCCGTTCCCGGAAGTAGTCGCTGGGCTTGCGTTCGAGCGGGACCCGAGTGCCGATGACGGTGTGGGCGAACACGGCGTCGATGCGGTCCAGCCAGTAGCCGATCCAGCCGCCGCCGGACTCGAGCACGATGATCTTCAGCTCGGGGAACTTGTCGAATACGCCGTAGTCGAACAGCGTCGTGAACTGGTGACGCACGCCGTCAGACGCGGTGACCGCCGCGAGCAGTCGGAGCTGCCGGACGTTTTCCCACGCCCCCATGCGCGAGCCCTTGGTCCATTGCGGCTCGAACGTGGGGTGGATGGCGAACGGCACGCCGAGGCCCTGGGCGGCGTCAAAGACGGGGTCGTTGTCGGGATGGCCGAGCGGGCGCCCGTCGTGGGTGAACGGGCACACGTAGACGCCTTTCGCGCCCTCGCCCACAGCGCGCTCGAGCTCGACGGCCGCCGCCTTTGGGTCGGAGAGCGACAGGTGCGCGGTGGGGACGAGCCGGGGGCTGTCGGCGCAGAACTCACAGATCCAGCGGTTGTACGCCCGGGTGTAGGCCTGGCTGAGCTCGGGGTCCTCGAGCTCGGCCTCCCACAGAAGACCGATGGTTGTGTAGAGGACGGCGGCGTCGATGCCTTCGGCGTCGAGCAGCTCGAGCCGCTCCTTGGGGTCCATGCTCCCGAACGGCGCCTCGTCGAGGTACTTGCGCTCCGGGTCCTTCTGGACGGCGATGAGGTCCGGGTCGCCCATCGACCCGAGCACCGAGACCGAGCCTTTGCGGCTCATCGTCGACGGCTTGCCGCCGATCTCCAGCTGCTCGAGCCCCCGGTCGTCGATGATGATGCGCAGGGCCCGGTCGCGGTACTGCGGCTCGAGGTAGCGCTCCCAGAGGTCCGGCGGCTCGAGGATGTGCCCGTCGGCGTCGACCGCGCCCGCATGGCGAAGCGGTGGCGCCGTGTGGTGCATCGGCTTCCCCATTCGCAGTCCTCCCGTTAGACCATCGTTTGTCCGGCGCTGGTGTTGACGGCTTCGCCCGTGATGGCGCGGGCTTCGTCCGACAACAGGAAACAGATTGTTGCCGCGATCTCGTCCGCAGTTTGGAAGCGGCCGAGGGGGATCTCCTGCAGGAGCTGGTCGCCGATCGTCTTCCATGAGGCCGTCGCGGTTGATGAGGTCGGTGTCGACCGTGCCCGGGCAGACGGCGTTGACGGAGATGCCCTGCGGGCCGAGCTCGGTCGCCAGTGTCTGCGTGAGCAGGATGACCGCTGCCTTCGCCGCGCAATAGGCGCCGAGGAAGGGGAAGGCCCGCTTACCGGCCTGGCTCGAGACGTTGACGATCCGTCCGCCGACGCCGGCGCCGACCATGCGCGACGCGCACGCTTTGGAGACCATCCATGTGCCGACGACGTTGACGTCGAGGACTCGGCGGAATTCGTCGGGCGGCACCATCAGCAGGGGCCCGAATCCGAACCCTGGCCCGCTGCCCCCCGCCACGTTGGCGACGAGCGTGACCGTGCCGAGGGCTTCGGTGGCCGCGGCCACGGCCGCCTCGACCTCTTCTTCATTCGACACGTCGGCGCGCACGGCAACCGCCCGCCGTCCCAGCGCTTCGATCTCCTTGACGACACTGTCGAGGTCGTCGCCCGAGGCCACGAGGTGGGCGGGCGCCTCGTCGTACGGACGGGCGATGTCGAGGCAGGCGACGTCGTGGCCGCGGCGGGCGAGCTCCATGGCGGTGGCCCGCCCGATGCCGCGCGGTCGCGCCGCGCCAGTGACCAGCGCGATCGGGCTCATGGCACCACCAGGATCTTGCAGTGTTCGTCGGGGTTGGCCAGCGCCTCGAACGCGCCGGGAACGCCGTCGAGGTCGACCTCTCCGGTGATCATCGGCTCGACGTCGATCTCGCCCTCGGCGATGGAGTTGAGCGACGCCGCGAACTCCGTCGGGTCGTACCCAAGGCAGAAGCGGACGTCGAGCTCCTTGCCGATGGCGAAGAACGGCGTGATCGTGTCGCGCTCCATGCACACGCCGACGATGGTCACGCGTGTGCGCGGCGGCGCCACTCGCAGGGCCTCGTCGATGATGCCGGGGACGCCGATGGCGTCGAAGGCGTTGAGCTGGCGGCCGCCGCCCACGCGCTCCCACGTCGTGAACGGAGGCTCGTCCCGTGGGTCGACGATCTCGTCGGCGCCCATGGTGAGCGCCAGCTTCCGTCGGGCAGGTGAGAAGTCCGAGGCGACGATCGGGGCCACGCCCTTCAGCTTCAGGGCGGCGATGACGGCCAGGCCGACGGGACCGCATCCGAGCACCACGGCGCCCTCCCCGGCGACCGCTCCGGATCGGTTGACGGCGTGCAGCCCGACCGCCATCGGTTCGGTGAGTGCCGCGTGCCGCGGGTCGAGTCCGTTCGGCACCTCGAGCAACATCGGCGCCGACAGCACCATGCGCTCGCCGTACCCACCGAGGACGCTGTTCGAGTACACGATGGGCTGGACACCCTGCATCGACAACAGGATCGGGATCGACGTCACCGCCGTCCCGGGCGGAGCGGCTTGCGTGTCCGGACCGACGTCGAGCACTTCGGCGCAGAACTCGTGGCCCATGAATACGTCACGGTCGAGGTCGACATCGTTGGTATCGGAGCCCAACGCGGGCATGCCCTCCATCTGCCGGCCGAGCTCGAGCATGGTCGCCCCGTGCTTGGCGAAATGGAGGTCGGAGCCGCAGATCCCGCACGCCTTGACTTCGACCAGTACCTGTCCGAACGCGGGCTCGGGGTCGGGCACGTCGTCACGGACGTAGAGCTCGCCCTTGCGCAACGCCACGGCCCTCACGTCGTCGTCGCCTTCTGTTGCTTCTCCTCCACGTGCGACTGGATGGCGTTCATCATGGCCTGGCCGGCCGGGGCGAAGATCTCGTTGCGCTTGACGGTGGCCCACTCGTGCGACTCGGTGGACGCGCCGAGCTGACCTTTGAAGTGGGGGATGACCTCACGGGCGAACAGCCGGTAGGACGCCAGCGTCGCGTCAGGGTCGGCCCAGTCGTGGCCCAGCAGCAGGAACGTTCCGAAGCCGCCCGACTGCTCGAGGAGACCCTCGATGAACTCGATGGCCTCGTCGGGTGTGCCGATGACCGCGTTCTCGCTCTCGGCATAGGCCTCGACCAGTGCCCGCCCGGTCGGCGGCTTGCCGTCAAAGCCCACCGCCAGCGGCACGAAGCCGGCGCCGCCGCCGAAGTAGTTGGCGAAGCGTTCGAGGCCGTGCATGCAGTCGTCGATGGCCTGGTCCTTGGTCTCGGCCAGGTGCATGGCGCCGAGCACGCGCCACGTGCGGCGGTCGGGCTCGGGTCGACCGGCGCGCTCGGCCTGCTCGGTGACGACGTTCCACGCGCCACCGACAGCGGCGAACCCGCCGGGGACCTGCATGGACAGCGACAGCAGCGACACGCCCTGGGCACCCGCCAGGCGCGGGCCCGACGGCGTCACCATCGCCGCGACCGCGATCTCCGGGTGCGGCGAGGTGTACGGCCGCACCTGCAGCCGGGCCTCGCGCATGGTGAACCAGCTCGCTTCTCGCGTCACCGGCTCGTCGGTCCGGAACAGCTCGAGGATGGCGTCGAGTGCCTCCTCCATCATCGGGCGCTGGTTCACCGGGTCGATACCCATGATGTAGGCGTCGGTCGGTAGGGCGCCGGGCCCGGCGCCGAAGATGCACCGGCCGCGGGTCATGTGGTCGAGCAGCACCCACCGATCGGCCACGAGCCAGGGGTGGTGGTAGGGGAGCGAGGTGACGCCGGTGCCGAGCTTGATGTGCTTGGTCCGTTCGGCGGCGGCGGCGATGAAGATCTCGGGCGACCCGATGAGCTCGTAGCCACCGGAGTGGTGCTCGCCGAACCACACCTCGTCGTAACCGAGCTTGTCGAGGGCGACGGCTCGGTCGAGGTCGTACTCGTAGGCCAGCGTCGGGCTCTGCCCCACGGGGTGGAAGGGGGCGAAGAAGGCACCGAAACCGAGGGGCCAGGGCGCGGGCATGGATTCTCCTTAGTGAGAGAGGTGTGCGAGGAAGTCGATGAGGGCGGCGTTGACGGTGTCCGGCGCCTCCTGCTGGACCCAGTGGCCGGCGCCGTCGACGATCAGATCGCCGCGATGGTCGGTGACGGCACCGTGGGCGACCATGGGCGGCGTCATCAGCAGCACCGGGTCGCGGCTGCCACCGATGAACAGCGACGGACACTCGACCTTGGCGCCCGCCAGGTGCTCGGTGGTCGCCCAGTTGCGGTCGAAGTTCCGGTACCAGTTGATGCCGCCGGTGAAGCCGGTGCGGGCGAACTCGGCGATGTAGTGGTCGAGCTCTTGTTGTGTGAGCCAGCCGGGAAGTGACTCGGGCTCGGGCAGACGGTCGACGAACCCGCGCCCGTCGTTGGCGAAGGTCATCGTGTCGGGCACGCCGCTGCCCTCTCGAACCGAAAGCCCTGCGAGCATTCGCCGCATCGTGCGCGCCGGATCGCCGCCCAGCTCGGCATCGGCCACGCCCGGTTCCTGGAAATAGAGGATGTAGAAGAAGTTGTCACCGGCGACGTTGCGCATCACGGTGATCGGCGACGCTCCGCCGCGCGGGACGTGGGGGACGCTCATGTTCACCAGGCCGGTGACGCGCTCAGGATGCTCGAGGGCGACGTGGCTGACGACCATCGACCCCCAGTCGTGACCGACGAACGCCGCCCGCTCCTCGCCGAGGTCGTCCAGGACGCCGAGCAGGTCGGCCGAGAGGTGGTGGATGTCGTAGTCATCGACGTCGTCGGGGCGGCTCGACTGGCCGTACCCGCGCTGGTCGGGAGCGACGACGCGGTAGCCGGCCGCGGCCAGCGCCGGGAGCTGGTGCCGCCACGAGTACGAGAGCTCGGGGAAACCGTGGCTGAGCACGACGACAGGCCCGCTGGTGCCGGCCTCGACGACGTGGAGGTCAACGCCGTTGGTGGAGACGGTCCGCTCAGGCATTTACGGCCTCCTCCGAAGCAAGGACAGCGAGAAGCTCCTCGCGCGTCGGTCCCTCCCGGGGCGGCGGGGGGTAGTCGTCGGGGTTGGCCATCACCTCGGCGATGCGGGCCATGAGGGCCGGGTCACTCATGAACTCGGTCGGCGTCGCCAGCAAGTTCCAGAATCGGACCATCGCCCGCCCGATGATCGGGTCGGTCGCGGCGGCGACGAACACGGCAGCCATGGCCTTTGCTCCGTCGGGCTCGGCCCCTCCGCCGGCCGCGAAACCCGCGGGGTCGGCGCCGGCCTTGTCCATCTCCACCGACACGTGGAACCACGGCTCGACCTCGCGCTGGCAGGCGGCCTCGTACGACTGGGCTCGAGCGGCGGCGTTATCGGGATGGGCCTCGAAAGCGTCGGCGAGCAGGACGGCCTGCACCATGGCGAGCGAGCAGCCCCGCCCATAGAGCGGGTTGGTGCACGTGTGGGAGTCGCCCACCGCATGGATGCCGAGCATGAGCGGGGTGCCGCCGCTGTCGACGAAACGCCGGATCCGGTTGAGCAGGCCCCCCATCGGCTTGACGTCCGTCAGCGCTTCGAGGGGCCCATCGCGGAAGAAGCGGTCGGGACCCGGGAGGACGCGGCACGCGTGGTTGAAGCGTTCGTCGTCAGACAGCGTCCGACGGAGCTCGGCGTCGTCGGGCCGCACGGCCAACGTGACTGAGAGGGTCTCGCCGTCGCCGGGAACGCCGAGGTACTTCACGAACCCGAGGTCGCCCCCCAGCTTGGGGTCGTCGAGCGAGAGGGCCCCGCCCGGATACCGGTACCAGCGGGTCAGGTACATCAAGCCGCTCTCGCGCACGGTCTCATCAAGCTCGACGCCGGCGTCACGGAACCACGCGGGAAGGGCCGAGCGCCGTCCGCCGGCGTCGACCACGAGGTCGGCAGTGAGGGCCGTCGCGTCGTCGAGGTGCACACCGCTGACCGTTCGGTCGTTGGCGACGAGACCCGTGACGCCGACGCCGGTGCGGATCTCCACGCCGGGTTCGGCCAGCACCGCTTGGCGCAGGACCCACTCGAGCGTCGTGCGGCGGATGATCAGTACCGACAGGTCCTCGTCGCCCGGTTGGGGCTCGCCGAGGTTGGCGGTCGTCGGCATGGTCAGCCCACCCGCGGCGAGCAGCTGCTCGTACACGTCCGGAAACCGGTCGCGGAGCAGGACCTTGATGCGGGCGAGGAAACCGTGGGTCTGGTGAACCTGCGGCGCGCCACGGCGCTCAGCCGCGAACGCCGCTTCAGCGTCGGGGGTCGCCGGCAGTGGATCGCGCTCGAGGACGGTGACCCGGTGGCCGGCCCGACCGAGGGCGAGCGCCGCGCCCAGCCCCCCGATTCCCGCCCCGACAACGATGACCTGTTTGGATCCGCCCATGGACTCCGCTATTGGAAACGTGCGTTACCAGGAATCATAGATTATGGTAACAGGCGTTGCCAACTCGTACTCCTCCTCGTCGCGATGTCCGCTGGGTCGGTCTTCCCGCCGACGTCCGCCGCGCTGAACGCCGCCTCCTCCTGCTCGACGCCGCCTTCGACCTCCTCGGCACCGAAGGTTGGGCGGGCACGACGGTGCGAGCCGTGTGCCAGCGGGCCGAGCTCAACGCCCGCTACTTCTACGAGAGCTTCGAGGACCTCGACGCCCTCGTCGTCGCCGTCTACGACCGGATCATCGAGGAGCTGGCCGAGGCCGTCGCCGAGGCCCAAGCCGCCGCCGACGACGTCCCGGCTGCCCAGGTCCGGGCCGCAGTGGAGGCGATCATCGCCTTCGTCGACGACGACCGTCGCCGGGCCCGCATCCTGTACGTCGAGGCCCTCGGCAACGAGGCGCTGAACCGCCGCCGCCGGGCGACCGGTCACGCGCTCGTGGTCGCTGTCGAAGAAGCTGCGGCCGCCAGTGGAAGAGGGTCGCCGCCCGGCGAGCAGGCCGGTCGCATCGGCGCCGCCATGCTCGTCGGCGGACTCAGCGAGCTCCTCGTCGAATGGCTCGATGGCAGCATCACCGTCAGCCGCGACGTACTGATCGACGACGCGACCGGTCTCGTCCTCGCCCTCGGCGAGGCCACGGCCAGCATTGCCGCCAGTCGACAAAAGCGCCGCCGCCGCCCCCGATAACCCCGAGTGTTTGCGCGATTTGTCGCCTATCTACGACGGATCGCGCAAACGCTCGATTGAGCGTGGGTCAGTGGGTGGGCTCTTTCACCTTCCGTGACCTTGACCGGGTGCCGCGGCCGGAGCGGGCGACGGTGTCGGCGTCGACACCGAGGTACGAGGCGATCACGTCGGGATGGGACAGCACTTCTGCGGGTGTGCCCTCGGCGATGACGTGACCCAACTCCAGTGCGACCAAGCGGTCGCACAACGCCGAGATCATGGCCATGTCGTGCTCGATGACGACCATCGTGCACTCGGTGTCGGCCGCGACCTCACGAAGCAGGGGACCGAGTGCCTCGGTCTCGGCCTGGGCGACACCGCCTGAGGGTTCGTCGAGAAGCAACAGAGACGGCCGTTGCGCGAGCACGCACGCCAACTCCACGATGCGCCGTGTGCCGGTCGACAGCTCTCCCGTCGGGCGCTGTCGGAACGCAGTCAGGCCGAGCTGCTCGATCACCTCGTCGACCCGCTCGGCCACGGCGGCCTCGGAGTCGGTGGCGGCGGGCATCCGGAACGCGGCCGCGAACGGTTCCCTCGACACCAGGTGGCGTTCGAGGGCGACCGAGATCGTTTCGACGACGGTCAGGCTCGGGTAGAGGCGGGCTTCCTGGAACGAGCGGCCCAGGCCGGTCCGTGCCCGCCGGTACGGCGGGTACTCGGTGACGTCCTCGCCGAAGACGCGGATCCGCCCGCCGTCCGGGGTGAGGAATCCCGACACGACGTCGAACAGGGTGGTCTTGCCGGCGCCGTTGTGACCGATCAGCCCCACCACCTCGTGGGGCATGACCTTGAGGTCGACCTCGTCGACGGCCCTGATCCCGCCGAAGCGCTTGACCAGCCCGGTGCACTCGAGGGCGGGCACGGCGTCCTTGTCGATCGTCGGTCCGACGTGCTTTTGATGCAACCGTCGCCCCGGCGTGACCGTCCCGACCCCAGGCAGCTCCGCCTTGCCGTCGTGGCTGCCGATGAAGACCGCCCGCAGCAGGTCGGGCCGGTCGAGCAGACCGGCGGCCGGGCCGGTGAAGCGAACCTGACCCTTCTCGAGGAACGTCGCCCGCTCGGCCAGCAGCAGGGCGACGTTGACCGACTGCTCGACGATGAGGATCGTCGTCCCGGCCCGATGGATGTCCCGCACGGCGTCGAGTAGCGACGAGACGACGGTGGGGGCCAGACCGAGCGACAGCTCGTCGATGCACAGCAGCTTGGGCTTCACGAGGAACGCCATGGCCAGCGAGAGCATCTGTTGCTCGCCGCCCGAGAGGTTCCCGGCCAGCTGGCCCGCCCGCTCGCCCAAGATCGGGAACAGGGCGATGGAACGCTCACGCGCCGCCTCGGCCGCGGCGCGGTCACGCCGCAAAGGCCAGGACGCGACCCGTAGGTTCTCCGCCACCGTCAACGACGGGAACACGCCGCGCCCGCCGGGCATCATCGTGAGCCCCGTCTGGGCGATCGTCTCGGTCGCCGACGAGGTGATGTCGCGGCCGTCGAAGGTGACGGTGCCGGCGCTGGCCGGAAGCAGGCCGGTCACCGAACGCAGGAGGCTCGACTTGCCAGCGCCGTTGGTACCCAGAAGGGCGACGATCTCGCCCTCGCGCACGGTGAGGTCGACGCCGAAGAGAACCTGCAGCTGGCCGTAGGCGGCGTTCACGCCCTGACAGTGCAGCAACGCGCCCTGGCCGTTGCCGTCGGGCTCGCCGCTCGCCAGGACGACGGGCGCCGTGTCCTCCGTCAACTCGGTTGTGTGAGCGGCGGTACTGGCGTCGGCCCACACACTCGTGTCCAGGCCGCGGCGACGGGCGACCCGTACCAAGAACCGGTCGCGCACGCGCTCGTACAGGCCTGCGAGTCCGGCGGGGAAAACCATCAGCACGATCAACAGTCCGACGCCGGTCAGCAGGATCTGGGCCTTGGGGAACTCGATGCCGATCAACTGGATGAGGGCCACGCCGGCCAACGAACCGCCGATTGACGACAGTCCGCCGATCACCACCATCGAGAACACGGTGATGCTGTCGACGGGTTGGAAGGTCTGGAAACCCACACCGCCGATGATCGACACGTACAGCGCCCCGGCTATGCCGGCGATCACACCCGAGATCATGAAGGCGACGAGCCGGGTTCGAGCCGTCGGCACCGCCATCGCCTCTGCGGCGCGCGAGTTGTCGCGCGTGGCGAGGATCACCCGACCCGGCCGGCCGTGGCGGATCCCCCGAGTGAGCAGGATCGCGAGCACCAGGATGCCCAGACACAAGAAGTACAGCGCCCCTTCACCGTGGAGCGGGAAGCGCTTCCACAACACCGGCCGTACGACCGAGTTGGCGGCGGGCAGCTCCTTGCCGAAGTTGACCGGGTTGAAGAAGAAGTTGTTGGCCGCGACCGCGAACGCCAGTGTCGTGACCGCCAGGTAGATGCCGCGCACGCGCAACGCAGGGGAGCCGAGGATCACCGCCGCCGCGGCGCCGGCGACGCCGGCGACCACCGCCGACAGGAAGAAGTCGAGGTTGAGGTGCACCATCAGGTCGCCGGCTACGACGGCGCCGACGCCGATGAGCGCGAACTGCCCGAGGCTGATCGTGCCCGCCCAACCCGACAGCACGACCAACGAGAGCGCCCCCAGCCCGAAGACCAATCCGATGCTGACCTGGTCGAGCCGGCCCGGCTGCAGGATGGCGGGCAGTGAAAGGGCGACAACGGCGAGCAGAACGCCGCCGAGGACCCTGGCGAACCGCACCTCCGGCAGGTTGCGCATGAACGCAGGAATCGGATGCAGCGTGCCCGCTGCCGACCACGATCCCTCGTCGGCGGCGTCGGCCCGGCTCTCGGAGCGCTTCTGCAGCAGGAGCGCGACGAGGATGACCGCGAGGAACAGCGGCGTCTCGATGGACTGCTTGGAGATGTCGAGCCGGACGACCGACTCGAGCACGCCCAGTCCGACCGCGGCCGCGAACGCGGTGACGAGTGAGTCCATCCTTGCCACCACGGCGGCGGCGAGCGGCGCGAGGAGGATGGCGGGTCCAACGGCGGCGTTCAGGGGCACGCCGGCGCGGGGTGCCTGCAGGATGACGGCCAAGCCCGCAACGAGACCGCTCACCGCCCAGACGCCGAGCAGCAACCGGCGGGCGGGGATGCCGACCAGCCGGGCGCGATCTGGATTGTCGGCGATGGCCCGCACCGCCCGGCCGGCGTCGGTCCCGAGCAGGAACCACGACACCGCGATTACCACGATGGGAACGGCGACGACCACCAGCAGGTCGTTGCCGTTGAACAACACCGGCTTGATGCTGGCGTGCGCCTTCGACAGACCCGTCTGGAATGAGGCGATGATCGCCGGCCCGTGGAAGTAGCGCGGCACGTACAACGCGATGCCGCCGAGCAACTGCGCCAGTCCGATCGTCGCGACGGTCAACACCAGCGGCGGCGACTTCGAGAATCGCCAGTTGATCAGGGCGCCGACCCCCAGGCCGACCAGGCCGCCGAAGGCCACCGAGAAGACCACGACCACGACCCACGGCCAGTGGTGGGCGAGGTACAGCGACGCGCCGATGCCCGCGGGGAGGCCGCCCATGGCGCCGTAGGCGAAGTTGATGGACCGGGTGACACGGAAGGTGAGGACGAGCCCGACGGCGAGCAGGCCGTTCAGTCCGCCGTAGAGGACGCCGTAGATGACCGTGCCCAGCGGGACGCTGTGAGGCGCGATCACGGTGAGCAGCAACACCACCGGGATGGACGCCAGCCAGATCACCGCCGACCGACTGAGCGGCCGGCTGACGCCGGGCAGGCCGGTCACCCCTGCATCACCATTACTGCTGCGGGCCGTTGGGGAAGACCGGCGGAGGACCCGACGGGGTGGTCGCGGCGCTGTAGAACTGCTTGCCCGTGACCCACGCACCCTGCTCCTGGTCGAACGCGGAGATCACGTTCGGGTTCCACCATTGGAAGCGGTACTGGTGTTGTGGCGTCCAGTAGGTCGTGCCGTTCGTGTTGAACGTCCACGGTCCGTACTCGCCGTTGCCGCCCGCGTAGCCGAACATGCCCTGCTGGAAGTTGGCCGGGGTGAGGTTCGGCCCCGCCTGCTGGATGCCCAGCGCCAGCATGTAGAGCTGCTCGTAGAGGATGTCGACGATGTGGGCCGGCGGGTTGTTGGGGTCGACGGACTTGGCCGCCGCGTACCCGAGCGAGCCACCGTACGGGGGAACGTCGCCGTTGTTGGTCACGCCGGCCGCGTGGGCCCACACCTTCTGATTGAAGAGCTGACCGACGAGGTCGAGGTCGGTGAAGGCGGCGCCGATGTTGAAGATCTCCGGCTCGTAGTGGGCGTTCTCGAGGTCGCCGGTGAGGTACACGAGCGTGATCGGGTCGCAGCCACAGCCGATCGTGGTGATGCCGTCGTTGACGATCTTTTGCTCGATGCTGCCCGCCTCTTGGGACAGCTGCGACAGGTCGAGCGTGTAGGTGATGTTGTCGGCGACCGGGTGACCGGCGGCGGCGAGGGCGTCGATGACGCGTTTGGCGCACGCCACGTACACCGGGTTGTCCGGGTAGACGAAGGCGGTCTTGCGCGGGGCGCCGTTCTTCACGCCTTGGCCGGCCCACGTCACGTTCTGCGGGAGCAGCTCCTTGACCGAGATCGCCGCCGACTCGTCACCCAGGTCGGTGCAGTTGGGGAAGAAGCTCCATGAGTAAGGCGCGTGCTGCTGGAACCACTCCTGGGACATGTAGGGAGCGCCGAAGTTCATCACCTTCTGGGCGGCCAGCGCCTCGGCGTAGGGCTGGGTCAGCGCGCTGATGTCGGCGAAGGCGCCCATGCCCTGGGCGACGTGGATGGCGTCGGACTGGGCGGCCGCCTGGCCTCCGTCCGTCAGCTCCTGGCCGATCTGGCCCTGGCCGTCGTACTGCTTCAGGACGATCTTGCGCCCGTAGAACTGGAACTTGGTGTTGAAGTAGGTGGTCAGGTCGTTCAGCGTGCGGGTGATCGAGTCGGGGGTGTCGGAGAAGCGGGCCGCGTTGTACTTGCCCGCGATCTGCTGGATGGCCTGTTGGACGCTCGCGGTGTTGTCAGCGGGGATCCGGTAGGTGACGGTGATGGCCGATCCGGTCACGCCTTTACTGGTGCCCCCGCCGTTGTCGCCCGAGAACGTCAGGCATGGCGGCGAGTAGGGGTCGCCGGGCACTTGCGCGCCATTGCATGCCTTCACCACACCCGCGGCGGCCTTGCCACTGGGCCCGGAGCCCTTCGCGCTCGCAGTACCGCTGGCGACGCCCCCGGGTCCCCCCGCCGATCCTGCGGTCCCCGCGGCGCCGGGAACCGCGGCGGTGCCCTCGCCCGGTACCCCACTCCCGCCCGCGCCGATGACCCGTTCCGGCGCCACCGTCGGAGCCAGCACGGCCATGAGCAAGAAGGCGACGGAGATCAACACCGCGGGCCCGTACCCGGCCAGCAGACGGCGATCGCTGGGCCGAAGGCGTGACGCGTCGCTCATGTGTCAGCTCCCTCTGGCTCAGGCCGGCGGACGCGGCGGCTCTTGCGCATGTCCGCGTAGAGCAGTGCTCCTCCGAGCACCACTGCGGCGGCGCCCGCCCATGTGCCCAGCCCGTTCCAGCATCCGCCCGAGCCGGCCGGGCTGGTCGTCTCACACTTTGTCGACCCGGCCAGGGCGACGGCCTGTGGTTGGACGGCGGGACTCCCCGGGGTCCCCGCGGACGCTGTTGATCCGAGCACGGCGGGGAGCGACACCGGCCCCCCTCCAGCCGGATTGCCCGGCGAGGCGATCGGCGGCTGGACGGCGCCGGCTCCTGGCGGCGAGAAGGCGAAGGGGTCCCCGAAGTTCGGCGCGGGGATGGTGTTGGCCGTCGCCCCGCCGAAGTACACGTCAACGGCGCCGGAACCGGCCGCGCCTCCCAACAACACCTGCAGCACGGTCTCGGTCGGGTGCGCCAGCTGGCCGAGAAGGTTCTTGATCTGGGTGCAGTCCGCGCCCGTGCTCGTCTGGCCGTTGAACAGGTTGATCAGCTGGGTGAGCGGCCCGAACGTCGGGCCGATCAGCAAGTTGTCGGTCGCCGATCCCGAGAAGTGCAGCTGCAGTGCCCCGATCGAGATCCCGCCGGTCCCGGGGTCGGTGGCCTCCGCGGGCGGGTTGATCGTCACCCCGAAAACGCCGAGGGCCGTGTTCACCGCCTTCAGGGCGGCGCCGATGGGCACGCTTCCCGGGATGGTGATCGGAACGCCCGGTGCCCCGGCAATGGTGATCCAGCCGTAGCTGAACGTCCCCTTCGACTGTGTGGTCCCGCCCGAGTGCTGCGACGCCGTCCACTTCAGGCCCTCGAGGACGACCTTGCCTCCCAGCAGGCTGATGTTCTCGACGACCGAGGAGTCGGCCTGTTGTCCGGCGTCGCCGACGTACTTGACCGTCGACGTCGCCCAGCCGCTCAGATCGAGCACGCCGGGAATCTGCTGGGTCACGGGATAGGTCTTGGCGAAGGCGTACACGGGATTCGCCGTGACCTCGACGTGTTCGGTGCCCATGCCCGGTGGCGTGTTCGATCCCGGATAGAGCTGGGCCTGGCTCGTCTTGTTGGCCGAGCCGTTCGCCGAGTCCGCCGACAGCGCCTGCGGTTGCTTGCTGACCGGATAGGGCGGGAGCAGCCCCGGGCAGAGGGGGCTGGCCCCGAGCACGTAGCCGAGGCCTCCGAGATTCACGAACGCCGAGCTGGCCTGACTCTCGGACTGGACGTAGGCCGTGCTCGCCTGGCCGAGGTAGGTCGTGAGCGAGATCCCGCTCGTCGAGGGCGCGACGCCCACCACGGCCGCATTCGCCGACGCCTCCCACGGGCCTGGCGTCGACGCCGCGGACGCGGCGCCGGCCGGCGCCGCCAGCTGCGAGACGCCTGCACCCAGCGTTCCGGCGAGCAGAAGGACGGCGGCGGCGATCCGCCGGCCTCGCTTGGCTCGGTGGGCCGACGTCCCCCTTACGGCGTCGATCATCACGTCATGAGTTCGACGCAGCACGGAGAGGATCCTTGGCGGCCATGCGGGCCTCGAACTGTGCCACGTGGCGCCGGGCCTGGCTCAGCAGCACCCGACCCTGCAGGTGGGTCGGCGCCACCCGCACGGGGCGGGGGACCCGCCGGTTGTAGGCGCGCGCCAGCCGGTGGAGTCGGTCGAGGCGGCGTTGATGGCGCCTGTCCCATGGGAACCCGAAGCCCTCGCGGATGGGCTCGGGCAGCGTTCCGACCGCGACCGTGCGCTGGATCTCGAGCAGGGGCTTCAGCGGCACGTGCAGTTTCAGCGGCAGCACGGGTTCGATGACGTCGCGCGCCAGCCGGCGGCCCACGTCGGTCACCTCGATCGTGCGCACCTGTTCGTCCCAGTAGGCGCGGAACGCCTGGTAGTCGGCCGGCTGCTCGCTGCGGGGACAGCCGAACCGCTCGGCGACGACCGCCATCTCTTCGTAGTAGGTCTCCACCTCGTCGCCCGACAGCGGACGCACGAGGCGTTCGTAACAGTCGAGGGCGCTGTCGAGGAGCGTGGCGTGCACCCACAGCAGGTTGGCCGGGTCGTTGGCCTCGTAGACCGATGACCTCACGAACGTATGGATCCAGCGGACCCGACGTCCGACCCCGTCGGCCAGCTCGGCCGAGCCGTACACCATCGTGTACACCGCCTCGAGGGTGCCGAGCAGACGCTTGAAGGGGTTGTGCTGGAAGTCGCTGTGCTCGTCGACACCGGCGGCGACGTGGGGATGGGCCAGTTGCAGAAGCAGGGCCCGGCCCGCCCCGAACCCGATCGCGGGCTCGTCGTTGACCCAGCGAATGATCGACCCACGAGGGAAGGCGTCGGTCACGGGAGACCCGCAGCGGCGTGTTCGTCGAGCGCCATCTGCGCGATTTGAGCACACGCGTTGCCAAGATCACCCGTGGACGCAGGTGCGCCCAGCGATCAGGGCCGCAACGTCGTCAGCGCCGAGCGAGCTCGCGATTGATGTCGTGCAGCGCGAAGGCAGCGAAGATCTGCGAGATCCCCTTGACCAGCGCGGCCGCGCCGACCCACACGATGAGCAGGGTGATCGAGCGTCCCGGATAACCGATGGCCCAGAAGGCGATGAGGACCTCGATGATCCCGATGATGAGGAACATCCACCAGAGGTCGAGCTCGTGACGGCGCCCGAGAGATTCGATGATGTGGATCGTCCCGTCAAAGAGCAGGAACCAGGCGATGATCGCGGCCAGGGTGACGAACGTTTCGCCCGGCCACGCGAAGGCCATGATGCCTGCGCCGATGCCGACCACGCCGAGGAGGCCGTGCACCCATCGCCAGCTCGGCGCGACGAACGCCGCCGCTAGCTCACCCACACCGAACAACAGGAACAGGATCCCGGCGAACACGGCCACGGCCCAGACCGTGAGCATGTCCGTGCGTCGGCTGAGCACCACCCAGCCGAACAGGACCCAGATGATCCCCGAGACGAGGTACACCCACCAGATCCGGCCGACGTCGCGGGCGATGTCGCGCAGGTCCGGCGAGGGCGTTGCGGTCGCAGTCATGGTGCGATCACCTCCAGCGAGGAGCACGACCAGCCGTCGGTCGGAGGCCACGCAGCCTGTGGGCGTAAACATACGCCTGAGGAGGAGATTGGCGCGGAATAGTCGAATGACCCCCGTTGGGATTGGGGGCCTCCTCTGCGAACAAAACTCGCCATTGCGTTGAGCGCGGCCGTGCTCGTGGCCGCGACCGCCGCCGCGTCTACGGTGCCCGCCATGGCCAACGTCGGCGATCGCGGTGGAGCGCTGCCGCAGGTCACGACCCTCGCCGTGTCCCCCGTCGAGCGGTTGATCGACGGACAGACGGTGACCGTGACCGGCACAGGCCTGATTCCGGCGCAGCCGTTCACTCTGGAGGAGTGCGCCGCGGTTGTCACCGGGAGCGCCGACTGCGACGCCTCGACGGCCGTGCACGGCACGATCAACACCAGCGGCGACTACACGACGACGACCTCGATCAGGTCGACGATCAAGACGCCCCACCAGGGCACGGTTGGCTGCAATGAGCAGGGCGCCTGTTCGATCGCGGCGTGGGAGGACAGCACCCAGCTCGACTCGATCGCCTACCAGGACATCGGCGTCACGACCGCGCCGCCCGACGGCGGTCCGCCGTCACCGACGAGCCCGACCGTCGTCGTGGCCTCGCCGGGAGGGACCGGAACGGCGTGCACCGCGGTCGACCCCTGCAGCCTGGCCCAAGCGCAGCAGATGGCGCGCGCGCTGGTCCCGACGATGCAGTCCGACGTCGACGTCCAACTCGAGGACGGCGTCTACTCGCTGACCCAGCCGCTGGCGTTCGGACCAGAGGACAGCGGCGTCCACGGCTTCCGCGTCGCCTACGGGGCCGCGCCGGGCGCCCACCCGGTCCTGAGCGGAGCGCAGGCGATCACCGGCTGGACACCGGGCCCCAAGGCCGGGCAGTGGCAAGCACCGGTCGGCTTCGACACCCGACAGCTGTACGTCGACGGCAAGAGCGTGCCGCTCTCGAGCGGCCTGCCCGCCAACACGATGTTTGTGCAGACGCCGACCGGCTTCGCGATGACGTCCACCGCGATGGACAGCTGGCCCGACAAGTCCGACATAGCCGCCGTGTTCACCTACGGCGACGGGGTCTGGACCCAGACGTCGTGCAACATCGCCTCGATCAGCGGCGGCACGGTCACCATGGCCCAGCCGTGCTGGGACAACCTGCACATGCCCAGTGAGGGCGTGCAGGAACTGGGCTGGGTCAACAGTCCGAGCGGCGGCTTCCCCGGTCTGTCTCCGAAGAAGACGCCGAACTTCTTCCAGAACGTGCGGGCCCTGATGAAGAAGGGGACGTGGTCGATCGACCGCCACACCCACACGCTGTATTACATGCCGGCCGACGGGCGGGATCCGTCGACGCACGCCGTGCTTGCGCCCGCGCTGCAGACGCTGGTGAACGTCGACGGCGCCAGCAACCTGTCCTTTACGGGTCTGACCTTCTCATACGGCGGCTGGACGGGGCCTGACACGCCCGATGGCTTTGCACAGATGCAAGCCGACTGGTACCTCAGCGGGCCGCACGCCTCGAAGACCGAAGGGACGTGCACGTACTCCAACCCGCCGGGTACCTGTCCGTTCGCCTCGTTCACCCGCACGCCCGCCAACGTCGTGCTCAGCAATACCCACGACGTGGAGATGACCGGAAACACCTTCACCCACCTCGGCGGCGCCGGGCTCGACCTCTACCGGGGCCGCACTGGAGAATCGATCCAGGGCGCGCAGCGAGACGTCGTCAAGGGCAATGAGTTCACCGATATCGCCGCCAACGCCATCCAGCTGGGCTCGACCGACGACATCGACTCCGGCGACATCAGCGACAACGTCATCACCGACAACTACATCCACGACGTCGCCAACCAGTACCTGGGCGGCGTCGGTATCTGGCTCGGGTATTCGAAGAACTCGACGGTCTCACACAACCAGCTCAACGACCTTCCCTACACCGGCATCTCGATCGGCTGGGGCGGGTGGCACACCAACCTGGCCAACCCGAACAGCGATCAGAACATGAACGCCCACAACCTGCTTGCCGACAACCTCATCTTCAACTACATGACGGTCCTCGGCGACGGGGGAGCGATCTACTCCAACGGCCCGCAGGCCCATGGCTGGGGCGATCAGCTCGAGCTCACCGGCAACGTCGCCTACCTCGGCAACAACACCGACTTCACCTTCTACACCGACGCCGGGAGTGAGTACGTCGACATCGAGAACAACCTCGACTACTTCCAGCCCTTCGACTCGTTCGACTCCGGCGGGTGCCACACCATCGGTCACATCGAGCTCGCGAATAACTTCGTCGCCAACGGGGGACCGGGCTACCCGTGCTTCCCGTACACGGACGTCAACTCGGCGAACAACACGACGATCTGTGAGAACCCGACGCCGGCCCAGGTCGACCCGGCTCTCGGGATCATCAAAGCGGCGGGACTCGAGCCTGGCTACCGGTCGCTGCTCGACCACGACGGGCCGAGCGTGCGGATGGTCGGTCCCAGCAACGTCAAGACCGCCGGCGGCGACCGCATCCTGATCAGCGGCAGTGGGTTCGACCCGAGCGCGACGGTGTCGGTGGGTGGCAAGCCCGCGACCAACGTGCAGGTGCTGTCCGCGAACTACATCAAGGCCACGACTCCTTCGGGTAGCGGCGTCCGCGACGTCACGGTCACGGCGACGAACGGAACGAGCAGGAGCTCCGCCGCGGACCAGGTCACCTATCAGGCCGACCCGTCCGCCTGCACCCAGTACACGGGCAGCGGCTACAGCACGGCGTTGATCGCCGGGTAAGGCTCAGCCTCCAGGCTCACCGGCCATCCAGCCGGGTAGAGCACGGACATGGCGAGGTCCGCCCCGTGAGCGCCGTCACCCCCACGTTGGGGCGAGCGGCGGAACGATTCCGGACCCTCGTGGCGCGCGGCACCGAGGAGTGGCACGGCGTCGGACACCGACGAACGGTCGTCGTCCTCGCCGCTGTGCTGGCCATCGACCAGGCCGACCGCGCCTCGATCGGCGCGATGGCCCCCAGCCTTAAGCACGCCTTCCACATCACCAACGGCGACATCGGCCTGCTGGCAGGTGCATTCAGCGTCGTCGGCGGCTTGGCGACCGTTCCCATGGGCGTGCTCACCGACCGGGTTCGCCGCACGCTCCTCCTTGCCGGGAGCATCGTGGCGTGGAGCGCAGCGATGGGGGTCTCGGGCTTGGCGGTGAGCTTCACGATGCTGTTCGTCGCCCGCCTCGGTCTCGGCATGGTCACCGCGACGGCCGGTCCGACGGTGGCGTCGCTGACCGGCGACCTGTTCCCACCCCGCCGCCGGGCGCGGATCCTGAGCTACATCCAGTCCGGCGAACTGGTCGGCACCGGCATCGGCTTTCTGCTGACGGGTGCCATCGTGGCCTTTCTGTCGTGGCGGTGGGTGTTCCACCTTCTCGCCATTGCGGGGATCGGGCTTGCTTACGCGGCGTGGCACATCGAAGAGCCACGGCGCGGGGAGCGCGGCGGCGAAGGCGTGGGTGCTGGAGGCTCTCCCTCCGATCCGCATCTGACCGAGATCCTGCGGCGAGAGGGGGTCGAGCCCGCGGCCAAGGTGGTCCTTCACGAGGATCCCGAAGAGATGACCCTGTGGGAGGCGGTGCGCCATGTCCTTCGGGTGCGCACGAACGTCGTCGCGATCGTCGCCGCTTCGATCGGGAACTTCTTCTTTGCCGGGCTGAAGACGTTCGCCGTTGTCTTCGTCGTCGATCAGTACGGGATCGCCAGGTCGACGGCCGCTCTGCTCGTTCCGGTCGTCGGCATCGGCGCCCTCGTCGGGCTGATTGCAGGCGGACGGTTGGGGGACCGCCGTCTGCGCGACGGCGACATCAACGGCCGGATCAACGTGGGCGCCGCCGGGTTCTTCCTCGCGCCGGCGATCATCCTTCCCGCGTTGCTGACTCGCTCTGTCGCGTTCGCGTTGCCGTTGTATCTGCTGGCCGGAGCGGCCCTGACAGCGCCGACTCCGCCGCTCGACGCGGCGCGCCTGGACATCATGGCGCCGGGCCTGTGGGGGCGAGCCGAGGGCGTCCGCACCGCGGTCCGCATCGCCAGCGAGGCCGCCGCTCCGATCCTCTTCGGCTTCCTCGCTGACCACGTGGCGGGTGGCGGGCGGGCCGGGCTTCAGCTCACCTTCCTGATCATGCTGCCCGCGCTCGTGGCGAGCGGCCTCGTCATCCTCCTGGCCCGGCGCACATACGGACCGGACGTCCTGGCCGCCGCAGAGTCAGCGTGACGTGGGGAGGTGCCGACTACCTGGCCGAGGGTCGCTACGCATCCGCGAGCGACAAGTGCGGCGTAGAGGACGGTGATGCGGAAACGGCATTCCGCTTGACCGCTGGGTAGACGATCCGCACCATGAGCTTCCCCCAACCGTGACGGAACAGTGAGCCCGAGGTCGAGATACGAAAAGGGCGGTCGCCGGGGCCCGATGGGCGCGCGGCAGGCCGGCGAGCAGGACGCGCTCACTGACGTGGTCGCGCAACGGGCGTTCCACCTCGTCTATCAGCCGATCGTTCACCTCGACAGTGGCGACGTGGCCGGCGTCGAGGCGCTGTGTCGCTTCACCGACGGGACCCCGCCGGAGCGGCGATTCCAGGAGGCGGAGAAGCTCGGGCTGGCGCCCGACCTCGACTTGGGGATCATCGACCTGGTCCTCGAGCAGCTTCCGCAGCTTCCCGGGGGGTACGTCTCGATCAACCTCTCACCTTCGACCCTGCTCGACGCCCGGTTGGGTGAACGGCTGCTCGCGGACGGAGTGCCCGCGAGCCGCATCGTCATCGAAGTCACCGAGCACGCTCGGATCACCGACTACGACCGGGCCCAGGAACTGGTCGACGCCCTTCGCGCCAGCGGTATGCGACTGGCGGTCGACGACGCCGGCGCCGGATACTCGACGTTCCGCCACGTCCTGCGCCTCCGCCCGGACATGATCAAGATGGACCGCTCGATCACCCAGAACATCGACGGCGATACGGCGCGGCGGGCGCTGGCCACCGCCCTCGTGATCTTCGCAGGCGAGCTCGGCGCGACCGTCGTCGCCGAGGGCGTCGAGACCGATGCCGAGGTGCTCGCCCTGCGCCGCGCCGGCATCCATCGGGCCCAGGGCTACGTCATGGCCCGGCCCGCAGCGCTGCCCCTCGGCCCCATCACGTACGAGCCCGTGCCCATGTCAGAGCTCCTCGAGCTCCCGGCCATCGCGCCGGACCTTCCGAGCCCGACCACGTCCGACGCCGACGCGGCCATCTGGGCTCACCGGCTCCTCGCATCTGTGGGCGGCATCGCCGGCGTACTCGCGATGTTGAACGATCGGTTGGCCGCCATCGGCGAAGAGCGTTACCAAGGGCTGGTCGGCACGGCCCAACGCCAAGCCCACAGCGTCGAGGGTGCGCTGCGGGCACTCGTGCAAGGCCTGCCGCCTCACGTCGTGGAACGCGTGGAACCGCCGCCCGCTCCCGCCATGAAGGAGTCACAGCAGCGTCCGGCCGGGCGTCCCCAGCCAGAGCCGGACGGCGATGCCGATGTCGACGACCCTGTACAGGACCGGGCGCGACGCCGATTGAACGCTGCCGCGGAATCGGTGAGCGCGGCGCAGGCGGAGCTCGAGGACACGGTCTCGTTGTGCCGGGCCGCGGGGATCACCTGGGAAGAGATCGCCGCCGCCCTCGGCATGACAAGGCAGGGCGTCTCGAAGCGCTTCGGAAAAGGCCGCCTCGGCTGAGTCGAGGGTGGGCTACGGCTCCCGGTGCGGTTTCCACACCGGGTAGCCGAGGCCGACCAGGCGGTCGAGGATGAAGCCTTCGGCCACGATGATGATGACGCCGCCCATCAGGGCGCCGAACTCGGCCGGGCGGGTGACGAACCCGAGGCTGACGATGAGCGTGGTCGCCGCCGCCGGCGGGTGGGGGAGGTTGAGCAGGGCCATCAACCCGGCGGTCAGCCCGAGGGAAAGACCCGCGGCCGCGGCCCTTTCGGCGCTGAGCCCTCCGCTCAGGGTCGACGGGGCGCGGCCCAGCCCGAACACCACGAGGGCGAGGTAGCCCGCACCGATCCCGATGGCGTGGCCGAAGACGGCGTTGCGAGGCGACGCGCTGGGCCGGCGCGGATAGTCGAAGATCAGGAACGCCGTCGGCCCGAGCGACGGGACGGCTAGAGGCTGGTGAGCTGCGTCGGCGAGGAGCACGACGAGCCCGAGCGAGATGCACCCGCTGACGAAGGCGAACGCTCCGAACGCCCAGTTCCGGCCCCAACGACGAGCGAGGACGGGAAGCCGTAGGAGCCTCCAGCGAGCACGCGGCCGAAGCGGGGGCGTCGGTTGACTGGTTCCAGAGTTCTCGGGCACCCGACAGTCTTGACTACCCGTCGGGGACGGACGCACTGCTGGTGGCGCCGCTGCACGACGACCCTCGTCGCCGCCGCTGCGCACGGCGTCCGTGGGCTGATGAGCGGAGCCCAGTCGCCGCCGCCTCCGCCGTCATCGTCGTCAGGCCCGTCGTCGCAGAGCAGCCACCAACCTGTGCTCCCGGCGAGCAGCATGCCGATGAAGCTTCCGAGTGAGGCGAGCAGGTGTGCGGTCATGCGGGGCACTCCGCTGGATATCGTTTGGCCGCATGGGGACCCTCGGCGACGCCGAGTACCAACAACTGCTCGAGTTTCGCGACGGCTTGCGACGCTTCCTGCGATGGAGCGAAGAGCAGTCGGCCGCAGTCGGCCTGACCCCCGCGCACCATCAGCTGCTGCTGGCCGTGCGTGGCCATCCCGGTCCGGGTGCTCCGACGGTCAGCGACGTGGCCGACCACCTGCTGTTGCGCCGGCACAGCGTGGTCGGTCTCATCAACCGGGCCGAGGCCGCGGGTCTGCTGACGCGCATGCCGGATGCCGCTGACCAGCGCGTCGTCCGCCTGACCTTGACGCGGCTCGGTGCTCGCCGCCTCGAGCAACTCTCTGCCCTCCACATCGAGGAGCTGCGGCGGCTCGCACCGAGCCTGCGGCCGTTGTGGGCTGACCTCGAGGTCGACGCCGGATAGCACGGCTGCGGCTCTCATCGCGGCTTGCTCTCTCATCGCGACTTACTGAGGAAGCCCTCGTAGTTGCGCATCATCAGCTGGCTGTCGATCTGCAGCATGGTCTCGAGCGTCACACCGACGGCGATGAGGATCGTCACGCCGCCGAACGGGAACGAGTTCAGCTTCTTCACCGCGAGCGCGATCTCCGGAAGGATCGTGATGGCGGCGAGGAACAGTGATCCCGGCAGCGTGATGCGGTTGAGGATCGCCGCCAGGTAGCGCTCAGTCGGCGGCCCCGGCCGGATGCCAGGGATGAACCCGCCCTGCTTGCGGATGATGTCGGCCTGCTGGTGCGGGTCGAAGGTGATCGCCGTATAGAAGTACGTGAAGAAGATGATCAGGACGGCGTAGATGAAGATGTAGACGCCGTTGCCGGGGTCGACCAGGTACTTGTTGGTGAAGTTGTAGACCCAGTGCCAGTGCTGCAGCACGCTCGACAGCATCACCGGGAAGTAAAGGACCGAGCTGGCGAAGATCACGGGGATCACGCCCGCCTGGTTGACCTTCAGTGGAATGAACGTCGACTGGCCGCCGTACATACGGCGCCCGACTATTCGTTTGGCGAACTGGACTGGGATGCGGCGCTGCCCCTGTTCGACGAAGACGATCGACACGATCATCACCAGGCCGAGGACGCAGACGAGCCCGAAGGTGAACCAGCCGGCCTGGGCCCGCACGTTCATCAACTGCGCCGGCATGCGGGCGACGACGTTCACCATGATCAGGATCGACATGCCGTTGCCGATGCCGCGCTGGGTGATCTCCTCGGCCATCCACATGACCAGGGCGGTGCCCGCCGTGATCGTCATCACGATGAGGGCCACGCGCGGAATCGTGAAGTGGGGGACCAGGTCGATGTTCACGTTCCCGACGCGCCCAAGCTGGCCGTTGTGGAACTGGTACACGAGGCCCGTCGACTGCAGGATCGCCAAGGCCACGGTCATGTACCGGGTCCACTGGGTGATCTTCTTCTGACCGACGGCGCCCTGCTCTTGCCACTGCTCGATCTTCGGAATCACCACCGCCAGCAGCTGCATGATGATGGACGCCGTGATGTAGGGCATGACGCCCAGGGCGAACACGGCCATCTGCGTGAGGGCGCCGCCGGAGAAGAGGTTGAGGAAGCTGAGAACGCCCCCGGCCTTGGCCTGGTTCTGCAGCTGCTGCACCTGGCCGAAGTCGATTCCCGGCACGGTCACGTTGGAGCCGAGCCGGTAGAGGACGATCATGAAGAGGGTGAACAGGATCTTGTTCCGGAGATCCGGAACCTTGAACATGTTCCGCAGGCTCGCTAGCAAGGACCGCCCCTACGCACAGGTATAGATCGCACCACGATTGAATTTAGATCGTAGTGCGATGGTTCCCCGCGCTGCTACCGAATGCTGAATCCTTCGTAGCCGGCGGCTGCCACCTGCGCGCACCTCGTGGTGTACGGGAGGAATCCGCCCACGTAGGGCAGGAACACCCGCTTCTTGCCGGGGATGTTGGCCCCCAGGTACCAGGAATTGGCTCGTGGGTACAGGGTCCGCTCGGCGACGGCCCGGACGTGGTCGGTCCACGCCTCCTCCGCCGTCTCGGACGCCTCGATGCGCGTGGCGCCCTGGGTGCGCATGTAGGCGATGCAGTCGGCGATCCACTCCACGTGGTGCTCGATTGCCGTCGGCATGTTGGCCAGCACGCCGGGGCTGCCCGGTCCGGTCACCATGAACAGGTTGGGGAAGGCCGCGGTCTGCAGACCCAGGTATGACGTCGGGCTCGCCTGCCACTTGTCCCGGAGGCTCAAGCCACCCCGCCCACGGATGTCGATCCTGACGAGGGACCCGGTGACGGCGTCGAAGCCAGTGGCGAAGACGATGACGTCCAGGTCGTACTCGGCGTCGGTCGTACGGATACCGGCGGGGACGATCTCGGCGATCGGCGTCTCGCGGAGGTCGACGAGGGTGACGTTCGGCCGGTTGAAGGTCTCGAAGTACCCGGTGTCGACCGGCGGACGTTTGGTGCCGTACGGATAGTCCCTCGGCGACAGCTTCTCGGCGACGGCCGGGTCCTTCACGATCTCGCGGATCTTGCTGCGGATGAACTCGGCCGCGGTCTCGTTCGACTCGGAGTTGAAGAGCAGGTCGAAGTAGGACCCATAGATGAACTTGAACCCGCCCTCCTCGTTCCAGAGACGTTCGTAGGTCGCCAGGCGCTCTTCGGGACTCTCGTCCATGGCCGACTTCATGGTGATGTCGTAGGGGAAACCGGCGTAGGACTCTCGGCACTTGCGGCGGATCTCCGCGTAGTTGGCCCTGATGTCGGCCATCTGATCGGGCGTGATCTCGTAGTTGCGAGCGGGGATGCTGTAGTTCGCCGTGCGCTGGAACACCCAGAGGTGGTCGGCCTGCGCGGCGATCACCGGGGTGGCCTGGATGCCGGTCGAGCCGGTGCCGATCAGGCCGACTCTCTCGCCGGTGAAGTCGACGCCCTCGTGGGGCCACGCAGCGGTGTGGTGCCACTCGCCCCCGAACCGGTCGAGACCCGGGATCGACGGCACGTTGGCAGCCGAGAGGGCGCCGACGGCGCTGATGAGATAGCGAGCGGTCACAACCGCCCCGTCGTCGGTGTGGATCTCCCAGCAGTCGGCGTCTTCCTGGAACACGGCCGCCGTCACACGGGTGCACAGCTGAATGTCGCGCAGCAGGTCGAAGCGCTCGGCGACGTGCTCCAGGTAGCGGAGGATCTCCGGTTGCTCGGGGTACTTGGTGCTCCAGGTCCACTCCTGCTGGAGCTCCTCGGAGAAGGAGTACGAGTAGTAGAAGCTCTCCGAGTCGCAGCGAGCGCCGGGGTAGCGGTTCCAGTACCACGTGCCGCCGACGCCGTCGCCCGCCTCATAGACGCGGACCGACAAGCCGAGCACGTCGCGAAGGCGGTGGAGCATGTAGAGGCCCGAGAAGCCGGCCCCCACGACGACCGCGTCGAAGTCCATCGCGATCGGGAACATAACAACTCGGGGCGGCCGTCACTAGCGTCTGTCGTATGGCTGAGAAGGGCGAGGAGTCACGCGCGGGCGTCTCGTTCACCAACCTCGACCAGGCGTTGTTCGACGGCGCCGAGGCGTCCAAGCGCCACCTGGTCGACTACCTGGACGGCGTCCGCGACCGGATCCTGCCCGAGCTGAAGGACCGTCCGCTGTCGGTGATCCGCGTCCACCGCGGTCAGGACGCGTTCATGCAGAAGAACGTGCCCAAGTACACGCCGTCGTGGGTACGCACGGTGACGCTCTGGGCCGAAAGCTCGAAGCGAGAGGTCTCTTACGCCCTGTGCAACGACCGGCGGACGCTCTTGTGGTTCGCCAACCAGCGGGCGGTCGAGTACCACCCGACGCTGGTGCGCGGCGACGGCCGCACCGGCCAGACCCACTTGGTGCTCGACCTCGACCCGCCCCGCGCAGACGCCTTCTCGATGGCTGTCGCCGCGGCCCGCCTGGTGCGTCAGGTGCTGTCCGATGTCGGTCTCGGAGGAGCGCTCAAGACCAGCGGCGCCAAGGGCCTCCACGTCTTCGTCCCCATCGAAGAGAACACGGCATTCGACGATGCGGCGGGCGCCACCCGGGCCATCGCTGAGCGCGCCGCCGCCCTCGATCCCGACGTCGCCACGACCGCCTTCATGAAGGAGGACCGGGACGGGAAGGTGTTCATCGACTCGACCCGGGTGGGCGGCGCCACCGTCGTCGCCGCCTACAGCCCACGGGTGCGACCGGGCACGCCGGTCTCCTTCCCGGTGCGCTGGGACGATCTCGACGCCATCACCCCGGCCGACTTCACCGTGCACAACGCGCTCGAGCTCCTCGGCGACGCTGACCCGTGGGCTGCGCAGATGCCGAAACCGCAGCGCGTCCCCGACGAGCTCGTCGAGGAAGGCCACGCCATCCCGGTGGCTCGCGTGCGGGCGATGCACGAGGGCAAGCGGCGCAAGCGCGCCCGCGGCGGCTAGGAGCCGCCAGGCGAGGCGTACCCGCGCTTGCGTCGATCCGTACACTTTGTACTCAGTGGACGAGCGGCCGGGGAGTGCCCCCGAGTCCATGCCCGCCCCGGCGAGCGACAGCCTCGCCGCACGCCTCCGGCGCGCCTTCCGTGTGGTGCTGATCGGCATCGCTGTCACGGCGGTCGTCACCTTTGCCGTCTTCGGCTACGTGTTCTTCAAGGCCCGTCCCGACGCACAGCGCTACCTCGACGCCGGCGACGCGGCGCGTTCCGCCCACGCGGCGATGATCGACCAGGAGACGGGTATTCGCGGCTACCTCTTGAGTGGACAGCAGCAGTACCTGGCTCCCTACCTGCAGGGCCGCCAGACGATGGAGACCCAAGAGGGGCAGTTGCTCGCACGCGTCCAGAGTGACGGACAACTGACCAAGCTCGTCTTCGAACGGCGCCTCGCCGAACAGGCCTGGTTCGACCAGTGGGCCACGCCCGCGGTGCAGCGCCAACAGGGGCCGCAGGATCCCGCCCAGCTGTCGGCGTTCGTAGCGAAGGGCAAGACGCTGTTCGACGCCTACCGCGCCCAGCACGTGCGCCTGCTCGGCGCCGTCGACGACGCGCGCGACGCCGCCATCGCACGCGAGGGCATCGCCCTCGGCGTTGGCGCCGGGCTCGACCTTGTCGTCCTGTTGGCCACCGCCATCGCCGCCCGTCGGCAGAGCCGCAGTCTCGAAGAAGCCCTCGTCACGCCCGTCGCCGAGATCGTCAACGTGATCGTTCGGGTGCGCGATGGCGACCTCGACGCCCGTCCCTCGGGACGCGGTCCGCGCGAGCTGCACGAGATCGCCAGCGGCCTGAGCGAGATGACCGAGTCGCTGGCTGAAGCCCGCGCCGTCAGCGACGCGCGCGAGGCCGAGCTTGCCGAGCAGGCCGACCGTCTGGATCGCGTCCTCACGATGTCGCGCGAGGTGGCGGGCAGCCTGAACCTCACCTACGTGCTTCGGGCCGTCGCCACGAGCACGCTGTCACTCGCTCCGTTCACGCGCATGATCGTGTGGCTGCTGGATGAGGCCGACGCCCGATTGCACTCGGCCTATGACTCGTCGCCGGCCGACGACGACGCGAGTGATCTGCCAGACATCGAGCTCGGCCGCGACCTCGTGGGTCAGGCCGCCAAGTACGGCCGCACGATGACGCGCGGCGCCGACAACGTCTTCCGTTCGAACACCCAGGAGGGCGTTCCCATCGCGGGGGTCGCCATTCCGATGGTGGTGGGCGCGCGCGTCATCGGCGTGCTCAAGTGCTTCCTCGACCCACCCGCGGCCCTGTCGCCGATGACCACTGAGGTGCTGGAGACGCTGGCATCCCAGGCCGCGACCGCGGTCGAGGCGGCGCGCCTCCACGAGCGCACCGAGCAGCTGAGCCAGACCGACGCCCTCACCCGCCTCTTCAACCGCCGGCGCCTCGACGCCGACCTAGAGGCCGAGTGCTACCGGGCCAACCGGTACGAGCGCCCGCTGTCGTTCGTGATGCTCGACGTCGACCACTTCAAGCGCTTCAACGACCGGTTCGGTCACCAGCGCGGCGACGAGGCGCTGGAGATGGTGGCCAAGGTCATCGCCGACACCGCGCGCGAGAGCGACACCGCGTACCGCTTCGGTGGCGAAGAGCTGGCTGTGCTGTGCCGCGAGACGGATCTGGAAGGGGCGTCCGAGCTCGCCGAGCGCCTGCGCGTCGCGGTCGAACGGCGGATGGAGGCCGAGGGTGTCACCGCGTCATTCGGCGTCGCCGCGCTCGCGCCCGGCAGGACGTCACCAGACGAGCTGGTGGAGGCCGCCGACCGAGCCATGTACGACGCCAAGCGCGCCGGTCGCAACCGGGTGGCCGTCGCCGAGCGGCCGACGCCGCCGATGCGGATCAGCCGGTGAAGTTGACCTGACCGGCGACGGCGGCGGCGGGCGCCGCAGCCGGGGTCGTCGTGGCGGTGCTCGGCGCGGGATTGCTCGTGGGGGCGGCGGTCGTCGACGGTGTCTGGGCGACGGTCGTCGTTGGGGCGGCCTGGCCCTGCACGGTGACGGTGCCGTGCATGACCGCGAAGCCGTGGATCTTGCAGTAGTAGTTGTAGGTCCCGGCGCCGTTGAACGTCTGATTGACCGACGAGCCGTTCGCACCTCCCACGGAAAGGTCGAAGGCCGGGTCTGTCCCCGTGCCGGCGTCGGTGCCATTGCAGGCTGCGGGGTCGCAGCGGGTCACGGTGTGGGCGGTGCCCGAGTTGTTCGTCCAGGTCACGGTGTCACCGCTGGGAACGGTGACTGTCGGCGGCGCGAAGCAGTAGGGCGATCCGGAGCACGAAGCGCCGCCATTGATGGCGACCGCGGTCGCCGCGTTCGCTGAGCCGGGCGCCAGGACCTGAAAGAGGCCGACCACGAGGGCGGCGCTGGCGGCCAGGCGGACGAGAGCAAGGACTGTTCGTCGCATATCTCCCGTCCTACGCGCCAGCGGGGGCGGGCGGATGTCTCTCCCGGTGGTCGCTCCTAGGTAGTCGCCTTGCGGGAGCCGTCCGGCCATCCGTGGGCCCACGCCGGGTCCCTGTCGGCACGGCCCGCGCCCTCGAACACGCGCAGGCCCCGCACGAACGCCATCCGGTCCTCGTCGGCGATCTGTCCGACCAGACGGCTCAATGCCCGCCGCCGCCCGGCAAGGCCATCGCGGACGAGCTTGGCGCCGGTCGGGGTGAGCGTGAGCCGAACCTGACGCCGGTCGTCTTCCGACGTCACGCGATCGACCAAGCCGGCCCGCACCAGGCGGTCGCACATGCGCGTCGCCGTCGACGGTGACACCTCGAGGGCATCGGCCAGATCCGACGACCGCATGCCGCCCGCACTCTCGAGCAGCGCCAGCGTCCTGAACTGAGACAGGGTCACGCGTTCGGGCAGCGTGCGAAGGGCGATCCCGACCAGCGCCTTCGAGGCTTCCAGGAGCGCGTCGGTGACGTCTTCCATGTCGGTGACGCCCACGCGAGAGACCTCAGGCATACTGCAACTATTGCATAGGGCAAATAATTGTGCAATGATGATTGTGGTCGAGGAAGCGGCCGCCGAGGCGAGGCCAAGGGAGGATTGGTGGCCGTCAGCCTGAGGTCCGGCGCGGCTCCTTCGGGAAGTACGCGCCTCGGACTGCTTGACATTCATATGGAGTACGCGCGGACGCATCACCCGGCGCTGCGGGAACGTCTCGTGCTCGGACACATGGCGCTGGCCATGAAGCTGGCCAAGCGCTTCGGGCCCCGAGGTACCCAAAGCCAGGACGACGTCAATCAGGTCGCGTCCCTCGCCCTCATCAAGGCGGTGGAGGGATTCGACCCGACGCGCGGCATCCGGTTCTCGACCTACGCCACCGCCGTCATCCTCGGCGAGCTCAAGCGCAACCTCCGCGATCACACGTGGTCAGTGCGGCCGTCTCGCAGCGCGCACGACCTCTATCTGGCGATGGAGTCGACGCTCGACGATCTCACCAACGAGCTGCGACGCCGACCAACGTTGCCCGAGGTGGCCGCCCGTCTGGGTGTCGGCGTCGAAGATGTCGTCCACGCCCAGGAGGTCGCCGGCGGGCGCAACGCGTCCTCCCTCGACCGTCCCCCGGTCGGAAGTCGAGAGGCGCTAGTCGACGTCCTCGGCGACGACGACGCGAACCTCCGGCTCGTCGAACAGCGGGCGACTCTCCGCGCCCTGCTCTCGGTTCTCGGTGACCACGAGCGCACCGTGGTTGGGCTCCGTTTCCAGAAGGGTCTGAGCCAGGCTGCCATCGCGCGCGAGCTGGGCACGAGTCAGATGCACATCTCGCGAGTGCTGCGTCGCGCGATGGAGAAGATGCGCGTCGCCGTCGACGGTACGGCTGCCTAGAGATTCAGCAGCGCCAGCGGGCCGCATCGGCTCGTTTGAGTGTGAGCCCCGAGCCCACCGACGACAGGTCGGGTCGCAGCGTGCCGCCGACGGGCGACGGCACACCGTCGAAAAGCAGGTGTTCGACGCGGACGTGGTCGGCGAAGTACTCGATGTGCCGGACGTTGGGAGCCGCCGGCGCCACGTGAACGTGCAGCGCCGGGGCGCAGTGGGCTGAGACCTCGAGGCCGTGGGCGGCCGCGATGGACGCCGCTTGGAGCCATCCGCTGAAGCCGCCGCACCGGGTGACGTCGGCCTGCAGACAGTCGACGGCTCTCGCGGCACACATGCGCTGGAAGTACCAGGCCTCGTCACCGTATTCGCCGGCGGCGACGTCGCAGTCCAATCGTTCGCTGATCGACCGCAGCCCTTCGAGGTCATCCGAGGACACCGGTTCCTCGAACCACGTGACGCCCTGTTCCTCGAAGCGTTGACCGACGCGCACCGCCTGCTTGGCCGTGTAGGCGCCGTTGGCGTCGACGTACAGCTCGGCGTCGGGACCGATTGCTCGGCGGGCGACCGCGGCCCGCTCGACGTCCCGGTCTTCTCGGCTGCCCCACGCCGTCCCGACCTTCATCTTCACCCGGGGAATGCCGTCGTCGTGCACCCACGTCCCGAGCTGACGCTCGAGCTCGTCCTCGGTGAGCGACGTGAAGCCGCCGCTTCCGTAGATGGCGACGTCGTCGTGGACCTGGCCGAACAGGCTGGCGAGGGGGACGCCGAGCGTGCGGGCCTTGAGGTCCCACAGCGCGGTGTCGACGGCCGAGATCGCCATGGCCGTCGGGCCCCGCCGCCCGACGTTGCGCACCGCGATGGCCATGTCGCGAGCGAGGCGGCTGACGTCCATGGGACTCTCGCCTTCGATGGCGGCTGAGAGTTCGCTGTGCACGAGCTCTGCGCACGCGGCACTGCCGTACGTGTAGCCGAGGCCAGTCACGCCGCCCGCCTCCACCTCGACCACCACGATGGTCGTCGCCGTCCAGGTCAGCGTCCCGTCGGATTCAGGCTCGTCGAGGGGGACGCGGTAGGCGGTGGCGTGGACGTCGTCGATCTTCATCGGCCGTCGATCTTGTACCCGGTTATAGGCGCCGTGTCCCGGGTAGTCGCCAATGCAGAAGCGCAGAAGCACGCCGCCGAAAGGAGCGCCAACATGGCCATGACGGTCGCCGATCAGCTCCTCGAACGCCTCCGTGAGTGGGGCGTCCGACGCATCTATGGCTACCCGGGAGACGGCATCAACGCCATCCTCGGCGCCCTCGATTCGGCCGGCAACGACCCCGAGCTCATCCAGGTTCGTCACGAAGAGATGGCTGCCTTCATGGCGTGCGCCCACGCCAAGTTCACCGGCCAGTTGGGTGTCTGCATGGCCACCTCAGGGCCCGGCGCCATCCACCTTCTCAATGGTCTGTACGACGCCAAGCTCGATCACCAACCCGTGCTCGCCATCGTCGGCCAGCAGGCGGCCACCGCGTTGGGCGGCCACTACCAGCAGGAGGTCGACCTCCCGTCCTTGTTCAAGGATGTCGCCAGCGAGTACGTCACGATGATCACCCACCCGCAACAACTGCCGATGGCGGTTGACCGGGCGGTGAGGATCGCGGCGGCCGAGCGCTGCGTCACCTGTCTCATCCTTCCCAACGACGTGCAGGAGGAGGAGGCGCAGCCCCGGCCGCCCCAGGAGTTCAAGATGGTGCCCGGCAGTGTGGGCTTCGCGTGGCCGCGAGTGCTGCCGCCGGACGCCGAGCTGCAGCGGGCGGCCGCCATCCTCAACGAGGGCGAACGTGTGGCGATCCTTGTCGGTCAGGGCGCGCGCAGCGCGGCCGACGAGTTGGTGGAAGTCGCCGACATCCTGGGCGCCGGTGTGGCCAAGGCGCTGCTGGGCAAGGACGTGCTCCCCGACGACCTGCCCTTCGTCACCGGCTCGATCGGCTTGCTGGGCACCAAGCCCAGCTACGACCTGATGATGGATTGCGACACGCTCTTGATGGTCGGGTCGAGCATCCCGTACTCACAGTTCCTGCCCGAGTACGGCCAGGCCAAGGCCGTGCAGATCGACATCGATCCCCGGATGATCGGGATCCGCTACCCGATGGACGTCAACCTTGTCGGCGACTCGAAGGAGACCCTGCGGGCGCTGTTGCCGTTGCTGCAGCGGAAGTCCGACCGCAGCTGGCGGGAGGCGATCGAGGGGAACGTCGCCGACTGGTGGAAGCTCATGGAGTCGCGCGCCATGTCGGACGCCAACCCGATCAACCCGCAGCGCCTGTTCTGGGAGCTGTCACCTCGGCTGCCCGACAACGCCATTCTGAGTTCGGACTCGGGGTCGGCGGCCAACTGGTACGCGCGCGACATCAAGATGCGCAAGGGCATGCGCGGCTCGCTGTCGGGGACCCTCGCCACGATGGGCGCCGGCGTCCCTTATGCCATCGCGGCCAAGTTCGCCCATCCCGACCGTGTCGCGGTCGCGCTGGTCGGCGACGGCGCCATGCAGATGAACGGCATGGCCGAGCTGCTCACGGTGAAGAAGTACTGGAAGCGCTGGAGCGACCCGCGGCTCGTGATCCTCATCCTCCACAACAACGACCTCAACCAGGTCACGTGGGAGATGCGGGCCATGGAGGGCAACCCCAAGTTCGAGGCCTCTCAGGAGATTCCCGACTTCGACTACGCGCGCTTCGCCCAGATGGCGGGACTCATCGGGATCCGGGTGGAGAAGCCCGACGACGTCGGCAGTGCCTGGGATCGTGCCTTCAGCGCCGATCGACCGGTCGTCATCGACGCGGTGGTCGACCCGGACGTGCCGCCGCTGCCCCCGCACATTGAGTTCAAGCAGGCCAAGGCGATGGTGATGGCGGTCATGCACAACGACCCGGACGGCAAGGGCATCGTGCGTCAGGCAGCCAAGCAGGAGCTGCTCGGCTGGCTCCCCGGCCGGGGCTGATCGTCGTGCTCAAAGGCGATGTGCTCACGTCCGACGCAGCGGCCGGTGTCGACCGCGCCGCGCTCGAACAGGACCTGAAGGCGGCCGTCGGCGGCGAGGTTCGCTTCGACGCCGGCAGCCGGTCGGTCTACGCGGTGGCCGGGAGCAACTACCGGCAAGTGCCGATCGGGCTGGTCGTGCCGAAATCCATCGACGATGTCGTAGCGACGGTCGGCGTGTGCGCCCGGCACGGCGCGCCCGTGTTGCCCGTCGGCGGCATGACCAGCCTGGCCGGCCAGAACGTCAACGTGGCCGTCACCATCGACTTCTCGAAGTACCTCGGGAACATCGACGCCGTCGATCCCGAAGCTCGGATCGCCCGCGTGCAGCCCGGACTCGTTCTCGACGTGCTGCGAGACCGGGCCGAGCCGCACCACCTCACGTTCGGGCCCGATCCGTCGACCCACACGCACTGCACACTCGGCGGGATGATCGGCAACAACTCGTGTGGCGTGCACTCGGTGATGGCGGGGCGGACGTCGGAAAACGTCGTCGACCTCGACATCCTCACCTACGACGGTCTGCGCATGACCGTGGGGCCGACCAGCGACGAGGAGTTCTCCAAGATCGTGGCCGCGGGTGGGAGACGGGGTGAGATCTACGCCGCGCTGCGGGACTTGCGCGACCGTTACGCCGACCGGGTCCGGGAACGTTTCCCCGACATCCCGCGACTGGTGTCGGGCTACGCGCTCGACCAGCTCCTCCCTGAGAAGGGGTTCAACGTCGCTCGCGCCCTCGTCGGCACCGAAGGCACGTGCGTGACCGTCCTCGGCGCGACGGTGCGACTCGTGCACAGCCCTCCCGAGCGGACACTGGTCGTGCTCGGGTTCCGTGACGTGTACACGGCTGCCGACCACGTGATGGACGTGATGGCGTACGGACCCGTCGGGTTGGAGGGCATGGACGACGTCCTTGTCCAGGACATGAAGACCAAGGGCGTGCACACCGGACAGCTCGGGCTCCTTCCCGACGGCGGCGGGTGGCTCCTCGTCGAGTTCGGGGCCGACACGAAAGAAGAGGCCGACGCCAAGGCCAGGGAGATGATGTCGGGCCTGGGCAAGGGTGACGACGCCCCGAACATGAAGCTCTACGAGGACCAGAAGGAAGAGGACACCGTCTGGAAGATGCGGGAGGCCGGGCTCGGTTCGACGGCGCTCGTGCCCAACAAGCCGCGCACCTGGGAAGGCTGGGAGGACAGCGCCGTCCCGCCGCCGCGGTTGGGCGACTATCTGCGGGACTTCCGCCAGCTGCTCGACGACCACCACTATGCCTGCTCGCTCTACGGTCACTTCGGCGACGGCTGCGTCCACACCCGCATCGACTTCGACCTTCGCACCGCCGACGGGATCCACCAATACCGCTCGTTCGTCGAGGACGCCGCCGATCTCGTTGTCCGTTACGGCGGGTCGCTGTCCGGCGAGCACGGCGACGGCCAGTCGCGTGCCGAGCTCCTTCCGAAGATGTTCGGCGAGGACCTCGTCCGGGCCTTCGGCGAGTTCAAGGCCATCTGGGACCCCGACAACAAGATGAACCCGCACAAGGTCGTCGAGCCCTACCGCGTCGACCAGAATCTGCGCCTGAACACCGACTACCGCCCGTGGCAGCCGGTCACGTTCTTCCAGTTCCCCGACGACGACCACAGCTTCCAGGAGGCGACGCTGCGGTGCGTCGGGGTCGGCAACTGCCGCCGGGAGGGCGGGGGCACCATGTGCCCGAGCTACATGGTGACGAGAGAAGAGGAGCACTCGACCCGCGGTCGGGCCCGCTTGTTGCACGACATGCTCGTCGGCGACCTGATCACCGACGGTTGGCGCTCGAACGAGGTCCGCAACGCGCTCGACCTCTGCCTGGCGTGCAAGGGGTGCAAGAACGACTGCCCGGTCAACGTCGACATGGCGACGTACAAGGCCGAGTTCCTCGCCCACCACTACGCCGGCCGCGTGCGTCCGGCAGCGCACTACACGATGGGATGGTTGCCGGCGGCGGCGCTGGCGGCGGCCAAGGCGCCCCGAGCTGTCAACGCCGCCCTCCACACTCCTGGTCTGCAGTCGCTGGTAAAGCGGGTCGGCGGCATCGATCCGCATCGCACACTGCCGCGGTTCGCACCACAGACGTTCACATCGTGGTTCCAGGAGCGAGGTGGGTCTGTGCGCGGCCGGCCCGAGGTCCTCCTGTGGCCAGACACGTTCACCAACCACTTCGATCCCGCGATCGCGCGCGCTGCCGTCGACGTCTTGGAGCAGGCCGGGTTCTCCGTGATAGTGCCCGAGCGGCCGGTGTGCTGTGGGCTGACCTGGATCTCGACCGGTCAGCTCAAGACGGCGAAGCGGGTGCTGCGGCGCACGCTGCGACTCCTGCAGGATCCAATCGAGCGGGGCGTCCCAGTCGTCGGGCTGGAACCGAGTTGCACCGCCGTCTTCCGGTCCGACATGCACGAGCTGTTCCCGCACAATCAGGACGCCGCTCGACTGATGAAGGAGACCTACACACTCGCCGAGTTCCTCAAGAAGAAGGCCCCTGATTGGGAGCCACCGCTGTTGCAGCGCACGGCGATCGTGCAGGGCCACTGCCACCACAAGTCGATCATGCACATGGACGCCGACGAGGAGCTGTGGTCGAAGATGCAGCTCGACGCAGAGATGCTCGACTCGGGGTGCTGCGGTCTCGCCGGCAACTTCGGCTTCGAGCGCGGCCACCACGACGTCTCGGTCGCCTGCGCCGAGCGAGTGCTGCTGCCGCGGGTGCGTCAAGCGTCGGCCGACACCATCGTGATGGCCGACGGCTTCAGCTGCCGGACCCAGATCGGCGAACTCAGCGACCGCCAGGCACTGCACCTCGCCCAGGTGCTCGAGATGGCGCTCCACAAGGCCGACCCGGGGATGCTCCCCAAGGAGCGACCTGAAGCGGCGTTCAGCTCGTCCTAGCTGGCTTCCGGCTTGTCGTCCCGGCCGTCGCCGCCCTCACGGAGGCCGCGCTCGAACTCCGACTTCGCCGACCCGAGCGAGCGGGCGAGCTTCGGCAGCTGCGAACTGCCAAAGAGCAGGGCGACGACCACGAGCAGGATCAACAGGTCAGGACCGAGGATCTCAGCGAGCACCACGCCGCTCAGCGTACGGCCGGACCAAGCGGAAGTCCGGTCAGCCGGGTCAGCGGGTCGGCGTGAAGCGCACCGGTAGGTGCTTGGGCCCTGAGATGAAGTTCGACGGGAGCCACTCGACCGAGCCGGCGGGTTCGACGTCGGGCATGCGCGCGAAGACCTCGCTCAGCAGCTCGTTGATCTCGATGCGAGCCAGATGGGCGCCGAGGCAGAAGTGAGGCCCCCCGCCGCCGAAGGCGATGTGATCGTTGGGCTGACGGCCCACGTCGAACCGGTCGGGGTCGGCGAACGCCCTCTCGTCGCGGTTGGCCGATCCGTAGTACATGACGACCTTGTCGCCCGCGGCGATCTGCGTCCCCGCCAGCTCGACGTCGCGGGTCGCCGTCCGGCGCATGTGGATCACCGGGCTCACCCAGCGCAGCATCTCCTCGATGGCGGTCGGCAGGAGCCCGTCGAGGTCGGCTTGGAGGCGGCGCCGCTCGTCGGGATGCTCGAAGAGGGCGACGAGACCGCCGCCGACGAGGTTTCGCGTGGTGTCGCCACCGGCGTCGACCAGCAGGATGAAGAAGAGGTTGAAGTCGATGTCATCGAGGAGGTGGCCGTCGACCTCGGTGGTGACGAGCACGCTGGCCAGGTCGTCGGCCGGCTTCCGGCGCTTCTCCTCGGCCACGCCGTGCGCGTAGTTGAACATCTCGAGCACGGCGGCCAATGCCGCCCCTTCGGGCTGGGACTCGGGAGCGGCGTGGATCGCTTCGGTCAACTCGTACAGCCGGCGGCCGTCGTCGAGCGGGAGGCCGAGTAGGTCGGCGATGACGAACGACGGCATCTCGCCGGCGACGTCGGTGACGAAGTCGCACTCGCCGCGGTCGATGACGGCGTCGACGATCTGGCGGGCGAGGTCGCGGATGCGCGGCCGTAGGCGCTCAGCGGCGCGGGGCGTGAACTCGCGGTTGATCGTCCGGCGCAGCCGCGTGTGGTGCGGGGGATCGGCCATCAGCATCATCTGGTGGTCGCCGAAGTCGAGCCCCGGCGCGGGGTCGGGGATCATCGTGGTGGGCACAGAGGAGAACGTCTCGTGGTCCCGCCCCACGGCCCGCACGTCCTCGTAACGGGTTACGGCCCAGAAGCCCGGTCCGTCGGGCTCGGCGTGGCGGAAGACGGGCTCGTGGTCACGCAGCCAGCGGAACTGGGCGTGCGGCTGGCCGTGAGCGAACGAGGCGGGGTCGAGGAGGTCGATGGTGGTGCCGGTGTCGGTCGTCGCCACGCTCGCAGCCTGCCAGGCCGCACAATTCCTTGCCAGCAATGGCCAGTGGGGTACCTTTTATATGACGTATTGAGACCAGAGTCGGAGTGTCCGGCTCGTAGGCCCACCTCACCGCTCCCGGGTTTGTGGAGATTGCCGAGGCAGGCCTCCCACAACCCAAGGAGTTCATGTAGTGACGTCGTTCGCCGATCTCGGCTTGCGCGCGGACTTGGTTGCCGCGCTCGAAGCCGAAGGCATCAACGAGCCCTTCCCCATTCAAGAAGCCACGATCCGCGACAGCCTCGGCGGACGCGATGTCTGCGGCAAGGCCAAAACTGGCTCCGGAAAGACCCTCGCGTTCGGCCTGCCGATGCTCGAGCGGGCGCCGGTCGACGTGAAGCCCGGTCAGCCCGCAGCGCTCGTACTCGTGCCGACGCGCGAGCTCGCTCGTCAGGTGGTGGACGTGCTCACGCCTTTGGGCCGCGCCCTGGGGCTGCGCACGATGGCGCTGTACGGCGGCACCCAGCTCGACCGGCAGATGAAGTCGTTGAAGCGTCCCGTGCACCTGGTGGTCGCCACCCCCGGTCGTCTCATCGACCTCATCGATCGTGACGCCATCAACATGTCCGCCGTCGAGATGGTGGCCATCGACGAGGCCGACCGCATGGCCGACATGGGCTTCTTCCCGCAGGTGGAATGGATCCTGCGCCGGCTCGAGAACCGCAGCCAGACCCTGCTGTTCTCGGCGACGCTCGATGGTGACGTCGGCGGTCTGGTCCGTCACTTCCTCGAGGATCCGGTGCGCCACGAGGTCGCATCCGCGACCGAGACCGTCGAGGAGATGCACCACCGCTTCCTCGCCGTGCACGAGATGGACCGGGTGAAGGTGGCCGCCGCCATCGGGCGGGGCGCCGCCCGCACGCTGATCTTCACGCGCACCAAGCGTCAGGCCGATCGCGTCGTCACCCAGTTGCGGGGTGAAGACGTGCGGGCCGCCGCCATCCACGGTGACCTCCGTCAGTCAGCTCGCGAGAAGGCGTTGGCCGACTTCGCCGCCGGCAAGGTGCCCGTCCTCGTCGCCACCGACGTCGCCGGCCGGGGCATCCACGTCGAGGACGTCGACATCGTCGTGCACTACGAGCCGCCGCAGGATCAGAAGGCCTACCTGCACCGCTCGGGCCGCACGGCCCGGGCCGGGCGCACGGGCATGGTCGTGACCTTCGTGCTGTGGAACCACGTGGCCGACGTCGAAAGACTGCAGAAGCGGCTGGGACTGAACGAGCCCGTCATCGAGGTCTTCTCCAACGACCCCCGCCTGGCCGACCTGCACACGCTGGACAGCCCGGCGCCCCCGCGGCGAGTCGCCACCGGTTGAGCGGTTAAAGGGCCGCACCTGGGGCCCTCCTCGCCCCAAGCACCCAGGTCCACCGCCAGGCGGCGGTCGCGGCCCGCACTGTTTGTACCCCGCGGGCCGTACCCTGAATACGTGGGGTCTTCCCTCGAGTCCGAGGTGAGCGCCCTCGCTCACCGCATCGCCGACCTCGGCGCGGGGGAGCGGTCCGACATCGTGCAGAGCTCGTGGTGGAGCGAGCGCATGCTCGAGTGGGCGATGTCGCATCCGTCGTTCAAGACGCAGCTGTTCCGGTTCGTCGACGTCTTTCCGGCGACCACCGGTGACGCCGACGTCTTGCGCCATCTCGACGAGTACTTCGCGCAGGCCGACGTTCCCCGCACGTTCGACCTCGGGCTCGATGTCGCCGATCGTGTGCCGTTCGGCAAGACCGCGGCCGCGTCGGTGGCGAGGCGCAACATCACGCGGATGGCGCGCCAATTCATCGTCGGCGCCGATCCGGACGCCGCCGTGCACGGCCTCGAGCGGCTCTGGCGGGCGGGCAGCGGGTTCACCGTCGACCTTCTCGGCGAGAAGACCGTCACGGACGAGGAGGCCGACGCGTACGCGGCGCGCGTTGACGAACTGCTCGCCGTCCTCATCGCCGCCACTGACCGATGGCCGCCCGACGACCATCTCGAGCGTGACGACATCGGGCCGTTGCCGCGCGTCAACGTCAGCATCAAGCCGACGGCGCTGACGTCGTTCCACGATCCGCTCTCGCGCGCTGACGCCCTCGCCGACGCCAAGGCGCGGCTGCGGCCGGTCCTGCGCCGGGCGCTCGAGGGAGGCGCGCACGTCCACTTCGACATGGAGCACTACGACTCCAAGGACGTCACCCTGCGACTCTTCCGTGAGCTGCTCGGTGAGGACGAGTTCGCCGACCTCCAGGCGGGCGCCGTGATCCAGGCCTACCTGAAGGATTCGCGTGACGACCTCGCCGACCTCGTCGCCTTCTCGTCACAGCGGCGCACGCCGATCACGGTGCGGTTGGTCAAGGGCGCGTACTGGGACACCGAGACGGTCGTCGCGCAGGCCGAGGGTTGGCCCGTCCCCGTCTACGAGGACATCGACGAGACCGAGGCCAACTACGAGCGCTGCGTGCACCTGCTGCACGACCACTACGGCCAGGTGCGAGCCGCATTCGGAAGTCACAACCTGCGATCGCTGGCGTACGCAGTCGTCAGCGCCCGCGAGCGGGGCATCCCCGACCACGGCTACGAGCTGCAGATGCTGTACGGCATGGCGCCGGCCGTGCACGCGGCGGTGCGCCGCCTCGGCTTCCGGCTGCGCGTGTACGCGCCGGTCGGTGAGCTGGTGCCGGGCATGGCGTATCTGGTGCGACGCCTGCTCGAGAACACGTCGAACGAGAGCTTCGTGCGCCGGCGGTTCAAGGAAGGCCGGGAGCTCGACGCTCTTCTCGCCTCGCCTCGCGTGCACGAGCCAGAGCTGCCCGTGTTGCCGCCGCCGACCCGTCGTCCGGCGACCGACCCTGCCGCGCCTGGCGACTACCACCACGAACCGGTTGCCGAGTGGCGACGGTCATCGGTGCGCGCTGGGTTCGGCGCTGCGGTCCAGGGCGTGGCGCTGGACACCGACGTCCCGGCGGTGGTCGACGGACGCGAGGTGTCGACGAAGGCGCGCATTGTGTCCGTCGACCCGGCGGCGTCGACGTGTGTGGTCGCCACGTCGGCGTCGTGCGGCCGGGCCGAGGCCGACGCCGCCCTCGACGCGGCCCGTCGAGCGTGGCCGGCGTGGGCGCGGACCCCTGTCGCCGAACGGGCGGCGGTTCTGTTCCGTGCCGCCGAGTGGATGCGGTCCCGCAAGAACGACCTGGCTGCCGTGCAGGTGTTCGAAGCGGGCAAGCCGTGGAAGGAGGCCGACGCCGACGTCTGCGAGGCCATCGACTTCTGCGAGTACTACGGCCGCGAGGCGCTACGACTGGGCGCGGGCGGCGCGGTCGAGTCGCCGCCGGGGGAGACCAACCGCCTGTCGTACCAGGCGCGTGGGATCGCGGCCGTGATCGCCCCGTGGAACTTCCCCCTCGCCATTCCCACGGGCATGGTCACCGCCGCGCTGGTGAGCGGGAACACCGTGCTGTTCAAGCCCGCCGAGCAGACGCCGCGCGTGGCGGCCGGGTTGGCCTCGGCCCTCCGGGCCGCGGGGCTGCCCGACGGGGTGCTGGCCTTCCTGCCCGGCGTCGGCGAGGAAGTCGGCGCCTACCTCGTCCAGCACCCCGAGGTGTCGACCATCGCCTTCACCGGCTCCAAACCCGTCGGGCTCGGCATCGTCGAGGCTGCGGGGGTGCACCGCGCCGGGCAGCGCCACGTCAAGCGGGTGATCGCCGAGATGGGCGGCAAGAACGCCATCGTCGTCGATGCCGACGCCGACCTCGACCAGGCGATCCCGGCCATCGTGTACTCCGCCTTCGGCTACGCGGGGCAGAAGTGCTCAGCCTGCTCCCGGTTGATCGTCGTGGACTCGGTCGCCGACGAGCTGTTGCCGCGGCTGGTCGGCGCAACGCGTGCGCTGCGCGTCGGCCATCCCCGTGAGATGGGGACGCAGGTCGGCCCGCTCATTGACGCCGACGCCCATAAGCGGGTGCGGTCCTACGTGGAGTTGGCCGAGCACGAGGGCACGGTTCTCTTTCACCAACAGGACGTGCCGTCGACCGGCTTCTTCGTCGGGCCGACGATCGTCACTGACGTATCGCCTCGCTCGCGCCTGGCCACCGAGGAGATCTTCGGGCCCGTGTTGACCGTGCTGCGGGCCTCGACGTTCGAGGATGCGCTGGCGCTGGCGAACGACACCGACTACGCCCTCACCGCCGGCGTGCTGTCCCGGTCGCCGGCCCACATCGAGCAAGCGGCGGTCGAGCTGCGCGCCGGCAACGTCTACGTCAACCGCACGACGACCGGCGCCGTCGTCGGCCGCCAGCCCTTCGGCGGCTACGGCCTGTCGGGGGCGGGAACCAAGGCGGGCGGCCCCGACTACCTCCTCCAGTTCGTCGACCCCCGGGTAGTGACCGAGAACACCCTCAGGCAAGGCTTCGCCCCGGGCGAGTAGGGGAGGGGCGGAAGGGGGACACTCCCGGCGTGGCCCTCTCGCTGAGACCGCAGCACCTCCGGCGCTACAAGGACGTGGCGCGCCTCCTAGCGAAGTACGGCCGGCGGGACATCATCTCCCAGGCTGGGCTCGACGAGGTGCTCGATGACGAGCATGCGAACGGAGAGCTGGCCGCCAAGGGCGAGGACCTCGCCCGGGATCTGGAGGCGCTCGGGCCCACGTACGTGAAGCTGGGCCAGCTGCTGTCCACGCGAGCCGACATCCTGCCGACGCCGTACATCAAGGCGCTGGCCCGGCTGCAAGACGACGTCGAACCCTTCCCCGTCGACCAAGTCGAGGAAGTGTTCTGCGCGGCGCTCGGCGTCCGTCCCAAGGACGTGTTCTCGACGTTCGAGTACGAGCCGATTGCGTCGGCGTCGCTCGGCCAGGTTCACCGGGCGGTGATGCGAGACGGCCGTGCCGTCGCCGTGAAGGTGCAGCGGCCCGGGATCCGTCAGCAAATCGTCGAAGACATGGAAGCGCTCGAGGAGATCGCCGAGCTCATCGACCGCCGCACGGAGTGGGGTGAGCGTTTCGGGCTGGCTGCGATGGTCGACCAGTTCCGGCGCAGCATCATGCGCGAGCTCGACTACCGGCGTGAGGCGCAGAACCTGTTGACGCTGCGCGAGAACCTCGAGTCTTTCGACCGCATCGTTGTGCCTGCGCCCGTCGTCGACCTCACCCGTTCGACGGTGCTGACGATGGACTTCGTCGGTGGCCGCAAGATCAGCTCGCTCGGACCGTTGGCGATGACCGACGTCGACGGTCCGATCCTCGCCGACCAGCTCTTCGGCGCCTATCTCAAGCAGGTCCTGCAGGACGGCTTCTTCCACGCCGATCCCCATCCGGGAAACGTGTACCTGACCGACGGCGGCGACCTCGCCCTGCTCGACCTCGGCATGGTCGCCCGTGTCGAGGCGGAGATGCAGGACAGCCTCGTGAAGCTGCTGCTTGCGGTCAGCGAAGGCCGAGGCACCGACGCGGCGGACGCGGCGATGGAGTTGGGCGAGCGGCTCGACGCCTTCGACGAGGACCGCTTCCGCCGCGATGTCGCCGACCTCGTGTCCTCGCATCAGGGCTTGGCCATGCAAGACATCCAGCCGGGATCGATCGTCGCCGAGCTGACGCGGATCGCGGGCGAGGCCGGCCTCCGCCCGGCGCCGGAGCTGACGATGCTGGGCAAGGCCTTGTTGAACCTGGACGACGTCGCCCGCCAGCTCGATCCCAACTTCGACCCGAACGCCGCGATCCAACGGCACGCCGCGGCGCTGCTCGAGAGTCGGATCCGCCACGCCATCTCGCCGTCGACACTCTTCACGGCCGCCCTTGACGCCAAGGAGTTCGCCGAGAAGCTCCCGGGCCGGCTGAACCACCTCCTTGACACCATTGCCGGCGGCGAGATCACGTTCGCGGTCAAGGGCATCGACGAGCGCGAGATCCTCCGCTCGCTGCACCGCCTCGCCAACCGAGTGGTGACCGGCCTGCTCCTCGCCGCCCTGATCGTCGGCGCCGCCCTGCTCATGCGGGTGAACACCCACTGGAAGCTCCTGGGCTACCCGGCCCTGGCCATCGTCTGCTTCATGCTGGCCGCCCTGCTCGCCCTGGGCCTGGTCTTCACCATCTTCATCGGCGACCGCCGCCGCGACCCGCCACGCTGATCACCGCTTTGTGGACATTTACCTGCCCCTGGGGTCGGTGAACGTCCACAAAGGCTCGCGATAGCCTCGGCGCTCACCGGGGCCGTTGGCGCAGTTGGTAGCGCACTTGCATGACGCGCAAGGGGTCACAGGTTCGAGTCCTGTACGGCCCACCAATCGAGCCCGATGCACGCGTCAGCGGGTTCAGTTCGTCGCGGTCGACCAGATGCTTGCGTGCGGCTGACTGTGCCACAGCGGGCTCATACCCGCGATTCGGTAGGCGTGTCGTCGCTGGACCACGACGGCGATCCGGTCAGCGGTTCGTGCAGGCGTCCAGCGGTCACGCTCGACGCCTCGACCCACGATCGCGATCGTATGAGACGGTCCCGAAGCGCGACGTGAGTGCAAACACACACGATCGATAGCCCTCGTTGCTCCGTTGTTGCAGCGACGTTGCAAACCCCTGGTCGACGCCGCAACCGATCCTCAACCCGGCCGTGGTCGGATCAGTTGACGGAAGCAAACCCCCATGGGGAGGGGATGAATGAGCAGGTTGAGCACCGCGGCCAGGCAACCGAAATGAGCGCGTACGCCCTCGGACGAGAGGCTGAACGCCAGCGGATCAACCACTTCCTCGATGGTCTGGTCGACGGGTATCGAGCGCTGGTGTTGGAGGGCGAAGTCGGCGTTGGCAAGACGACGCTTCTGCGGGAGGCGCGCGAGGCAGCTGAGGCTCGCGGGTACACCGTCCTTCCGGCGCATCCCGCCGAGTCAGAGACCCCCCTTGGCTTCGCCGCCCTGATTGACCTCCTCGGCTCAGTCGATGCTGACGTCTTGGAGCTGCTGCCCGCGCCACAGCGGCGCGCACTGGCAGTTGCGCTTTTTCGCGAGGACGCCGGCGACGAGCCGCCGGACCCGGGCTCGCACGCGGCGGCTGTGCTCGCCGTGCTCCGGATATTGGCAGGCCGATCGCCGGTGGTCGTAATGATCGACGATTTGCCGTTGCTCGATCCGCCGACGGCTCGAGTGCTGACCTATGCAACCCGCCGGCTCGACGCCGAGCGCATTGGACTAATCGGCGCCGTTCGCACGAACTGGTCAGGTGATGGACCACCGGTGCCCGTGGTCGAGAGCGCCCATCCACACCTCGTGGATCGGTTGAAGATCGGACCGCTCAGTCTCGGCGCCGTCAGGGAGCTCGTCGTCCGTCACACGTCTGCGGCTCCGAGTCGACAGCTCCTGTTGCAAATCCACGAGGCGTCGGGTGGCAACCCGCTCTTTGTCATCGAGCTCGCGCGGACAATCGGAGGCAATGAGCTGCCATCGAGCTTGGACGACGTCCGCTTTCCGAGGACGCTCGACCGGCTCATGGCAGAGCATTTGGCGTCTGTGCCGAGTGACATTCACGAGGTGCTGCTCCTGTCCGCCTTGGCGCTCGAGCCGACGACTGACATCCTTGCCAAGGCCGGCGAGGCATCGCTGGTGGAGCGGGCACTGCATCACGCTGTGCAGGCAGGAATTATCGAGATCCGCGACGGCCGTGTGAACTTTGTCCACCCCCTCGTCCGATCGGCGCTCCTGCGGACTGCGGAACCTCGGGCACGCCGCGTGGCCCACCGTCGACTGGCTGCAGCCGTTACCCGGTCAGAGGAGCGCGCCCGGCACCTCGCGCTCGGTACGGAGGAAACCGATGAAATGGTCGCCGCTCAACTCGAACATGCCGCCATCAGCGCCGACAATCGAGGTGCGTGCGAGATGGCGGCGGAGCTCGCCGAGCTCGCGGCGAGCCTGACGCCCGACGGCGACAAGGCGTCGCAGCGTCGGCGGGTGGCTCTGGCGGCAGAATGTCATTTCGAGTCGCTGGATCCTGACCGGGCAAAACAGCTGATCGAGGAGGTCGCCGCCGCCTGCCCTCCCGGCGCAGAGCGAGCGGCGGCACGCCTGAATCTCGTCAAGTACCTGCGATATCTCGGGGCATCAACCGAAATCTGGGAATCGACGCTGAACGCAGCGCGCGAGGACGCGGGCGACGATCGCGCGCTCGTCGCTGCGATTCGACTCGCGCTCGCGTTGACAGCCGCGAATGCGGGTGACCTGGTGAGCAGCGTCGCACATCTGACTGCCGCGCTCGAGCTTGCAGAGGAGCTGGGCGATCTCGCACTCCAGACGCAGGCGTGCGGTGGCCTGGCTTACGTTGCGTTCCAGCAAGGCGAAGGGGTACGGCGGGATCTCGTCGATCGCGCGCTGATGGACGTCGAGCAGCCTCGACACGTTCCATTCGAGCTGCGGCCCGCTTCGACGATCGGTCATTTGCTGCATTGGGCCGACGACTTGGACGGGGCGCGGCGTCTCTACGAACTTGAGTACGCGCGGCTCAGCGCCCAGGGTGCCGAGACAACCCTGCCGATGCTGCTGTGGGCATTGGGAGAGGTCGAGCTCTGGGCGGGAAACTGGTCGAAGGCCGAGGAGGTCCTCGAGGAGGGCTATCAGGCGTCACTCGCTGCGGACAACCTCGCCGGCACGGGGTTCGCGTTGGCGATCAAGGCCACGCTGCTTGCCTGCCGCGGCGCCTTGCAGGATGCACGAGCGATGGCCGAAGAAGCCATCCGGGTTGGCGACGCGATGAGTCTCCCGCTTCTCCGTGTTCTTGCCAGCCCAGCGCTCGGCGTGGCCGCGCTCTCGGTGGGTGACGCCGTCGCCGCAGAACAGGCCCTTGGTCCCCTTGGCTCCTTCGTGCCGATGACGGGGATCGTTGAACCTGGGCTCTTGCGCTACCTCCCGGACGCCATCGAGGCGCTGATCCGGCTGGGTGACCTCGAGGGTGCAGCGACGCTCCTTGACCCGTTCGAGTCGCGAGCGAGAGACCTCAATCGGCGGTGGGCGCTCGCCACTGCTGGTCGGTGTCGCGGTCTGTGGCTTGCGGGCTCCGGTGAGTCCGAACCCGCGGTCGCGGCGCTCGACGCCGCACTGGCACTGCATGAAGGGCTCGGCATGCCGTTCGAGCACGCGCGGACCCTGTTGGTGGCAGGTGAGGTCCGCCGCCGAGCCCGCCACAAGCGTCAGGCGGTCGACTCGCTCCGTGCCGCGGTCGACATTTTCGAGCGGCTCGGTGCGCCGTTATGGACTGAGCGCGCACGTTCGGAGCTGAGACGCGTCGGCGTACGAATGGGCGCACCCGTTGACGGCAACGCGTTGACAGCGGCCGAGCGACGGGTCGTTGAAGCCGCCATCAGCGGACGCACCAACGCGGAGATCTCTCGCGAGCTGTTCATGGCCAAGCGCACCGTCGAGACTCACCTCACGCACGCCTACCGCAAGCTGAACGTGCGGTCGAGGGCCGAGTTGGCCCAGGCGCTTGCGGACGACGAGCGGACCGCTTGACCGCGTCGAAACATTGCGTGATGCCACGATTCATTCTCAGCGGACGCGCTCATAACGTTGACCGTGAGTGACGAAAGGGAGTGCAGAACCGATGGACACCCACACGGGTAGCTTCCAATGATCGCGATTGTCGTCGTAGTGATCCTGCTGGTTCTCGTCGTGGGCGGCTTCGTGGTCACGTACAACGGCCTCGTACGCCGACGTAATGGCGTCGACAATGCGTGGGCACAGGTGGACGTCCAGCTCCGCCGGCGCTACGACCTGATTCCGAATCTGGTCCAGACGGTGAAGGGCTACGCGAAGCACGAACGCGAGACGTTCGAAGCCGTCACCCAGGCACGCGCCAGCGCCGTGAACGCGCAGGGGCCGGCGCAGCAGGCGCAGGCGGAAGGAGCACTTTCATCGACGCTGCGAAGCCTGTTCGCCGTCGCGGAGGCGTATCCGGGGCTCAAGGCGGACCAGAACTTCCGCAGCCTGCAGGACCAGCTGAGCGACACCGAAACCCGCATCGCAGCAGCGCGACAGTTCTACAACGACGCCACGGTGGCCTACAACAACGCGACGCAGACGTTCCCGGCCAACGTGGTTGCGCGCATGGGATCATTCCCACAGCGGCAGTACTTCTCCACCGACGGCGAGGCACGGGGCCCGGTGGCTGTCAGTTTCTGAGTCGCCGAGCGGCGTCATGCCTTCACCTTGGCAGGCGCAATCAGCGATGTGAGGTTCCGGTGCTGAGCGACGAGCACGCACGCGAAGAGCTCGCTGGTGGGCCTAGCCCCCGGTACGGCCGACTGCATGGGATAGAACTCCTCGACACTGAGATGGGAGAGCGACGGTGCGAAGAGGCGTTGGGCAAGTGCGTCGCAGGTCGCTTTGGTAGTCGCGGGTACCGTCGAGAAGCTTCGGTCTCGCATGAAGGTCACCTCAAAGATCTGGCCCTGGTGCGGCTTGGTGCAATCAACAGAGGTCACCTTGGCGGGCGTGGGGGGTGGCGGGACGGCCTGGATGCAGTCGTTCGCCGCGAGCTCGGTGATCGGCATCGTCACAGAGGGCTTCGGGTCGACATAGTTCGATCCACGGCCTCGGTACTTCCAGCCGCCGACGCTGAACAGCAGGAAGATCCCAACAACCCCGAGCAGGGCGAGACCACATCCGAGCTTCGCCCCCTTCCGCAGAGGATCGCCGGCCGGCCGCCCGTGCAGTGTCTCCAGCGTCTCGAGCGGGTTGACCAGCGCGCCTAGGGCACCAAGCGCCTCCTCCGCGGCCGGGCTGATGCCAGGATCCTGTGGCTCTTGGGGTTGTGGGCCCTTCGGGTTTTCCACCGTGACCTCCATGTCGGGGGAGCGCGTTCAGTAGCTCGGACCGTACGTGGACGGCAGCGGCCACGAATCCGTGACGCCACGCATTTCACTCGCCGACCGCAAGGCTGGCGCCCACAAAAAGGCGGGGTCTACGGATTCGAACGCGGCCGACGATGCGTAGCGTCCAGCCGTGGCTCTCAACAGCGTGATCGGCTGCGGGATCATGGTCGCGAGCACCGTGCTCTTCTGGGGGTGGCTCGTTGTCGCCCGCCGAGTCGCCCGGTACCACCAAGTCGTCCACGGCGCCGACCCGCCGAGCATGGAGCTCGGCGACGAACCGCCGGCCGTCGTCAACTACCTCCTCCATGGCCTGCGGGTGACGCCCGACGCGGTGGGGGCGACAGTCCTCGACCTGGCGGCGCGCAAGCAGCTCGAGGTCATCGAACTCGACCCGACCCACAACCTCATTCGACTCGGTCGCAGGGCAGACGGTAGCGACGGCCTGGAACAGTTCGAAGCGCCGATTCTCGCTGCGGTGCGACACGCGATCGGCGTCGACGGCACCGCGACAGTCAAGGCACTCGCTGAGGCCTTCGCGCCGCACTCGGCTTCAACATGGCTGACGCTCAAGACGGCCGTCACCAAAGCAGCTGCCGCCCAAGGGCTGACGACCGAGAGCTCCAAGGTGAGCAACTGGGCGGTCATTGGGCTTCCAGCCCTGTTCACCACCGGGTATGTCATCGCTCTGCCGGCGCTCTTCATCACGATCCCGGTCCCTCTCCTCGGCTTCCTCGTCCTTGCCGTCATCCTTCGAATCAGGGGCCGGGCGACGGTGCTGACCGAGAAGGGCCAGGCCGTCGGGAGGCGATGGGCGGGAGTGAAACACTTCCTCCAGCAGGACGGGTCGTTCGATCGCCTGCCTTCGGGGGCGGTGGCGATCTGGGATCGCTACCTCGCCTACGCAGCCGCCATGGGTCTGTCGGGCCCGGCCGTCCGCGGCGTGGTGACAGAGCTACGAACGACCCTGTCCGTGTCGGACGCGAAAGAGACGGCTGCCGGTGTGCACGCCATGTGGGACTGGATGCACGGCGACCCGCGCCAGATAGAGCAGCTTGAACGCAAGGCGCTGACCGAGAAGTATCCCGACGGTCCTGACCTCGACACCGTGTTCGGCCCGTCGGGCGGCTCCTTCAGCGACCTCGTCCGGCGAACAGCGCAGTCGTGGAAGGCGTCCTCGGGTGTGGCGAAGACAGCGCCCGACCGCTGGCGTCGAGCGGCGATGCGCCGGATCAACGACCTGGTGGACGCTGCTCCGCCAGAGGTGGCGGTCGACGTCATCAGCGTCGCCCAAATGGTGAGAGCGGTGATCGCGGCGACGGAGACAGCGGGTACGACGGCTGAGGGCGGCGGCGCGAGTTCCGCCTCAGACCCGGCGGCGATGCTGGACGCGCTCCCAGTAGCACTCAAGGAGCCGCTCGGCCGCATCGAGGCGTACCTCGCCAGCCAGCCCGCGAGTGCCGACATGGCCAAGTCGCTGGGGGTCGATGCCGCTGATCTCGCCTCGGTGCTGCGCGATCTGAAGAGGAGCTCACCGTCGGTGCGCTAGCGCACCGACACGTATGTGCGGGATGCCACGATTCGTTGCGAACGTGCCGCCGTTACGTTCGATTCGTGGTCGACGAGAACGCTGTTCACCGAATCCCAGGCCGACTATCTCGATCAAGTCGTGTGCGGACCGCGGCGTCTGTGTGCGTGGTTCTCGGCGCGGTCGCGCTGATCGGCGCGTGTTCTTCGGGTGGGTCGAAGACAACGGCGTCCGCCGGCTCCGTCGGAGCCACGAACGCATCGGCCCATTCCGGCGGCGCCACGACGAGCGTGCCGACGGCGTGCCAGTTCGTGAGCTCTCCTTCTCTCTGCGAGACCGTGGACGTCACCTCGCCGACGGCGACCAATGGCACGAACGCAGCGACGCTCACGGTGGATATCGGCAACGAGACCACGGCGCCCTCGTGCGCTGCGTGGATAGGGACGCCGCTCGGCCAACCTCTCTACTTTCCGGGGATTGCGATCCCGCGCGGCGTCGACACCCCTGACAGCCAAGCGCTGGTGAGCAGTGCAAGAGGCGAGATCCTCAGCTACCGCGGACCGGGCGACTACTCAGCAACGGACGTCGTCGACACTGGCACGGCCCACTACCCGCTCATCTTCGACCTGGACCAGCGATCGGGCTACAACGCCGAGTACTCGACCGCCAACGGAGGCCAGCTCTCGTTGACGATCAAGCCTGACGGATCGGGGTCGCTGACCTTCACCGGGCTCACGCCATGGCGTAATCACACGAGCACCAAGTTCCCGGGACCGCTGACCGGAACTGTCACTTGGACGTGCGTGAACGGCTCTTGAGCACAGCACGATGACCAACGACGTCGGAAGACGAACCTCTACGCGACCTCGCGCTCGCGTCCGCCGCAGCCTCGTGCGCCGCGCGGCAGTCAGCTCACTGCTGGTCGGTATCGCAATCACTGCGGCGATAGCACACGCGATGGACAACGGTATCGACCTGACGCACGCTCGGCGTGCTGCAGCGACCTGCATCCCGCAAAATCAAAGCGATTACGAGAAGGGCACCGGAGGAAGTCGCTTCATTTGTCAGGGCTCGGGCGCGCCGGTGGACGACTACTACTCGACGCCGGAGAACGTCCTGCTGGCGGTCGACGCTCCGCACGGCCTGCTGTCGAACGACCGCGTGCTCAGCGCGGACGATCCATCCACGCATGCGGCGCTCATGTCTGTGCCGTCCCACGGCACCCTGGTCATGCAGCGCGATGGCTCGTTCGGCTATCGCCCCGACCCCGACTACAGCGGCGCGGACAGTTTTACGTACTGCATGGCAAACGACTACACCCTCGACCCGACAAGTCGGGTCAACGAACACCGGGGTTTTCAGACCGATGACCCCGCTGTGTGCTCCTACAAGGACTACGGGTTCGACCCGTACACGGCGACGGTGCACCTCGATGTCACTGCTGTGTTCAACCCAGCCGCTCCGCCTCCCACTGCGCTGCCGAAAGCGGTCAACGACGCCTACACGACGGTCCAGGATCATGCGCTCTCCATCGGCGTGCCGGGCGTCCTGTTCAACGACGTGCAGACGAACGCCACCGACGGCGCTCTACAGCAGAGCAACCCTGCACACGGATCGGCGACGCTGAACCAAGACGGCTCGTTTCTCTACACACCGGCCCCTGGCTTCATCGGCACTGACAGCTTCCGGTATTGCCTTGAACTGCTGCCGCCCGCCATGCCGCACAGTCCGCCGCCCCAACGAACGCCGACAATCGTGCCGCCCGGCGTCGCCAATGCCATTCCCGCTTGCAAGACGCCCGACGCAGTCGTGACTATCACGGTGCTCGGTCTGCCGCCCGAAGGCCGGCCTGTAGCCCTCGACGACAGATACACCACCGCGTTGAACACAGCGCTGGCCGTGCATTCGCCGGGTGTTCGTTCGAACGACTTCATTCCGGGAGTGGCGTGGCAGGCGATCGAGCAGTCGGCGCCGGCGCACGGCACGGTGAGCCTCACCCCGGATGGCTCGTTCGTCTACACACCGACGACCGACCACTCCGGCACCGACTCGTACACCTATTGCATCGGCGTCGCGTCCACGTGCGCGAGCAACATCGCCACAGTGACCATCTCGATTCCAGCCCCGAGGGGTGGGATCCTCACCGAGCGTGGCCTCACCCCCGGAGGGCGCGTCGTCACGCCTGATCCCGAACCGAATGTGCAGGGACCGCATGCGAGCGATCGCGGCGGGCTGCCCATCACTGGTGCGAGCGTGCTCCGTACAGGGCTCGTAGGGCTTTCGTTGCTCCTTCTGGGCATCGATCTGGCTGTGATGGGAAGACGCCGGCGGCTCCCGGCGGCGAAACTCCGTCCCGCTGACGGCGACCTGGCTGGCGGTCGGCCTCTCCGGCTCTGAACGCAGCGGCATGGCGGCCGTGAGGCGGTCATGGGCAGTTGCCGTGTTAGGAGCGGTCGGCGCGACCGCAGCCTTCGCTCTCGCTCCAGTGCACGCGAGCCCGATCGCGCCACCGAGGCTGCTTCCTCCAACCTTCGTCCCAGGATCGGTAACGGTGCGCGCGAGCGACCCTGTGGTCGACAACGTCGATCCAGCTTTGAGGACGACCGACACTCTCGGCGGGAGGGAGCCGACGGCCGCGGTCGATCCCGAACATCCGGACGACGTTGTCGTCGCCGCGTTCTCGGGAGGTTGGGGCGCTGGTTCGGCGAACGCGCCGTTGTGGCACTCGACCGACGGCGGACACACGTGGGCGAAGCGCTTCAGCGTCCCACCTCCACCGGGAAGAAACAGCCGCGGATGTCCGTGCGATCAGAGTGTCGACTTTGCACGAGGCGGGCGTCTGTTCGGCTCGTTCTTGCTGACGGGAACCGGCACCGATGACGCCGCTGGCGGCAACGGTCAGATCGTCACCGGAGCTACTGCCGATCCCGCCAGCTCGCCCGCGTGGCGTTGGCCCGGCGTACCTGCGGACCTCACCGGCTCGCATCAGGCGGACGCCGACCGACCCTTCGTGCTGACGAGCCCGGACCCACTTCACCCGGTGGCCGACAGGGTGTACGTCGCGTACTTCAACGCCGAGCGCCACGAGGCGCGGGTCGCCGTTGCCGACGCCGCGACCGGATCGGGCTTCGATGACCCGGTGGTCGGTACGACCCTTCCGGAACAGGGGAATCCCGAGTTGAGTTTGGCCGGAGACTCGACGTCGGGTGCGGTGTTTGCCATCTGGCGAACCACTCAGACCGAGTTCGTTCCGGTTCCCGGGATGGCCGGTCAAACGGTGAGTGTGCTGAAGACATCCGTCCATGTCACCTCGACACTGGACGGTGGTCGCAGCTGGAAGGGACCGACGATCGATATCGGCCCCTTCCTCGAGACCGACACGGATTTCGGCGGGGTGAACCGGCGGGCCGGGGACATCGCCGCCGCCGTCGACCCGTCGGATGGAGATGTCTACGTCGTCCATGCCGTGCTCGGCGCAGACGTAATCGGGGCGCGGGTGCCGATCGGACAGACCAGCGTCACCTTCGGCGATCGCCTGTATATCCGCCGCTACGTGCGTGGCCGGACGGGCACGCTGATCTTGGCGCCGGGGTACCCGAAGGCCGTGAGCGGGTCACGGGACGCGTCGCTCGCGTCGGTTGCGGTCGACGCCAACGGCAGCCTCGGCGTTCTCTACGACACCTACGAGGGACCCCACTTGCCCGACGGGCGTGCGACGTTCACAGTCCACCTTGCGCTCAGTAGCGACAAGGGCTCGACATCCGATGATCGCGAGCTCGAGACATTCACGTCGCCCGTCGGGGCGCCCGCGACCTCCCAGCCGGTGCTCGGCGACTATCAGCGGCTCGAGGCGCACGACTACCAGATGTTCGGTGCCTTCGCCGGCAATCGGAACCGATTCATGGGAGGCGTCGGTCCCTCGGTGATCGATCCGATCTTCTTCTCTGCAACGTTCCCGACCGACACCGCTCCGACGACGGCTGTGGCGCCTCCGCATCCCGCTCCGGTCGCGGCGACGACGTCGATTCCGCGTTCGACTATCTCCTCGACTGAACCGGCTACTGCGCCGGGCGTCAGCCGGACCCCCGTAGGACTCGGGTACCGAAACTCGGAAGTCCATGTCTCGCACGGCAAGAAGGGACCGCTTCCCATGACCGGCCTCGCTGCGATCGTGATTGTTGCGATCGGTGCCCTCGTGGCAGACATGGGCGCCCTGTTGACGCTCGTGCGTCCGCACGAACGCAGACTTCACTGACGCGCCCGCATCGACGAGCAGTCGCCATAAGTGCGGGATGCCACGATTCCTGCGGCGCGCTCAGTCCGTACGTTTCTGGATGACCGGTTGATCGACGAGAGCGCGGTGGGAGGCCGATGCCCTGTTACATGGCTGAGCGATATTTACCCACCTCGCCGATGCGCCCTCTCATGTCGGCCGTGGCCCGTGACCGAGAAGTCGCGAAGTTCATGGCCAACCGCGGCGTTGCCATCTCTCATCTGCGAACCATCTATCTAGAGGCAGACGAGACGTGCTTGTCGCTATTCGAAGCCCCGTCCGCACTCGCCCTGCAACAAGCCAGCGACGATTTGGATCTCGGCTTTGTGCGAATCGTCGAGGCCGTGCAGGTCGGCGCCGAAGACGTCGTCCCTTTCATCGAGGACCAGTCCGAGCATCCCGACGAACAGCACGCGGGGCTGACCGGCGGGCCATTGCGACGTTTCAAGGAGCCGCGCTCACGATGAAGCGCGGCCGAAGGACCCAACGGTGACTGGAGGTCACGACATGCCACGCCCAGCAGGTAAGAGGCCGCCCGAATCGCTCTCGACGAGGCGAACGACACGCCGAACGCGACCGATCAGCGCTCGCCGGGCACCGGCGTCCAACGTGAAGGTGCACCACGTGGAGAAGGCGCCGACGGAAGCTGTCGCCCCGGGCTCCTCGGCTGCGCAGCCGACGACGCCTCAACTCGCCGCCTGGGGCACGCGTGCCACGGCGAGCCTCATCGACTGGGGGGCGTCGTTCGGGATCCTGATCGTCGGCGTCATCATCTCCACGATCGTCGGCGCTGTCGTCGGAGCCCTTGGGTTCCTCGTTGGCTTGGTCCTGTACCTCGGCGCCGCCGCGTCGGGCTTCTACTTCGCGTACATGACCGGAGCCTGTGGGCAGAGCCCGGGCAAGCGAGTCGTTGGTATCAAGGTCATCAGCGAGGAGACGGGTGATGTGATCGGCGGCGGGGCTGGCGTACTCCGCCAGTTCGCTCATCTCATCGACAGCCTCATCTTCTACGTCGGTTGGCTCTTGCCGCTGTGGGATCCGAAGCGGCAGACGCTGGCCGACAAAGTGATGAAGACCATCGTGATTTCGAACGTGCCGAAGCAACCGTTTTCCTTGCAAGTCTTCCGACTTTCGTAGGCCGACGCCCATGTAGGCGGATCCTCAAGCTACGAACGACGCGACCTTCGACGCCGCGAACACAGCCGCCCAGAGCGATCCATTCGCCGCGAACAATTAGGAGACCGATGAACAAGACGTTTGGCTGCTTGCTACTGGGAGCGACCGTCGCGCTCAGCGCGTGCGGCGGAAGCTCGGGAACGACCTCAAAGGCGTCGCCGGCGAACACGACCGCATCGACTGCAGCAAAGAGTGCCACGGCCCAGGGCGGCGGCTCGAGCGACCTCTGTTCGGTCTTCAGCGCGGGCGAGGCGACCGCCGTACTGGGGGTGGCTGCAACCAAGGATCCCAACGCCACCGAGGCACACGCCCGCACGTGCGTGTACGACGGGCCTGCCGGCGTCGGCGATGGTGCCGTCGAGCTGCATGTCATTGACGGGGACCAGACCAAGGAAGACCAAGTGGCAGGCGTGGCGCCAGGGACCGCCCCCTCGACGCACGCGTTTCTGAATCCGCAACCGGCGTCGGGATTGGGGCCACACGCATTCACGAACAAGGTTGCGGTGGTCGCCTCAGTCGATGCCTCCCACTTCTTGACTGTGTCGGTTCAGAAGCCACAGGGCGCAGGTGTGGACGTCGACAAGTCCCTCGCCGTCGCTCACATCGTCTACCCGCGCCTCATCGGCTCATGACCAACAGGGAGGATGACGTGGACCAGTGGGAACGCGCCCTCGACTATTCGAACAAGAAGATGATGAACGCCGACATTCTGCAGGGACAGGCGACGCTCGCGGTCGCCGAGGCGATCCACAGGATGGCGGCTGCGCTGGAACGGCTGGCGGCAGACCAACAACGCACTCGTTGAAGCGGGCTTTCACCACTGATGGCGTCGAGCTGCTTCAGAACGGCGGGAAACCACGATTCGTCGGCGCGCCGTTCTCTCTACCGTCAGCCTCGTGATCGAGAGCGGGCGTATTGCGCCTTCCAGACGACGTGACATGGTGACGACCGCAACTTTTGCTCGGTGGGCGTCGTGCGCAGCGGTGGCCGCTGTCATTCTCGGAGCTTGTGGCGGCGGCAGCTCCAGCTCTGCGTCGAAGCCTCCCGCATCTGGGAACAGCGGATCAGTGCAGAGCTCGTCGAGCACTCCCTCATCCGGGAGCCTGGATGCCTGTAAGCCAATGACCACTGGAGCCAGGCCAGCCATCGAGTCGGTCATCGGTCCGATCTCAAAGACCACTCCGGAGATCGATGCCTGCATCGCGGAGGGGAGTCAGGGCACCGCTGACTTGGTCCTCGACCGGACGTCGGCCAGCACTTTCGGCGCCCTCGAAGACCGGCGCAGGGGCAATGACAACTTCCAAGAACTCAGCGGCGTGGGCGACAAGGCGTACGTCTACACGGGGGGCGCGACGACCAGCGGCCTGACGATCGTGTTCCTCCGGGGTGGGGTTCAGGGCTCGCTGGCCGGTGGGGTCATCACCCACACCGCTCCGGCGACCCAACTCCCTGAGCTGCAGACGATGGCCACTGCAATCGCAAGCGCTATGTGATGAGTTCCTGCGTCCTCTCGCGCCAGCCCTACAGACCATGAACGCAGTGCGAGTGAAGGCGCTCGCAGTCGTGGCCGTCCTCGGCATTGTCTCCGTCGGAGCGACACTTGCCAGCGACGCTGGACGAGGGTTCGCGGTGGGCGCCGTATCAGTGCGTGTCCAGGGCTCTCAGCTCGTCGATGGTGGCGGGCGCCCGGTGCGGCTGTTGGGCGTGAACCGCTCGGGGACCGAGTACATGTGCATCGACGATGTCGGGATCTTCGACGGTCCGTCGGATCCGGCGGCCATCGCCGCGATCGCGTCGTGGCACACCGACGCGGTGCGCGTGCCGCTCAACGAGGACTGCTGGTTGGGCATCAATGGCGTCAATAGCTCCTACGGCGGACAGAGCTACCGCAATGCAATCGCCGACTATGTCACCGCGCTCCACCAAGCCGGCCAGGTGGCCATTCTCGATCTCCACTGGAGCGCGCCCGGCGCCGCCAAGGCCGACGATCAACAGGTCATGGCGGATGCCGACCACAGCCCGGCGTTCTGGTCGTCAGTGGCGAGCTTCTTCAAGGCCGATCCAGGCGTGGTGTTCGATCTCTACAACGAGCCCCACGACATCTCACCCGCGTGCTGGCGCGACGGATGCACCAGCACGCAGGGGTGGCAGACGGCGGGGATGCAGTCGTTGGTCGACGCAGTTCGGGCAACGGGTGCGACCCAGCCGGTGATGGTCGCAGGCTTGGCCTGGGCGACTGACCTGTCGCAATGGCTCTCGTTCCGACCCAGCGACCCGCTCAATCAGGTGGTCGCGAGCGTTCACCTCTACAGCTTTGGCGGATGCAACACGCAGAGCTGTTGGGAGAGTCAAGTGGCACCTGTCGCTTCCCACGTGCCCGTGGTGACTGGCGAGCTCGGCGAGAACGACTGCGCCGCCGGCTTCATTTCGACCTACATGGCCTGGGCGGATGCTCACGGAGTTTCGTATCTCGGTTGGACCTGGGACGCCGGCGGCGGGTGGACGTGTCAAGGTGCGCCCGTCCTGATCACGTCATATGACGGCACCCCTACTGGGTTCGGTGTGGGCCTCCGCGATCATCTCGGGCAGCTATCGGCGACCTCGACGTCATCTTCGGATTCGGCGTCCAGCACTTCGGTTACATCGCCGCCGCCGCCGCCGGCCTCGAGCTCAACGACGGCCGCTCCCCGAACCACGACAACCAGCCGATCGACCACGACAATGGCATCGGCGCCCACGACAACAACTGCTCCGCCGCGCCGTCGACAGCACCATCCTCGATCGTTATCGATGTCGTCGTTCTGGCGGTACGCCCGCATTGTGTTCGGCTGGGCCGCCTGAGGCGCCGCCTCGACGTCTAAGGAGCATCACTTCTTGACTCAACCTGATTCGCACCGCGGCCAGCACAGCCCTCCCGTTCTCGCGCAGAAGGCACACCGCGACGCGAGCCTGCAGCTACGCGTCGCGGATGCCATCACCGCCTTTGCGGGCTCGATGCGGTTCGTCTACTTGCACGCGGTTGTCTTCGCGATCTGGTGTGGGACAGGGCTCTTCGGCGCTGACAAGTTCCCCTTCAACTTCCTCACGATGGCGGTGTCCCTCGAGGCGATCTTCCTCTCGACATTCGTGATGATCGGCCAGAACCGCCAATCCGATTTCGCCCAGCGCAAAGCCGACCACGACTTTCACGAGCAAGAGTGTGAGCTCAAGCTCAATACCGATGTCACGAAAGCGATCCACGTCCTCGCGCAGGAGATACACGACCACGTCGTGCAAACTCAGCCAGCGCCGCGCCCATGAGACGTTGGGGGCGGTTGGTTCGGACTCGTCGTCCCGCGGCTCGCGCGGCTTGCGGCCGCCAGGAGAAGCGGAGAAGCGTGCGCCCTGTCGCCATTCCGCTGGTCGCGGTGGCCCTCGTGCTCTCGGGATGTTCTGGAGGTCGTAGCGCGACGAGTCCGCAGGCGACGACGTCCAGTGCGGTCTCCGAGCAGTCGGGCAACACGACGGACTCGACGATTCCCCCTGTTTCCGCTGTTCCGACATCGACGGCGTCGACGACGACGCCCACTGCGCCGACTCCTGATCTGTCGATCACTGCATTTGTGACGCCTACGTCGAACATCGGGTGCGTCCTTTCCGCAGGGACCGCGCGTTGCGACATCGGCGATCGGACGTGGCGTCCACCGCCGAAGCCGGCGACGTGCAATCTGGACTGGGGTAATGGGTTGGTCCTAGCGGCGAGCGGCCCAGGCGAGGTGTCCTGCGCGGGCGACACGGTCTTGGGCGCGACGACCGTCGTTCTCGCATACGGGCGACGGACTCGGGTCGGACCGGACGTGTGCGACAGCGAGCTCTCGGGTGTCACGTGCACAAACGTGATCAGCCGGCACGGGTTCTTTCTCAGCCGTGCTGATTACCGGGTCTTTTAGTGATCAACCAGGCAACCGTCAGGAGAGGCGAAAATGAGCACATGGGCAGGGCCGCAGCGGCAGACACCGCGGCAGCGAGCGGCACGCAACGCCGGCCTCGGGCCATTGATTGCCATTTTGGGAGCGCTCATGGCTCCGACCATCGGCATGGAGCCCCGACAGGCGTGGCACTGGCCGCTCATCGCAAGCGGCGTGCTCTTCGTCGGGGGACTCTTGATGTTCGTGAGTGGAGTGCGATGGCTAATGGCCAACCGTCGTCGACCTGACCCGATATCGCCGGCGGACGGTGCGGACTGACTGCAATCGGCCAGTAATCCCTCCGCAACAGGAGCCCTGCAAACTTCCCTACGTGGAGAGCGAGGAGAAGACCAGCCCGCCGTCGAATTATTGCCACAAGGCCGGGGATCAGGCGTCGCCGGCTGAGGACTGGGTTGGGGATGACGCCGATGGGGATTGAGGGCAGCAGGTGGCCGCGCCGCGCAGTCGTCGCGGCCGTGATCCTGGTGTGCCTCGGGTCACTCGTCGGCGCTGCTACAGCGGGGACCGACACCCCGAACGCCGAACGCGTCGGGCGCCTTGGGTCTGCCGGCGACAAGCTCGACTACTCCAAGGACCAAGCGGGTCGCCTGCGTCCCCTCAGCCCCGACTTCATCTCCCAGAGCCTTGGCCTGAGCTTTCCCTCTCCGTCAGGCGGTCCCGGCATCGCCGCGCCTTCGGGTTTGGGTGGCGCTGTGGCCGGTGGCGTTGCCGCCGGTCCGGCCATCAACCCGGTGTCTACGCCGGTGCTGCCCTGCGTCAACGGCCACCAAACCGCGGATCCTCTCTCCCCGCCGTGCGTGTCCCAGTTCACCGGGGACAACGGCGGATCGACGTGGCGGGGCGTGAGCGGAAACGAGATCAAGATCGCGGTGCGCATCCCGGGCGGTGGATACGACCCTTCCGCGCCATTGACAAACGACAGGATTCCGACTGAAGCGCTGGTCGACCTGGCAAAGCCTCCGGACCCGCGTGGGGAATTTTTCTGGCTGACCATTCTCCGCCTGTGGCAGGAGTACTTCAACAAGCACTTTCAGCTGTACGGGCGCAAGGTCCACCTGTTTGTCTACTTCGACAGTCGCGCCCCTGATAGCGCCCTCGCCCAACAGCACGCAACCCGTGCCGCGCTCGACACATTGCTGTCTGTGCAGCCGTTCGGATCGATCGAAACCCCAACGTTCGGCGAACCGACCTACCTGGACACCCTCGCCGCCCACGGGGTCGTCGCCTTCGACCCCTACCACGTGAAATCTCAATCTCAGTTCGACCGCGTGCCCGGACTGATCTGGGGTTTCGCGCCGACCACGACCCGCATGGCGGATCTCTATTCCACCTACGTGTGCGAGAAAGTGGCCCACCACCCCGCAACACTCAGTGGCAACCCCGGGCAGAACGGGCGCCCTCGTCGCTTTGGCCTCGTCTACCCGGCCGGCGTGGGGCCTGAATACGACGAGATGCGGTCGCGCGTCGAAACCGAGCTCCAGCAATGCGGCGTCAAGATCGCCGCTCGTGCGTCGTTCCCGACGACTACATGTACGGACATCGAATTCGCGCCGCAGGCGGGGAGCCCAACGACCGATTCTGCGGCAGACCGAACCGCTGATCTGCTGCGCTTCCAAGCGGCCGGCGTGACGACGGTCCTTTGGGTCGGATGCGAGGACGCGTACTACGGCCCGGCGGCGGCTGCCCTCCATTACGCGCCCGAGTGGATCGTTTTGGGGGATCAGGTTCTCGACGCGGGGTCCGTGTACATCACTCCCGACAGCCTCGGACCTACGTTCGACCACCACGCGGTCGTCGTGTCGGCGCAGCCGTTTCTCCCTGTTCCGAGCCAGTCGTACTGCTACCAGGCCGAACGAGAAATCGATCCGAGCCTGCCCGCGTCGCCATCCAGCGCCGTTCCCTCTCCTGTTCAGGAATCGGTGATCTTCGCCGTTCCAACGCAAGAAGGCGCGTCGGAGGAACCGGTCGCCTGTGGCCTCTACGACGGGGTCCGGGAGGTGTATGCGGCCCTGCAGCTTGCTGGCCCGCGGCTCACGCCCGCGGCGCTCAAAGCTGGCCTGCGAGCTCTGCCGTATCTCGCGTCGCCGGACCCCCAGACCCCCAGCTGTTTCTACGGAGACGACTCGACATGCATCGAGGACGGGATAGCGGAGTACTACGACTTCGCGAAGGACTGCTGGCGCGCCGTCGAAGGTGGTCGCCGCTACCTCCCGGGCCGGTGGCCTTCGGGCAACATCGACGCCCAGATCGACGGGAAAGAGCCGTGCAACTACGTCCTGTTCGGGTGAGTTTCCGAGGCCCGATGCGCGCCGGCGCCGCGGGTGCGTTGGTGTCGGCTGCGGCCGTGCTCGCCCTTGGATTCGTGGCGGCGCCCGTCGGTGCGACTCAGCAGGGCGCGCTCACCGTCGCTCCCGGTCGGGTCGCGGAAGCGAGCTATCCGCCGCTCTCGCCGTTGGGGCCGGCAGCGCCTCCGGTCCTGGCCCACCGAGTGGCGACGGTCGGAGCGACGCACTACCCCACCCCTGACGAGTGTGACGCCCGTGACTGCGACGCGATTCCCCTGGACGTCGGCCGCGTGCCGCAATCCGGAGACTGGTTGCTCGTGGCGGCGGGAACGTGGACGCCACAGGAGATGGGCGGCGAGCAGGCGGCGCCCGGGATGGTGATGGCTCTCTGGCGGATCGGTCCCCACGGTTACGACCTCCAGGACGTGAGCGTCGGGGACGGCTACGGGAGCGCGGCTGTTCGGCTCGACGACGCCCCACCCGGTCGCTATGTCGTCACCGTGGCCGATGCCGAGACCCCGCCCACGGTCGAACTCGGGTACAGCGTGCGCGCCGAAATTGAAGTTGGGTCGTTCGCCGAACCGGACGCCGCTGCATCGCAGGGCGGCGCGCCGGGTCTGACTGGCACGTCGCGTGCGGCAGCGGATGGCGCCGCCGCCACCCGCGCCGGTCGCCCAACTTCGTCGCAGTCGCTCTCTGCGCCTGATCCATCCCTGCCGCTCGCCACCCGCCTCAACGGCATCCGTCCCGTGTCGGATAAGGGCCTGTTGGCCTCGAT